>Ga0099794_10000424_pt1 | contig 14126 bp, 16 predicted proteins | sample Rivendell_Oct201_10_FD_77320 | JGI IMG/M metagenome (GOLD analysis project Ga0099794, IMG submission 77320) | Vadose zone soil microbial communities from the Eel River Critical Zone Observatory, Northern California, USA -... | ecosystem: Host-associated > Plants > Roots > Rhizosphere > Soil ... | reverse complement strand
GGCAGCTCCGAAGCCGGGTCGGCGTGGGCAAGGCTTCCACACACCGTGCCGCGATTGCGAATCACGCGATGAGCCACGAGGTGGACGGCGAGCGCAAGCAGCGGACACCTCTGCGCGACCAACTTGGAATCCTCGACCTCTGCCTGGCGGGCAAGCGCCTGCACCGCGATGCCGCCATCTCGCTCGTAGATGCGGTCGAGGTTCGGGATGCGGTTGATGTCGACGATGTGGGCGGGCCGCGCGAGGCGGAAGTTGAGGAGCGGGACCAGTGACTGGCCCCCCGCGAGCACCTTCGCGTCCTCCAGCGAAGCGAGCAGCGCGCATGCCTCATCTACGGACGTTGGAGCGTGGTATTCGAAAGGTGCCGGCTTCACTCGATGATCGCGACCGCGCGGCACGGCGACGCCTCGCCGCCCTGGAAGCGCCACGGAAAGCATCCGAACAAGACTTTCTGGTCGAGGACTTGATCGATGTGCCCGCCCAGGTTCTCGATGTGGATCACGTCGTGCGGAAACAGGAGCGTGTGCATGACCTGGTAATCGGCCTTGGGAAAAATTTCGTCGAGGCTGCGACCGAGCTTCTTCTCCGCCTCCTCGGCCTCGTCGGCTCGAATGCGGCGGATGACCGTGTTCATCGGATGGTCTGCGCTGCCCGCGTCGATCGCGATCCACCGCACGCCGCGCTTGAGCACCCATTCCGCGAAAGCGCGCGTCGGTCCAGGGTGGCGGATGAAGTATTTGGTCTCGTCGACCTGCGACCGGTCGGCCCAGTTCTCTGGGTAATGGCGGTGGTAACCGGTATGGATGACGAGGATGTCGCCTCGCTCGATGCGGAGGCCGGTGTCCTTCTCCCAGCGCTCGAAATGCTCGGGCCCGTACAGGTCGTAGTCGCCGAGGCCCATTCGCTCCAGGTCGACGACGCAGGCCGGGCCGATGAGGAAGTCGAGCGGGAGGTCGCCGATGAACTTGCCGCCCGACAGGAAGTGTGCCGGCGCGTCCAGGTGGGTGGTGACGTGCAGGGTCATCGTGATCTCCTGGCCGCCGGCCTTGTCGAACGCCAGGCGCTTGATCCAGCGGATGGCGGGGCCGGCGTAGCCGGCGAAAGCGGGGGTGTGGAGCGAGAAGTCTTGGGTGAGGTCGATGAACTTCACGTGGTTTTTGATTCCGCCATGAGCAAACAATGCACATGCGCGCTCCGGGCTGCAAGCTGAGCATCATGACAGTCGCGGTTGTACTAGTTGAAGGGATCAGCGATCAGCTCGCGCTCGAAGCGCTCGCTGCGCGACGCGGCCTGAATCTTGATGGTGAGGGCATCGCCATCCTGCCGATGGGCGGTTCGAAAAACATCAGGAGCTTCCTCGATCGATTCGGCCCTCACGGCTTGAACCTCAGACTGGCCGGCCTCTGCGACGCCGCAGAGGAGGGCGACTTCCAGCGCGCTCTAGAGAGGGCCGGTCTAGGCTCCAACCTCACTCGCACCGACATGGAACGACTCGGTTTCTACGTCTGCGTCGTAGACCTGGAGGACGAGCTGATCCGGGCGCTGGGTCCTGCCGCCGTGGAACGGGTCATCGACGCGAAAGGTGAGCTGGAACCGTTCCGAAGCTTTCAGAATCAGCCTGCGTGGCGAGAACGCGCGCACGAGGCGCAGCTCCGCCGCTTTTTCGGCACGCACGGGGGGCGAAAGATCGAATCGGCGGCATTGCTCGTCGACGCCCTGGATCTCGACCGAGTGCCTCGGCCGCTCGACCTCGTGCTCGCTCATGTCAGCCCTGTGTGAGTGGGCGAGGCGTGGGCAAGCTCACGAAGTAGGACTGGGAAGACGGTCTGGCGGCGGGGCCCGGAGGCTGAGAGGGCGCCTCGGGTTGGCAAAGATGGTCTGAGCACTGCTTGTTTTCGATCCTTTCGAAATTAACATCGCAAACTATTGACCTACAAACAGACGTTCGTATGATCGTGTCATGGTTAACGAAGAGGGGACACTTGCACCCTTCATGCCAGACGTGGCCGGGCTCCGCGCAGCTGCGGAGGCCTTCCGGTGCCGGCCCAAGGTCGGCCGCACCCAGGAGCAGCTCGGCCACGAGCTGGCCGAGCTCCGTCAGGTCTGCGACCTGATTGAGCTCGAGTTCTCGGATCTGGCGAGTGAGTTCGCCTCCACCGACGAATACGACCTACAGGGCTTCGACAGCGCCATCTCCTGGATCAAGGAGATTTGCCACATGTCTGGTGGGGCGGCTGCCGATCGGGTGTGCGCAGGCCACCAGCTACAGCGTCTAAGCGAGAGCGAGGACGCTGTGCTCGAGGGCCGCATCGGTTTCGCCCATTTCGTCTTGCTGGCGCGAACCGCGGCGGCGATCGGCGGGCGTTTTGATGAGACCAGGCTGCTCCAGAAGGCGAGCGAGCTCAGCGTCAGGCGCCTCCACAACGAGTGCATGCACGCTCGGCATGCGGCCAACCCCGATGGTTTCGTGAACGAAGAGAAGGAGGGCGTGGAGGCGCGCAGCCTGACCCTGACGACTGCCGACGATGGTGTGGTCCTCGTCCAGGGAATCCTCGACAAAGTCGGTGGCGCCGCGCTGCGCACGGCGCTGGAGCCGTTGGCCCAGCGCGCGGGCAAAGGTGACCATCGCAAACTCGATCGGCGGCTCGGGGATGCGCTCGTCGACCTCTCGATGCATGCGCTCGACAACGGCGTGCCGAAGCGGCGGACGCACCTTCAGGTGACGACCTCGCTCGAAACTCTTCTCGGCCTGAGTGGCGCGCCGGCCGCGGAGATGGAGTTCTCACTCCCGATCTCGGCCAAGGCAGTCGAGCGCTTGGCGTGCGACTGCAGTGTCACCCGCATCCTCCTGGGCTCGGACTCGACGGTGATCGACGTCGGGCGCGCCAAGCGGGTGGTGTCGGCTCCGCAGAGCAACGCTCTCAGGACCCGGGATCGTGGGTGCATCTGGCCAGGTTGCGACCGTCCGGCAAGCTGGACTTCGGCTCACCACGTCGTCCACTGGATCCATGGTGGGGCGACGGACCTTTCGAACCTGGTCCTTCTCTGTTACCGGCATCACTGGATGGTTCACGAAGGCGATTGGCAGATCGTCCGTACCGATGACGGCCGCTTCTTGACCATCCCGCCGACGATGTCGCTTGGGCCGCGATCCCGCGGACCGGATTAGACCGCGCGCCTAGTCGTCTGCTGCGCCGTTATTGGATTTGGTGTTCGGCGCGGGAGCGGGCAGCGGAGCCGAGCAGTTCCCGTTCTTACCCAGGTCGCTGTGGGCGACCTGCTTGACGTAGCCGCCGCCCTTCTTGGCATGGGCTGCCTGCGAGACGTAAAAGCCGTGGTTGCAGGGATGCGCGCCATTCTTGGCGCCCGTCTCATCGGTGGTCGCAGAGGGAGCCTGCGAGTGGCGTGAAGCCTGGAGGTGGGTGACTATCACCACCCCATCCGCCAGCACGCCGAGGCCGATCACCGCCACGACCACTATGAGGAGCGTGTTGAGTCGCGGCAGCCGGTTTGTGACCACAGTGACAGTTTTAACGGTGCAAGGGCCTAACCCTTGCCACGCTCCAGCACCGCGACCAGGTCACGCGCCGAGATCAGTCCTACGGGCGCACCTTTCGAATCCACCACCGGGAGGTGTCTGATGCCCAGCCTCATCATCTTGACCGCCACCACCGCCACCTCCTCGTCGCCGGTCACGGTCGCGGGATCTGCGGACATGACGACCTCCGCCTTGGTCTGTTGTGGGTCGATGCCGTCAGCGATCGCGCGCACCAAGTCTCGCTCCGTGATGATTCCAAGCAGCCGGCCTTCGGACATGACGGCGACGGAGTCGGCGTCGTCGCCGCGCATCTTCTTCGCCACCTGAGCAAGGCTGGTTTGTGGCTCGACCGAGAGCAGGCGTCCAGGCGGCACATCCCTGACTTTCATGCGACTTCGTACCTGATCGGCACCATTCGCTGCGAGCTCTTCGGCGGGCGGTTATAGCTTCGCTTCTGCCGCGGCGGCAGCTTGATCTTCTCGTGCGGCACGTCTTTGTACGGAATGAGGCCGAGAAAATGGGTGATCAGGTTGAGATGAGCCGCCCGCTTGTTGTCCGTCTCGACGACGTACCACGGCGCTTCTTTGATGTCACAGAAGGCAAACATCTGGTCCTTCGCCTCTGAGTAGTCGACCCATCTCGCCCGCGCCTGCAGGTCCATCGGGCTGAGCTTCCAGCGCTTGCTGGGATCGTTGATCCGCCCCAGGAACCGCCGCTCCTGCTCTTCATCGCTGACCGAGAGCCAGTACTTGATCAGGATGATGCCGGAGCGGACCAGCATTCGCTCGAACTGCGGGCACGTCAGCATGAACTCATCGTATTCGGCGTTCGTGCAGAAGCCCATCACGTGCTCGACGCCCGCGCGGTTGTACCAGCTGCGGTCGAAGAGCACCATCTCGCCCGCCGAGGGCAGGTGCTCGATGTAGCGCTGGAAGTACCACTGGGACCTCTCCTTCTCGGTCGGTGCGGGCAGCGCCACCACCCGGCAAAAGCGAGGATTGAGCAGCGCCATGATCCGCTTGATGACGCCTCCCTTGCCGGCCGTGTCGCGGCCTTCGAACAGGACAACGACGCGCAGGCCTCGATGCCGGATCCACTCCTCGAGCTGAACGAGCTCGACCTGAAGGCGCCTGAGCTCCTGCTCATAGTCCTTCTTGGTGAGGGTGTGCTTTTTCGGCGCCATATGCCCGCGCTGCGTTAACCGGGCGCGACCACCTCCGCGGGCTCATTCTCCTCGTCGCGCACGTGGCCCGGCCGGAGCAGCTGGTAGAGCACGATCGCGCTCAGCGCGCCCAGTCCGAGGTTGTTGAACGTGAGGGTCAGCCCACCGATGTGGATCGGGATGGCCTGCGTGGCCGGGATCCCGGCGGCGATGATGAGCGGTATCGCCGCCACCGCGAGGTTGGCGCGCTTCGAGAAGTCGACCTTGGCGTCGACCCAGATCTTGCCGCCGATGACCGCGATCAGACCGAAGAGATACATCTCGATGCCGCCCTGCACGCTGACCGGGATGCTGCGCACGAGCGCCCCGAAGATCGGGATGAAGCCGAGCAGGACCGCAAAGATCGCCGCCACGACGAAGACCATGATCGAGAAGACGCGAGTGATGCCCATCACGCCGATGTTCTCGGCATACGTGGTTTCACCCGTGCCGCCAAACAGGCCGCTGATGGCCGTGGCGACCCCGTCGCCCATGAAGGTGCGCCCGAGCATGGGGCTCAAGTCGCGCTTCATGATGCCGCTGATCGCGTAGACGTGGCCTGCGTTCTCCGCCACCAGGATCACCGGGATGAAGAAGAACAGGCTCAGCGTGGTCCCGAACTGGCTGAAGTCGGGGAAGCTGAAGGACGGCACGCCGACGATTGACGCGTTGCCGATGGCGTTGAAGTCGATATGGCAGGCGGACTTGGCGTCAGCGCAGGGCGGATAGACGGCCGAGACGATATAGCCGATCACGATGCCGATCAGCACCGGCAGCATGCGCGGGAAGCCACGGAGATAGACGGCGGCGCCGACCGCGGCCAGCAGCGTGACCATCGCCGTGAAGGGCTCGCCCGCAAAGTTGCCCGTCGCTGCGCTGGCCAGCGCCAGCCCGATCACAGCGACCACCGTGCCCGTGACCACTGGGGGCAACAGGTACCGGATCGGATTCACGCCGACGAAATGCACGACCACACCGATCGCCAGGTAGATGACGCCGGCCATGAAGATGCCCGCATACGCGAGTCCATGGTTCGCATGCGCGCCTTGAACGGCCAGCACCGATCCGATGAATGAGAAGCTGGAACCGAGATAGCTCGGCACCTTGAAGCCGGTGATGACGAGAAAGATCAGCGTCGCGACGCCGCTGAAGAAGATGACGGTGTTCGGATTGAACCCCAGGATGAGCGGCACCAGGACGGTGGCGCCGAACATGGCCATCACGTGCTGGAGCCCCATCAGAATGGTCTGCGGCCAGGGAAGCCGATCCTCCGGATAGACGACATCGCGCTCTCGCGCAGCAGTGGCCACCGCCATGACGCATTCCCCCTTGCGTTGCGCCCCGGTCCCCCAACCGGGGTCCCCGCGCTATGGTAGCCGCCCGTGTGGACTTTGCGGGACATCTTTCTGCCTGGCGGCGAAATCGCCGACGTCGTCGTCGACGGAGACCGCATAACGGCGATCGGCCCCGGAGCCGCGGCGGGCGAGCCGGCGGCCGAGGACGCCTCCGGCAAGCTTCTCCTGCCCGCCTTCGTGGACGGCCACATCCATCTGGACAAGGCCCTCATCCGCGACCAGTTGCGGGAACACGACGGAACTCTGACCGGTGCCATCGAAGCCATCCACGAGCGCAAGCGGCGCTACAGCGTGGAGGACGTGAGAGGGAGGGCTCGCGAGGTGATCGAGGCCTCCGTGCGGTCCGGGACGACCCGGCTGCGATCGCACGTGGACGTGGATACGATCGGCGGGCTGACGCCGCTGGAGGGGGTGATGGCGGCGGCAGCCGACTGCGCCGACATCGCCGAGGTGCGGACGATTGCGTTTCCCCAGGAAGGCCTGTTGCGCGACCCGGGCGCATACGCGTTGATGGAAGCGGCCATCGAGGCGGGCGCCGACGTGGTTGGCGGCATGCCCCATTGGGAGCTCGACGAGGCCGGCCAGCGTGAGCACGTCGGCCTGTGCTTCGACCTCGCTCAGCGATTCGATCGCGACCTCGACATGCACGTCGACGAGAGCGACGACGGCGGCATGCGGACTCTGGAGATGGTCGCCGACGAAGCCTTGCGGCGGGGATATCTGGGCCGGGTGTGCGCGGGCCACGTATGCTCTCTCGCGGCCGCGCCACACGACTATGCCGAGCGCGTCATCGACAAGTGCGTCCGGGCCGGCATCTCCATAGCCGCCAACCCGGTCACCAACCTCGTCCTGCAGGGCCGCGGCGATCGAGGATTGATCCGCCGGGGCTTGACGCGGGTCGGTGAGCTGCGCGCGGCAGGCGTGAACGTTCTTTTCGGTCAGGACTGCGTCAAAGACGGGTTCTATCCCTTCGGAAGAGGCTCGATGCTCGAGGTCGCCTTGATCTCGGCGCACGCCGCGCACCTGACGACCAGGTCAGACCTCGCGTTCGTGCTCCGCGCCGTGACCGAAGCGCCGGCGAAAGCGATGCGGCTGGCTGACTACGGGCTCAATGTGGGTGCGCGGGCAGACCTTCAGCTGCTGCCGGTGCCGTCCTGGGAAGAAGCGCTCCGCCTGCAGCCGCCGCCGGAGAAGGTCTGGTTTGCGGGTCGCCTGGTGGCTGAGAACAGCGTGGTCTCGAAATTGCACCGACGCGCCTAGCGCACTACCAGCTGTCGTGGGGCACTGGACGCAGCTTGGCCGGCTTGGCGGCGACCGCCGGCTGGTCCCTGACGACGACCACCGGGATGTGCCTGCAGGTGTCGTCCGAGCGAAGGGCCTGAATCAAGGCCAGGTTGCCGAGGCCGGACCGCCCGAGGTGGGCAAATATGACCTTGGGCGCAACCTGCTTGGCTCGGCTGAGCGCGTCGGCCTGGTTTTGGGCCACGAACACCGTGTAGCCCTCGCCTTCGAGACGGGCCGACTGGGCAGCGCGCGAGGTCAGCTCGTCATCGACGAGCAGGGCGGTTGGGTTCGCTGTGTCCATGGGTGAACCTCGTCTCTCCTTAATGGCCAAGGGATCGGCAGGTTCACGGGAGGAAACGCCAGCCTGTCGCGTCGGGTCTGCAAGCAGTATGGGCCCTAGCGAACCGGTCTCGTGCTGCTCCTGCCGGACCGGTTGCTTGCGGGCCAGCGCGGGCCACGGTTGCGCCGCACATTCCTCGGCTGAGGCGCGGCCGCCCGAGGGGCGGCTGCAGGCCGGTGCTCCTGGTACTGCCAGCTCCCCTCATCGAGGAAGAGCTTGGCGTTCAGCTCGCGAATGTTCGGAGCCCCCTGGCGGCTGAGCTTGACCCAAGCGAACTCGTCCTCAGGGGTCACGAACGTCAGCGCCCGTCCCGCGACGCCCATGCGTGCGGTGCGACCGACCCTGTGGGTCAACCACTGGGCCGAATCGGGAAGCTCGAAGTTGACGACGAGGCCGACGTCGGCGACGTCGATGCCGCGCGCCGCCACGTTGGTGGCGACGAGGACCTGGCTCCGACCGTCGCGGAACGAGGCCATCGCGCGGTCTCGGATGGCCTGTGAAAGGTTGCCCTGGAGCTCGACCGAATTGTGGCCGAGCTGGCGCAGGTGGCCGTTCAGCTTGGACACCCCATGCTTGGTGCGGCCGAACACGATCGCCGAGCCGCCGTGGCGGTGCAGCACGCGGCTGAGGGTCTGCAGCTTGTACTCGCGGGCTACGCGAAGGAGGCCGTGCTCGAGGTCCGCCTCTTTTTCAGAGTCGACCCGGACCTCTGCGTGATCGTGCGTGTGCTTCTCGATCATGCGGGTTACCCACGTCGGCATCGTTGCCGAGGCGAGCACCGTTTGTGGCTCGTAGGTGAGGCCGAGCATCTTCTCGACCGCGGGCGCAAAGCCCGCATCGAGCATTTCGTCTGCTTCGTCGAGCACGAGATATTCGACACGCGACAGCGAGACTTTGCCCTGCGCGACGAGGTCCATGATCCGGCCTGGGGTGCCGACCACGACGTCCACACCGCTCTTCAGCGCGAGCCGCTGGGTCGCGTATCCGACGCCGCCGTACAGCACCGCGGAGCGCAGGTCGGTAGCCAGCGAGCGAAGGACCTTTTCCACCTGCAGCGCGAGCTCTCGCGTCGGGGTGACGATGAGGGCGCGAGGGCCGGCGCCGCGCCGGGCCAACCGCTCCACCATCGGGATGAGGTAAGCGAAGGTTTTGCCCGAACCGGTCGGGGCCTCGATGACCACGTCCCGCCCCTGCATGATGAGCGGGATCGCCTGCGCTTGAACCGGTACCGGTTCGTTGATGCCGAGGGCGGCCAGAGCCGCCAATGTATGCGGGCGCACGCCCGCGTCTGCGAATGACTGCAACGTATTCTCCTGATCCCCTCTACGGTCGTATTTGGCGCGACGATCAGGACACCGTCACCGTGGACGGGAGAGAGGACCCGAGCGAGCGGGCCGGCAGAGAGCCGGCCGAGGACATCAGTCTACCCGATTGTCACCGGATCTAAGCCTGCTGAGCTTCAGACGACGGCTTGTAGATGAGAATGGCGATGCCGTCACCGACCGTCTTCGATTCCACGAGCTGCATGCGCTTGGAGTCGCTGGTGGCGCCAAAGAGCCGCTTGCCGCTGCCGAGGACGACCGGGAAGACCATCAAGCGCAGCTCGTCCACGAGGTCATTCGCGAGCAGTGTCTGAACAAGCTGGGCGCTGCCGTGGACCACGATGTTTCCGTCCAGGCTGTGCTTCAGCTTCGAGACCTCTTGCAACACATCGCCCTTGAGCACCATCGAGTTGTTCCAGTCGGCCTTCTCGAGGGTCGACGACACGACGTACTTGGGCATACTGTTGAACTTGTCCGCGAATTCGCCGTCCCTCGAGGGCCAAGCGGCGGCGAAGCCCTCATAAGTCACCCGGCCGAGCAGCAGCGCCTCGGAGTCGCGCGTCTCGTCGACCTTGAACTTGTCGCCGGCCTCGCCTCGATTGAACTTGAAAGTCCAGCCCTTGTGCTTGAAATTCCCGTCTCCACCGGGGTCTTCGATGACGCCGTCGAGAGACACGAACTCGGTGACGACGATCTTTCCCATGTCTAGGCCACCGCCTCGTCTTCGTCCAGCGCGACGTCCATCTCGATGCTCGTGCGCGTGCGCAGCAGTGAGATCGTCAGCACGAGCGTGATCACGACCGTGCCGGCTCCGACCAGCCACGCCAGGTGGTAGCCGCCGGCCAGCGCCGCCGTGGCGCTGACCCCATCGTGGGCAAGACTGAGGGTCCGGGCGCCCGCCAGCGTGGCGAGGACCGCGAGACCCAGGGCGCCGCCCACCTGGGCCGTCGTGTTCAGCAGGCCGGAGGCCAATCCCGCGTCGCTGGGCTGGGCGTCCGCCATCGCGATGATCGGCAGCGACGGGAACGACAGGCCGCCACCCAGGCCGAGGAGCGCCAGCGGAACCAGGAGGTGAATGGCGTAGTTGGCGCTGGCGGGCCCGAAGCCGAGCATCGTCAGCGCCACCACGATCACCATCTGGCCGGCCACGAGCACTGTCAGCGGACCAAATCGGTTGATCAGCAGCGCCGAGAAGCGGACCGAAAACAATCCCATGACGACGGCGACCGGCAGGAAGGCGAGCCCGATCGCCATGGGGCCATAGCCGAGCACCCGCTGAAGGTCCAGTGACGCGACGAAGAAGAAGCCCAGGAAGGCGGACGACATGAGCGCCTGCACGCCGTTGGCGGCGGTGAGCTTTCGTGAGGCGAAGATGCGAAGTGGAAGGATCGGAGTCGTCGCCAGCGCCTGCCGCACCACGAAGGCCGCGAGCAAGCCCACCGCCAGGGCGCCAAAGCCGAGTGTGCGTATCGACCCCAATCCGTAGTCGGACGACTGGACGATCGTGTACACACCCAGCATCAGCGCGACCGTGACGAGCACCGCGCCGATGACGTCCACGCCCTTTTCGATTCCGATTCCGCGGTCGGACGCCAGCATTCGAAACGAGAGCGCGGCCGTCACGATGCCGATCGGAACGTTGACAAAGAAGATCCAGTGCCAGCTGACGGCCTGGGTGATGAGCCCGCCCGCGAGGAGTCCGATCGCGGCTCCGGCCGACGCAATGAAGCTGAATATGCCAAAAGCCTTCGCGAGCTCATCCGGCTTGGGGAAGAGCGACACGATCATGGCCAGGATCACCGCCGAGCTGATGGCGCCGCCGATGCCTTGCACGAAGCGGGCTCCGATCAGCATCGGCTGGCTGAATGACAGCCCGCACAACACCGAGGCAGCGATGAAGATGGCGAGGCCGATGAGGTAGAGGCGCTTGCGGCCGAAGAGGTCGCCCAGGCGGCCGGCGAGCAGCAAGAACCCGCCGAAGGCAATCAGGTAGGCGTTGATCACCCATGCGAGCCCGGATTGCGAAAATCTCAGGTCGCGCTGAATCGAAGGAAGCGCGACGTTCACGATCGTCATGTCGACGACGATCAGGAGAAAGCCGGTGCAAAGGATGCTCAGCGACAGCCAGCGGTTGTTCTTCATGCAGGTTTAGACGACGCTCGTGGTGAAACTCATCGGTGTCACTTGCTACAACCGATTACTCTCCGTGCCCGATTCCGTCTAAATCATTGATGAGGAGCGTCTGCCTGGATTGCGGGCAGTGCAAGGCACCGACGGCGGCCACGATCGATCAGATCGCCCGCCTCCACCTCGCGGCGCTCAGGTGCGGCTGCGAGCTCGAATTGAGGAACGCCGACCCCAGCCTGCTGGAGCTGATCGGCTTCGTGGGTCTGGGTGAGGTGCTACGGGTCGAGTCGAGGCGGCAGGCCGAAGAGCGGGAACAGGCTCGCCGTGTCGAGGAAGAACGTGAACTCGGCGATCCTGCCGTCCTCTAGCTCGAGCACCTGCAGGGCCCACGGCTCGTGGCCGCCCTGCGGGCTCGGCTTGTACTGTCCGTAGGCCGGCGAGCCGTTGGCGCTGACTGTGGGGATCACGCGCGAGCCGCGACAGCCATTTCCAGGTCCGACCCACCACGCCAGGATGTCGTCGCGACCGAAAAGCCACATGTCGTAGGGCGGCATGGACTGGGTCGCGTCCTCGCGGATGAGCGAGATCAGGGCGGCCATGTCGTAGCGTTCGAATGCGGCCACGTACCTGTCCAGCATCGCGCGGTCGGCATCGCTCAATTTCGGCAGCGGATCGGCGGTGGTCACGTGGCTCTGGGCGATCGTGGCCCTCGCCCGTTGCAGGGCGCTGTTGACCGATGCCACCGAGGTGGTGAGCAGCTCGGCCACCTCTGAGGCTTCCCAGCGAAGGACTTCGCGGAGGATCAGCACGGCTCTTTGGCGCGCGGGCAGCTGCTGCAGAGCGGCCACGAACGCGAGGCGGATCGACTCGCGTTCGACGGCGAGGTCGGCCGGGTCTTTCTCCGGCGCGATCAGGTTCTCCGGGATTGGCTCGATCCACTCTCGTGCCGACCTGGCGTTCAGGTTTGACTCGATGGGCTCGACCGCCGGCCCGAGGTCCATGGGTCGGGCGCGGCGCTGCCGGCCTTTCAGCATGTCGAGGCAGACGTTGGTCGCGATCCGGTACAGCCACGAGCGCACCGCCGAGCGGCCCTCGAACCGGTCTCGGCTCCGCCACGCTCGGACGAATGCGTCCTGGACGGCGTCCTCGGCGTCAAATGGCGAGCCAAGCATCCGGTAGCAGTAGGCGGTCAGCTCTGCGCGATGCTGCTCCAGCTCACCAAAGGCAGGCGCGATCGAGATGGTGGATTCGGCCACGAATTGGATTGTAGATGGCTACGCTTTGCCGGCTTGCAGCTGCCTCAGGATCGCGGTCTGCGCCTCGTTGATCGCATGGACCTCGACCGTCAGCTGGTGCACCGCGGTCAGAGTCTCGTGGTCGGCTTCGGCCCGGGCGTCGTTGGCGGCTTGGATCACGTTCTGGCCGACGATGATGATCGGCAGCAGAACGAGCTGGAAAAAGGTCTGGGCGATCCAGGCGACGATGATGACCACGTCACCGGTGTGCAGTGCCGCGGGCAGAGAGATGAGGGCGATGGCCGCGAAAAGGTAGGCGATCCACATCGTGCCGACGGTCTTGGTGATCTTCACGGCCAGATAGGTGTTGAATCGACCGACTGGTCCGGCGCCGTGGACCTGCTCGTGGACGTGGTGGCTCAGGACAAGGCGGGGTACGTGTATTTGCGACTTGCTGCCCTGGGGACTGCTCACAGTTCCTCCTTGTTGATCGTGATGGCGCTGTCTGGTTGGAATTTCTCCGGGCGCCGTGGCGGTTGAAATTAGCTGAAATGCGCGTCGCAATTCTCGGCACCGGGAAGATGGGCGGGGCGATGGCTCGACGGCTCGCGTCCGCCGGCCACGACCTGACACTTTGGAACCGAACTCGCGGACGTGCGGAAGCGCTCGGCGTGGGCAGGGTCGCGGCGAGTCCGGCGGACGCGGCGCAAGGCGCCGACGTGGTGATCTCGATCCTTACCGACGCCAATGCCGTGCGTGGGGCTTACCTCGGCGCTGACGGCGCCGCCAAGGCGGCGAAACGCCAGGTGTTCGTGGAGATGAGCACCGCGGGTCCTGACATCGCCAAGGAGCTTGCGCCCTTGATCGAGAAGGCCGGAGCGCAGTTCGTCGAGGCGCCCGTGCTCGGCAGCATTGGCGCCGTCGAGGCCGGCACGCTCGTCATTTTCGTCGCGGGCCGCGAGGCGGCGATCGAGGGCGCCCGTCCCGTTCTGAAGGACCTCGGCGAGGTTCGTAGGGTCGGCGACATCGGCAGCGCGGCTTCGCTGAAGCTCGTCGCCAACAGCATGCTGGCCGGCGTGAGCGCGCTCGCGGCCGAGCTGCAGGCGGCCGGCACGGGGGCCGGGCTGAATCCCGAGGACGTCTTCTGGGTGCTCAGCCGCATTGCCCCCGTTTTGAACGCACGCAAAGCCGGGTTCGTCGAGCATCGTTACGAACCGGTTAACTTCGCGCTGCGCGACGCTGTGAAAGACTTGCGCTTGGCGCTTGACCTCTACGAGAGGGCCGGCGCGACGACGCCGATCACGAAGGCGGCCAGGGAGCTCTACGAACGGGCCGCCAAGACTGCGGGTGACCTGGACATGTCCGCCATCGCGACGCTTTACGAGCGCAAGCCCGCCCCCGCAAAGTAAGAGCGGTTACTGGCGGGCCGTGCGGCCGGTTGCGTTGAGCAGCCTGATCTCCTCGAGGTGGGCCCAGCAGTGGGCGTAGCAGGTGATGCTCAGCAAAAGCCAGACCGGCTGGCCGACCAGGGGCTGGAGGGATTCCTGCACGGCCGGACGGTTGTAGGCGCTGTGCCTGCTCACGTTGTCCGACATCGCATTGGGAGCATCGAGCTCCTCGTCGGTGATCGCCCGCAGCCAGTGGCTCACCTGTGACCTGAGCGCGTCGGCATACTCCAGGATCTCGGACGGCACCACCTTTGCCGCCAGCTCGTCGGCCTCCGT
>Ga0099794_10000421_pt1 | contig 14195 bp, 9 predicted proteins | sample Rivendell_Oct201_10_FD_77320 | JGI IMG/M metagenome (GOLD analysis project Ga0099794, IMG submission 77320) | Vadose zone soil microbial communities from the Eel River Critical Zone Observatory, Northern California, USA -... | ecosystem: Host-associated > Plants > Roots > Rhizosphere > Soil ... | reverse complement strand
GTATCGACTCCGCCCTCCCTCCGTTCCAGCTCGCCGTGACCGTGGCGGTGATCGGTACCGAGACCGAGCTCGTCGGCACTGGGAAGAAGGTGGAGAAATCTCCCGCAGCCACGGTGACGGTCGGCGGCGTGTTCACCGCGAGGGAATCGCTCGACAGGCTCACGACCGCTCCGCCCGCCGGCGCCTGGCCGTTCAACATCACGATCGCGCTCGCGTTGGCGCCGCCGCTGATGGAGCTCGGGGAGAAGGAGATCGAGTGCAGCGAGGGAGGCAGCACGGTGAGCTGAAGGGAAGCGGTGCTGCCATTGAGCGTCGCGGAGAGCGTCACGGGCGTCGGCGCGGTCACCTGTCCCGTCTGCACCGTGAACTGGGTCCACGCGATGTTGCCGGGCATGGTGACCGAGGCGGGCAGCGGAACGACGCTGGGATTCGAGCTGGCGAGGGCGATGGGGGCGCCGCCCGCCGGGACCGCGGCGGTGAGCTGCAGGGCGATCCAGGTCCCCTCGCCGCTATAGAGCGGGTTGCTGGCCGCCGTGACGGACACGGGCGTGGGTGGCGCCGAGCTGACCGTGAACGTCTGGGCCGAGGACCAGGCGGTAAACGCTCCGGTGGTGGGCGAGGAGTCTCCCTGCATCGAGCGGACGCGCCAGAACTTCGTGCCTGGAAGGAGCGAGAGCACCGTGCGCGACGGGTTGTTCAGCTGCGGGCTGAAGTCCTCGATGTTCCTGAACCTGGAGTCCGTCGCGATCTGCACTTCGTAACCGCTCGGCTGCGGATTGGGGACCTCCGACCAGGTCAGCGTGATCGGCAGCGTCAGCGTCACTCCGCTGGGGGGCGACGACGGCATGGGCGGCGGCGGGAGCGGGTTGTTGAAGAAGACGCTGAAAGTAATCAGGTTCGACGGCGCGCTGAAGATGCCGTTCGCGTCCACCGCGTAGACCCGGGCCCAGTAATTGCCTTCGTTACCGTCTCCGACGGCGAACGAAAACGTGGTGTTGGGGATGTTGCCGAACTGGAAGCGCGTGAGCACCGGGAAGTTCGGGTCGGTGGCGGCCTCGAGGAAGTAGGAGGCGGCGCCCTGGACCGGGCTCCAGTTGAACGTCATGACCTCCATGGGGTGGAAGGTCGAGTACCCCTTGGTCGGCGAGAGCGTCGGAGAGCCGGGCGCGCCAGGACCCACGCCGGTGACGCTGAAGCTCTGCGCCGACGACCACGCGCCTTGGACGAACCCGCCGTTCACCGCCTGGACACGCCAGAAGTACGTGCCGTTCGCCAGCCCGCTGACCGTGTCCTGCGTAGGTCCCATCGTCGAGTTCTGAAGGACCACGGGCGTGAAGCTCGACGAAGGGCTGACCTGCCAGTTGTACGCGACGATGCCGCTCGGGTCGCTCACGGCCGACCAGGAGAGCGTGAACGGCTCGAGAAGGGCCGACCCGTTCGCCGGCGCAAGCGGCGTCGGGGCCGCCGGAGCAGCCGATCCAGGTGAGCTCCAAGCTGCGGTGAGTACTGCCAAAGTGAGCGGCGCGAAGGCACGGCGTAGGTTCATGTCGTTCCTCGATGGAGGGGGGCTTCCCCGGGGTCTCTCGACACGTGGACAGAGGCCGGTGTGACAGTTTTTGGGCCTCCGACCTTAGGCCGGACCGTCAACCGGTCCACGACTTGGACATCCACGGGCGCGGCTTGGGAACACGCGCCAAGGCGTTTATTGGAAGAACGCGATGCGTCAGCGGATCTTGACGCTCGGAGCTACCGCACGGCCTCGGCGAGGCCCTTGAGCGCGTCGCGCACGGCGGAATGCGCCATGACGGCCGTCGGACTCTGCTGCAGCACGTCGCGGTAGCGAGGCGAGAAGGACTCGTCCTGCAGCAGGAGCCGCTCGACCTGGTTGCGCACCACCGCCACTTCCTCTGGAGCCACGGGCACTTCGCGGCGTGGGTCGAGCAGCTCGTCGGCCACTGCCATCAACTCCGACAAGGGGTGCAACCAGGCGAAATCGGGGTGGCGGATGAGCAGCTGCAACAGCTCGCCAGGCCCCTGCACGGGACCGTGCTGCCGCTCGTACGCCACCTGGGTCTCCTTGGTGAGCGCGAGGTGCAGCGGGCGCAGCGCCGCGGTCAGCTTCTTGAGGCGCTCGCTCAGCTCGGCCATCGCTCCTCCAGGGAGCAAAGTTAGTTCACGGCGCCCGGCTGCGTGAGCGGGAATGGCGCGATCTCGGCGTCGAACTGGCCCCCGTCCTCCGCCACCATCCGGTAGGTGCCCTGCATCGATCCGTGCGGCGTCTTCAGCACCGCGCCGCTGGTGTACTCGAACTGCTCCCCGGGGCGGAGCATGGGCTGGTTGCCGACCACGCCCTCGCCGCGCACCTCTTCGCGCTTGCCGTTGCCGTCGGTGATGATCCAGTGGCGGCTCTTCAGCTGGGCGCTGAGCTGCCCGAGGTTCTCGATGCGGACGGTGTACGCGAAGGCATAACGGCCCACCCCGGACTGCTCGGCCAGGAAGCGGCTCTTCACGGTGACCCGGATCCCCTGGGTGATCGCCGTCGACATTCCCCCTACAAGGTTGCCCGGTTCCCGAGCTTGAGGCAACTAGGGAGGCGCATGAAGGGTCCGCCACCCGGGAAGCGCTACATCACCAAGGCAGGTTTCGAGCGACTTCGCGAGCAGTTCCGCGTTCTGCTCCACGAGGACCGGCCCCGCGTGACCCAGGAGGTCGCGGTGGCCGCGGCGCACGGCGACCGCAGCGAGAACTACGAGTACAAGCTGGGCAAGCGGAAGCTCCGCGAGATCGACGCGAAGATCCACCGGCTGCAGAAGATGCTCGAGTCGTTCGAGGTGGTCGACCCAGCCACCCGGCGGCCGGTCGCGCGCGCCTTCTTCGGCGCGACGGTCACCGTGGAGAGCGAGGACGGTGAGCGGGTCACCTACCAGATCGTCGGCGGGGAAGAGCTTTCCGAGGAGCTCGGTCCGGGCCGCATCAGCTACGACGCGCCGCTGGGGCGCGCGCTCCTGGGCAAGGAGGAGGGCGACGCTGTGCGCGTCCGCAGGCCGGCCGGCGAGGTGGAGTTGACCGTCGTGAAGGTCGAATGGAAATGAGATAGGGTGCGCTCCCCTCTCGCCCGGAGGCCGCCATGCGCATCGCCCTCACCACCGCCGCGCTGCTCGCCGCCGCGTGTTCCCAGGCCCCGCCCAAGCCCGTCCCTGAAGCGACCCGCGAGGCCGCGGATCAACCCGTGGACGCAGGGCAGCGCGCCGCCAACGAGCCTGCTCCGGACGCCGGCCAGGACGTGGCGGGCGGCATCAAACAGGGCGCTTCCGAGGCCGCCGGAAACGTCGCGGCGGGAGCCAAGGAAGCCGCGCAGAGCGTGGCCCAGGGCGCCTCGGAAGCCGGGCGCGCGGTGGCCGACGCAGGCGCGAAGGCCGCCGCCGACCTCGCCGAGGCGGTCCAGAAGCTGCCGCCCGCGCCGCCGATCCCCGACACGCCGATCTTCTTGCCGGCCGTCGAGGAGCCTCGTGACAACCCGACCACGCCAGAGAAGGTGTGGCTCGGCCATCAGCTCTTCTTCGACAAGCGCCTCGCCAAGGACGGCTCCATGTCCTGCGAGAGCTGCCATCACCCCGAGCTGGCGTGGACCAGCGGCAATCCCACCGACCCCAAGGTGGGCGGCGGCGCGAACAAGCGCAACGCGCCAACCATGGAGAACGTCGCCTACTACCACTCGTTCTACTGGGACGGGCGAGCCCCAACGATGGAGGCGGTCTCCGCGGCGGCGTGGAAGGGGCAGCTCGGCGCCGATCCCGACGCGGTGGCGCCGAAGCTGAACGCCATCCTCCCGTACCGGGCCCAGTTCCAGCGCGCCTTCCAGGAGGACGCGACCGGGAAGAACGTCCCGATGGCGCTCGCGGCTTTCCTGCGCGCCCTGAAGACGGGCAACGCACCCTGGGACAAGTTCGAGCAGGGCGAGGGGGACGCCGTCTCGATGGAGGTGCGGCGCGGGTACCGCGTCTTCCAGAATGCGCGCTGCACGCTGTGCCACGTGCCGCCGCTCTACACCGACGCCGAATTCCACAACGTGGGCGTCGGCTACGACAAGCCGGAAGCCGACCGCGACCACGGCCGCATGGATGCGACCAAGGACCCGAAGGACGACGGAAAGTTCAAGACGCCCACCTTGCGGGACATCGCCAAGACCGCGCCCTACTTCCACGACGGGAGCGTCAGCTCGCTCTCCGACGCCGTCGACTTCATGCTCAAGGGGGGCATCAAGAACCCCAACCGGGACGAGAAGCTCAAGCCGAGTCGCCTTTCGGCCAGGGACCGCAAGGCGCTGCAGGCGTTCCTCGAGTCCCTGACCGGCACGCCGACCTACACCAAGGCGCCCGAGCTGCCGTAGCGGAGGTCCGCGCCGCGCCGCGCTATGGGCGGCGACTACTCGGCGACCGGCGAATCGGCGTGGACCGGCTCCGGCTCGCGCACCGGCGGCAGCTGCAAGCGCATCCGCGGGTCCGGCCGCGCGCGCCGCTTGAAGGGCGGCAGCCGCACCGGGCGGCCGTCGTGCGCCGAGCGCAGCAGCGCGTCGATCACGCGGACGTCCGCCAGCCCTTCCTCGCCGCTCGGCTCCGGCTCCACGTCGCGCACGATGCAGTCGGAGAAGTAGACCAGCTCAGGCCCGAACTGATCCGTCTTGGGGAAGGTGCGGGTCCGCTCTTTGTCGTCGACCGTCACCACCAGCTCGCGCTCCCCTTGGTACTCGTACGCCTGGTCGAGGCACACGTCGCCCCGGGTGCCCACCAGGCGATAGGTCGCGGTCGGGGCGGCCTCGAAGCTCACGTTGAAGGTCGCGAGCTGCTCGTGGCCGAAGCGCAACAGGCAGCTCATCCCGGGCTCGACGCCGGGGTCGAACCGCTGGTCCGCGTCCCGCGCCGCGAAACCGGTCACCTCGACGGGCTCGGCGCGGAAGAGGTAGCGGGCCGCGTTGATGCAATAGATCCCGATGTCCCACAGGACGCCGCCGCCCGTCTGCGCCTGCGTGCGGATGTTGTCCGGCTTCACCTGGTACGAAAAATCCGAGCTGAAGAACCGCGCGTCGCCGAGCCGGCCCGAGGTGACGAGCTTCACGGCCTCGAGATTGGCCGGCTCGAAGTGCAGCCGGTAGGCGATCATCAGCCGGACGCCGGCGTCGTCGCACGCGGTGATCATGCGGCGGCAATCCGACTCGCTGGTCGCCATCGGCTTCTCGCAGAGCACGTGCGTTCCGGCCTGCGCGGCCCGGACCGTGTACTCCGCGTGCATGGTGTTGGGCAGCGCGATGTAGACCGCGTCCACGTCGTCGCGGCGGAGGCATTCCTCGTACTGGTCGTAGGAATACGCATCGCACCGGTACTTGCGGGAGAGCTTCTCGCGCTTCTCCTCGTCGTCGGAGATGATTGCCACCAGCCGCGAGTTCTTCGCGTTCTTGAAGGCGGGCAGCACCGCCGTCTGGGCGATGTGTCCCAGCCCCGCCACCGCATACCCGATCGTCCTGCCGCCGCGCTTGCTGCCGTTCGTGCGCTTGCTCGCCATGGAAACGCCTCCGCCCCCAAGATCGGCACGGGACGGAGGCGCCGCCAGCTACCTGATCTCGAGCCTCCCGATGGCGAAGTCGGCGTTCTGGAACACGTCCGTCCCGGACCGGTCGCGCACGGCGGCGTGGAACTTGGAGCCGAGGTTCGTGCCGTCGAAAACGGTCCCCACGGCCGCGCCGGCCACCAGCCGGAGCGTCAGCGAGTAGTAATACGAATTGCCTCCGGGGAACGGCCGCAGCGTGGCGTCGCCGAGCACGATCGGCGTGGTTGCGGGCGGCACGGGGCTCCCTGTGCGCTTCTGGCTGATCCCGCTGTAGAGAACCGCATTGGTCGCGTTCAGCGCTGCCCCGATAGCGCGCGGCGTACCCGTCGTCCCCAGGTTCAAGACCGCGGGGCTGCCGGCCGGTACGGTGGTGTCAATCAGCAGTAACCCGGCGGAGACCTTCGTCGCGTCCAGCGGGAGGTTCATGCCGGCGCCGAACACGCCGTTCCGGATCGTGTCGGGCGTCCCCGCGGTCACGGCGAACAGCGTCGCATTCGAGACCAGATCGAGCTTCACCGTGCTGCTCGTCGACGCGGCGTTCCGGATCAGCCGTACCTTTCCGCCGGAGGGGGGATCGCTGTAGACGAGCCCGTGGACCGCGACCGATCCAGTGCCCGTCTTGAGCGCGCTGACGGTGTCCGTCGCGGTGAGCGTTTGCACCCCCACCGTATTGAAGGTGACGTTCACGGTCGCAACGCCACCTTCCGACCCGGTCAGGACGACGTCCGCGGGTTTCACTGCCGCACTGTCCGAGCTGGTGAACGTGATCGTTCCCGCGTAGTTGGTCACCGGCTGCCCGAAGGTGTCCTGCGCCCGGATCGTCGCGGATGCGGCGGCATTGGCCCAGGCGTCCGGGCCGGCGAACGTCACCGCAAAGAAGGTCGCCGCGACGACGTTCACGGTGGTGGTGTTCGCGCTGATGGTTCCGCCCACCTCCGAAACGGTCGCGAAGTGAGGGCCGCCCGTGACGAACGCGATGGAGACGGTCCGGACGCCGCGGGTGAATCCGCCGTCCGCCGGTAGACGGTCCGTCGAATCGGTCGAGGCAACGTGCGCGACCCCACCATAGTTCTTCACGACGTTTCCGTGAACATCGAGCGCGGTGATGAGCAGCGGAAGCGGTTCCCCGCCGACAGCGGTGGCAGGGAGGGCGCTCAGCGAATACGATTTGGCCGCGCCGGCGCGGTCCTGGGTGATGGTGCTCGAGGTGAGGGCCGGGCGGGCCGTGTCGGTGGCGATCAGCGACTGCTCGCCGTCCGTGACGAAGAGGACGTTGATCGTCGCCGTCCCCTGCATTGCGGCCGTGAAGGTCAGATCCGCGATGAGCGGCGCCGCGCTGTCGGTCAACACGAAGTGGAGCGTGCCCGTGTAGTCGGTCGCCACGTTTCCGAAGCGATCGCGGACCGTCACCGTCACGGGGGCGGGCGTATCCACGGCGAGCTCGGAGCCGAGGCCGGAAAGCGTCACTTGGGTCGCGGCGCCGTGCCCCACCGTCACGGTCGTCTTCGAGGTGGTGCTCTTTCCTCCCTTGCTGGCCGTCAACGTGTACGTGATGGTGGCGGTCGGGGAGACGGAGACCGACGTCTTTCCGGTCACGTCGCCGACTCCCTGGTCGATGGTGAGCGCAGAGCCGCTCTCGGCGGCGAAGACGAGCTGCGTCGAATCGCCCAGCGCGATGTTGGGCGAGGCCGCGGTGAACAGCTGGATGCCCGGCGCATTGTTGTCGCTGCCGCAGGCAGCAGCGAACAGCACCGCGAGCGTGGGGAGGCTCAGCCGCTTCATGGATTGCTCCCGAACTTGGCGACGAGGGCTGCGAGGTCCGTCTCGTCGATGGTGGTCTTGGTCTTGCCTGCGGGGATGGTCGGGTCGAGGTCGACGAGGTTGTCGTAGACCGTGTCACCCACGACGCTCACAGCGCTGTCCGGGTTCGAGCCCATGCGCGCCGCAAGGGCTGACATGTCGAAGAAGTCGATGACGCCGTTCTTGTCGAAGTCGCCGTTGCCCGCCGAGGCAAGCGTCGCCGGCTCGCTGTTCGGATAGATCTCCCAGATGCCGCGGCCGTACGTGGCCACGCGGATCAGGCTCCCGTTCTTGGCGATCTGGATGTCCCAGACCCGGACCATCGGCAGCCCGAGGCCGTACCGCGCCCAGGTGTTGCCGCCGTCCGTCGTCCGGTACAGCCCGAGCTCGGTGCCGACCCAGATGGCCTGGTCGCTCTTGTCCGTCGGGTCGTAGACGATCACGTAGATGGGCACGTTGGGCAGGTCGAACCCCGTCCCGTTGCCGTGGAACGGCACCCAGGTGGCGCCGCCGTCGATCGTCTTGAACAGGTGGCCGACGGCTGGAGGGATGAGCACCGCCTGCCGCGGGCTGCCCTCGATCGTTCCCGAGAGCGACAGGACCGAGTTCGTGGCGATGAGCCAGGTCTTCTTCGGGTCCGTTCCGCCGAGGCTGGCGGCGTTCTGCGGGGCGGCGAAGTCGCTGCCATTCCCGAGGTAGCAGGTCGGCGCGCAGTTCGGGTGATCGACGCGAAGGCTGGTGACCGCCACGAACGTCTGCGGCGCCTGGCCTGGCTCGTCGATGGTGATGAACGATCCCGCGGACGTGGTGCTGCTCGTGGTGACCCCGCCGTAGATGCGCGAATTCGGGACGCCATCGATCGTGTAACGGTACGGCGACCCCCGGAAGCCCATCCCGCGGATCGTGCGCCGAGTCCCGTTCACCTGGATGCCGCCGCCCGTTCCGTTCTGCGCAGGCGTCATGAGCTGCGCCGAAGGCCGATCGAAGGTGTCGATGAAGAACTTCCATCCCTGCAGGTTCGAGGCGGTCAGCACGCCGCTGGTGTCGTCGCCGAGCGGCGTGTAGCGCATCAGGAACGGCTCGCCGTCGACGCCCGCCGATCCGGGATTGCGCCAGTTCGCCAGCTCCACGCCGTTCTCGATCCGGGTCGCCTGGCTGCAATCGTGCGAGCGAGGCCGGCAGTACCGGCGCGAGCCGTTGACCGAGATCCAGTAGACGGGGTTCTGCCCGGTCGTGTCGGTGGTCACCGCCGCGCCCAGGCCGTCGCCGCCGAGGATCTGGTCCCAGTTCTGGAGGTTGAAGTCGGCGATGAAGTTCTCGTCCGAGATCAGCCTCCACCGCGTGCCGTTGTCCTGCAGTCCGCCGAACACGACGTTCGGGTTGCCCAGCGTCGGGTCGCCGGTGCCGATTCCATAGAACAGGTGGGTAGCGAGGCCGACGTTCGGCTGCTGCCACTGCGCCAGCGGCGTGGCCGCGACGTCCCAGATGTTGCGGGTCATGAAGATGCCGCCGTCGGTGCCGGCGAAGAGGATGCTCTGGCCGCTAGCGTCCCGGATGGCGAGCGTGGCGTGCCAGTCGGCGTGCACGTACGGAAGGAAGCCGTCGGCGGTGAACCCGATGCCCCCCTGCGGGAGCCAGTGCGACGAGGCCTGGAAGGTGGCGCCGCCGTCCTTGGTGATGGCGCTGCAGAGGTCTCCGCCGAAGATGGCCCGGTTCGCGTTGCCCGGATCGACCGCGACGGTGAGGTTGTACCAGCTCTGCACGTGGGCCAGGTTCATCGTGCGGCAGCCGGAGCCGCCCTCAGTGGCCAGCGTGGTCGGGTTGGTGAGCAGCGTCGCCGTGACCGCGGGGGTCACGCCCTGTGCGGCACCGACCGCCAGGCCGGTGGCGATGCGCGTCCAGGTGGCGCCGCCGTCCGTGCTCTTGAGATAGGCGGCGGTCGCGTTCGAGAAGTTCGCGGCCGGAGTCACGCCGGGGATCGTCGCAGTCGTCTCCTGCGCGGCGCTCGCCTGCGCGTAAAGGACGGTGACGGTCGGGTCCGTCGTCGGTCCGGCGGCGAAGTTGATGCGCCCGATGTCGGTGACGCGATTCCCCGTCACCGTGGTCGGCAGGCCGCCGGCCTGGCGGATCGACGTCCACGTCGCGCCCGCGTCGGTGCTCTTCCTGAAGTCACCAATGTTGTAGTGGGCGGTGTCATTCGGGCAGGCGAAGGTGCCGAGCTGGATGCTCGGCGGATTCGCCTCGGGGCAGGCGTAGACGCCGCTGACCACCCATTGCGACCCGGTTGCGCCCGTGCCGATGTAGACGATCTGCCAAGTGCCCTCTCGCGTCGGGCCAAACGCGGTCGTATTGGGAAGGTCGACCAGGTTGAAGGACGTGCCGCCGTTGGTCGACATATAGAAGCCGTCATCCGTCGCGACCAGGACCTTGGTGGCGTCGTTCGGGTCCGTCTTGAGGTCGCGGACGTTCAGCGCGCTGGACGGCTTGCCGTCGGCTGGATGCAACGCCGTGCTGAGGAAGATCGGCGTTCCCCAGGTAGTTCCGCCGTCCGACGACTTCACCACCGCTCCGAACTGCTGGTCCACGAAATCGCCTAGGCCGAGCCAGATGGTGGGGTTGCCGTTCGCGTCCAGCGGAGTGCTGACCGACATGGCCCCGATGGCGAGCGAGCCCAGCGTGTCGGTGATCGGGAACCAGGTGGGGAAGTTTCCGAAGTCGTTCGCTTGCCAGACCCCGCCGCCCGAGGTGGCCAGGTACACGGTGTTGGGCTTCGTCGGATGGACCGCGATCGTGTTCGGGCGGCCCGAGTCCATCGCCTTGTAGTAGCTGCCGTTGAACTCCGAGCGCGCCGCCTGCGGCCCCAGGCTGAGCCAGGTCCGCGTGCCGGGGTTCGCCGAGCCGCCGGCCGCGGCTGGATCGAAGTTGCTCCACTTGGCGCGCTCGGCGGCAGCGATCTGCAGCAGCATCTGCTGCGACTCGGGCGTGCGCAGGCCGACCTCGGCCTCCATGACCAGGCGCCGGACCTCGGCATCGTCGGCCTCGATCTCGGGCTTGGCCGGATCCGCGTCGGGGTCGCCGGCGAGCAACGCGCTCATCTCCGGCAGACCGTCTGCGCCCGCGGCGAGCGCGGCGCGCGCGCGATCGATGGCCGCGCGGCGCTCCTTGATCTGCCAGACCTTGTACGCGTTCGCGATGCGAGGCGCGCCGAGCGCTACCGCGATCGCAACGGAGGGCGCGATCCACAGCCACTTCTTGTTGGCCACGTGGGTACCTCGGAGTGTGGAAGCAGGGCGCCGGAGCCCCAGCGCCGTGAGGAAATCCCTGGTTTTCACCAACCCCCCGAATCAGGGTCGCTTGCAAGGTTCCGATGTGTGTTGGAGGACTGTCAATGTGCTGGTGGAAAAATCGAGAGGCAAATTTGCAACTGAGTGTTTTCGTTAACGAATACACCCTGATGCAGGGTGGACAACGGACCTACATCCGGCAACAGTTCGCAACGAACCCGGACGACGCCCGTCCGAATGGTTTGTCTGCAAAATGTGGAACGGACGCGAGATTCGCGCGCGCTACGCGCGCACCGACAGCACCGCCGGGCTCCAGCGCAGCGCCAGCGCGTCGGCCAGCACCAGTTCCGTATCGCCGGTGAGCAGGAGCTGGCGGAACTGCGGGCCCTCCTGCACGCGCGTACCGTTGGTGGAGGCGGTGTCGATCGCCCAGACCTCGTCGTCGACACTGAGCAGCACGAGATGTACGCGGGAGAGGTTTCCCTCGTCGACGCCGCCGTGGCTGCAGCGGTCGTCGCGGCCCACCAGGATGCCGCGCTCGAGCTGGTCGCTCCAGACCGCATGGGTCGAGGTCAGATCTCCCGCTTGCGGCGAGCTGGAGGTGAGCGTGATGGTGGCCAGCCTGACCGCGTCGGCGCCAGGAGCCGCGCGCGACTTGAGCGGCTGCGGCGGCGGGAGGATCTCCTGGCTGCGCGGAGAGAACCCGCGCCAGGTCTCGTCGGCGTCCCGCGCCCAGGGCCGCACCGCTGGACCGGTGGGCAGCAGGAGCACCACGTAGCTCGCCACCTGCAGGAAGAGCGGACCGCGCGAGGCGATCGCCTCGCAGCGGCGCCCGTCCTCGCTGAGCAGGCCTACGCGGCTGCGCAGGTCGATGGCGCGGAGCTGGATGTGCCCTCCGGGACCGCGGGTGGCGCGCACCAATAGATGTCGCAGCGACACGTCCGGATCCCGGGAGAGGACGAAGTCGCAGCGCTCGTGCCGTCCGACGATCAGGTGGGCGATCCCGCTCTTCGGTAGCCGGAGGTGCGCGTGCGCGTCGAAGAGGCCGCTCCGGTCTACCGCCGCCACCAGCACTCCCTCGTGGTCCTGGGCGGCGTGCGCGGCCCGCAAGGCGGCGAAGTGCCTCCGGAAGACGCCCAGCATCGGATCGGCGGACAGGCCGCTCTGCCAGGGCGGCGCTGCGAGCGGCATGTCGTCCGGCGGGAGCCTCGGCATCGGACCGAGCCTACCATCCCCGGCCGCCCTCCGCCGCTTTCGCCGGGGGTGGGGAAGGACGCGCCGCCCGCCGGTGGTTAGGGTACTGTGGGTCTATTCGAGGAGACAGCCGTGCTGCGCGAGATCGCCGACCGCGAACCCCAGGATGCCAAAGCCGACGCGCCCGCCGAGCTCAAGGTGGGCTACCAGGGCGAGCCGGGCGCGTTCGGCGAGGTGGCGGCGGCGGCGCACGGCGGGGTCCCGGTGCCGTTCGCCAGCTTCGAGAAGGTGCTCGAAGCGCTCGGGCAGGGCGCCATCGACGAGGCGGTCTTCCCGCTGGAGAATGCCGTGGTGGGCGGCATCACCGAGGCGCTCGAGCCGCTCGCCTCGGCGGTCCTGCGGGGTCTGGACCTGGTGGCGACGGGTCTCACCAGCGTCCCGGTGCGGCTCGCGCTGTCCGCCAAGCAAGGGACGCCCATCGGCGACGTGAAGCGCGCCTGGTCGCACCCGGCGGCGCTGCGGCAATGCACGCAGCGGCTGGCCGCGCTGGGGATCGAACCGGTCGTCTGCTACGACACCGCCGGCGCCGCGAAGATCATCGCCGCCGACGCGTCCACCGACGCGGCCATCTGCTCGCGGCACGCCGCCGAGATGTCCGGGCTGGACGTGCTCATCGAGGACGTCTCGGACCGCGACCAGAACAGCACGCGCTTCGTCCACTTGCGCCAGGCCGACCACGCGCGGGCCCGCGTGCCGCTCGCCTTCCTGCGCACCAGCTCGATGACCGCGACCACGCGCCTCGACGTGCTGACCGGCGCGACCCTGCTGCCGCTGGCGGGGACGCCGGAGCACCCCGTGCGCATGTGGGTGCTCGGCGCGGACGCGGCCCGCCTGCAGGCGCTGGCCCCCGCCCGCGACGTCCAGGTCGTCTCGCTCGGCCAGCCCGCGCCCCACGCCTCGCGCCTGCCGCCCAAGGAGGGCACCGCGCCGGCGGTGAAGTCGCTGCCCCACGCGACCGCACGCAAGCCGGCGACCGTGGTCGAGGTGGGCCCCTTCAAGGTAGGCGGTGGTCATCGCGCGATGATCGCAGGGCCGTGCTCGGTGGAGTCTCCCGAGCAGGTGATGCGCATCGCGAAAGAGGTGGCGGCGTGCGGCGCCACCGCCTTGCGCGGCGGAGTCTTCAAACCGCGCACCAATCCGTACGCGTTCCAGGGCCACGGATACGAAGCGCTCGAGTGGCTCGCGGCGGCGAGCCGCGAGGTGAAGCTGCCCATCGTCACCGAGGTGATGGCCGTCGATCAGGTGCAGCAGGTCGCGCAGAAGGCCGACGTGCTGCAGATCGGCGCTCGCAACATGCAGAACTTCGACCTCCTGCGGGCGGTGGGGCGCGCGGGCCGGCCGGTCCTGCTCAAGCGCGGCGCGGGGGCCACCACCGACGAGTGGCTGGGCGCCGCCGAGTACGTGATGGCGAGCGGCGAGTCGCGCGTGATGCTCTGCGAGCGCGGCATCCGCACGTTCGAGCCCTCCACGCGCAACACGCTCGATCTGGGCGGCATGCTCGCCGTCCGCCCGCTCACGCACCTGCCCCTCCTCGCCGATCCGTCGCACGCCGCCGGGCGTGCCGATCTGGTGGAAGGCCTGGCGCGGGCAGCCTGGTCGGCGGGCGCGGACGGGCTCATCGTCGAGGTGCACGACGACCCGGCGCGCGCGCTGTGCGACAGCGAGCAGGCCCTGGTGCCGGCCCGGTTCGCCGAGCTGGCGCGGGCGCTGGCGCTCGACCCCAATGCGCACCTGCCGCTCGCGCAGCTGCGCGCCTGGGTGGACGCCATCGATCACGACCTGGCCGAGCTGGTGAAGCGCCGCCTCGAGGTGGCGCGCGTCATCGGCGATTCCAAACGGCAAACCGGCCGCGCGGTGCTCGATCCCAAGCGGGAGGCCGCGGTGCGCCGGACCTACTACGAGGCGCTGACCGGCTCCAAACAGCTCGCCGACAAGCTGGTCGACCTGCTCATCGAGGCGGCGCGCGCGCAGCAGTCGATCGAGGAGTAGACGCCGTTCGCCGGCCCGATTCTGACGCAAGATCCGGAGTGCGGCGCCGGTCCCCGCGTGTTAACCACCGCGGGTGAACGCACCCGCCCCGCAGCCCGCGCATCCCGATCGCGGCCGTCTCGTCGCCTCGATGGCGGCCCTCTATTTCATCTGGGGGTCGACCTACCTGGCCATCCGATTCGCCTTGCCCGGCTTCCCGCCGCTGATGATGTCGGGCCTGCGCTTCCTCTGCGCGGGAGGACTGCTCTACTCGTTCCTCCGGCT
>Ga0099794_10000419_pt1 | contig 14224 bp, 10 predicted proteins | sample Rivendell_Oct201_10_FD_77320 | JGI IMG/M metagenome (GOLD analysis project Ga0099794, IMG submission 77320) | Vadose zone soil microbial communities from the Eel River Critical Zone Observatory, Northern California, USA -... | ecosystem: Host-associated > Plants > Roots > Rhizosphere > Soil ... | reverse complement strand
CTCTCGGAGGGCCTGCGGCAAGAGGCGGGAGAAGGCATCCGCACCACCATCATCTCTCCGGGCGCGGTGCAGTCGGAGCTGCCGCTCGGGAGCTCCGATCCCGAAAGCGCCGCGCAAGTAAAGGACCTGTACCAGCGCACGGCCATTGCGGCGGACGCCGTGGCCCGCGCCATCGCCTTCGCCATCGAGCAACCCGCCGACGTGGACGTGAACGAGATCGTGCTGCGCCCGACCGTTCAGGAGTTCTGAGCCCGAGAAGACGCGCACATGAGTGGGTTGAAGCTCGAACGATGAGTCACTGATCGAAAGGACGGATATCAACATGGACCGCTCGAGTACGGAGGAGACGCCGCATAGCTGTGAGGGTAACCCTCGGCCTCGGAGTGCCGTGCGCTCCGATAAGCGGCACCAAGGCGCTAGCGGCCGCAGCCGGATCAGTCAACGTGCGCTCCACAACCCCTTGCCGGCCAACTTCGTCGGCTGTGGAGGCGCACGCCCTTCCTCGTCAGTTGGCCGGTACGTTTACCCAAGGCTCCGCGCAACTCGCTACGCTTGGGTAGTACGCCCCGTCGCTGGGGCAGTAGTACCGATAGCCCGGAACCACCTCGTACGGCGGGTAATACGGGAAGACCGGCCCGAACCCGAACCCAAAACGTCCATCGAAATCGTGCCTGTCGAAGTCGTGTCCTTCGTGCCCGCCGAAGTCATGTCCCTCGGAGCCATGGTGCTCCATGCCTCCACCGGCGTGACCGTCCATGCCTCCACCGCCGTGACCGTCCATGCCTCCACCGCCGTGACCGTCCATGCCTCCGCCGCCGTGACCGCCGATGCCTCCACCGGCGTGACCGTCCATGCCTCCACCGGAGTGACCGTCCATGCCTCCACCGCCGTGACCGCCCATGCCGCCACCGCTGTGACCGCCCATGCTTCCACCGCCGTGACCACCCCCGCCTCCACCGCCGTGACCACCCCCGCCTCCACCGCCTGCCGCTTGGCTGGGCGCGTTGACGGCCAGCAAGATTCCCAATACGACGAGCGACACCATTCGGATCTTTTTCGAAATCATAACCGTCTTCATGTGATGCCTCGCTTCTCTTCCCGCTCTTTCGGATGGCGACGGTGGCAGGAAGATTCACCCAGGCCCGCCGCTGGCGCTCTTCACAGCCGCGGTTTCTGCAAGATCCTCACTCGCGTTTGGCCAGGATCGCGACCAGCTGCCGCACCATCGCGGCGACAGCTGAAGCTCACGCTGGTGGCCGTGGGGCGGCGCCAGCTGCGCGTCGTAATGCCGCGTCACCTCTCCCTCGCAGTCAGCGAGCAGTCGTCGCCTGCGCGCGTAGAGGCCTTCGAGAAACGCGACCTGTCCACGAGTTCGGGACATGCACCCGCGTCTGAATCGGGGTGCTAGCCTGTGCCGCCAGACCGGTCACCTCATGGATGCGACCCCAGATCTTCTTGGAGCCAGCCGACGCGCTAAAGGGGCCCCAACCCGAGCGAGGTGCATACGTCCATGAAGTTCGGCCGGCCCGCCGTGCGCGCAAAAGGGCGACACTATCCGTGTCGAGGCCGTCCTCGCGCGTGAGTGTTTGCCTACACAAAGTGCGGGCGAATGCCCGCGAGGACTCGACCGCTCTTCACGTCGGGCCACGCTCGTGCTCGAATAGTGTCTCGGGAGGCTCCGTGGCCCATTTTCCTATCGACGCCTCGACCCCGCCTCTTGGCCCCTCTGAGTTGGTGCCAGCGTGCGAGGCCGGTTGGCGACGCGCGAGCCAAAGGGCGTTGCGGCTGTTCTTGCTCGGCACCGGAGGACTCATATTCGCGGTCCAGGTGGCTCCCTTGACCTGCACGGTGCCGATCCTCGCTGCCGTTACGTTCGCAGTACCCACCGCGGTTCTGTCGTTGGGTGTCGCTTGGGCCATCTGGGCCCTGGCGGACATGGACCAGGCCCGCGAGACGCGCAGCGGCGCACTTGCCGGAATCATTGCGGCGTTTCCTCTGCTCACGGGGGCTCTACTCTCGCTGTACGGGCGCTTGTGACGCTCTTTCTAACTGTCTACCTCGCGCGCGCCTAGCTCCGGCATCCGGGCAAGGTACTCTTTGCCCGGTCAATGCTGCCACGAGGCGCGCCGCTGCTCGTGCGTGCCCCGTTCGGAGCGCGGAGGCTAATCGCGCAAGGTCCACTGCTAAACGTCGAGCACGTTGAACCATCGTGGAGGTAGATTGCTCGGCCAGTCCCTGCACGCCTTCGAGAGAGGACCCATCCATAAACGTGCGTGAATGGTGCTCAACCGCGCATCCGCGCGGCGTTTTTGATTCCCGCCGCCTCCACTTGCTTCTACGTGATATCGGGTCTGAGTCTCAGGCGGTGGCCGTCACCGGGGACGCACGGGCGCGAGAGGCGCGCACCGCGCTGGCGAGCGCCGAGATGGAAGCGGCCAATCCGAGGAGCAGCACCGCCGGCCAGCCGAATCGCGTCTGGAGTTGAACCGACACCAGCGACCCGAGCGAGAACGCGAGGAACATGCCCGAGACGAACAGCGCGTTGAGTCGCGCCCGGGCGTTGGAATCGAGCGCGTAGATGATCGTCTGATGCGAGATGAGCGACATCTGCACGCCCAGATCGAAGACGACCGCGCCAGCGATGGTGATGAGGAGCGCCCCCGGCGCGAGCAGCATGAAGCCGAACGCGATCGCCACCAGCGCCACGCCGATGAGCACGCCGGTATTGGGCCCGCGCCGGTCGCCGAGCCGTCCGGCCAGCGGCGCTCCCAATGCGCCGGCCGCGCCGGCGAGGCCGAACAGGCCGATCTGCCCATCGCTGAGCCCGAGTGGGGGACCGCTCAGGTGGAACGAGAGGTTGGTCCAGAACGCGCTGAAGGCCAGGCCCAGAAGGCCTTGCGTCAGCACGGCACGCCGCAGTTGAGGCTGGTCGCGCACGTGCGCGGCCATCGAGCGCAACAGATCGCCGTAGCGCAGCGAGGAGCGCGGCGCTGGCGCCGGCAGCGCGACCGTCAAGATTGCGCCGACCAGCGCCACCAGGACTGCCGCCGCGACGAATACCGCGCGCCAGCCCCAGTGTTCGGCCACCACGCCGCTGAAGGTGCGCGAGCCGAGGATCCCGAGGAGCAGTCCGCTCATGACCGTGCCGATGACGCGGCCGCGACGCTTCGCGGGGGCAAGGTCGGCGGCGAGCGGCACGATGTCCTGTGCCACGGTCGCGAGGATTCCGATCAGCAGGCTCCCGGCCCAGAGGACGCCGATGTTCCGCGCGGCGCCGCTCGCCGCCAATGCGAGCGCCAGCAGCGCCAGCTTGGTCGTAACCAGCCGCTTCTTGGGCAAGACGTCGCCGAGCGGCACCAAGAGGAGGATGCCGATCGCGTAGCCCACCTGGGTCAGCGTGGCGATCAGCCCGACCGTCTCGTGCGGGGCGCCCAGGCTTTTGGCGAGCGTGCTCAGAAGCGGCTGATTGAGATAGATGGCGGAGACCGCCGTCCCGGTGGCGAGCGCCAGCAGGAACGTCAGACCGGGCGTCAGGCCGGCACTTCTTCGCGGCAATGGTTGCATGACAGCAGAAGGCTAAGAGGCGCGGCCACGCCTGGCGATTCGCCGTCCGTTCCTTCATCGAGTGGCTGTCAGGTGTGTCCGTCGCAGTGCTTGACGACGAAGGAGCACGTCATCTTCAGCAGGCGGCACCCACCCCAATAGTCGACCGTATGATCGAAGAAACCAATCACCTCGCATCAGACAGGCGAGAGCAGGCAAGAAGGGCGAGCAGAACGAGGCCGCCGGTGGTAAGTAGGCGCATGTAGGGCCACGTAGGGCCACACCGAGCCGCTCCTTCGATCCCACCGCTTCGACTTCCCACGGTGAACATGTGGCGCGGCGCGCCCCTCCAAGAGGTCCGGGTGGGCAGGGGCGTGGCTGATCGATCCCCAGCCGCACGCGCAGGTCGCGATGGAAGCTGGTCAGCGCAGGTGAGGGCCTGGGGTGCGGCGTTATCGAGGCGCTGGATCGCTGCCCGATGGCGAGCTCCTGCTGCTGCGACTTGCGGTACTCCATCTCGAGCGCAACTCGCGCTCTTCCAGTTTGAAATACTGAACAAAGACGACTTGGAGAATTTCATCTGCCGGCGCCGACAGGCTCGGCGGGCGCGAGAGACAGGCAGGCGAGTCCGCCGAGAGTCTTACTTGTTCACTCATGACCAGAGTCCGTCCTTTGCCTGCAATCACAGCAGGACATACCGTGTTCTATGGATAGCAGCAGATGACCGATCCTGTCCCCGACCCAAGGAGGAGACGGCTGTAATGGTTTGCCCTCACGATCCTGGCCTCGCGGGGCTGTGCCTGTCCTTGCTGTGTGCCTTGGCCATGGCGGTGCGCGCCGATCCGTCGCAAGACGCCGGGCTCCGGTCTGATCTCCTCCGGCTCTCCCATCGCCGGATCTTCTTCGGCCACCAGTCGGTGGGAATGAACCTGCTCGACGGCGTGCGCGAGATCGCCGGACGCTACCCCGACGTCCCATTCCGCGTGATCGAGGCTCCAGCGGGCGCCGAACTTCCGGAGGGATCCCTCGCCCACGCCTACATGACCGAGAACGGCAAACCGGGTCTGAAGCTGGAGAACTTCGATCGGGCCCTGTCGTCGGGCATCGGATCGGTCGTCGACGTCGCGTTCGTGAAGTTCTGCTACATCGACTTCTCTTCGATGACCGACGTGCCCAGGCTGTTCGCGCGGTACCAGGCCACCCTGAGCGAACTTCGCGCCAGATACCCGCGGATCGTCTTCGTGCACGTGACCGCACCGCTCACCACGGTGCAGGGTGGTCCCAAGGCGGCCTTGAAGCGACTTCTCGGGCGCGCGCCCGCCGGCGTCGCCGAAAATGCCAAGCGCGAGGAGTTCAACGAGCTACTGCGCCGGACCTACCAAGGAAAGGAGCCAGTCTTCGACCTGGCCCGCCTCGAGTCCACCGAGCCGGACGGGCGGCGGGAGCTCCACGAGTGGAACGGCGGCAAGGTCCCCGCGTTGCTCGCCGCCAACTCCGACGACGGCGGTCATCTGAACGACAAGGCCCGGCTCCGCTTCGCGCGGGAGCTCATTGCTCTGCTTGCAGCGTTGCCCCAGGTGCCATGACAGCCCCCAACTCCGCCCATCGGCTGCTCGCGGCCCTCGGCACGAGGATGAAGTTGCGCCGCTGCGCATCGGTGGGGAGGTCGGCGATTGTGCTGGGGCGGATCTGGGTCCGTGGCAACGGCCAGGTCCACCTGTCTGACGACGTCGTGCTCGACGCGCGCGCTGCGCCCATCGAGCTGTTCGCGCACCGCGGTGGCGAGATCCGCATCGGCCCCGGGGTGCGGATCGAAGGAGGAGCTTCGCTCGAAGCCGTCTCGCAAGTCGTCATCGAGGCCGGAGCGAAGGTGGGAAGCTTCTGCAAGATCCTCGACAACCACTTCCACCTCGTGGGCGGAAGCGACCGCTCCCGGCGGCCACCGTCCCGCCCGGTGGTGGTCGAGGAACAGGCCGTGTTGGGCGCGCGCGCCATCCTGTTGCCCGGTGCGCGCGTGGGACGCGGCGCCATGGTCCCTCCAGGCGCCGTCGTCTCGCGCAACTTCGGCGCGGTCGCAGCGCCGGACCAGCCGCTCGCCGGAGCAACCGGCGGAACCGTTTCAGTGGGCGGGCCGGTGCTCATCGCCGGATCCGACGTGCCTCCGCGATCATTCCGGGAAAGGATGGGCGGTGCCATCGGCATCGCGCGGGCGGCCTGGTACCTGCGAGGGTGCAAGCGGAGCGCGCGGGTGCGCACGACCGGCTCCGTGCGCGTGCTGAATGAGGGCACCGTCCAGATCGGCGAGAGGACGGAGTTCCTGGGTGGGATGATCCCCAGTGAGATCGCCTGTCGGCCGGGGGCCTCCATCGAGATCGGCTCCAGCAGCCTTTTCAATTACGGCGTCTCGCTCGAGGCCTGGAGATCCATCCGCATCGGGAGTCGCGTCATGTTCGGGTCCTTCGTCCGGATCTCCGATCGCCGCAGCGGCGCGGCTGGCCCGATCGCCATCGGGGACGACGTCTGGATCGCGCACGGAGCCACCATCGAGCCCGGTGTGACCATCGGCCGCGGATCGGTCGTCGCGGCTGGCAGCGTAGTCTTGAGCGATGTGCCACCCGGGAGCCTCGCTATCGGCAACCCCGCCCGCTGCATGAGGCTGAGCCTGCGGGCCGAGCAGCCACGTGGCCCGACGGCCGCGCAGGACGTGAAGGCGATCGACATGAATCCGCGCGCGCGCATCAGACGATTCATCGTTGAAACCTTCTTTGTGGACGATTTTGCGGACGACCAGTCGTTCCTGCGCAGCAGCATCATCGATTCTCTGGGGATGGTGGAGCTCGTCGCCTACCTGGAGAAGGAGTTCGGCATCAAGATCGCTGACGCGGAGCTCATTCCCGACAACCTCGATTCGCTCGCCCGGGCCTCCGCGTTCGTCGAGCGAAAACGGCGGCTCGGGACGTCCGCTGCCTGAAAGGAGCTCGCCATGTGTGGGATCGCGGGCTTCACAGTGCCGTTCGGGCTTCCGGCGGAGGAGCGCCGCGTCCGCTTCGGCAGCCGGCTGCGCCGCATGGCTGCGAGCCTCCGGCACCGGGGCCCGGACGCCCAGCGCGGCCTGCTCCTGGACGGGGTTGCGCTGGGCCACGCCCGCCTCGCGATCGTCGATCTGGTGGGCGGAGCGCAGCCGATGCGCGATCCGGACACTGGCGTCACGATCGTGTTCAACGGCGAAATCTTCAACTACCTCGAATTGCGGGAGCGGCTTGGGTCCCACCGCGTTTTCCGCACCAAGTCGGACACGGAAGTCATTCTCGCTTGCTACCTCGATCGGGGCATCGACTGTGTCCTCGATTTCATCGGTCAGTTCGCCTTCGCCATCCACGACCCCCGCAGCGGCGTCCTGTGGCTCGCGCGTGACCGGGTGGGCATCCTCCCGCTGCACTACACCCGGACTGCCGAGGGGCTTGCCTTCGCGTCCGAGGCGAAGGCTCTGTTCGCGGGCGGGTGGCGCACCCCGGCCCTCGACTCGCGGGGAGTGAAGCAGACGCTGCAGCTCTGGTCTCCGGTGGTGCCCAGGACCGTTTTCGAAGGTGTCTCTCAGCTCGCGCCCGGGTCGGTGGCCCGCTGGTCGGACGGCCGTCTCGAGACCTGGCGCTATTGGGATCCCGACTTCGGCGTCGAACCTCGCGCCGAAGTCGACGCGGCCCGCGCCGAGGAGGAACTTGGCGCTTTGCTGGTGGACGCGGTGCGCCTGCGCCTGCGCGCCGACGTGCCGGTCGCGGCCTATCTCTCCGGCGGGCTCGACTCGAGCCTCCTTTGCAGCATCGCCCAGTCGCAGCTCGGCGGCACGCTCAACACTTTCTCGGTGGGCTTCGCGGACCCTGGCTTCGACGAACGCGCCTTCCAGGACGAGGTGGCCCGCCGGCTGGCCACGCGGCATCGCTCGATCCTCGTCAGCTCACGGGACATCGGAGAGTTGCTGCCGGCGGTGGTCCGTCAAGCGGAGCAGGTCCTGCTGCGGTCGGCGCCTGCGCCGCTGCTCCGCCTGAGCCACCTGGTGCGCGCCTGCGACACCAAGGTGGTGCTTACCGGGGAAGGCTCGGACGAGATCTTCCTCGGCTACGACCTTTACCGCGAGACCCGCATCCGCCAGTTCTGGGCCCGCCAGCCGGGCTCGCGGTTCCGGCCGGCGCTGCTGCGCCGGCTCTACCCGTATTTGCCGATGAGTCAGCAAGGTCACGAGCTCTTGGAGCAGTTCTTCGGAATCGGGCTCGACGATCCGAAGAACCCCGGCTTCTCCCACCTGCCGCGCTGGGCTGCCAGCGGCCGCATCGTGCGCTTCTTCTCGCGCGGTTTCGCCGAGACGGCCGCCGAGGAGGATCCGGTGGCGTCGGTGCTGGCTTCGCTGCCGGCCCGTGTGCGGGGATGGAAGCCCCTGGCCCGAGCGCAGTACCTGGAGATGCAAACGCTCCTCGCCGGCTACCTCCTCGGCTCCCAGGGCGACCGGATGCTGATGGGCAATTCCGTGGAAGGCCGTTTTCCCTTCCTCGACCATCGGCTGATCGAGTTCGCCGCCGCGCTTCCCGAGCGATTCAAGCTGCGAGGTCTGTCCGAGAAATGGATTCTCAAACGCCTCGCGAGGCGAAGTGTGCCGACGACCGTCCTGCAGCGGCAGAAGTATCCGTACCGCGCTCCGGCCGCCGGGTTCCTCACCGGCGTGGATGCGCCTGGGTGGGTGCGCGAGCTGCTCTCGCGCGAAGCGACGCGGAAAGTCGGGGTCTTCGACGAGGAGAAGGTGGCGAGGCTGGTAGCCAAGCTTTCGGCGCGCGCAGCTGCGCCAAGCGAGGCGGACAGCCAGGCGCTCATGGCGATTGCGACCACGCAGCTCCTCGCCGATCAGCTCCTGCCGCCGGCGCCCGTGCCACAGCGTGACGTGGACGCCGTGGAGCTGGAGGCAGCTTGAGCTCGCCGTTCCCGCCGCACTGGGTCTTGGAGCACGCGGAGCGGAATCCGGAGGCGCCGGCTGTGGACAGCCACGAAGCGCGCCTCTCCTATGGGGAACTCGCCGAGCGCATGAGGGTGCTCTCGGCACATCTCGCCGCTGCCGGTGTGCGCCAGGGGGAGCGGGTGCCGATCGTGCTTCCCAACGTTCCCGCGGCCGTCGTTGCGGCGCTTGCCCTGCAGGCTTTGGGCGCATGTGCCGTCGAGATGAATCGGGGATGGGGCGTCGATGCCTTTCGCGCCCTCCTGGCCCAGATCCGGCCGCGCCACGCCTTCGTGCTGGGCCGCGACGCCCGGCTCTGGGGCAGAGTGGCGCGCTCGCAGCCACCCCATTTCTGGGTGGTGCACCCGACAGAGCTCACGCCGGCCCTACGCGGAGGGCTCGGCGGCGCGGCCGCGAGTTGGGTGCGCGCGGACGGCAGGCTCGACCCCGCGCAAGCCACGGCTCCAGTCTCGACTTACCCGGCAGCGAGCCATCCCGAATCACCGGCGCTCATCCTTTACACCTCCGGTTCGACGGGCAAGCCGCGCGCCGTGGTGCAGACCTTCCGCAACATCGACGCCAACGCGCGGTCGATCGTGCAGTACCTGGGGCTCAGCTCGGGGGACCGGGCCATGCTCGTCCTGCCTCTCTCCTATTGCTATGGACGCAGCGTGTTGCACTCTCATCTCCTTGCCGGCGGCTCGGTGTTTCTCGACGACCGGTTCATGTACCCGCGCTTGGTTCTGGAAGCCCTCGGCGCCGAGGGATGCACTGGTTTCGCCGGCGTGCCGAGCACGTTCGAGATCATCCGACGCCACGTGGACCTGTCCTCGCTGACATGGCCACGGCTGCGGTACGTCACGGAGGCCGGAGGCGCGATGTCCCTGGACACCATCCGCTGGGTCCGGCGATCCATCCATCCGGCGCGGCTCTTCATCATGTACGGCCAGACCGAGGCCACCTCACGGCTCAGCTACCTTCCCCCGGAGCAGGCGGCGGACAAGGAGGGCTCCATCGGGATCGCGATCCCGGGCGTGGAGCTCAAGGTGGTGGACGACGAAGGCGTGGAGCTGTCAGCGGGGGAGACCGGCCACCTGATCGCGCGCGGGGACTGCGTGACGCCGGGCTACCTCGACGAGCCGGAGGAAACAGCTGCCATCCTCCGCGACGGGTGGCTCTGGACCGGCGACCTGGCCTACCGCGATCCCGACGGCTTCTTCTTCCATGCGGGGCGGTCACGCGAAGTGTTCAAGATCGCCGGCCACCGGGTGAGCCCGGTCGAGATCGAGCACGCGCTCGAACGTCATCCAGAGGTCGTCGAGGCTGCCGTGGTGGCGGTACGGAACGAGCTTGCGGGCGATGCGGCGGCAGCCTTCGTGGTTCGCCGGCCGGCGGGCTCCGTCAGCGAGGGAGACCTGCGCCGCTTCTGCCGCGACCTGCTGCCCCCATGCAAAGTGCCCGCGACGGTCACGTTCGTCGACGAGCTCCCGCGCAACGCGTCGGGCAAACTGATACGGGCGGAGCTCGCTGGCCGGAGCGGCTCGGCTCCCGCGCAGGAGGAAGGATCGTGACTTTCAGGCTGAAGGACGCTCTCGAGATCGACCTGGAAGCCAAGGCGGCGGAACTGTCCCGCGCGCTGCGCGAGGCCGTGTTGCATCGGCTGCACAAGCGCGGCCTGGTCGTGGCTGTCTCGGGCGGCGTGGACTCGGCCTGCGTGGCGACTCTGGGTGCGCGTGCGCTCGGACCGGAGCGGGTCTTCGCGCTCCTCCTTCCCGAGAAGGAATCGAGTCCGGAGAGCCTCGCCTACGGCAAGGCGCTCTGCGAGAAGCTGCGTATCTCCTACGAGGTGAAGGACATCACCTCCGTCCTGGATGCAGCGGGCTGCTACCAGGCTCGCAACGCCGCCGTACGCGAAGTCGTCCCGGAGTTCGAGCCCCCAATGCCCTGGAAGATCGTGCTGGCGAGCGATCCGCTCAGCTCCGAGATTTTGCATTTCTTCCGGTTGGTGGTGCGGTTGCGAGAGGGCGAGGTGCGCCAGTACCGGCTCCCTCCGCAGGCATACCTGCGGATCGTGGCGGCCACCAACTTCAAGCAGCGAACGCGAAAGATGCTGGAGTACTACCACGCCGACCGGCTCAACTATGCCGTCGCGGGAACGCCCAACCGGCTCGAGTACGACCAGGGCTTCTTCGTCAAGCTGGGCGACGGGGCAGCCGACGTGAAGCCCATCGCTGCGCTTTACAAGACGCAGGTCTACGCCCTGGCGCGGCACCTGGGAGTCATCGAGGAGATCGTCAGGCGCGAACCGACGACCGACACGTACACGCTGGAGCAATCCCAGGAAGACTTCTACTACTCGCTTCACTACTCGAAGCTCGACCTTTTCCTCTGGGCGAAGAACCGGGGCCTGTCCGCGGAGTCGGTCGCCGCGGAGCTCGGCTACTCGCCGGACCAGGTCCGCCGCGTCTATGACGACATCGATCAGAAGCGGCGTGCTACGCAGTACCTGCACGCCCGGCCATTCCTGCTCGACCCCGTCGACGAGGTCCCTTGACGGACCAAACGACGTACGGGGGCGGCACGGCCTAGAGCCCTTTCAGGTTCGCTTCGATCGCGGTGAACACCTGGTGATTCGCGGGCAGCACTTTTGCGAAGTGTTCACGCGCTTTCAGCAAATCGGCGCGCGCCTGCGCTCGGCGTGCGTTCTGCGCATTCCACTGGCCTCGATGGTAGAGCAGATTACCGATCGCCTCCTGATTGCTGTGCTGTTTTTTCAGCTGCCTGGCGAAGAACCCGTCCACCTCGCCGGGGCGATTCAGCTCGGCATAACCCTCGATTACGTCCTGTGCCAGGCGCGGGTTCTTCGGGTCCAACTCGAATAGCCGATCGGCGAGGTTCTTTGCTTTGGGCCACTCTCCCATCTCGCCATAGAGCCCGAAGAGCTTCGTATAGATCGAATAGTAGTTCTCCGATTTGTGCTTGTCCGCTTGCGACGCCATCTCCAGGGCCTTCTTCCTGTCCTTCAGGTCCCAGGCGATGAAGGCCGCAAGCAGAGCCGCTTCGGAGACTAGCTTCTGGTCCTTGTACAGATGGAAGGCCCTTTCTACATGCGGAAGGGCTTCCTCACGGCTCTTCTCCATATAGAGCGCGTAGCCGAAGTTGTACTCGAACTGGGGATCGTCCACGTAGTCGGCAATGCTTGCCCTGAGGAGCGGAACCGCCTTCGTCGCATTCCGTTCCTGCAGATAGATCAGGGCGAGATTCCGGCGCAGCTGCCCCGATCCGGCTCCTAGCTGCTGCGCCCGTTCATACAATGACCTCGCCTGTGCATCGTTTGCATCGCTCGGGCCGCACTGATGGGCCCGGAAGTAGGCGAGGTGGCCAAGCCAGGTGAGGAGCTCGGCGTCCTCTGGCGCCGACTTCTGCAACTCCGTCACATTCAGCGCGTGCATCTTGTAGCTGCCAGGGGCCCCTCTCACCCTCTCGATGGTCTCTCCTGGTTCGAGGTCGCGCAGCGCAAAGAAGTCGCCTTGGACGCAGATGGCATAGCCGTCCAGCGCGACCTTGATCCGCTCGACCAGCACGGCCGGCTTCCGCTCGAGCTCGTCGAGCATTGCCATTGCCGATTCATACTTCTTCTCCCCAGCAAGCCGGCGAGCCTTGTCCAGCGAGGCCGTCGATAAGAGCAGCAGAGCGGCGAGCATGACGTTCACGTGGCACCCTCCAGCGCGCGCGATCATGGCCGAGGAGAAGAGCTCGGTCTAACTTTCAAGCGAGCTCGCCAGCGCCTCGTAGGCCGCCGTCAAAACGTTGACGGTCCGGATTGACGACCGCGTTGATTTTGACGCCAGGCGGTTGCGCAACCACGCGAAATCAGGCAGCTTTGGTATGGCCCCCGGGTTGCTCTACAGGGCTGCATGCTGACTCGCGCCGCCGCACTCGCCGCCGCCCTCGCGCTCCTCTCTCCCGCTGCATTCGCTGGGGCCTCTTCGCAGAGGTTCACCGTCGGGGCGGTCGTGGTCAGGTCTGCGACCGTGACGTCCTCGCGCGATGGCCTGCAGCAGGTCGCCAGCCGCGGCACTGCGGCGCCCATGCTCCTGGTTGCAAACCAACTCAAGCCGATGACTGCGTCCGGCTCGATGGAATCGAACGACGGATACAAGATGGCGACCCTGCTCTACTAGGGAAGAGGCTGCGAGGTCGGCGGACAGAACTCTTGTATGGCCTCGCGCGGGCAGAGGTCGGGATGCGAATTGAGATCAATCATGCGCGGACTGGACCTCGCGGAAGCCCCACTCCGCGGTTCAAGGGACGGCGGCCGAGGTCGTGGGTGCTGGCTTCGCCGGGACTATCCAGGTGCGGAGGATGGCGTTCCAATGGGCGTCGGTGATCTGGTCGTTGGGCGTGATCCAGATGTGGCGCGCGCCACCGTCGATGGAGGCAGCGAGCGCCGCGGCCAGATCGTCGGGTCTGACCGGCTTGCCGTCGCGTCCCCACAATCCGAGCGAAAGCGTCCAACGGCCCGGTTCGAGGGTCGCCGCGAGCCGCGCCGCCAGATCGCGTGAGGCTGCAGGCGGCAGCCCCTCCAGCGCGTAATAGTTCCAGACCACCAGCCGGTCTGCGATGCGCCGGAGCCGCGCATAATCCTGGCCGTAATCCTTGCCGTCGCGGCGGAGGTCCTTCCAGCTCGCCGCGACGTCCAGGTAGAGCGGCTTGCCATGCCGGTGCGTCACCGCTGCCGCGCGCTCGACGAACTTCTCCATCAAGGAGCTCTTCCACTCCCAGATGCTCGGGTCGTCGATGTTCACACGCCCGCGCCAGTCGCGAGGCCAGGCGGTGCGACCGGTGGCCTTCCGGTAGGAAGCAAGATCCGCAGGACCGAAGGAGGTCTGGCCGTAGGCTGCTTCGGTGATGTCGATTGCATCGAGGGGGTAGTTCGCCGCGATGTACCCGATCATCTCCAGCACCAGGTTGCCGAACTCCCCCTCGGCGAGCTCGACGATGCTGACCTGCTCCGGGTGAGGCGTGCCGTCGGCCTGGATGGCGCCGCTGCCCGGATGCGTCTGGATCCACTTCGGGGCGTAGAGATCGATGAAGGCGGCGACCTTGAATCCCTTGTCGTGCAGCTCCTGCGAAGCGGCGAGCAGAAGGTCCTTGCGCTCCCCCTTCTGATGATTGGACCAGCGATCGTCGCGCCCCGCCCAGCGGAAGTAGGTCCATTCCGTGCGGCCGGCGCCGATGCCGATCATGTCGCCCATCCTGATCAGCGGCCGGTCGACGACTCTCCGGGTGGCGTCGCGCCAGTCGGGCCAGGCGTCGAAGTGCGTCGAGAGCGAGAGGTGGAACACGGGCCGCGCCGCCTTCTCGCCGGCGAGGTGCAGCGGCGCCGCGGGCGGAGGCCTCTCCGATTCCCTCCGCATGAGCCAGGTCCAGGTGGTCACGCTCGCGGCGATCCCCACCGCCAGCAGGGATGCGGCAAAAGCCCACTGACGGGGCACTTCGGGCGCCGGACCCAGCCGGCCGATCTTCTCCCATTTCTCCTCTGCTCTTCGCATCTCTTTCCACCAGGAGTAGACCGCCACTGCGTTGTAGAAGTACGAGACCGGGACGATGAGCGCGCCCCAGGGAAGGTACAGCAGATCGCCGAAGTCGCGGTCGAGCAGGATCCCGTAGATCGCCACCGCGAAGAAGAATGACAGG
>Ga0099794_10000418_pt1 | contig 14246 bp, 8 predicted proteins | sample Rivendell_Oct201_10_FD_77320 | JGI IMG/M metagenome (GOLD analysis project Ga0099794, IMG submission 77320) | Vadose zone soil microbial communities from the Eel River Critical Zone Observatory, Northern California, USA -... | ecosystem: Host-associated > Plants > Roots > Rhizosphere > Soil ... | reverse complement strand
GATCACGGCCAGCGGCAAAGTCTCGATCGGTGATTTCCTGCAGACCCTTCCGTCGCAGGGCAACGCCATCAATACCGCAATCAACAACGGTGGCGATGGCACCACGCGCGTCGACCTGCGAGGCCTCGGATCTCAGTACACGTTGGTGCTTGTCAACGGACGGCGCTACGTGGCCACCACGGGTGCCGTGGCCTCGGTCGACTTGAACTCCATCCCCACCGCGGCGATTGAACGGGTCGAGGTACTCAAGGACGGCGCGTCTGCGGTTTATGGCTCTGATGCCATCGGCGGCGTGGTCAACCTCATCACCCGCAAGCGCTTCAACGGCGGAGAGTTATCCGGCTTCTACGGCAGCACGACTTATGGAGACGGACAGATCTACGACTTCAATGGCACGGCGGGAGTCGCGGGCGATCGGGGCAGCGCGCTCATGACGCTCGGCTACTACACGCAGCACCCGGCGTTCGCGGGTGACCGCGACTTTAGCAAGAATCAAAGATTTTTCGACGCCACGGGCCAAAACGGTCCTAATGGCTATCCGGGGGAGTACACGGGTGGCAGCGGGACCATTCCCGCGGGACGCGTGGTCATTCCTGGTTCGCAAAAGGGCGTGCCAAATGGAAACGCTCTGTGGAACCAACTGGTCACTGCATTCCCAACCAAGAATTCCTTCATCCTCGATCCCAATGCCAGCATTTGCGCCCCCGGCCAGCCTGGAAATTGCTGGCGTCCATTCACTGGCAACGACCTATATAACTTTGCGCCCGTCAACTACCTCGTCACGCCGCAAGTGCGCATTTCGATGTATTCGACCGGAGACCTCAAGATATCCAACGTGGCCCGGGTTTACTACGAGGCCTCCTTCGTCAACCGACAGTCGGATCAACAGCTCGCCCCAGAGCCCCTCGTTTTAGGTGGCGAGGGTGTTACCATCTCCGCGAATAACGTCTACAACCCGTTCGGTCGTGACTTCACCGACTTCCGCCGCCGATTGCTGGAGTTTGGGCCCCGTCAGTTCCGCCAGGACATCACCACCTTCCGCACGGTGGTTGGCGTTGACGGTACGCTACCGGACATTGCCGGACCCCTAAAAGGATGGTTCTGGGACGCCTCGTTCAACTACGGCCGTACCTCGGGGATTACGCAGAAGCACGGGAACGTCTTTGTGCCCAACCTCCAGGCTGCGCTTGGCCCAAGCTTCCAAGATGCCACTGGGTTTCATTGCGGGACTCCAGGCAACGTGATCGCCGGATGCGTCCCTCTCGATTTGTTCCACGGCGCAGGCCCCGGATTCCCGCAGAACTCCATCACGCCCGACCAAATCACGAATCTGACCTTCACGGGCACCGGAAGGGAAATCAACCAGATGGTGGAGGCCCAAGCGAATGTCAGTGGAGAGCTCTTCAAGCTCTTCGCGGATCGCCCCGTAGGGCTTGCGTTCGGCTACGCCTACCGAATCTTGGCCGGCGCCAGCATCAACGACCCCATCACTACCCTCGGCTTGACGACGGGAAACAAGGGTTTCGACACGGCAGGCCACTATTACCTCAACGAGGGATATGGCGAGCTGTCGATCCCGATCGTGAGTGGCGTCCCGTTTGCGGAGAGCGTCGAGGCCACCGCTGCCCTCAGGGTGTTCGATTACAGCAACTTCGGCAGCGACGTCACGTACAAGTTCGGCGGGCTGTGGCGCATCATCCCGGATTTCACGATCCGAGGGACCTACTCGACTGGCTTCCGGGCGCCGTCCATCGACCAGCTTTTTCTTGGCCAAGCGGATAACTTTCCCAATGTGACCGATCCCTGTCGTGTCCCTGCAAGCCGCGCCCCGGCTAACTGCGGAGTTAATGCCAACAATGGAGACACGTCGACGCAGCTGCGCGAGAGGGTTGGCGGCAACCCGAACCTCAAGGCCGAGACAGCTAAGATCTACACCGGCGGCGTCGTGATTGAACCGAGCATGGTCAAGGGGCTGTCGGTAACGGCGGACTACTACAACATCGAAATCAACCAGACCATCACCACCCTGGGCGCCGGAACGATTCTGTCCTTGTGCTATCCGGCCGATCCCAACGCTACTCCTAAGTTCTGTGACCTGATCACCCGCGACCCGGTCAGCCACTTCGTCACCAACATGCAGGATCTCAATATCAACGCCGGTCAGCTATCGACCGACGGCGTCGACCTCTCGGTGCGCTACGCCATCCCCACCGAGTTTGGCCGTTTCGGCGCGGTCTGGGACGCGGTGTGGTTGCATAAATTCAACCAAGTCCTTCCCACCGGTCAGCTGGTGAAGGCAAGGGGCACCTATGACATCACGAACTTTGGGGCGGGTGGCGGAGTCCGCCCGGCATGGAAGTTCATCGCGGGTGCGAACTATGGCATCGGCGGATTTACCGCCGGCATTATCGCGCACTTCGTCGGCTCCTTCCACGAGTGCGGGGATTCGGGCGGCAATTTTGCCGGCGGAAGTCTGTGTTACCAGGATCCGACGAACAAGCGCCGAGTGGGCAGTTTCCACTCGGAGGACATTACCGTGCAATACTCCTTGTTTACGCAATTCGGCAAGACCACGATCGGGGCAGGCGTGAACAACGTGCTCGACCACCCGCCACCGCTCATCTACAACGGCTTCACGAACAACACGGATCCCACCGCGTATGGCGATGGCGTCCTCGGGCGCTTCATCTACGGCAGGATTTCGCACTCCTTCTAGCCGAAGCTGAAGACGCTCCACGGGCGAGAAGCGAAGATGGCTCTATTTTGCCGGGCCGCCGCTTCTCGCCACCAGCAGGTGAAGCAGGAGATCGTCCTTCGGACCCACGGAATTGGCGTATTGGGTCCAAAGCCCATGCGCCGCCGCGAGCTGTCCTTGAGCGATTGAAGCAAGCATGCCACCCGCGACGAGATACCGCTTCGACGAGGCCGAGAGGTCGGGCTCTGCGGCGAGCAGCTGCCTCGAGGCGGCGGCCATTCGCTCCCCATCGCGCCGGCCCACTGCCTGAAGGAATGCAACCCACTGGCGGTCTTGAACGGAAAAGTGTCGCCCGCAGCCCCGCGAGGCGATCGCATACCAGATTTCGTCGAGGTCCCCGGCACTGAGGTCCGCAAGCATGGCTTGCACAACCTGAACGAGGCTGGCAAGTGGCACCGGCTGTCGATCGCAGTTGCTCAGCCATTCGACCACGGTGCGCGCCTGATCCTGCAGCTCGCGCGAGGTAACCGACGGGTTGGTTATTGCCGCCCGGCCAAGAACCGCATCGCGCAGCCACATCGCTACTACCGCGCGCTGGCTGCCTTGGAAGAAAGGCGTCAGGGTGACGGAGGTGAGCTCATTGGATATCTGTGCACCGGAGAGCAATTCGACAGTCGGGAAGAGCTCCCTCTCGAAAACTACCAGGGACGTGGCGCTGGCCGCGAGGAAACGCGTTCGGACGGCACCTTGATCGAGCACCGGCCTGTAGTCGGAGTTCATTGGCACTTGGCCGATGCGGGTCAGCCCTTCCCATGAGGAGCGCGTGCCGACACGGCGCAGCTCGAGATCGTTCATGTTGCGAATGCCGATACGGCTCAGCGCCTGGGCGATGGCGGGTTCCATCAGCACCGACGGTTCGAGATCGCCGAAGGTACCCTCGCTCTTGGCAGCGATCAGAAGGTCGCTGTCGTTTGCGGCGTACACCACGTAGTCGCCGAAGTTGGCCTCCAGCGCCTTGAGCACGGAAATGACCAGTGGCACGTCGATCTCGTAGAGCTGAATCCACTGCACAAAGACCCCGCCGCGTGCCAAGTAGCGGCGGACGTGTCGGTAGAACTCAGCCGAGAAAAGCCCCGCGACACCGCTGACCCACGGATTGGACGGTTCGGACAAGATGAGGTCGTACTTTTCCTGGCGCGTCGAGAAATATGTCTTCGCGTCGTCGATCACGATCTGGGAGCGCGGATCGACATAGGCGAGCTCGTTGCGTGGCCTGAAGTAAGCTGCGGCCCGCACCATCTCGGGCTCGATCTCGATCGTATCGACCCGCGACAGCCGCGGGTTCCCAAGCAAGGTATGAGTGGTCAGCCCGGAGCCGAACCCAATGCAAGCCACGGTGCGCGCGTTGGGATGGAGCCCCATCGCGACGGCGCCGAGCATGATCATCGTCGACTCATCGGAACTAGCCTGGGGATCCGACCCAATCGATAGCCCTGCGTCGGTCTTCCCATTGGTGCGAAGCGAGAGCGTCGGCGGTTTACCAAGGGAGAGAACGCTGACCGTGGCCGTCTTTCCGTCGCGGTGGTAGAGGACCTGATCTGTCCCGGAGAGAAGCTCGCCGTAGCGATAGACGCCCGACGCCAGCTGGCGTGGGTCGAGGCGCAGCAAGAAAATCGGAACGGCCATCACCACGGCCCCAGCCGCACTGAGTGAAAGAGGCACACGGCGGCGAGCGAACCCTCCGGCCTTCCAGAGAAGGACCACACCCAAGAGCGCGTCGAGCCCTCCGCCCAGCGAGAGCAGGTGCTTGACCCCGAGCAGGGGCATCCCGACATGGACGGCGAAGAAGACTCCAGCGATGGCGCCCACCGTGTTCGCCGCGTACACCTGGCCGACGCTCGCTTCACCGTGGCCACGCTTCAAAAGGTAAAACGTGAGCAGCGGAAGCGTGGTGCCCGCACAGAAAGTCGCAGGCAACATGATCGCCAGCGCGATGCCATTGCTCGCCAGGTTGAAGAGAGTGTAGCCGGCGTCCGATCGTTCAAGGTTCAGGACGAGCCACTGCATCACCTTGAATGCCTGACCGTATGCCACGAGGGTTGCCACCGCGAGCACTCCCATCGCCAGCTGAAGATATCCGAGCATGCGGAGCGGGCTGCTCAGCCTGTCGATGCGCCGCTGGATCCAAAGCCCGCCGAGCGAAAGACCGAGAATGAATGCGCTCAGCATCAGCTCGAAGGCGTGCGTCGAGGAGCCCAGCACCAGCGCAAGCATCCGCATCCATCCGACTTCGTAGAGAAATGAAGTCGCTCCGGTAATCAACGCCGCAAACAGGAGGAGAATAACGGTGCGGTCGCGCCTGCCTTCCCCTTGCGCCAGCACGGGCGTGGACGGGGTGGGCGGCGGCGATACCCACCAGACCACCGTTGCGACGACCAAGTTGATCACCCCCGCGATCCGCAGAGTGCCCGGAAGCCCGGCCGCCGGCACCAGCACGAAGCCGCTGACCAGCACCCCGATGGACGCGCCCAGGCTGTTGGTGAAGTAGAGGATCGCCACGGATCGGCCGGGCCGGTCCGCGAAGGCGCGCAGCACTCCCGCCGTCATCAGTGGGAAGGTCATTCCCAAGAGCACCGACTGAGGAAAAATGAGCAGCGCGGAGAACACCCACTTGAAGGCGTACACGGTGCCAGCGGATCCGCCCAACCAAGGCAGGACGGTGTCGTAGGAGAACCCAGTGGAGGCAACGAATATCTCGTGGAAGACCAGCGCCAGGATGCCGATCGCGGCCTCGGTGACGGCGTAAGCCGTGAGCAGGTTGCGCCAACGGGGCGATAGGCGGCTAGAGATCCAGGACCCTACCGCCATTCCCCCCATGAAGATTGCGAGCACCAGTGTTTGGGCGTACGCCGCATGGCCGAGAAAGAGCTTCAAATAGTGCGCCCAGATTGACTCGTAGATCAGTCCGGCGAACCCGGAGACGGCGAAGATCGCGAACAATGCGCTCCGCCCCCATGGCCGAAGCGGTGTTTCTTGCTCTTCGGAAGCGCGGTAATCCTTCCGCAGGCTCCCCGCTGGTCCTCTCAACTTCCCTGCATGCGCACGAGCGTTCGCAACTCCATGACTTCCTCGCTGCTTCATGCCGCGAAAGTATCAGAGGACCGCCACCGCCGCGCTCCAATACCACGGATGCGGTTGGCGGCAAGGACGAGGGATGCTATGGAGACCACCCCGAACCTAGTCGACCTTGCTAGGCGTTGTTAGATAAAAGTCTTGGCGTTGTCACAATGATGGTTTTTGTTGCCGAAACATCCATCCAATTGAGTAAAAGCGCCCCGATGCGCCCTCACCTAATCGACGCTCGTGCGGTTAGCCGTACGCTCGAACGCGTCACTGAGTAAGTCTGAATGTTTGATTCCGTAATTCGTCCTGCCCAATTCCGCCAAAGTCGATGGGGTTCCGGATTCGTGGTCGCGGTCGCCGCCCATGCAGCCTCCCTAGCCTTGGCCATCTACCTTTCAAAGCGCCCAGCCGAGCCCACCAGGCAAGAGGTGGACGTCAAGTTCGTGAAGGCTCCGCCCCCTCCGCCGCCCCCTCCTCCGCCGGCTCCCCCCAAAACGAAGCCGGTGGAGAAAAAGCCGGTTCCCAGGCGGCCAGACGCGATCATTCAGCCAAAGGAAATGCCGAAAGAGAAGCCACCAGAGGCCGAGCCGCAAGAGGAAGATACCGGCGTGGAAGGCGGCGTCGAGGGCGGAGTCGTCGGAGGCGTGGTCGGTGGAGTCGTGGGCGGCGTGGTCGGCGGCGTGATCGGCGGGCCACCACCCCCCAAGATCGTCGAATTCAATGACACCATGACGCCTCCGAAGAAAGTCTCTGGACCCGATCCGGAGTACAACCAGAAGGCACTGGACCATGAGGTCGAGGGTCAGATGGTGGTGAAGTGCGTGGTCACGGTGCAGGGCGTTGTGCACAACTGCAGAGTGCTGAAGAGCGTGGCCTTTATGGATCGAGCTGTGATCGAGGCGCTCGAGAGACGCCGGTACACGCCGGCGATGCTTCAAGGTAAGCCGATCGACGTGGACTACACTTTCAGAATCACGCTGACGCTTCCGCGCTAAAAAGACATCTCGACCCTCCACGTTCGCGCCGAGCGTAAGGAGCAAAAATGCAGAAAGTCACGCGGAAAGACCTCAGTTTCTTGGCCGTCGTACTCGCCTCCCTGGTGCTGGCTTGTTCGGGAATGGAGGCAAGCCGGAAGGGCGCGACACCCCTCACCGAGGGAAACTTCGCTCCCAAGCGTGCGGGGGCAGCCAATTATGGACCGGATCCCGGGTTGAGCTGCCCGGCGGGAGGCCGTGCCGTCGGCGCCGCCTCCACAGATTTAGAGACCCGAGCTAAGCAGAACCGACAGCCGATTCCCCAAGCGGATGGACGGTTGTGCGCCATGGCAGAGACCATGTTGGGCTGGACGGGGGAGCCTCCGGGCGAGCACGTGGTCAGCTTTTTGTCCTCCTACTTTGGGCTGACGGCGTCCGTGCCCGCAGTGCTCATCACGACCGTTGAGACAACGGACCCGAACTTGATCGGCGCACGCTTGGTCGACCCGATTGCGAAGTTTTCGCAAACGGCGGTGCAGCCGCGCTTTGGATTGGCGATCCAGCGCCTGAGCGGAGGCCGAGCGGACGCTTCAAAGCTGGTGCTACTGATGCAGGATCTCCCGGTCGACATTCAAACGATTCCTCGTCAGCTCGGGGCGAACAGTCAAGCGACGCTCCGGGGTCAGCTCGTGGACGGGTACCAGAATCCCAAAGTCTTCATTACCGATCCCACCGGCCGCCTCGAATCGCCCTCGATACCGCCCGGCAAGGAATTTCAAACGGAGATTCGTTGCGCAGATAAGCCTGGCACGATCCGCGTCGAGGTTCGGGGAGAGTTGAATGGCGCAGAATCCATCCTCGTAAATTTCCCGATCGCGTGCGCGACAGAGCCGCCAACCTCGGTCGCGCTGAGCAAACCGGCCGCCGTCGGGGACCTCGCGCAGCAAGAGCGAAAGCTCTTTCAGCTGATCAATGACGAGCGCACCAAAGCGGGGCTTCCGGCGCTCGAATGGGACGACGCAGTCGCAGGAATTGCCCGTTCGATTTCCGAACAGAGGCGCGATCAGCTCAAGGGCGGTGGAGGAGCTGTCAGCGTGGATATTGTCGGACGTCTAAAGAGCGAAGGGATCCAATCTCCGGTGGTGCTGTCGAATCCGGCGGCCGCTCGCTCGCCCGAAGAGGCGCAGGAACGCTTTTCGGCGAGTCCGGTACACCGCGCCAATTTCATGAGCACCGAAGTCACCCACGTCGGCGTCGGAGCGACGTTGGCGACCGACCCAGCGGGACGTCCGGTCACGCTTTACACCGAACTGTTTGTCCGCGAGCTTGCGGCCGCCAATGTCGAAGAAATACGCGGGAAGCTGCGCGCCGCGATGGCTCAAAAGCGCAAGGACGCCCGGGCCGGCCCTCTGCAGAACGACAAGACGCTTGAGGAGGTCGCGCAAAAGTACGCGGACGAGCTTGCAGCAGCCAAGGGATCGCTTCCGAAAGCGCGACAAGAGGAGCTGCTCAAACCGCTGCAGAGTCAATACGGGCCGATCAACGTGGTCGCCGGTGCGAAGGCGGATCCGCTCGAATTTGCCGAGGAACCGATCGTAGTCGGCGGCGGCAATCTGGTTGGAATCGGAGTCGCCTTGGGTCTCCACCCCAATCTGGGGAAGAATGCCCCGTATGTGGTGGAGATCGTGAGTAGCCCGCCGAAGGGATCGAAGGGCCCAGCGTCAACCACTAAAAAGCGGCCTAAACGCTGAGCGCTCGCAGGCCGTGCTCGGCGCAGTCCAGGTCCTGCTCGGGCTTGCCACCGCTCACCCCGATCGCCCCCAGAATCGCTCCGTCGCGTCGGATCAGCGCCGAGCCAAGACCTGGGATGATTGGCAGGCTCACCAACTGCGCGACTGCTTGAAAGAACGCCGGGCGCTGCTGATTCACTTCCGCGAGGGACGCACCGTCTCGGTGCCACAGCGCGGCGCCCACCGCTTTGGATTCGGCGATCTGGGCGGAGAGCGGTGGCGCGCCGGTCATCCGGCCGAGGCCTTGTAACAATCCGCCTTCGTCTACCACGGCCGCGGTAACGCGGATCCCCATCTGGCGCGCCCTCTCGTGCGCGGCCTGGATCATCCTCAGTGCTTCATCATAGGAAACGGGCATCGTGAAGGCCTCCCCTCTCACCAACGAAGTTCGCGGGTTGACCTACCGGCTGAAGCGAGCGTTCGTCAAGGTCGCTGTGAGCTCGAGAGGCAACATTTCATTACACGAATCTTGAATCCGCCTCACAGCCGCGGCAGGTTGTTGGCCCGTGCGCGCGAGCCTCGAGCTTTTCCCACTGACTGCCCTGCTTCTTTTAGGCCCCGAGCCTGGGCAGGCACCCAACGTCGCGCCAGGAGGCACAAGAATGAACATGAGCATTACCTCGACGGCCTTTCCTCACAACGGCGAGATTCCCACCCGCTACACCTGCGAGGGAGACGACATTGCGCCGCCGCTCTCCTTCACTGGCGTCCCCAGGACCGCCAAGAGTCTGGCGCTGATCGTGGACGATCCTGATGCGCCGGATCCGAAGGCGCCCAAGATGACCTGGGTCCACTGGGTGCTGGTTGGAATGCCGACTTCCGCGACCGGGCTTCCCGAAGCAGGCAAGCCTTTGCCGCCTGCCACGCGCGAAGGCAAGAGCAGCTGGAACCGCACCGGGTACGGGGGCCCGTGCCCACCGATCGGACGTCACCGATATTTCTTCAAGCTGTACGCGCTGGACACGGATCTCGCGGAGCTCAAGTCGCCGACCAAGGATCAGCTTGAAAGCGCGATGAAGGCCCACATCATCGCCCAGGCCGAGCTGATCGGGACTTACCAGAAAAAGAAGTAACGAAAAGCAGATTTGCTGAAATAGGTTCCCGGCAGAGCTAGGGTCTGGCGCCGATGCCATCACGCCTTCGCCGTTGGCTCTTCGGCCCACCGCGCGACATCCAAGATCCCGACATTTTCCGGCACATTTCGCTGATCGCCTTCCTCGCCTGGGTAGGTCTGGGAGCGGACGGTCTGTCCTCCTCGGCGTACGGACCAGAGGAGGCGTATAAGGCCCTGGGCGACGCTCACTATCTCGCGCCGGCGCTTGCCCTGGCAACCGCGCTCACCGTCCTCATCATCTCCTATGCCTACTCGCGGATCATCGAGCGCTTCCCGTTTGGCGGCGGCGGGTACGTCGTCGCGACCCGACTTCTGGGGCCACGCTTCGGCGTGGTCTCGGGCTCCGCTCTCCTCGTCGATTACGTCCTGACCGTCACCACCTCAATTGCTGGCGGGGCGGATGCCTTCTTCAGCTTCCTTCCCCCCGGATGGACTGCTTTCAAGCTTCCGGTCGAGTTCGCGGTCATCGGACTGTTGACGGTGATGAACCTTCGCGGGGTGAAGGAATCCGTCACGGTTCTGATGCCGATCTTTCTCGCATTCCTGCTGACCCACGCAATTCTGATCTTCGGCCTATTTGCGATGCACGCCGGCGACTTCCCCGAAGTCACCAGGGAAGTGCGCTCGGGGCTGACCAACGGTGTTGCAACGCTCGGATGGGGCGGCATTTGCGCGCTGTTTCTGCGTGCCTACTCCATGGGAGCGGGCACTTATACGGGTATCGAAGCGGTTTCGAACGGGCTGCCGATCATGCGCGAGCCGAAAGTGGCGACCGGCAAACGCACGATGGTCTACATGGCGGTCTCGCTGGCGCTGACCGCCGGTGGGATCACCTTGGGCTATCTGCTGGTCCACGCCACTCCCGTCCCAGGCAAAACGATGAATGCTGTTCTGGTCCAGCGCTTCTCCGGCGATTTGATGCTCGGCAACCTACCGGTAGGACACTGGTTCTACGTGTTCACCCTGGCCGCAGAAACCGCTCTTCTCTTCGTCGCGGCCCAGACCGGCTTCATCGATGGCCCTCGAGTGATGGCCAACATGGCCACCGACTCCTGGTTGCCGCATCGATTTGCGCAACTTTCCAATCGGCTGACGATGAAGGACGGGGTGCTCCTGATCTCTGGCGCCTCGGTTCTGACCTTGCTCTATACCCGAGGGCAGATCGGAATCCTGGTTCTGATGTACTCGATCAACGTGTTTCTCACCTTCTCGCTCTCCCAAGCCTCGATGATCCGCTACTGGCTCCGCCACAAGCGAGACCCGAAGTGGTTCAAACACATGGTGATTCACGTGATCGGCCTGATCCTGTGCGCCGCAATCTTGATCGTCAACGTGTATGAGAAATTTGGTGAGGGCGGATGGGTGACGCTCACCGTGACCGCGGCGCTGATTACCCTCTGCTTTCAGATCAAGCGCCACTACAACATGGTCCACTCCAAGCTCCGCAACTTGGATGAAATTCTCGGCGCCCTCCCACACATCGACACGGTGAAACCGCCGCCAATTCGACCCGACCAGCCGACAGCAGTCCTTCTGGTCGGCGGATATAGCGGGCTAGGCGTTCACGCTCTACTCACGATCCAACGAACTTTTCCAAACCAGTTCAAGAATTTCATCTTCGCCTCGGTGGGAGTGATCGACTCGGCCACCTTCAAGGGAGTCCAGGAAGTGGAGGAGGTCCGTCGCGATACAGAACGGTCGCTCAAAGAATATGTAGAGACGGCGCATCGGCTTGGGCTGGCCGCCGACTATCGAATGAGCATCGGTACCGAAGCGGTGGAGGAGGCGGTAAAGCTATGCCTGCAGATCGTCAAGGAATTCCCTCGCTCGGTTTTCTTCGCCGGAAAGTTGGTGTTTGAAGAGGAGAAGTGGTTCCAGCGGATCCTCCACAACGAGACCGCCTACCAACTGCAACGTCGGCTGCAATTCGCTGGCCTCAGCGCGATGGTGCTGCCGGTGCGGGTGCTCGAAAATCCGAAGGCCGCCTGATTTCTCGAGCAACTCGACCCGAAACTGAGAAGCTCAGCCCGAGTCCGGGAGCAATCTGCAAAAAGCCAGGTAGCTTGCCTCGTGAATGCCCGCCAGAATCACCGCCTGATCGATCAACTGTCGCTGTTGCTGCTTGCTCCAGCGGACCGGCGAGGCCGTCGCACCTCGGCGGTGCGCTGAACCCGCGAGGCTGCCCAGAAATCGCGCCAGGCCGGACAACTCATCTGGCTCGACGCTTGCCATCGCGAGCTTGTCCTCTTGCGGAGCTAGGCGGCGCACGAACAACGATGTCTTTCCAAGTCGGGTCCGTCCAATCATGCGCGGCGGATGGCGCAAGCATCGCCGAAAGGCCGTCACCACCCGCTCTCCGCCGTCCATTCCTGGATCTCCGAGCAAGAGCGCCGGCGAAGGCACACCCTCCTCCTTCATATCGAAAAGCCATTCACCGTCCGGGGCCCCTCTGCCATGTGCGACAATCCCGATCCGTAAATTACCCAGGCTTCCAGTGCCGGCGACCCGAAACGCTGCGTCCTCCACCTGGTAGGCACGAGGATCGCTATGCCACTTCGCCGGCAGGGCCTGGGCATAGCGGCTGAAAGCCTCGCGAGCTTGGGTGCGAAGCGTCTTCGGCAAATCCCGGTAACGCTCGCCCCGGACGAAGCGACGAATTCGGCCGATCAGCCTGGTTCGGTCGTCCAGAAGATGCCGACGGGTCCGGTGCTCCACCCGGCGAAGCAGCTTCTGCACCGAGGGCGGGGGCTTTCCGAAGCTCGGCTTGCCCCAGATCGCGGCCAAATACCCATCGAGCATGGACTGGCAAGCTTCCAGCGAGCGCGGTCCGGCATTTGGCAATCCGCCTGAGCCAAGCAGCACGCCGGTCATGAATCTGAGAACATCCAGCCGCCAGGGGCCAACCACCGCCTCATCAAAATCATTGAGATTGAAGACCACCTCGGACGAAGTTCCGCGCTGCTCGGCTCGGTATGCGCCGAAATTCTCCAGGTGGAGATCACCGACAATCCACCCCATCCCATCGGGTCCCTTCGCAAGCTGCGGCAACCGCTTCAAGATTTCGTAAAAGAGCGGCGCGCTGCCTCGAAGAAACGCAAATGGCGAGCTCGCCATCCGCCGCATCTTGTACTGCAGCAAGCCGGCAAACTTCGCGCATGACCGGGAGCGGTCCCTTTGCAGCTGTCGACGAGCCAGCTTTGCGGGATCCAGCGAAACCACCCGATTTCAGCCTCCGCTGACCGCCGGCAGAATGGTGATTCTGGTGCCGCTTGGGACTTCGGCTTCGAGGCCTCCCAGAAAACGAATGCTCTCGTCCCCGACGAAGACGTTAACGTGTTGGCGAATCCGCCCGTCCTCGCTGAGTATCCGATCTCGTGCGCCCGGGCATTTCTCGAACAGCGCTCGCAGGGCGTCTCCAACCGTTCGCCCGTCGATCTCCACAGCGACCTCTCGCCGTCCCTCGGCAAAAGAGCGCAGGTAGCCGGGCAGAACAAACACTACTGTCATCTCCGCCGTCCCGCCTTCCGGGCAACCCTGCCCTTCCGCTTGGCGGCAAGAGCCGCCGGCCGCCGCTTGCGAGCCTTCGTGCGCTCAGACGCCCGACGCGCCCGCGGAGCCTTCGGCTCGCCGACCATCGCTACCTTCAGGCACACGATCGGTGGAAGGCCGTCTCGCAACAGCCGCCACGAGTCTCCGTCATCGGTGGACGCGAATAGCTTGCCGCTTCGCGTACCGAAATAGATGCCGGCCGGATCCAGCCGATCGGAGGTCATTCCATCGCGCAGCACCGTCTCGAGCGCCTCTTTCTGCGGCAAGCCTCGCGTCATCGGTTGCCACGATTTGCCGCCGTCCCGAGTGCGGTAGACCCGCAATTTTGCCTCGGGGGTGACGCGAAACCCATCGGACTCGAGCGGCACAATGAAGGCCGTGTCCGCATCGTGGGGGTGAGCGACCATCGGAAACCCGAAATCGGAGGGAACACCATTTGCGATGTCGCTCCAGCTTTGCCCAGCGTCATCGCTGCGGTACAAGCCCCAGTGGTTCTGCAAGTAAAGGCGGCTGTCGCTTCCCGCCGCGCGCGCTACCTTGTGGACGCACTGGCCGAACTCCGGGTGCTTATCCGGCAAGAACTCCGCGCGAACGCCTTGATTCGAAGCGCGCCAGGATTGGCCCGCGTCGTCGCTGACGTAGACACCACCGGTTGAAATGGCAACCAGCATCCGCCCGTTGGCAAGGCCATCGCTCAAGACGGTGTGCAGGCAGAGACCGCCTCCACCCGGCTGCCACTTTTCTCGGTGAGGGTGCTCATAGAGCCCTCGCACGAGCGACCAATTTTCTCCGCCATCGTTAGACTCGAAGAGAGCAGCGGGCTCGACACCGCAATAGAGCGTCCAGAGCCTTTCGATGCCGCCGACCTCAATCTGCCAGATGCGCTTGAGCGAGCTTCCGGAGCCCTCGGGAAATCGCACGTTCGCGGCCTCGGGATTGGTCCATGTTTTTCCGAAGTCGTCAGTCCAGCGAATCAAACTGCCAAAATGCATGCTTTCCGG
>Ga0099794_10000417_pt1 | contig 14252 bp, 14 predicted proteins | sample Rivendell_Oct201_10_FD_77320 | JGI IMG/M metagenome (GOLD analysis project Ga0099794, IMG submission 77320) | Vadose zone soil microbial communities from the Eel River Critical Zone Observatory, Northern California, USA -... | ecosystem: Host-associated > Plants > Roots > Rhizosphere > Soil ... | reverse complement strand
TCGATGAAGCGCGGGTCTGGGCGTCGATCGTAGCCGTCTCCGGCGGAATGACGATCCTCTCGGACAACCTGCCGAAGCTGCCTGTCGAGCGGTTGGCGATCTTGCAGAAGGCGCTGCCGGTCGCGCCGGTGAATGCGGGGACGAGGCCGCCTGTTGCAGTCGGGACGCAGAACGTCGAGCGCGAGATCGCGCCGGCGATCGCGACCGCCGACACGCTCGTCCGCTTACGCGGACCCTGGCGGTTTCGCACCGGCGACGATCCTCGCTACGCCGCGCGCGACTTCGACGACGACGCCTGGGAAACGATCCCGGTGCCGTTGCATTGGGAGCAAGCCGGTCATCCGGATTACGATGGGCACGCCTGGTATCGGACTCGGTTCGCGTTGCCCGCCGTCACAGCACCCGCGGCGCACCTCGAGCTCGGCAAAATCGACGATAACGACGAGACGTTCATCAACGGCGTGCGCATCGGAGCCACGAACGGCTGGAGCAGCTATCGGCGCTACGTCGTCCCCACTACCGCGCTGAACTGGGGCGGCGAGAACGTGCTCGCCATTCATGTCGTCGACACCGGCGGCCCAGGCGGATTCTGGAGCGTCAGGCGCGACCGCCCCGCGGGGACATGGATCGTCGAAGGAGCGCCGAAGTGGTGGACGGTCGTGCTGGTGAATTGGGAGGACGAGCCACAGGCCGCGACGCAGAGCCTGGCCGTGCTCGGAATCTCAGGATCTCGTTTCGCTGCCTATGATGTGTGGGCCGACCAGCCGCTTGCCGACGTGCGGCAGTCGCTGGCCGCGACGATCCAACCGCACAGCACGCTCACTGTCGCCTTGCGGCCCCCCCCCGCGATACAGCGTCCGCACATCATTGGAACCACACGGCACATCGTTCAAGGCGCCGTCGACATCGCCGAGGAACGTTGGGATTCCGCCGCGAGCACCCTGCATGGGCGATCGGTGAATCTCGACGGCCGCGCGTACGCGATCACCATCGCGGTGCCGCACCGTTTGCGGTCGCGAACCTGCAAAGCCGATCCTGGTTGCACCGTCAAGCGTCTCGACACGGGCCATGTGGTTCTCCAATGGCCCGCGGGCCTGACGAAGGATCTGGACTGGAGTGTAAGCTTCGGATCGGCGCGGCGTCGCTAGAGTCGCACGGCAGCACCTGTAATACGCAGCCCCTGCATCACGTATCGCTGACCGATCAAACAAACGACCCAGACGGGCAGTGTCACCAACACCGCCGCCGCCATCTGATATGGCCAGTTCGTGCTGTACGCCGTGTGAAACCGCGCGAGCGCCACTTCAGCCACCGCCATGTCCGCCGAGCGCGTGACGATCAGGGGCCAGAGGAAGTTGCGGCATTGATCCATGAAGGCGAGCAGCGCGAGCGTGATTACTGCCGGCCGTGCGAGCGGCAGCATGATGCGCCAGAAGAGCGTCCACTCCCCCGCCCCGTCCAGTCGCGCCGCCTCCTCCACATCGCGCGGCAGCATGAGGAACGACTGTCGCATCAACACGATGCCCAAGACAGACACGAGCTCGGTTGAAATAAGCCCAGGATACGTATCGACCCAACCGACTGCGTTGACAAGCAGAAACCGTGGGATCACGAGCAAAATCGCTGGGAGCATGAGCGTTGCGAGGAAGGCCGCGAAGATGCCATCGCGTCCCGGAAACCGCATCCGCGCGAACGCATATCCCGCGGCTGCGCTGGTGAGCACCTGCCCAACCATCACGCAGCCGGCAACAATCGCCGTGTTCAAGAAGACCTTCGAGTAAGGCAAGGCAGCCAGTGCCGCCGCGTAGTTGCTCAATGTGGGCGTCTGCGGCAGCAAGGGCGGCGGCCAACGTAGCAGCTCCGACTCACCCATCAGCGAAACCGAGACCATATAGAGGAAGGGCGCGATCACGGCTAGGCTCAAAAGGCCAAGACCAAGCTTACGCATGCCGAGCATCTCGTCCCAGCAATTTGAGTCGCGGCCAACTGAACAGCACCAACGCGAGACACAGTAGGATCGCGAACGCGCTCGCCATGCCGAACGCTTGCGAGCCGCCCCCCCCGCCCGCCCCGCCCGCCCCGCCCGCCCCGCCCGCCCCGCCCCACCCGAGCTGGTAAACGCGCTGGACCAGCATTCCTGGTCCACCCTGTGTCAGCACAAAAACGATCGTGAAGACCTGAAAGGCACTCAGCAGTCCGCTGAGTACCACGAACCACGTCATCGGTCTGAGCAGCGGAAGCGTGATCCGCCAGAATCGTCGCCACGCGCTCGCGCCATCGACGCGCGCCGCATCGACGTAAGCCCTCGGGATGCGTTCGAGTCCGGCGAGGAACACCAGCGTTTGGCCGCCCACCTGCGCGTAGAGCGCGAGGAGCATCAATGCGGGCAGAGCTGTCGCCGGACTGCTGAGCCAACCGGACCGCCCAAGCCCGAGCGTGCCTGTCTGGTCGATCAACTGCCACACCAGCGCAATCGTGACGACCGAAGTGACGTACGGGAGCAGCAGCGCCGAGCGAAGCAATCGCCCGCCCCAACCGACGCGGAACCGGTGCACGACGAGCGCCGCGCCGAGTGCGATCACGACCGAGACGGGGACGTACAAGGCATACAGCGCAGTGTTGCGAATCGATAGCCAGGTGAGCGGGTCGTGGACGACCGCGCGGAAATTCGCGAGCGGCAGCACCAGATAGACCGCGAATGCCGCTGGTCCGAGCGTGAACACCAAGAGGTGCAGCCCCGCGGGAGCGAGAAACCCCCACGCGATCACGGTCTCACGTCGCTTGCGCGCCGGCGTGCGCTCCGCCCAGCGCAACAGCAGAATCCCAAAGGGTCCCACCAATGCGCTGGGCAAGAGCAGCAACAGCCAATGCGGCGTCGTGATTTCGGCGGGCACAGTACGCAGGTCGACCCATCGTCCCGAACCAATGAGTATGGCGACGATCGCGCGCGGTGCTCCGCCGACGCGCGCACGCCACGGAGCGGACTCCGCCGGCTCGCCGCCAACCAGCTCGCCGTCCTGTACCAACGCCGCGAGGTCACTCACCGAAACGCGCGAGCGCGGCGGCGGCAGTCGCGTCGCTGCCTCCTGCAGCAAGCGCCGTGTATCGGTGAGCCAGCGATTGGTGCTCGAGCGGGCAACAGCGCGCACGTCGGCGTAGCTGGCCACTGCGAGTAACAAGGCGGCGCCCACATATCCGCCGCGCCGCAATGAGCGTCCGCGGAACGCGATCCCCGCCGCCCCGGCCACCGCCAGGACGGCCGCGGGAAACGCAAACCCCAATCCGCCCGGCAGCGGGCCCGTGGGTACGCGCAGCGGTCGCGCCGCGACGGCACCGACGATTTCGCGGCCGTCGCGATCCTTTAGCGGAACGAGCGCTGATCCTTCCCGCCACCGCCCGCCGGCGCTGTCCAACAGCAGCAAGTCGTCAGGCGACAGCGGTGGAGCGGTTGCGTCTACAAGGGGCGCGGTGCCGTAATACACTTCGACTTCCGTCGTCCAGCCGGGCAGCGTCCGCAAGCCCCTCGCTTGCGTGAGCAGCGATGGGAGGTGATAGCTGCGCGATGCAGGCGATTGCGGGACTGGTGTTATCGGCGCTTGTGGGCGGCGGATGCGACCGCGACGCCTGACGGGCGGCGGCGGCGGCGGCGGCGGCGGGGTTACGGCTGCGATGTACGCGGCAGTCGTCCGCGCGATTCGGAATGCGAACGCTCGCTCGTAGCGACGCTCGATCGAATGCGTGACGGCCAGCGTCAGTGCCGCGGCGAGCGCGGCCATCGCTGTGGCGCTCGCGGCCCATCCCCGCGGACTCACGCGAGCGGTGCCCCCGCAGCATCGAACAAGTAAAGACGGCGCCGATCCACCTTGACCCCTACTCGAGTGCCGACGCGCACGTCGGCAAATCCGGGGAGGCGCGCTACCAGGGGCTGCCCGCCGGCGTTCAGATGCACCAGCGTCTCGCTGCCGAGCGGTTCGACGACCAGCACGTCCACGTTGCCGACGCCTTGATCCACTGCGCACAGGCCGACGTACTCGGGCCGTATTCCCAACTGCATCTCTCCGTCGTATGTGGAGAGCTCCACCGGAATAACCAGACTCCCCGCCTCGATGACCCTGCCTTTGTCTCCGGCGCGGCCGCGCCCTTGCAAGACGTTCATCCCCGGCGTCCCGAAGAAGCGCGCGACATGCACATCGGCCGGGCGCTGGTAGACCTCCTCTGGAGTGCCGACCTGGCGGAGCCGTCCCTCGTGCAGCACCGCAATCCGCTGACCCATCGTCATCGCTTCCGCTTGATCGTGCGTGACGTAGATCATCGTCGCGGCGAGTCCTCGATGCAGCGCCAACACCTCCGCGCGCACCTCGACGCGCAATGGAGCATCGAGACGGGCCAACGGCTCATCAAGGAGGAATACCTGCGGTCCGCGCACGATGGCACGGCCGAGGGCGGCGCGCTGTCGTTCTCCTTCGGACAATTGGCTGGGAAGGCGATCCAGCGCGCTTTGCAGGCCGAGTCGTGTCGCGGTCTCGAGAACGCGGCGCGCCGCCTGCGCGTGGGCGAGACCACGCATTTCAAGGGGGAAGGCGATGTTTTCGCGAACCGTGAGGTGCGGATACAGAGCGTGGCTCTGAAATACCATCGCGACATCACGCTCGGCGGGAGAGTCGTGAGTGACCACGCGCTCGCCGATCACGACCTCGCCGGCGGTTGGCTCCTCGAGGCCAGCGATGCAGCGCAACACGGTGGTCTTCCCGGAGCCGGAGGGGCCGAGCAGAACGAGCAGCTCTCCATCCCGCACTTCGAGATCCAGGTGGTGCAACGCCTGAACACCGCCGTCAAAGACTTTGCTCAGCCCGCGGAGGGTAACCGACGCCATCCGCTTAGGCCGTCAGGCCGATAGGAACGCCCGGGCGAGAGCGTACACAATGGCCCACACGACGAAACCCGTGACAATCACGCCGGGGATCTTCTCGATCGGCTTCGTGGTCGCCCCGGTGGTCGCGGTGAGCGAGTTGATCTCGAGGAGTGCGGCAACGGCGATGACGCTCGCCCAGTACGCGGCATGATTGCCGCCCCCCGGCAATGTGAAGTGCGACGCCGCCCCCATGAAAAACAGCATCGGAATCGAGAACACCACGTTCGTACGCGACGACAGGAAGGCCCGGCGCGCGGCGACGGACGCTGCGGCATTGGCTTGCCCACCGGAAGCGGCCGCTTTCGCCGACGCAATCACGATTTGCTGCTTTGGCCAGATCACCAGCACGACATTGAAAAACATGAGCGTTCCGAACAGCGCGCCGGTCAGAATCGTGATTGCCCATCCGGTGGACCAGGCGGCGGCGCCGAGTGGCGACTCGCCGAAACGTTTCGCGATGATCAAGATGCCGGTGAGGAAGGTGACAATCGCGCCGCCGCGGAACCAGCGCAGCGCCCGCGGCAGCAGCTTCTGGGTTGCGGTGCTTTTGGCGGCGGGGTCCGCTTCCGCCATGAATGGCCCCTGCACGAAGTTGAAGTAATACAGCAGGCCGATCCACGTAATTCCGCCCAGGTAATGCAGCCAGCGCAGGAGAAACTCCGCCACGAGCGCCTCCAGAGTGGGAGAGGACGGCACGTTCCGCGGAGCAAGATATGGGGGGAACTGTGCCGCGCAATGCGGGGTTTGAGGTGCAAACTTCCAAGGAACGCCCGCAATGACACAGGTCCAAGAACAAAAGGCGGCCACCGGCAGGGACACGAAACACACCCTTCCCGCGCTGCCCTACGACTTCGCGGCACTCGAGCCGCACATCGACACGCAGACGATGCAGATTCACCACGACAAGCATCACCAGGCATATATCACCAATCTCAACAACGCGCTGAACAAGCATCCCGAGCTCTTAAGCCAGAGTCTCGAGGACCTGCTCCGCGGCATCAGCTCGATTCCCGAAGACATCGGCACCGCCGTTCGCAACCACGGCGGTGGCCATCACAATCACTCGCTGTTCTGGACGATCATGGCGCCCGCGGGCAAGGGCGGCGGCGGTGAACCGAGCGGCGCGATCGCAGATGCGATCACACGGACCTTCGGTGATTTTGCGAAGGTCAAGGAGCAGCTCAGCGCTGCCGCGACGTCACAGTTCGGGAGCGGCTGGGCGTGGTTGACGGTGTCGAACGGCAAGCTCGAGATCGCCGGTCGGCCCAATCAGGATAGCCCCCTGATGGAGAACAAGACGCCGATTCTCGGGCTCGATGTCTGGGAGCACGCGTACTATCTCAAGTATCAGAATCGCCGTCCGGATTACGTGACCGCGTGGTGGAACGTCGTGAATTGGCGAGAGGTTGGACGGCGCTACGACGCGGCGAAGTAGCGACCGCTGTTTCAGTGCGGGTGCATGCTCTCCGATGAGTCAGGCACTCCCGGTGGGGCCATCGGGGTCTGTGGCGCGCTGACGGTCCGATTCACGAGGGCCAGGAGCCTCTCGAGATCCACGGGCTTGGGCAGCACTTCGACAACGTCCATCCGGGCAGCAGTCCATTCGCGAGTCCAGGCGGACAGAACGACCACGGGAATAGCCTGCCACCGCGGGTCGCTTCGCTTCACCGCGAGAAACTGCTTGCCGTTCATGACCGGCATGTTGTAATCGAGCAGAATCAAAGCCGGGGGTGAAATACGCTCGAGAATCTGGAGCGCGTGGCGCCCGTTGCGGGCGGCATAGACGATGAACCCCTGCTCGGTGAGAGAAGCCCCCACCAGTGACCGCGTGTCCGCGTCATCGTCGACGATCAGAATTGACTGCGCCATGCGTCGAACCTAACCGGCGCATGCGGGAAACGGTCTCCATCCTTTGACCTAATCCGTCCTGCGTCACAAACTTATTGGTCAAGCGGCGAGGCAGAAATCTCGGCGTTTCCCTCTTCGTCATAGGCCACGGTAACGCGCCAGGGGCGGCAGCAGACCTGGCAGTCCTCCACGTAATCCTGGTATGATCCGCCGCCCGCGTCGATGCCGATCTCATTTGGCTCGCCGCAATAGGGGCAAACGACGATCCCCTCCGTATCGGCGGTGCCGTCGCCCAGTGGGAATTCCTCGTCGAGGTCGTCGTCAGGAAAATCGACCATCGCTACGCCCAACTCATGCGTTCGCGCAGCGCAGTCACGTGCGCCGTGTGATGCCGGCCGTGCCAGGCGTACAACGCGAGAATCGCGTCGAGCGACGGCGTTCCCCAGTCGGGATGCTTGATCGTGCGCGCGAAATCGACCGGCTGCATGGACCTGAGCAGCGTGACCCACCGCACGTGTAGGGCCGTGAGCAAGTCGAGTGACATGCCGATCGGGGCCTGCGTTTCCGGCGTCTTCGCCCAGTCCTTTTCCTCATAGGTTTTGATCGCCGGGACATCCTCGGTGAGCCCCAGCTTGAACCGGATGTAGGCATTCATGTGACTGTCGGGCACATGATGCGCGAGTTGGCGGACGGTCCAGCCACCGGGTCGGTAGGGCGTGTCGAGTTGGGTGTCGCTCAAATTCGCGACCGCGCGGCGAAAGTTCGCGGGTGCCGCGGCGATCTGCTCGATGCAAGCTGCTCGGTCTGCCGCGCTCAGACTCGGTACCGGAGTGAATTTGCCGATCGGATACCGCAGGTCGGGTTCGCTCATTGATTCACGCGCCAGGATGTCGCCAGCTCGGTCATCCCCCACTTGATGCGCAGCGCGCCCTTCAGCTCGGCGTACCCGGTTGTGGGCTCCGGCGCGTCAGGAACGAGGTAGATCGTGAGCGAAGGCTCGGCCTCGGCGAGCGCGCGGCTGGTGAGCGCCACACGCCCGACGTCTTTGCTTGCGTCGTAATCCGTTCCCCACTGCCCCGTACCGCGGCTCACGATCAGAGCATACCCCGACCGCGCGTAGACGATGAACAAGGTGTAGTCGCCGCGCGGCAGACTCAGATCGCCGAGCGTGATATCGAGATCTGTGTGGAGCGTCGTAGCCATGTTCGCGCCAAAGCGCCAGACTGTGTCTAGCGGAATCAGTCCGCCCTCGACTTTGCGTCCGCGCGCGTGCGGCTGCCCGTACGTGATCGCGATGCGCGAGGGGCCGGAGAGACTCGCGTCCTCCTCGAACCAGCGATTCCCAATGCGGCGCGCGTTGAGGTGCACTTCGACCGAAGCAAAACTGCTCGCCGCGATGCGAAGGGGAGGCGGCGGCGGCGGGGATGCCTGGGCGAGCATCACCATAGGCATGAGAAGCGCAAGCGACATCCATTGTCTCCGTCGTAAGATCTGGACGGGACAAGATGGGACGTGTCAGCTGAAGCGGCTAGGGATGAGTGGAGCGGAAGGGATTCGAACCCTCGACCCCCTGGTTGCAAACCAGGTGCTCTCCCAACTGAGCTACCGCCCCCGGGCTCGAAAATAGGGAGGGAGACCGCAGACTGGTAGTTACAGCGCGGCCGCAACCGTCAAGTTGTTCCGCCGGTCACCAAGACCTCGCCGGTTGGCTGTGGAGTGAGGCACCGTTGCCACTCCCAAACTCGCCGTTCCGTTGCGCACGTGCTACAGGTTTCGTGTGGGCCGTCGTTGCGCGTCGGACGTAAATGCTTGAAGCGCTGGCTTTCACGAATACGATGATTGGTTCAGGATTTGCATCCCCCGTCGGCGATGGCTACAAGATCCTTCCGGTCCACCGCCTTAGTTGCCACCGTCGGCGCCGTTGGTCTCGTGTTGCTACTGCACGGCTGCGGCGACAGCCGATCTACGTCGCCGCAAGTCGGTCCAGCTGCGACCGGCGATGTGGTGTCCGACCTCGTTGGCTCACAAGTCGGCCTTTGGTCCGCAGTGTTCGACGCCCCGATCGTCCAACTCCACGTGCACCTGATGACTGACGGCAGAGTCCTGAGCTGGGGCCGCAACGGCGATCCACAAATCTGGGATCCGGCAACGGGCGCTTTCACACCGGCGCCGAGTCCCGCGTGGCTGTTTTGCGCTGGCCACGATTTTCTCCCGGATGGCCGACTGCTGGTCGCCGGAGGGCATATTGACGACGGCAAGGGCCTGCCGAACTCAACGCTGTTCGATCCAGTGAGCGGTACTTGGCAGAGCGGTCCCCCGATGACGCAAGGTCGTTGGTATCCAACCAACACCGTCCTGCCCGATGGCGAGATGCTGACGATCGCCGGGACCGATGAGAACGGCGTGAACGTCACGATTCCCGAGGTGTGGAATGGCACTAGCTGGCGACAACTCACAGGCGCGTCCAAGGCTTTCCCCTACTATCCGCGGATGTTCGTCGCACCGGATGGACGCCTCTATTACGCGGGTGAGGACACGTATACCTGGTTCCTCGACGTCACGGGCAACGGCAGTTGGACGGGTGGACCAACGCGAGTGTACACCGTACGCGACTACGGTAGCGCCGTCATGTACGCTCCCGGCAAGATCCTCTATGCCGGCGGTGGTGACCCGCCAACCGAGACCGCGGAAATCATCGACCTCAATGATCCTGCGCCGCAATGGCGGTTCACGGGATCCATGATGTTCGCGCGGCGGCAGGTGAACGCCACCGTCCTCCCGACAGGCGAGGTCCTCGTGACCGGCGGTACCAGTGGATCGGGCTTCAACAATCCAGTTGGCGCAACGCTAGCGGCGGAGCTGTGGAATCCGGAAACAGGTTCCTGGACGACGCTGGCGCCCAATTCAGTCGTACGGATCTACCATTCGACTGCGCTCTTGCTGCCCGACGGTCGTGTCTTGAGTACCGGCAGCGGTGATGGCGGAGATGGAACGAACGAGTTGAACTACGAGTTGTTCTCACCACCATATCTCTTCAAGGGTCTGCGGCCGATCGTCACGACCGCGCCGCCGCCAACGGTCAGTTACGGACAGCGTGTCTTCGTCGGGACGCCCGATGCGGCGATCCTCGCGAAAGTCACGCTGGTCCGGTTCGGCTCGGTGACGCACGCATTCAGCATGGGACAGCGGCTTGTACCGGCGAGCTTCACACCGGCACTTGGAGGCGTCTCCATCGATCTTCCCGCCAGCCGCGCGGTCGCACCGCCGGGTCCCTACATGCTCTTCCTGTTGAATGCGGCCGGAGTCCCCTCCGTGGGACGGATTATCCGACTCCAATAGAGGAATTAGTTCCTACCGTCGTCTCGCTCTGGGGCAGCGAACGGAACGATTTGGCCGCTCCGGCATACCGCAAGGGACGGAATGGAAGGCAGAAGTGAATCGACGCGCGATATGGTTGCTGTCGGCGTTCTTTCTCGCGGGCTTCACTGCGTGCAGCAGCGAGTCGCGCGCGAATTCACTGCGCTTGGGGACGACCTACACCGTCGAGCAATCAGGCGCGCTTGCTCTGCTCGACTCTCTCCATCCCGCGGTCGCGGTGCGCGCCGTCATCGGATCATCCGGACAAATCCTTCATTCCGCAGCCGCCGGTGACCTCGACGTCGTCATCACCCATGCGCCCAGCCTCGAGCAGCGGTTGCTGATCGCCCCGCGACATGCGGCGCTGCGTTGTCCGTTCGTTGCCAGCCGATTTGCCGTTGTTGGGCCAGCGTCGGATCCGGCAGGCGTGAGGACGGCCCGCACCGCAGCCGACGCATTTCATCGCATCGCTGCAACCCGCGCTTCCTTCATATCACGCGGTGATTCATCCGGGACTCACATCAAGGAGCTGTCGCTCTGGCAAGCGGCGGGAATCGCCCCTCCGGGCAAGCGCGATTCCTGGTACATCCAGACGGGTGTCGACCAGGCGGCGACTCTGCGACTCGCCGACGAGCGCCGCGCCTACGCGCTCGCCGATCTCCCGACGTTCACTCGATTGACTGGTGTGGACCTGCGCGTGCTTTTCGCCGCCGATACCGCGCTCGGCAACCCTTACACGTTGTACGTCATTCGTTCGGCATCCGAGCAGTCTATGGCGGAGCGATTCAGCAGCTGGGCGCTGGCGGAGTGGCGCAGGCGGTTGCTCGCGCTGCGACTGCCTGACGGCGAGCCGGCTTTCGCGTCGCTCGCCGGTGGGTGCGCCGTACCTGCAACAAGCGCCGAGCCGTAGGAGGCACTATGCAATTCCCTGATTTGGTTCCGAGAGCGAATGTGACGCTGACACGCCGCGGCGTGCCCGTCATCGGTGATCGTGAAGCGCGGCTGCTCGAAGCGGTGGACCGCGTACGCTCGATAAAGGATGCCGCCGCGGACGCGGGGATAAGCTATCGCACCGCGTGGAGTGCGATTCAACAGATGGATCAGGCGCTGGGACGGCCGATGGTCATTTCGCGCGCGGGTGGTCCCGGCGGTGGCGCGACGACGCTTACAGAGGAAGGACGGCGGCTCTTAACGGCCTATCAGGAGCTGCGGCGCCGGCTCGAAGACGATCTCGCCCACACATGGGACACTCCCGAAGAGGCCACCGAGCTGCGGGCTTAGCGGGTTACCGCCAGCGCATAACCCGCAAGCGGCGTTCGCACCTGGTAGCTCGGCATGGCGACCGCGTCGACGGTGCCATTGTACTGGCTGCCCGCGCCCAGGTCCGCCACGCCGATCGTAAGAATGGTCGCGCCGTTGGTCAGCAGGCCCGTCAGGGCGAAGCGCGTCGTTGTTCCGCCGAGCGGCTGCTGAAAGAGCCGTAGCCCGGTACCGGCGGTCGCACTCGTAAGAGCGGCCGGTCCATTGATCGTGATGACGACCGCCGAGTCCAATCCGGAATTGGCGGGGGGCGACGTGAGCCGCACCTTCAGCACCCCCGGGCCCGACGCGGTCGGATTGCCGCCACAGCTCAGTCCTGCAGTCATCAGAGACACGACCATCATGAAGCCGAGGAGGCGCCTCATTTCCGGCCTCCTTTCTGCGCTAACGCTTGCAGTACCGCAGGGCTCAGCGGTGCGCCGGTCGCTTTGACCCACGCCAGGAAGTCGCCGAGGTCGAACACGCCGTTGTTGTTGCCGTGCTGATCGAGATACTGGATCTGCGCGGTCGTCAGCGGCTGCGTCGGTCCGAGCAGCTGCGCGACGACGTTCGCCGTGGTCAGCGCGCCGAGGAAGTTCGCGGTCACCGTGTACGGTCGGCCCATCGGCAGGACGACGACCGTATTCGACGTCGTCGTGTCCCCCGACCAGCCGGAGAACGAATTGCCCGCGGCCGCCGTCGCGGTGAGGGTCACTGCCCTGCCCGACGGGATGAAGGCGCCGCCAGCGAGATCGACGTTCGTATCCGCCTGGATCGTTCCCCCGGTCGCCGCCGTGGCGATCAGCTTGTAATCACTGTTCACGGTCGCCGTGATGGTGGTTCCGGCCAAACTGCCCGTAAAGGAGTGCAACCGTCCAAGGCTGTCGGACCAGGACACGAACCGGAATCGGCGGCGTCCGTCCGCAGAGGTCGTGTCTTTGATGTTGACCGTATGGCTGGATCCGTTATCCAAAAGGTCGCGGAACACATTGAACGAATTGCCGTCGACCTGAACCACGGCGTTCGTGTCGCTCCCGCGCACGATCGTCAGTGCCCCGAAGCGCAGCCGGAAGGCCATCTCGCTGTCCGGCCCGCCCGTGAGGCGGATCGAATCGATGGTGAACCCCGGGAAACTGCCGTCGGAGTTCATTTTCGGCGCTGGATTGCTGCGCGGGGTGAATGACGGATTATTCGTCACGCCGGGATAGGGATCGCCGGCGTCGCCACGCCGATGCTGCGCCGGCGCGTTGGGATCGTCGAGCTGGTCTAATCCGTCGGCCTGCTCGAGCTTCAACCCGTGGATCGGCCCCGCGTTCACAGAGTTCCCGTTACGGAAACCGCTGCTGGCGATCTTCTGACCGTCCACATGCCAGAGGAGCAACCCTCCGCCGCACGGTGGCGATGAAAGGCCCGAGCGGAAGCAATGGAAATTGATCACCGCACTGTCCGACTGGAATGCCTGACGGTTCTCGACCAGGAATGATTCGCTACGCGGATTCGATACCGTGGGATTGATCAGATAAATCGAATCGGCAATTGGCTCCGCCCTGAGCCGATACGTGCCGGTTGTGGCTAACGGAACGACGGTAGTCCAACCCATTTCGTTCAGCGACCAGGCCTCGTAGCGCGAGGGGCTGTAGGGCCTCGTAAAGTTGCCCGAGCCCATCAGGCCCCACTGCCCGATCCCTTCCGATGCTCCAACGGGAGAGGTGTCATACAGGTCAGGCAGGCCGAGCGCGTGGCCGAACTCGTGGGAGGCCGTACCGATCGGCATGATCTGCGTGCTATCGCACGCCGACCTGCCGCCGAGCCCGCTCGACACGAAATAGTCTCTGATGTGGATATGATGGTCGGGGGGCGCGTTTGGCGAAGTCGAGTAAGACGTGTCGTTGGTGACGTAATCTTGATAGTTCGTCTGCGTGGAATTGACGAGCGCGAAGCGATGCGACCAAATGTGATTATTCGACGGACCGCCGCACGCGCCGTCACGGGTCGGATGCGCGAACATGATCATGTCCACAAATCCGTCGTCATCGTTGGAGTTGGGAATGCCATCCGGACCGTCATTGTCGAACTGCCCGAAGTCTACGACGGAGTCGATATGCACCAGCGCGGCCCGCATGCCTTGTTGCATCGCATAGACGGCGGCGGCGCTAAAAATGCCGTTGCAGTTCGCGTTGCCGAAGGGATTGCCCGAGCACGTGCCGGGCGTGCCCGTGTAAAACGTCTCGTTGGAGTCGAGATGCACCCAACCAAGCACACGCCCGTTCATCGTCAGCAAGTTGTTCGACAGTTGCTCATAAAACGTGCGTACCGTGTAGGGATTGCCCCCCGGTGGCGTCGTGCTGAAGAGCAGCGCGCTGTACTGTGATGTATCCCGCATGAACGACGGGTCGGTGTTCCCGTACCCGAAGAGGATCGCCGGCACTGTATGCGTCGCCGCCATCGCAGTCGCCGGCGCTTGAGCGCCACCCGGCGTCCGAGCCATCGGCGCATTCAGAGCCGCAAAGTTGCGGCTCGCGATCAACTGCCGCCGATACGCGGATATCTGCGCGGCGCGCACACGCCACGCACCGTTGGGGCTAAAGTCGAAGCCGGGAATTTCCCACCGGGGATGAAACGAATCCTGCGCCGCGGCTGGAGTTGGAGCAAAAAAAAGGAAGAGCGCGACCGCGCTGAAAAACCAGACAACGCGTGACCTCACGAGGACCCTCCGCCGGAGAACCAGATGCGTCGCTGCCAGCACGCAATCTAGGGTAGGGTGTCAAAGCCGCGAAAGCTGTGCCAATCCTCACAGGGGTCGCTAACTCCAGCAACGGCTCACCCTTGCCATTTC
>Ga0099794_10000416_pt1 | contig 14258 bp, 11 predicted proteins | sample Rivendell_Oct201_10_FD_77320 | JGI IMG/M metagenome (GOLD analysis project Ga0099794, IMG submission 77320) | Vadose zone soil microbial communities from the Eel River Critical Zone Observatory, Northern California, USA -... | ecosystem: Host-associated > Plants > Roots > Rhizosphere > Soil ... | reverse complement strand
GTTTCCCATCCCGTTCTCCGACATCAGCATCTCCGCGCCGACCGCGGTCATCCAGGCGATGGCGACCGCGTACCGGAGCCCGTCGAGGATGGCCGGACCCGCCGCCGGAAGGACCACCTTCCTGACCAGCAGCCAGGGCCGCGCGCCCAGGGACCGGGCGGCCACGACGTACGTGCCCGCCACGTCGCGTACGCCGTGGTACGCGGGGATCACCAGGGTCGCCGCGACCGCGTACACGATCGGGATCAGCCGGTGCGCCTCGCCGTGGCCCAGCCACAGCATCACGTACGTGATCAGCGCCAGCGGCGGCACCGACCGGAGCAGCACGTAGATCGGGTGCAGGTAGTCGTCGGCGCGCCGGCTCCAGCCCATCAGCACGCCTAGCAGGACGCCGAGCGGCACGCCGGCGGCGAGGCCGATCAGGACGCGGGCGCCGGTGATCGCCAGCGAGCCCTGCAACGTGACGCCCTGCTGCAGGAGGGTGCCTACATGGTCGCTGGAGTGCATGTGGTGGCCGGCGTGGACGTCCCCCTCCATCAGCGGCGGCGGACGGGCACCGACCACCAGCTCGGTGAAGGCGGCGGCGATCTCCCGCGCGGGCGGGACGACCTCGGGGCGGAAGAGGCCGGCGCTCGAGACCAGCGTGTAGGCGAGGGCCATCGCCAGAAGTGACGCGAAGCCGAGCGCGAACCGCTGGGTCGAGACGCTCTTCATGGCGACGCAGGAGCCTACCCCCGGATCGTCTTCATCACCTCTTCGTTCTCGAACACCTGCCGCGGGTCCCCCTGGTAGATGATCTCGCCCCGGTCGATCGCGTAGAGCCGGTCCGCGACCCGGACCGCGTTCGCGAGGTTCGACTCGGCGATCAGGACCGAGATCCCCATCTCCTTGATCTTCTTCACCGCCTCGATGAAGCGGGTGACGACGACCGGAGCGAGGCCCTCGAACGGCTCGTCGAGCAGGAGGACGGCCGGCGAGAGCGCCATCGCGCGCGCGATCGCCACCATCTTCTTCTCGCCTCCGCTCAGGAACAGTCCGCGGCGCTGCGTGAACTGCTTCACCTCGGGAAAGACGGCGTAGATGCGCCGGTCCGTCTCGGCCTCGGACACCTGGTCCTTCCGCCCGGAAGACTCGGCCATCCAGCGGCAGACCTGGAAGTTCTCCGAGACGGTGAGGTCGGTGAACAGCCCGGCGTCCTCGGGCGCGTAGCCGATGCCGAGCCGCGCCCGCTGGTGCGGGGGGAGCCCGCCGATCTCCCGTCCCTGGAAGCCGATCTTCCCGGAGCGCACCGGGAGCAGCCCGATGATGCTGTCGATGGTCGTCGTCTTCCCGGCCCCGTTCCGGCCGACCAGGCACACCGCTTCCCGACTCCCCACGTTGAGCGACACGCGCCGGAGGATCTGCGCCGGCCCGCGCCAGGTATCGATGGCCTCGATCTCAAGCATGGGCGGTCCCGAGCAAGTTCGTCGTCACCGCCTCGTTCCGCCGGATCTCGTCGGGCGTGCCGCTCGCCAGGATCGAGCCCTGGTGCATCGCCACGATCCGGTCCGAGTACTTGAAGACCACGTCCATGTCGTGCTCGATGATCACCGCCGTGATGTTGTTCGAGCGGACGACCGAGGTGATGACGTCCATGATCGGCGCCTTCTCGCGCGTGCTGACGCCGCTCGTCGGCTCGTCGAGGAAGAGGAGCCGCGGCCGCAGCGCGAACGCGACCGCGACGTCGAGCAGCTTGCGCTCCCCTTGCGAGATCCCGCCGGCGAGCTGCGTCGAGCTGACCGCCAGGCCGAACTGGCGGAGGATCTCGAACGCCTCCTGCCAGACCGCGTGGTGGTGGTCGGCGAGGGAGAGGAGCTTTCGCGTCAGGTCCTCGCGGGAGAAGATCGAGAGCGCCACGTTGTCCAGGAGCGTCAGCTGGTCGAAGAGGTTGACGAGCTGGAAGCTGCGCGCGATGCCCGCGTGGATCCGGTCGTACACCGACAGGCCGGTCACGTCCGCGCCGCGGAAGACGATGCTGCCGGAGTCGGGACGAAGGAGCCCGCTGATCACGTTGACGAGGCTCGTCTTCCCCGCTCCGTTCGAGCCGATCAGCGCGAGCACCTCGCCCTCGTTGACGCTGAAATCGACGCCGTCCACCGCGCGGGTCTCCCCGAAATGCTTGGTGAGCTTCGTCGTCTGGAGCAGGTTCATCGGGAGAGCCGTTTCCGGGCGAGGGGGATGAGCTGCACCACCGTCCCCACGATGCCGGCGGGGAGGGCGAGCACGAGGAACACCAGGATCGCGCCGAGCAACGCCTGCCAGTAGGTCGTGAAGCCCACGGCGGAGGTCTTCAGGTAGTTGAAGGCAACCGCGCCGAAAATCGGTCCCGAGAAGGTGCGGAAGCCGCCGAGCACCGTCATGAAGACGATCTCGCCCGAGAACGGCCAGTAGAGGATGTCCGGCGTGGTGAGCCCGTTCAGGGGTACCCAGAGCGCGCCGGCGATCCCGGTGAACACGCCGGACACGAGGAAGGCGACGAACCGGTACCGCCGGATGTGGACCCCGATGAATTCCGCGCGCGTCTCGTTGTCACGGATCGCCTGCAGCGCCTTCCCGAAGGGCGAGTGCACGATGATCCACATCATCAGCACGCAGGCGAGGAAGAACCCGAGCACGTAGTAATAGTAGTTGCGCGCGAGGAAGAGGATCTTGTCTCCCCCGGTCTCGATGGGAAGGCCCAGGAGGGTCGGCGTCGGCACTCGCAGCCCGTCGGTCCCGCCGGTGATCGGATAGAACTTGAACGCCAGGCTCCACAGCACTTGCGAGAGTGCCAGCGTGAGGATGCCGAAGAAGATGCGCGTGTAGCGCACGCAGACGAAGCCGAACAGCGCGCTGACCACGAGGGAGGCGAGGATCGCGCCGAGCAGGAACAGCTCCATCGATCGCACGTGCAGGTACTTGAACATCATCGCCACCGCATAGGCGCCGACGCCGAAGTACGCCGAGTGGCCGAAGGAGAGCAGGCCGGTGTAGCCGAGCAGGAGGTTGAAGCCGAGGGCGGCGATCCCCATCACGAGCCCGTAGGAGAGCAGGATGGTCTTGTACGGGTCGATGGCGTGGGGCAGGGCGAACAGAAGCACGGCGACGGGCACCGCCCACGGCAGCGCCTTCATCGGCGAGCGCGCCTGCAGCGTGAGGGGGAGGGTGCTCATGCCGTCCGGCCGAACAGACCCGCGGGACGCACCAGGAGCACGATCACCGCGATCAGGTACAGCACCGCCAGCTCGACCTCCGGGAACACCGAGACGCCGATCTCCCGGACGACCCCCACGATCAGCGCTCCGAACAGCGCGCCCTCCAGGCTGCCCAGGCCGCCGATCACGACCACCACGAACGCGAGCACCAGCGCGTCGACCCCCATCCCGAGCACCGCCGACTGGCCCGGCACGACGATCGCGCCGCCCAGCCCCGCCATGAAGCAGCCGATGGTGAAGGCCTGGACGTAGACGCGGTTGACGTTGACGCCCATGGCGGACGCGCGCCGCATGTCCTGCGAGGTCGCCCGGAGCACCACCCCGAACCTCGTCTTGTACACGAACATCCAGAGAAAGAGCGCCGCGAGACCGCCGATGGCGACGACGAGGAGGTTGTAGCGCGGATAGACCGAGCCGCCGATCGCAAGGCTCCCCATCATCTCGAACAGCGCGCTCGCCGAGAGCGGATACGGACCCCAGAGGAAGCGCATGACGTCCTCGAGGATCATCAGCAGGCCGAAGGTGACCAGGAGCTGGTACTCCTCGGCGCGCCGGTAGAAGGGCCGGAGCAGCGTCGGCTCCAGGATCGCTCCGAGGAGGGCCGCGGCGAACGCGCCCGCCGGCAGGAGCAGGTACAGCACGATGGTGGGCGCGCCCGCCAACCATTGCCCGACCACCCACGCCGTCACGTACGCGCCGAACGCGTAGAGATTGCCGTGCGCCAGGTTGACGATCCTCATCACGCCGTAGATGAGGCTCAGCCCTCCGGCAATGAGGAACAGGACCGACGCATAGAGAAGCGCGTTGAAGAGGTGGATGACGAGGATGTCCACGGCGTCAGGAGATAATCCAGCCTGTGCGCGCTGCTTGGGCTACGCCTGCTTCACCGTCGGCCAGGTCTGATCGATCCAGGTATAGGTCGAGGTCGGCTCGCCTTTCGGCCAGCCGGGGGGCGCTGTGATGTTCCGGATCGGGATGGTGATGATCCGGTCCGGATCGAGGATCGGGAACGGGTATTCGGGCACGTTCTTGCTGAAGCCCGTGATCGCGTCCTTGTAGCCCTGGTGGTTGTCCGGGCGGATGTAGACGTACCCTCCGGGCCCGGCCAGCATCATGCCCTCGATCTGCGAGATGATCGCGTCGTCGTCCGGCCAGCCGCCGGCCAGCTTGTTCGCCTTCTCGACCGCCGTCTTGAGGACGTGGGTCGCGGTGTAGGCGCCTTCCGCCTGGAAGTTCGGGTACTCGTTGAACTTCGCGTGGTACTTCTCCACGAAGCTCTTGTTGAGCGGCCAGCGGTTCCCCGGCGGATAGCTGAAGTGGTAGTTGGCGTGGACGCCAGCGAGCACGCCCTCCGGGTGATCCTTGCCGATCGCCTGGGGTGCGGTGCCCAGCGCGAGCGTGGTGGCGACCCGCATCTTGCTGAACAGCCCGTGCTGCAGCGCCTGCTTGTAGAAGGAGATGTAGTCGCCGCCCCACACCGAGGTGCAGAGGAGGTCGGGCTTGGCCGCGAGCGTCTTGGTGATGTGCGGAGTGAAGTCGGTGGAGAACAGCTTCGGCCACGCCTCCGAGACGTTCTGCGCCTTCGGCATCAGCTTCTTGGAGACGATGCTGAAGTGGTCAAAGCAGTTCCGGCCGTACGCGTAGTCCGGATGGATGTGGGCCACCTTCTTCACGTCGGGCCAGGTCATGGCGACGGCGAGCGCGCAGGTGGACCCGTCCGCCGACTGGATGTTGGTGATCCGGAAGACGTAGCGCGGATTCGGAACCGCCTTGTCGAAGAGGAAATCGGTGCACCCGTCGACGAAGATGGTGAGGAGCTTCAGCTCCTCGGCCGCGGGGCCCAGCGCAGGCGTGTTGCCGCTCGAGGTGATCCCCATGAACATGTCGATCTTCTCGGACAGCTTGAGCCGGCGCATCTCCTTCACGTTCGCGTCGGTCCCCGCCGCTTCGTCGGCCTTGAGGACCTCGATCTTCCTCTTCCCCAGAAGGCCGCCCTGCGCGTTGATCTCCTCGGCGGCGAGCAGGTTGCCCTTGTACATGGGCTCGCCCAGCACCGCGCCCGGGCCAGTGAAGAAAGTCATGTGCCCGATGCGGAACGGCTTGTCGGGGATGGCGCCCTTCGGCTTCTCCTGCGCGCGGGCGATCCCCGCGACGCCAATGCCTGCGGCGGAAGCTCCGAGGGTGGCGGCTGCGGTGACTCCGAGCTGCGCGAGCAGATCCCTGCGCGTGACTGGCATGTTGTGGCCTCCTGCGACGGCGCGACTGTTGACGTCCCCGACGAACGAGCCGCTTCGGCGCATGGCTTGGCGCTGGAGCGGCCCCCTAGACGGGCCCGTAAAACTCCAACGGGCTGCGGTTGCAAGTCCGGTCGCGTCATCACTCCGCTCCCTACCGGTCGCTAGCGAGCGTTTTTGCAAGGGGTATGGTGAGAAAGCGCAGCGCCGCTGAATGCGGTGGTTGCTCGAGGTGCACGATGAAAGTCGGAGCGGCGGTAGTGCAGGCGGCGCCGGTTGCGTTCGACCGTGCGCGAACGCTGGAGAAGATGGGTGCGCTGCTCTCGCAAGCCGCGCACAAGGGAGCGGAGCTCGCCGTCTTTCCCGAGGCCTTCGTGTCCGCGTACCCGAAGGGGCTCGACTTCGGCGCCGTGGTGGGCAGGCGGACGCGCGAGGGCCGCGACCACTTCCGGCGCTACTTCGACAGCGCGGTCGAAGTGCCCGGGCCCGACGTCGAGCGCATGGGGAAGATGGCGCGCGAGCACCGGCTGCACCTCGTCGTGGGCGTCATCGAGCGCGAGGGTGGGACCCTCTATTGCACCGTCCTCTTCTTCGGGGACGACGGCCGCTTGCTGGGCAAGCACCGCAAGCTGATGCCCACCGCGGCGGAACGCCTGGTGTGGGGCTTCGGGGACGGCTCGACGCTGTCGGTCTTCGACACCCGGCTCGGGCGGCTCGGCGCCGTCATCTGCTGGGAGAACTACATGCCGATGCTCCGCATGGCCATGTACTCGAAGGGCGTGCAGCTCTACTGCGCGCCGACCGCCGACGATCGGGAGACCTGGCTGCCCACGATGCGCCACGTCGCGCTCGAGGGCAGGTGCTTCGTGCTCAGCGCCTGCCAGGTCCTGCGGCGGCGCGACCTTCCGGCCGACATCCCCAACGCGCTGGGCGACTCGCCCGAGACGCTGCTCATGCGGGGCGGGAGCTGCATCGTCGACCCGCTCGGGAAGGTGCTCGCCGGCCCTGCGTTCGACGAGGAGACGATCCTCTTCGCTGAGCTGGACCTCGACGAAATCGTACGCGGCAAGTACGACTTCGACGTGGCCGGCCACTACGCGCGCCCCGACGTCTTCCAGCTCTCCGTGAACGAGCAGCCTGCTCGGGCGGTCGTCCAGGGCTCCAGAGACGGGCCGCCGCCTCGGTGAACCACGACGCTGCGCGGCATGACTGGCAATTGGCGCCGGACTAAGAAACGCCCGACAATCTCCGCGGGCGGACGAGTAGCGCCGCCCATCGGCGGGCGCGATGGCGCAGGCTGATTTTTCGGTCGGAATCGGCGGGGCCGCCGGCCAGGGGGTGGCTACGCCCGGCACCCTTCTCGCAAAGCTGTTCGTGCGCCGGGGGCTGCACGTCAACGCCTACAACGCGTACCAGTCGATCATCCGGGGCGGGCACACCTTCCTGACCATCCGGACCGGCGAGGCGCCGGTGCGTTGCATGGGCGACGAGCTGGACATGTTGATCCCGCTCAACCAGGACACGATGGACCGCCACGTCCGGCGGATGCGCCCGGGCTCGGCGGTCCTGTTCGACCAGGGCAAGGTGAAGCCGGAGGGCGCGGCGGACGGAGTGCAATTGTGCCCGCTTCCCCTGGCCGAGCTCGCGAAGACTCCGCTCCACTACAACACCGCCGCGGTCGCCGCCGTTCTGCGCCTGGTGGGGGTCGAGTGCCGGCCCTTCGAGGACATGCTGGCGGAGCAGTTCAAGCGGAAGGGCGACGCGGTCGTCGCCGAGAACGTCGCCGTCGCGCGCGCCGGTTACGAGTACGCGGGCAAGCATTTCCGCCCGTATCCGTTCGCGCTGCCCGACACCAAGAAGCCCCTGGCGGTCGCCACCGGCAACGAGTGCCTGGCGATGGGAGGCGTGGCCGCGGGAGTGAAGTTCTATTGCGCGTATCCGATGAGCCCCTCGACGGGTGTTTTGATGTGGATGGCTCGGCACGCCCGGCAGCTCGGCATCATGGTGCGGCAGGTCGAGGACGAGATCGGCGTGATCAACATGGCCATCGGCGCCGCGCACACCGGATGCCGCGCCATGTGCGCGACTTCCGGAGGCGGGTTCGCGCTGATGACCGAGGCGCTGGGCGCGGCGGCGATGATGGAGATCCCCGTCGTCTGCATCAACGTGCAACGCGCCGGGCCGGCCACGGGCGTTCCGACCAAGACGGAGCAGGGCGATCTCTGGCAGGTGCTGGGCGCCGGCCAGGGAGACTACCCGCGCCTGATCGCGGCGCCGATCAGCATCGCCGATTGCTTCCACACCATTCCGCAGATCTTCAACCTGGCCGACCGGTTCCAGTGCCCGGGGATCGTGCTGGCCGACCTCCTCGAATCGGAGGGCTTCAGCAGCCTCGACCCGGCGGAGCTGGACTTCAATCCGCCCCGCGACCGGGGCGAGCTGATCGGGCTCGACGGCTCGTCCCTGCCCTCCGGTGACGGTTACGAGCGCTACCGCGCGACCGAGAGCGGCGTGGCGCCGCGCGCGGTTCCCGGGACGCCGGGCCACGCGCACGTGGTCGCCACCGACGAGCACGACGAGCGCGGCGTCCTGATCAGCGACGAGTTCACCGATCCGCACAAGCGCCAGGCGATCATGGAGCGGCGGCAGCGCAAGATGGACGGCGCCTTGCCTCTGATCGACCCGCCCAGGCTGGCCGGAGCCGAGGACGCGGAGGTCACGCTGGTCGGCTGGGGCTCGACCTGGGGCGTGATCGCGGAAGCGGTCGAGAAGCTCGAACGGGAAGGGATCCGCGCCAACCACCTTCAGATCAAGTGGATGGTCCCGCTCCACGTCGAGGCCATCCAGCAGGCGCTGGCGAAGGCGCGGAAGATCGTCATCGTCGAGAACAACTACAGCGGGCAATTCGCGCGCTACCTGCGGTCGGAGACGGGGCTTCTGGCCGACGCCCACATCCGCAAGTACGACGGCGAGCCGTTCCTGCCCCACCACGTGGTGGACGGCGTCCGGAAGGTGCTCGCGGGCAAGACGAAGAAGTACGTCCCGGTACACGAGATCCGGGTCTAGCCTTTGGGGGACACCATTTCATGGTGTCCCCTCCTGAGGAGGCGGCGATGGCAGGACCGGCAGTCACCGAGACGAGGACGGCGCTGATCAAGCCGCCCAGGCGGGCGCCGCTGCCGGTCAAGGAGTTCAAGGGCAAGGCGGACCCGGACTGGTGCCCGGGCTGCGGCGACTTCGGCGTGCTCAACGCCCTCAAATCGGCGGTGGCCGAGCTGGGCCTTCATCCGCACGAGGTGCTGACCGTCAGCGGGATCGGCTGCTCTTCGAACCTGCCCGGCTACATCAACACTTACGGCATGCACACGCTGCACGGGCGCGCGCTGGCGGTCGCGAGCGGCGCGCAGCTGGGCAATCACGGCCTCAAGGTGGTGGTGACCGGCGGCGACGGCGACGGGTTCGGCATCGGCGGGAACCACTTCGTGCATGCGATGCGCCGAAACCTCGACCTCACCTACATCGTGATGGACAACCAGATCTACGGCCTCACCACGGGCCAGGTCTCGCCCACCAGCCGCAAGGGAATGAAGACCAAGTCCACGCCCCACGGCAGCGTGGAGAACCCGATCAATGCCATTCCGCTGGCCATCGTCTGCGGAGCGACGTACGTCGCGCGCGGCTTCTCGGGGCAGCAGAAGCACCTCATCGAGCTGATCAAGGGCGCGATCGAGCACAAGGGTTTCGCCTTCGTGGACGTGTTCAGCCCCTGCGTGACGTACAACAAGGAGAACACGCACGAGTTCTTCAAGCAGCGCACGCGGAAGCTGGAGGACATGGGCCACGATCCCTCGGACTTCCACGCCGCCATCGAGAAGGGCGGCCTCTGGGGAGACGAGATCCCCATCGGGCTCTTCTACCGGAACGAGGACGCGCCCTCGCTGGACGAGATGGAGCCGGTGCTGGCCGAGGGCGGTCCGCTGGCGCACCAGCCGCTGGGCGTGTCGGCCGAGAACGCCCGGGCAGTCATCGCCGAGCTGATGTGAGGTCCTCCGCGCTGACGGACGTGAGCCAGCGGAGGACCAGCTCGTTCACCGCATCGGTATGCGTCAGCGGCGCCATGTGGCCTGCGCCGGGAATGGTTTCGACGCGGGCGCCGGCGAGAGACTCGCGCAGCCGCCGGATCACCATCCGGGCCGCCGGCGGCGAGTGCTGGCCGGTCACCAGCAGGGCGGGGGCGCGGAGGGTGGCATAGGCGGACGCCGGGGTCCGGTCGGCCGCGAGCGTCCTCACGCCTTCGAAGACGACCCACGCGACGCGCCGGAACTCGGCGCGGAAGTCCTCGCGAAGGCCGGCCCAGGCTCCTGGTCCACCCCAGTAATCGACGAACAGCTCGAGCCAGCCTTCGCGGCCCTGCGGTGTCGCGTCCCAGGACAGCTTTACCTTGAGGAGATCGCGCCGCGCGTCCGCGTCCGCGGCAGCGTCGAGGGTCCCGAACGCGACCGGATCGAAGAGCGCGAGAGACCGCACGCGCGAGGGCGCCGCGATCGCCGCCTGAAGCGCGATGAACCCGCCATAGGAATGGCCGACCAGATGGGCGGGCTCGTCCAGCGACTCGAGGAGCGCGGCCACGCGCTCGACGTCGAGGTGGAACGAGAACGGCTTCTCCTCCGGCCATTCCGCCGAGCTTCCGTGACCGGACAGGTCGGGCACGATGGCGCGGATGCCACTCTCGACCAGCTTCGAGGCCAGGCGCCGCCACTGCCGCCCGGACATTCCGCTGCTGTGGAGCAGGACGGCCGGCGCGCCCGCGCCGGAGTCGACGACGTGCAACCCGGTGGTCATGCGTCCGTCTCCGTTCGCGTGGCGAGCCTGCCGAGCGCCCTGCAGGCCTCGAGCACCTCGTCGGAGAGCGCGGTCCCGCGCAGCGCGCGCGCAAGGCTGAGGCCTCCGTACATGAGGGCGACGAGCCCCACCGCCAGGTGCCGGCGCCGGACGCCGAGCCGCGCCGGCGGCAGGTGCGCTGCCAGCTCGGTGGCGATCGCATCGATCTGTTCGCCCAGGACGTCGCGATGCTCCCTGGCGGTCGTGCCGACCTCGCCGACTACCGCCGGCAGCGGGCACCCTGGGGCGATCTCGTCGCGGTGCGCCGCCGACAGGTAGCGCTTGAGCACCACCTCCGCGCGGTCCTCGGCCGGCTTCTGCTCGAGCCGCGCGAACAGCCGTTCGCGCAGCTCACGGGTCGTGCGGCGGAGCGCGTCGTCGATCAGCTCTTTCTTCGACGAGAAGTGCGCGTAGAAGCCGCCGACGGTCAGCCCCGCCGCCTTCATCACGTCGGCGACGCTGGCGCCGGCAATGCCCCTCTGGCGGAGCAACGTGGAGGCGGACTCGAGGATCGCCGAGTGCGACCGTCGTTTCTGTTCGGTCTTGGCGTTCATGACGCCAATGATATGATGACCGTAATGCCCTGGCAAACCTCAGTGCAACAGCCTGAGCGAGAGCGCGACGGTCAGCGCCGAGACGAAGACCAGGCTCGCGGCCACGGTGGACGCGGCCTTGGAGCCGTCGCGCATCCACGACAGCGCGGCGCAGACGGCGATCGCCGCCCACACGACGGTGCGCGCGTACCGCAGGTGCAGACTGATCACGTTCAACTGCAGCAGCAGCCCGAAGCAGGAGACCGCCAGGGCGGCGATCACGACCTTGCGGTCTCCGCGCTCGTTGAACAAAAGGTATGCCGAACCCGCCACGGTCACGAGCACGAAGAACAGCCGCATCGACATCGCCGGACCTCCCGCGCCGACGATAGCCGAGCGGCCAGGCTGCACAAGAAAAGCAACCCGAAGCTATATCCCCCTGCCGTCACTCGCGAATATCGACGTGGCAAACCGGGCCGCTGGACCGGCGAATCAAACGAGGCTAGAGATCAGGCCACGGTGGCTCGATTTCGAGCCCAGCGGGGGGTCGGCGGGTGCCTACCAATCATCGATTATCGACGCTTCTCGATCGGTTCGTGGCCCAACTCGCCGGTGAGATCGCCACCCGCGCCCGGCGGGAGCTCGGCTCGGTTGGCGGCCTCGGCAAGCGCGGGGCGCGGCACAAGCTGGACATGCGGTGCCGCGTGGACGGGTGCAAGAACCGCTCGCGGGGACCGCGCTTCGGCTACATCTGCGACACCCACCTGGAAAAACTGAACAAGCGCCAGCAGCAGGCGGCACGGGACGCGTTCAACGAGAAACGCGGCGTCCGCCGGGCCTGAGGACCCGTCGCTCCAGTCCGTGGCTTGCGGGCGATCCTGCGCCCGGCCGATCGCCATCCTTCTGCGCGCGCGGGGCATCCGCTGGACAGCGGACGCGCCGGCGCGGGGCTCACGCAAACCTTCGCTGACGGCCAGGCGACGATGCCGCGCGAGTAGACGAGCCGCCGCCCGCGGTGGGCGAAGCCCGGCGGGAGGTATTCGTCGAGCGCGAGCAGCCGGCAGACGCGCGGGAAGTCGGCGAAGCTGGTGTTGGCCGACAGCGTGAGTACACTGAATACCGCGCCAATGTTCAGGAAAGTAGGCGCCGCGCAGGTTGACGATCGTCAGGAGCGCCAGGACGCCGAGGCAGAGAGGAAGCGTATGCGGGAGCAGGCGCGGCTCCGCCGACGCGATGGCGCCGATGCCCGCGGAGATGGCCACGGCCACGTTGAGCACGTAGTCGGTGCAGAGCGCGGCGGCCGCGAGGAGCCCGGGCTTGCGACCGAGGTTCTCCTTGGCCACCGTGAAAGAGCCGCCGCCGTTGGGGTAGGCGGGGATGGTCTGGGCATAGGAAAGGGCGACCACGGCCAGCACGCCGACGATGGCGAGCGTGATCGGACGGACCCAGATCGCCGCCGTGGCGCCGAGCGGGAGCAGGACGGTGAGGGCGGCCTCCGGGCCGTAGGAAGCCGACGCCAGCGCGTCCAGCCCGAGCACGGGGATCGCGGTGAGCACGCCGATGCGCTCGACCGCTTCCTCGTCGGAGCGCAGCGGGCGGCCGAGGAGCAGCTCCAGCACGCGCATGCCGGAAACGTACTCACGGCGTTCCGAGCCGGGCTCGAAATTCCCCCAGCCGCACGGCGTACGAGATAGGATCCGCTCGATACCCCCTCCACGGATGGAACATGACCTTTCTCGCTCCCCTCCGGACGGCCGGCGTGCTCGCGCCGGTCCTCGCCGTTCTCGCCGGCTGCGCGGCGCAGCCCAAGAAGCCCGATGACGCTGCCACCCGCTCCAGCGCCAGGATTGGCGTGAACCCCCTGCTCGCGCCGTGGTCGGGTCCCTGGGGCGGGGTGCCTCCCTTCGGCCGGTTCGAGCCCGCCGACTTGAAGCCGGCGCTCGAAGTCGCCATGGCCGAGAACCTGGCGGAGATCGATCGCATCGCCGCCGAGCCCGCCCCGGCCACCTTCGACAACACCATCGCCGCCCTGGAGCGCTCCGGCCACACCCTGGACCGGGTCAGCACCGCCTACGGCGTCTACACCTCCACCATGAACGATGCGGAGGTGCAGGCCATCCAGCGGGAGATGTCGCCCAAGCTGGCCGAGTTCAACGACCGGATCTTCCAGAACGCCAAGCTGTTCGCGCGCATCGACGCCGTGTACGCCGCGCGAGACCGGCTCAAGCTCACTCCCGAGCAGCAGCGGCTCTTGTGGCTCGACTACACCACGTTCGTGCGCGCCGGCGCGAAGCTCGACGCGGCGGCGAAGGGCAGGCTCGCCGAGCTGAACCAGCGCCTCGCCAGGCTGTACACGAATTTCAGCCAGAACGTGCTCGCCGAGGAGGACTCCCAGATGGTCCTCTTGGAGAAGGAAGCCGACCTGGCCGGCCTGCCGGGCGCGGTGCGCGACGGGGCCGCCACCGCCGCGGCCGCCCGCGGGAAGCAAGGTCAGTGGGCGATCGTCAACACGCGCTCCAGCGTCGACCCGTTCCTCACGTATTCGACGCGCCGCGACCTGCGCGAGAAGGTGTGGCGCATGTTCGTCATGCGCGGCGACAACGGCGACGCGCACGACAACAACCCGATCATCGCCGAGGTCCTCAAGCTCCGCGCCGAGCGGGCCAAGCTGCTCGGCTACCCGACGCACGCGCACTGGCGCGTCGAGGATTCGATGGCGAAGACGCCCGAGCGCGCGGTGGCGCTGATGGAGGCGGTCTGGAAGCCCGCGGTTGCGCGCGTACACGAGGAGGTCGCGGACATGCAGGCCATCGCCGACCAGGAGAAGGCCGGCATCCGCATCGCTCCCTGGGACTACCGCTTCTACGCGGAGAAGGTGCGCAAGGCGAAATACGACCTCGACCAGAACGACGTGAAGCCCTACCTGCAGCTCGAGAAGCTGCGCGACGGCATGTTCTGGGTGGCCGGGGAGCTGTTCGGCCTGCGCTTCACGCCGGTGGCCGAGGGAACGGTCCCGGTCTACCACCCCGACGTGCGCGTCTGGGAAGTGACCGACGCCCAGGGCAAGCACGTGGGCCTCTGGTACTTCGATCCGTACGCGCGCCCCGGGAAGAGCTCCGGCGCGTGGATGAACGAGTACCAGCGGCAGTCGCGCCTGGAGGGAGAGGTCGCGGTCATCGTTTCCAACAACGCCAACTTCGTCAAGGGGAAGCCCGGGGAGCCGATCCTCATCAGCTGGGACGACGCGCGCACGCTCTTCCACGAGTTCGGCCATGCGTTGCACGGGCTCAACTCGAGCGTCACCTATCCGTCGCTGGCCGGGACCTCGGTCGCTCGCGACTACGTCGAGTTCCCCTCGCAGCTCCTGGAGCACTGGC
>Ga0099794_10000415_pt1 | contig 14282 bp, 17 predicted proteins | sample Rivendell_Oct201_10_FD_77320 | JGI IMG/M metagenome (GOLD analysis project Ga0099794, IMG submission 77320) | Vadose zone soil microbial communities from the Eel River Critical Zone Observatory, Northern California, USA -... | ecosystem: Host-associated > Plants > Roots > Rhizosphere > Soil ... | reverse complement strand
TCCCCGACATCGCCTGGTCGATATCGGGTTCGGTGGGCGCTGGTATCTCCGCGAGCAACGCAGCGGCGGCCATGATCTGACCGGACTGACAGTAGCCGCACTGTACGACCTCGAGATCGAGCCAGGCCTGCTGGACCTTCTTGCCGTCCGGCGTGGCGCCGATGGCCTCGATGGTGGTGATCGCATGGCCGACGGCGGCGCCCACCGGCATCACGCAGGCTCGCCTCGGAATGCCATCCAGGTGCACGGTGCAGGCGCCGCAGAGCGCGACGCCGCAGCCGAACTTGGTGCCGTTCATGCCGAGCAGGTCGCGCAAGACCCAGAGCAGGGGCATGTCCGGCGACGCGTCGACCTTGTGCGACTTGCCGTTGATTCTCAGTGTGACCATGGCCCTGCCTCCAGGAGGGCCTTCCCAACTGCATTTGCCGGGCCGCGGCGAAAGCCCAACTCGTGGCCTTGCAGGCGCCGATCCTCCCTGAATCCCGGTTCAAGACGCAGCCGGAATCTCGGCATTTTCTGCCGACAATCAGAATCTTCTGACGGCCCGGGCCCTGCCCGGCGTCGCCAACTGTCTGGCTCTCTCCTTGCTGCGAAGCAGAACGAGAGGCCTGGATGCTGAAGCTCGAGCGGAGCTCGGATGGGGAACAAACCACCATCCGCCTGATCGGGCGCGTGCAGTCCGAGCACCTCGGCGAAATCGCGAACCAGATGGGCAGGGGCGGTCCCAAGGTCACCCTGGATTTGGAGGAGGTCACGGTCCTGGACGCCGACGTGGTCCGCTTCCTGGGCACCTGCGAGAGCGAAGGAACCGAGCTTCTCCATTGCCCGCTCTACGTCCGGGAGTGGATCTCGCGCGAAGGAGAACAGACCTGACGACGTGGCGGCTGCGAAACGCACGATCGACGCGCAGGCCGGTCAGGGCGCCCCGAGCGCGCGCAGATCGCGGGACTCCAGCACCCGCTTGGGCGCACCCTGCCGCGCGGCGCGGATCATCGCGCGGCCCAGCTCCTCGGTGCTGATCACCGCCCCCGGCGCGATCATCCGCACCAGCGGCAGGAGCGGCCGCAAGACGGCGTAGGCGATCCGTACCCAGCGCGTCCTCGGGACTTCTCCGTGCATTGCGCGCAGCGCGCCCAGGCGGACCATGTACGCAGACGGGAACAGGGCGAGCAGCGCGTCCTCGGTGCGCCCCTTCACCTGTGCCCACATGGCGTTGCCGCCGGTGCCCGCGCCCGAGACGTAGACGAACGTCATCGCGGGATTGAGCCGCGCCAGCGCCTGCGCCCAGCCCACGGTCAGATCGAAGGTCAGGCGGGTGTAGTCGGCCTCGCTCATGCCGGCCGAGGAGACGCCGAGGCAGAAGAAGCAGGCGTCGTACTCTTGCAGGTCCACGCCGGCCGCGCCGAAGTCGAACAGGTCCTTGCGGACCAGCTCGCGCAGCTTCGGGTGCGTCCGGCCGGTGGAGCTCCGGCCGACTGCGAGCACGCCCTCGACGCCGTCGTCGCGCAGGCACTCGCGCAGGACACCCTGCCCCACCATCCCCGTCGCCCCGAACAGGATCACCCTCATGCCACCTCCATGACGCCGCTGACTAGATGGTCGCCAGCGGCAACGCGCGATACCGCTTTCCTGTCAGCCTGGCCAGGGCGTTGACGACTGAGAATGGCGCCGAGGAGCAGGCCGCAGACGACGAGGTATTGGCCGAGGGCGCTCGCGACGCCGATACCCCCGCGCGCGGTGAGCGAGAGCGCCAAGGCGAAGACGCCCGCGGGCGCCGCGCAGGGACCGAGAGGCGCGATGATCGCGCATTCGATCCGGGGCCTTCTGCATCGATTCGCGCTAGTCGCGGCCGATAGGGTCGCGCTACGTCTTGAAGTACCTACCCGGATCGCTTTTTTGCAGGAGCAGCCGGAATGTCAAGGCGTACGCGACGAGGAGACCGGGCACGACCACCATCGGAATGAAGAACGCGGCTCCCAGCATTCCCGGATGATCCTCGCGGCCCGCACCCCGCGCTCAGCGGGAATCCGGAGATCCACCCGGCATCGCAGAGGGGGCACCCGGCGCCAGCGGCCATGTCACAGATCTTTCTGGCGGCGCCGCGCCATCCAACGGCAGGCCGCGAGCAATTCGGTGCGACAACGGCTCGCCCTTCAGTTGCACCAGGGCCGAGGCGGGTACCCGCCTCGGTCCGCTACCAAGAACTACTCGTCGAACTCAATGATCTGCGGTTCCATGTTTGTCGCATCGGTGCCGACGACGACCATCTCGCTGTCGCTGACGAGATAAAACGCCGCGGTTCCACTACCTGCAATACCGCCGGACGAGGTCATGGTGAGCGTTCCTCTGTTGTTTGTTGTATCGGTCATTGCAAACGTTCCTGAGGCGGAGCCCGACGTCGCGCCAGACCCAAGCACGCTGACGTAGCGGGTGCCGTTCTGGAAGCTCGCCGAACTGCCCGAGACGGTGAGGGGAAGCAGGGCCAGGCCATTTTCGCTTGCGGCCGTAGCTACCTCGGTAGACCCCATCAAGGAGCCACGGCCTCCTGAAGTGACGCTTTGTGCAAAGAAACTGCCGCTCCGGCCTCTGTTGCTGTTATCGCTGGCCGGATGCTCAAGGAGAAAACCAACACCCTGGCCTGTCAGGTAGAAGATGAAACTGTAAGTCACGCCGCCAAGTGAAATACTCATGGTGCCCCGACCTATGGGAGCGACGCTGAAAGATGCTATGTTCGGCCCGTTGGGACCCGCGAAGGAAATGGGCGGGCTACCAGGTGCCTTGCCGCCGTCATTCAGATCCAAAATGCCTTGGAGGAACCCGTCGGTAGTCGAACCGATTTTTTGCCCGCTGACAAAGGTGCCTACAGCGGCGCTGGCATGGCCACCGTTGATGCCCAGCATCTCGAACAGGCTTGCCCCCATCGAGGTGTTGTTGAATGGGGCCGTCGGTGGCAGGAAGCGCACCACACCGAGCAGAATGGCATCGGGGCTGCTGCTGGCCGGGTTGTTGTCGGTCCGGAGCGCGTAGAACCTTCTCGGACCTCCAATATAGAAACTGATGGTTGGATTCGCGGCTCCGATGATGTTGAACGAGCCGTGACCGTTTGCCTGGTCATCAATCGTATAAGTTCCCGTCAACGTCTGCGTAGGCGCGCCGCTCTGATCATCAGCCCTGCTGGTGTTCAATATCGTTCCCTTCAGTCCGGTCGACGCAGCAAGATCGAGCCTCCCGATGAGGCCCTTGTTGACGGCGCTGGCGTCGACTCCGGCAGTCCCTGCTAGAGAGACGATGTAGCTACCAACGATGTTGGCCGTGGTGAACTTGGAGCTATTGCCCTGAAACTGAAAATCCCCGGAGCCGACGTAGGCCACGGGCGTCGCTGCTCCGTCTGTCTCGATGAGACCTCCAAAACTACCGTCCAAGGACAGGGTGAAGGAAAATGTCATCGATGCCGGGGGCGGGGTGGCAGGCGGGCTCGCCGCCCACGGTGCTGGAGTCGCGACCGTCAACGTCATGGTTCCGTGGCGCGAAGTATCCATGTTGTAGCTACCCGTAAACGGTACTTTCGTAAACTCGACCGAACTTCCGTCGGTCTGAGCGATATTTACGTCCTCGAGGCCGCTGGCGATGTTGCCATTTCCGTCGGCTTTGAACCGGCCAATGATGCCAAAGGGCAAACCCGACGAAGAAAAACCCCTGAGCCGGAATACGAAGGTGGAGAAGAAAAGATCGTTCTTTGTTGCCACGACAACCACGACAACGCATGGTCCCACCGTCTCAGGCGTCCGCGGCGTCCTTCGTCGTCAGCAGCTTCTCGACCTCCGGCCGGATGAGCTCCAGGGCAGCCGCGAGATCCTTAATCGCGTCGAGCCGGTCCTCTGAGGTCGCGTGCCGACCCAAGAACTTCCGTCTGGCTGCGGCGACCTTCGCATCAAAGCTCTTCGGCTCCACCACGGGGAGCGGCTGGGCCACCAGCTCCTCGAAGCCCTCCTCTGGTTTCGCGAGTACCTCGCCGTTCTCGGAGAGTTCGTAGCCAGAGCGATACGCCGCTAGAAGCTCGTTCATGGCCGCGCGGTATTCGGCCTGACCAGCCTTGCGGTCGAACTTGGTGTAGTGCGTGCCGCAGCCATAGTACGAGCGCTGGTAGGAATCCGTGCCCTTGGAGCAGTGGTCGTATAGGAACTCGACCATGTCGAACAGGTCGTCCTCGGAGTACCCTGCCGGTGTGGTTCAACGGGCCAGAGGTCAGTCTTGTTCAGACGCAGCAAGATCGCGCCTTCGACATCTCCACCAAGACGGCCCGGCGAACGGTTATCCGGACACGGCTTCCCGAAATACTCCTGGAAGGACCCCTGGTCCTCGAATCCAGACACGCGCGCGCTGAACATCCTGCGCGCCGGCTCCAGGGACATCTTCGGCTTGCCAGTGTTCTTCCCGGTCCGCTGCGAGTAGTAGAGTCGATTCGGCGTCGTCATCGCTATCCCGTGTACCGCCTGGGTCCGACGGGAGCAACACGCATCCCTAGCCCCCCTGGCACGGCGGCCCGTCCGCGGAGGCTCACGTCCTCCCCGCGCCGTGCTACCTTAGCATGTTCAATCGCTGCTGGATTAGGAGGGTTAATGCCCGCACGCTCCTCGCATCCGTTCGACCTGCTCGTCGAGCGCTTCGCTCAGATCCTCGCGGACCGGATTGCCACCACGCTGCCGTCGGTACCGCGCGCTGTCGCTGGCAACGGAGTCGCCGCCAAGCTCCGCGGCCGGAAGCTCGACATGCGGTGCCGCTACCCAGGGTGCAAGAACAAGTCGAAGGGGCCGCGGTTCAGGTTCTTCTGTGAGGAGCACCGCAAGGCTCCCAAGAAGGCGCAGAACGCGGCGCTGGCGAAGTGGGCGGAGAAGAACGGTTAGGCGACTTACTCCAGCCAAGTCTCGTCGATGGACGACACGTTCACGACGAGTTGGCACGGGTCGCAGACGAGATACCGGCCCGTCTCGATGGACCACACCTCATCGAACAGGTGCCAGCCGCGCGGGCAGCAGAGCCAATGCCAGAGCCGCTGCGGGAGCGGCGGGTGCGTGATGCCGTAGATATGGCTGCTGCGCCGGATGTCGAGAACGTACTTGCTGTACTTCAGGGTCATGGCGGACTCCCGATAAAGGGCCTGTCGGGGGCACGCCGGACCTCTTGACCCTCAAGCTCTTCACGCGCACGGCAGCCTAGCAGGGTTAGCCCTCAGCTAGAGGATGTTCCTCGGGTCGACCGTGTCGCGGTTGGCGACGCCTCTGCCGGTCGTGTCGCCGGGTGCCGCATCGCCGGCGAAGAAGTACAGGGGATGGCCCTTGTACGCGGACTGCCTCTGCCCGTCGGGGCGCGTGAAGACGGTGAAGTCGGAAGCGGCGAGACCGCTGGGGACCACCGCCGCATCGGAGAGGAAGATCGGCCAGTTGACGAGGCAGCGGACGGTGCAGGCGCTGACGGGATCGCTGCTCGCCGTTCCTGTCGTGTCCTGGAAGAATTGGTAGAGGCTCCGCCCGGTGCCGTCGCTGAGGTACGGCTCGGGCTCGGGCCCCGGGGCGTTGCTCATCAAGGCGATCGAGTAGGGCTGGTCGCGCAGCACGAACCAGACGTCGCCGACGCCTTCACCTTTGACGTCGCCTGCTTTCGCGTCGCCCACGAAGAAGTAGAGCGGCCAACCCCGGAACGTCGTCTGCTTGCTGCTATCCGAGCGAGATCTCGCCCACGTCGCTCGCGCTGATTCCCTCGACGACGATGTCGTCGGCATGAAAGATCGGCCATGCGGCGGAGCATGCCTCCCCGCAGTTGGAGACGGCGGCCTTTGCCGCATTGTCCTCACATCGCTGGCCACGCTGGATTGCGCGGCATACGCATCGGAGATGAAACGAGGCGCGGGGACTATTCCCGCTCCGCTACTCGGGGACGGTTTCGCCCGTGCCCCCGAGCTCCAGGGGGAAGTCCTTCAGCTTGGGCAGGCCATCCTTCATGCGGAGTACGCTCTGTGCGTAGTTCACGTGGACGCCGGCTTTGAAGGGGAACTCGGGGATGGTCGCGGCGTAGACGTCGATCAGGTTCCACTCCGGATGTTCTGTGAAGAGGTGGCCGCCACAAGTCCTGCACCACTTCCGGTGACTGCGCCCGGTCTTGTGGAAGTCGGCCACGTTCTCTTCTCCATGGGTGACCGTGACTGCGCCCCGCTTCCAAAGGGTGAAGGCGTTGACGGGGCCGGCCGACCAGCTTCTGCAGGACGCACAGTGGCAGTAGCCCGCTCCCACGGGCTCGCCGTCGACCGCGATCTCGACGGCACCACAGAAACACTTCCCCTTGTAGACGGTCATGCCTGCCTCCCTTGGTGAATGTATCTTGCCAGTTCCAGCCCGGTCGGGCACCTCACCTCAGCGCGCCCCGTAGAAATCGTAGTTGGCCGAGTAATCGACGCGCGCTTCGGCGCCTGCATGTGCCCCGTCGCAGCCCGCGGACGGTGCGAGGCGCCGATCGTATCCACACGCCGGATGTACTTTGCGCTCGCAAGCACGCCAGCGCCTTCGTTCGATTTCGCGCTCAAGAGCAGCCAGGGCACCGCGCCCTGCACCGGCGAGCGCTGCACCACCTCGCCTACGACGCGACTCCCATCGTTGCTCTCCCAAGTCGGGCCGGTGCTTCGTGGCCTGGAGGTCGTCGCATCCGTCGCCATTGCAGTACCTCGTTCCCTCGCTGAACGCGCTCGACTGCGCGGCGTACCCACTGAGGATGACCGCGGCACCGGAACTATTCCCGCTCCGGGCCGCCTCCCTCGATTGAGCGACGTCGCGGGAACGGGTACACCGAAGTCTCGAATCAGGATGCCGCATGCTCACAGACGGCCTACCCCGCGTTCGCCTCGGCCACCTGCCCACTCCGCTCCACGAGCTGCCGCGCCTGTCCCAGGCGCTCGGTGGCCCGCGCCTGTTCGTGAAGCGGGACGACCAGACCGGGCTGGCGATCGGCGGCAACAAGACGCGCAAGCTCGAGTTCAGCGTCGCCGAGGCGCTGCGGCGGGGCGCCGACACGCTCGTCACGCTCGGCGCGGTGCAGTCGAACCACGCTCGGCAGACCGCCGCCGCGGCGGCGGCATGCGGCCTGCGGTGCGTGATCGTCTTGCGCGGCCACGCCCCTCCGGTCGCGACGGGCAACCTGCTCCTCGACCATCTGCTCGGCACGCGGATCGTCTTCTCCGGCGAGCGCGCCCGCGAGCAGGTGGTCGAAGAAGTCCTGGCGGCGGAGACGGCCGAAGGTCACCGGCCCTATCTCATTCCGGTCGGCGCATCCGACGAGATCGGCGCCGCAGGGTTCGTCGCGGCGCTGGAGGAGCTGAAGGGCCAGCTCGACGAGCTCCGGCTCCGCGTCGATCGCGTGGTGTTCGCGAGCAGCTCCTTCGGGACGCAGGCCGGGCTGTGCGTGGGCGCCAAGGCGCTTGGCTTCCCGGCGCAGCTCGCCGGCATCGCGATCGACAGCGCGCGCGAGGAGCTGCAGGCTGCGGTAGCGGGAATCGCCGCGCGACTGGCCCCCCGCATCGGCCTCCAGGCGTCGGTGGCGCCGGGCGAGGTGGTCGCGTACGACGCGTACCTCGGCGGCGGCTACGCCGTGCTGGGCCAGCCGGAGCGCGAGGCGATCCAACTCGCCGCCCGCCACGAGGGCATCCTCCTCGATCCCGTGTACACCGGGCGCGCCATGGCCGGCCTCGTCGATCTCATCCGGCGCGGCGAGTTCGGCGCGAAGGAGACGATCGTGTTCTGGCACACCGGCGGGACGCCCGCCCTCTTCGCCTATGGCGAGGATCTCCTCGCGCCGCGCTGATCAATCGTAAGAGGTTTCGCGGCCTTCAGACGGTTGCGGAACCTGACCTGACGCGGCGCCCGGTCTCGACAGTTGCACCGTGCCCGCCGCCGGCAAGCCCACCTTCATGCTCGGAGATGGCGAGATGGAGCTCGGCGTCGGCATCCACGGCGAGCCCGGCCGCCGCCGCGTGCCCATGGCGCCCGCCGCCGCCGTCGCGGCCGAGATGGTCGGCGCCATCGTGCAGGACCTCGCGCCGCAGCGGGGCGAGCCGCTGCTGTTGCTGCTGAACGGCTTTGGCGGGACCCCGCTCCTCGAGCTGTACGTCATGTTCGACGCGGCGGCGCGGCGGCTTGGCGCCGATGGATTCACCATCGCGCGCTCGCTGGTCGGCAACTTCGTCACCTCGCTGGAAATGGCCGGCTGTTCCATCACTCTCGCCCGCCTCGAGGACGACCTGCTCAGGCTGTGGGACGCGCCAGTGCATACGGCGGCGCTGCGCTGGGGCCGGTGAGGTGCACGGGACCTTCACTGGAAGAAGATGCAGCCCCAATTCGACCGGAGCGTCCAGCCGCGCAGGACGTATCCCTGCACCTCGACGGGGACACCAGCCGGGCTATCGATCGGCAGGAGGTCGGTCCAGATGCCGTTGGCAGGGAAAGGAATGTCCACCTGTTCGTCCGACGCGGAGAAGTTGAGCGCGACGATGAAGCGTTGCAGCCGGCCGTCCTCGCCATCGCCCCACCGATGGTAGATCGCGATCTGTCGCTCGGTGTCGATGCCGTAGCCCTGCGGGTTCATGCGCGTCTGCCAGGTCTCCCAGCGCGACGGGTAGAAATTATCGGAGCGAAGTGCCGTGTACTTCCGCCGCAGGCCGGTGAGGTGGCGATACACGGCGAGGAGCCCGCGGCCGATCCCATCGTCGGCGTAGCTCCAGCGCAGCGGACGCGTCTTCACCCGCCGCCCGGTTCCATGATCGTCCTGCGGGATCCAATGGTCCTCGCCGAACTCCTGGCCGTTCTGGAGCATGGGGGTACCGGGCGAGGTGAGGAGCGCAATTGCCCACGGCTGCGTCCGGTACCACGCGATCGAGCCGGTGTCGTCGCGGGCGCCGCAGCGCCAGGTGACGTGCGAGTGGTCGTGGTTCGAGAGATACGTGGTGGCGACCTTGTCCGGGCTCGCGAGCCACGCGTGCGCGTCGAGCGCAGCGAGCAGCGGCGACGTCACGCGCCCGTTCCACAGCGCGTCGAAGCACGAGCCGTAGAGCGCGTCGCTCCAGTAGCTCGTCGCCTCCGTTGCGTTCACCACGCTCGCTGCGGAGAGGTCGATGTGCTCGAGAGTGAGCGAGAAGGCCGGGTCCACCGCGTGCCGTCGAAGATCGGAGAGGAGCCGCGGCAGGCCCTCCTGGCTGGCGGGCGATCCGTCGCGGTTCGCGAGGTAGAAGTTCGTCGTGTTGTCGAACCGGATGCCGTCGATCCCGAACTCGTCCATCCAGTACCGGCACACGTCGCCGATGAGCTGCTGCGTGCAGCCGTTGTGGTAGTCGAGGTCGACGAGGCCCTCGAACGTGCCGCCGAAGCGGCCCGCGTAGGGCGACGCGGCCGGGTCCTGGTAGAGCCAGCGGTACGCGAACCCGGTCTCGCGGGCGGTGTGGTCCGGGCCAACGTGGTTGAAGACGCCGTCCATGATCACGTGAATGCCACGCTGGTGGCAGGCGTTCACGAGATCGCGCAGGCGCGAGAGCTGCTTCGTCTCGGGCTCGGCCGGGCCGCCGGTCAGGTCGTGCGTGTAGCGGTGCTCGACCGAGAAGTAGGAGTACGGCGTGTAGCCCCAACTGTACGCGTCGTCGTTCCAGGCGGTCCAAGGCAGGAACAGGATGGCGTTCACGCCGAGCTCGGCCACGTGGTCGAGCGCGGTCCGCCCCATGGGCAGACCGAGGCGGCCGGTCCCCAGGTCGACGCGGTGGATGGCGTCGAGCGGAGCATGGGCGCCGCGCAGCTCACCGCTGAAGTCGTCGATGTTGAGCTCGTACACGACGAGATCGCGGAGCGGCTTGCGACCACCTGCCAGCGGCATGACGCCGCGGACGGCGCTCGGCCCGACCACCACCCCCGAGGTCGGGCGGAGCAGGTCTGCGCCGCCGTACCGCGCGCATGGGTCGGCCACCTCGCGCGTGGTGCCGTTCTCGAACGTCACGCGATAGCGGTACTGGTAGAAGCCGGCTGGCAGAGGCGCGGTGTCGACGCGCCAGACCCAGCCCGACGGGTGCGAGACTCGCGCGAGCGTATTCGCGGCGTGCACCTGCCAGTCGGTGGGCTGCCCGAGCGCCGTCTGGAAATCGCCGACGACATCGATCGAGACGATCTTCGGCTCGCCGTAGCCCTCGACGCGGAACGCATTCCCCCGAGCATCGCGCGGCGGCTCAACGGGCTGTGGCGAATATTGCGACGCGTCGAGTTCCCGGTCCGGAACGAAGATCGAGAATCGGACCGCGCTCGACTGCGCCTCGTCATCCAGGCGCCAGGCGCCGAACTGCCGATCCGCAGCTGACATGTACATGGCGTTCCTCCCATTCACGGAGGACCTTCACGGCCGCGCCGCGATCCGTGCGTCCAGGTCGAGGATCGCGGGCGCCGCCAGACCTCCATACTGCGCGTCGATGGCCTTGAGCTGCGCGCGAGCGCCGTCCCCGTCGCCGCGCGCGATCGCCGCCTCGGCGTCGGCCAGCTTCGAGGCCAACTCGCGCTGCACCCGCGCACTGCACCGTGCGAGCTCGCCCGGATCGACCGCGGACGGCTGCTCGAGCGCATCCAGCGCCTGATCCAATGACCGAGGATCGAGCGGCTCGTGACCCACCTTCCGGGCGATCCTGATCTCGATGTTGAAGACGCACCAGTCCCTCATCGAGGCCTGGCTGATCTGATCGTCGCGCAGATTGAGCTCGTCGCCCTCGCCGGTGGCGAAGACGAGCTTCGTCTCCTGGAATCTACGGAACAGTTCCGCGGGCGGCAGGTAGATGCCGGCCTCGCCTCCGATCGGATCGCTGCCGGCATTCAGCAAGGCGCCGCGGAACACGTCGGGATAGGCCGGCGCCGTCATCTCGGCGGCCCGCGAGCCACCCGAAAGGCCGCCGACATAGACGCGCTTCGGGTCGATCGGATACCGGGCGGGGACGTTCTCGTACGCGAGCTATGCCAGCGGCAGTCGGCGATCGAGGATCTGGTCAAAGTCGACGACAAGGCCTGGAGCCGCGCTGCTCGTATCGCAGAGCAGCGACCGGATCGAGGCGGGCCGCTTGGCGCGCCTGCTCAACCCACTGCGCGAGGCGTTCGTTCATGTCGCCGCCGAGATGGGCTTTCATCCTCAACTCGGCTCAGTCTTGCCAGACCGCACCAGCGAGTCAAGGCTGCCCGAGCAGGTCGAACGAGAACGTCAGACCCAGTCGCGCCTCGATCAGCGGCTGGGCCTGATGTCCGCCCGACGCGCAGCGCCGCATCGAATGCCAGCGAATCGGACCTGCGCCAGATCAACCCTGCCAGGCCTCTCACCAACGCTTGATTCACCCCTTCCACCTCGGAAATGAGCTCGTTGACTGGACGCACTATCCAGGTCGAAGGTCCTTCGACGATGACGCTACCGACCAGCGGGCGCACTCTCCCCGGCGGAGGTGGCGGCTCAGAGCCGCCACGCCCACCGCAAAGGCCGAAGGCCGCTCGAGGAGTTGCGGGGCAAAGCCCCGCAGAGGGGTAGCGGAAGACCGCGCGGCAGTTTGCGCGGGCTGCAGCGAGGGGGAGACTTCCCCTCTCACGAAGATTCGCTCGCCGGCGCTACTTCTTGCCGTGCCGGAGCTGCTCGTAGCGCGCGAAGAGCAGGTGAGAGACGTACTGATGCATGTCCATCTTCAACTTCTGGCGATCTTCCTCCAGCACGTCGACGACCTGCTGAGGCAGTCCGAACATCGTACGGAACGCCTCCATCATCTCGCGGATCACGTCATTGAGCGAGTACTGCCGGCCCTTGACCTTCGTCAACCGGGTCATCTCGTTGCGCAGGAAGTGTCCGACGCCTGGCGGATACCGGACTGTCAGGCTCTCGAGCTCAATCGTATTCGGCGTTCGCCCCATGGTGTTCTCCATATACCCTTGCAATAGTCTAATGTGAAGCTGATTAGACTCAGCGTTTTCGCGAGGCGCCGTGTTCCACCTCACCCGCGCGCGGCAGTCTCGATCAACGCATTGCGCGAAGCGCCCGTACTTGCCCTTGATCTCTGACCATCGGTCCCGAGCACTTGTGGCAATTCAGAGGCGGATGGCAGACGCCGGACATACTGGTACTTTCCACTAGTCCCATGCTGTCCGAAGGCACCCGCGTCCACGTGGATGCAGGTGCTTCGCGCACTTTCACTCTGTCTGCTCGGTAGGCGGAAGGCCGCGGTGCTTTCGCACGTTCATTGCTTTCCAGCGAAGCGCTGGGTGCTCCTGGATCCTCTTCCGCATCGCGGCCGCGCCCGTCAGTAACTCGGCTGCGATTTCGCCGCGCTCGTTCAGGCGCTCGATGAACTCGCGCTCCTCGCGTGTCAGGGGCAGAAGTGCCGAGAGCAGGTCGCGGCAGTCGGACACGAGCGTTTTCACTTTCGCCTTCGGCAGCGCTCCCGGCCGCACCGTCGGAAGGAGTTGGCTCTTCAGCTCTGCGGCATCGAGCTTCACGTCCTTGGCCGAGACGGCGCGCCAGTCCTTCCGGTTGGCGCCGCCGTAGACGACGAACCCCAGGCGCAGTTTCGCGCGATCGAGGTCCTCGCGACGCAGCAGCTCGACCGCGTCGAACACGTCCCGGCTTGCATTGCGGGATAGCAGGGCCGCGAGCTTGCCGGCAGCGAGCTCGTGAAGATCCAGCAGCCGCACTTGCGTCGCCTGGAACGCGCCGACCGGGTGCGAGTCCGCAAGCTCGGCGGGCCACAGCGGCGTCCTGAGCAGGTAGTTCACGTCGAGCTCCAGGTTGCCGCTCCGCCCAGACGCCGCTGTGTACGTCAGCCGCCACTTGCCGCCTGCGTGATCGGACGGGAGGCTCCTCACCCTCAGCCCCTCGCGACCGCAAACGGCTTGCAAGGCTTGCTCGAGCTTCGGCCGCTCGGCGAGCATCACGTCGCGGTCAGGCGCGCCGATGTAGTTCAGGTCGATGTCGACCGAGAGGCGCGGCACATCGAAGATGAAGAGGTTGAGCGCCGTCCCGCCCTTCAGGGCAATGCGCGTCTTCAGAAATGGATGGCTGCGCAGCGCATTCAGCAAGCTCACGATCCGGATGGATTTCTCCAGCGTTTCGGCAGGAAAGCCTGTCGCCGCCGCCTCTCGCTGCAGATCCTGGAGCGAGAGGTTCAAGGCACCTCCGCCCAGGAGCGGGAGAGAACCTGCTCCGGCACGACCAGGTTCCACGGCCGCACGAACTTCCCGGGCCCGCGGTGGCCGTCGAAGTAGCGCGGCTGTGCCGGCGACCGCGCGCGCAGCGCCTTGAGGTGCCGATCCTCGACCATGAGCTGCTCGCGGTGCTGCTCGAGATAGAAGCCCACTCGCGCCACCGTCAGGGCCGAGCCCAGCTTGAGGGCGTAGTCGATGACTAGGTCGAGATCGAAGAACTCGACCGACTCCAGCGAGCGCCAGATCTCCTCCCAGCGGCCGCCGTGCTCGGGCGCATCGAGCACGTCGACGAGCGTTCGCTCCAACGAGGTCACGCGAACGAATCCGCCGGCATGACGTTGCTCCAGGAGACCGCCGGCCGGACGCCGAGAAGCCCGGAGCGTTGCAGGCAGCAGTACAGCGACGAACTCCGCGCCTCGGAACTCGAAGGACCGCAGGCGATGCCGCGTGAGGTAGGTGAACCGGCTCGAGACCGAGTAGGCCTTGCCGTGAAACTGGAGCGCCGCATGATAGGCCACGACCGCGTCATCCGCGGCCTGCGTCGCGATGAGGTACGGATCCGGCTCGAATGATTTCGGATCGACGCCCCGCGGGACGGTCGCATACAGGCCCCGATGGACGCGGAGCAATCGGCCGCCCGCGACATGCTGCGCAAGGATGTTGTTCGTGGTCTGACTGCTTCGACGGCCGCCCCCGGAATGCGCCGTGGCGAACTCGCGGTGCGTGAAAATGGGATGCTGGTCGAAGAAGGCGAGCGGCTTCATGATTTGCCTATTTGGGTCGCTGCTACCATCCATACTAGCTGTTTCGGCGCATAGTAGCAATATATCTTGCTACTCCGCATCGATACCCACATTACGACTGGCGACATCGGTGCAACAGGCGTCGGTGCTACACTCTTCGTGACGCCCGTCTGCCAGAGAGGAGAAGTGAAGTGGGCGTCAAGAAGTACCAAGCAAGTAATGGCGTTTTCTGGATGGTGGACAAGTGGCTTCCGCTCCGGAACGGGCAGCTGACGAGGTTCAGGACGCGGAAGATTCCGAC
>Ga0099794_10000414_pt1 | contig 14354 bp, 17 predicted proteins | sample Rivendell_Oct201_10_FD_77320 | JGI IMG/M metagenome (GOLD analysis project Ga0099794, IMG submission 77320) | Vadose zone soil microbial communities from the Eel River Critical Zone Observatory, Northern California, USA -... | ecosystem: Host-associated > Plants > Roots > Rhizosphere > Soil ... | reverse complement strand
TCGGCTTGAATCGCACGGACACGTCGACGTCGCCGTGGGGACCGCCAGGAGCGAGGATTACGTTGAATTTGTTGTTTGTGGCGCGCTGGACCAGCGCGCGCCCATCGCGAGAGGCGCCGGCTACTTCCTCAAGGCCCCATGCGCCGGAGATGATCTCCCACCCGTCCAATAGCTTGGTGAAATCGGACCGCTCATCCGGTCCGGCAGCCCACGCGAAGCGACTTGCCGTCGACACGCATGATCCCAAAAATGTGGTTGCCGCTATGATTTTGCGCCTGGTCAACTCGCTCATGCAGCTTCTCCATTCAGCGCGCCGATTTTCTCGTTAGTGGCGACCGTGATTGCTGCGATGCTGCAGGGGTTCGTTTAAGGCAGTTTTATGCGAACCGGACGGAGCGACCGGAGGGCGCTCGTCTGATCGGCGCGTCTTGATTCGAAAAATCTGGAGAAAGTGGACCGCGGCGCGGCCGATCCCGCCCGGCTTAAAGTCGTCCTCCTTCTACGTGTCGGACTGGATTCATGCTTCCGCTTCAGCTATGTGCGATCGCATTGACCAGCCAGAAGCCCGCCACGCTCAGCAAGCTGACAAAGACCAGGGCAATGGCGTTTACGATCATGCGATGCTGGTAATCGTCCTCGCTTCCCGGGCTTTCGTATTTCGAAAGGTCGGCAACCGGTGAGTAATCTGACCCGGAATAACCGATTGGGGCGTTCCCCCGCTGACCTCGGTGCGAAGCGCCCGTTCGCGATCGGAATCGTATCACACGGCTGTCAGCGTCGGATGAGATCACGGATGCCGGCAAGTCCACCCAAGCCCCGCCACATCGGCCCCAGATTTTTTGACGCAACTTCTGATCTTGTGGCGTCACGATGGTGTATCGGAGCAGCGGGCCTGCCTCGGGATCGTCCCCCTGAAACTCAACGATCGCGTTCGCGGGAGCTCGGCGGCGTTCGCCGTATTCCTCAACGTGCGAGGCGCGAACGATCTCTAACGACGAATCCCGCGCGAACGCTGCCATTGCCGCGAGTTCGGCGCTGCTCGCACCACCGACGCGCCAGGAAGGCTCGAGCACGCCTGATTGAGGCCAATCGTCGGCGCCGATTCCCCGAGCGACATCGTAGTTCCGCCGCGATGCCGTGAAGCCGTGGAACTCCTCCGTCGCCTCATCGTATCGTCTTGCTGCTACCACGGCGGCGCGTACCTCCGCCGACATCGGGAGCGCATCGAGGACCTCCCAACCGCCGCGCACGCACACGAGCTCGGATCCGCCGTAGACCGGCCGCCCCTCGTTGTCCGCCACGGTCCTTTGCGTTCCGTAGTAGCTGATCCTAAGGTTGCCGACCGCAACCTCCCCGACGCTCAATGTCCTGACCTGGCGCAAGTTCTCTTCGAGCACCAATCCATATGTCGCCATCTCGTCCGCACCGGTCTTTTCCAGCACGGCATCGAGCTCATTTAGGTTAGCAACAACCGTCTGATCTTTTCCCGACGCGCTCAGCGGTTTCTTCAGACGGAGCGGTCCGCGCCCGAGCATGCGTCTCGCCGCCATGTGCGCATCGCGGCTGCTGAATACGGTGTAGCCCGGCAACACGATCTCGCGCACGCGCTCGGCGAAAGCCGTGGACCAGCCCGGTGGCCGCTCCGCATCACGACCGACCAGGCCATGGGTGATGGCTTTCGTCTTCACGAAAAGATGGGGCACAACGCCGCCGTAGAGGTCATTCGGAGAACGAATGCCGAGACATGCTGCTTCGTCCAGCAACAAGGTGTCATCCGGCACGAAAAAAAGAGGACCGGAATAGTTATGTTCCGGATCGTAAAGCCCCCCAAACTTATGACCCTTGATCCTCGCGATAGCCTTGGCGCCCGAGTCGAGCACGACTTTGTGATGCCATTGCAGCGGCTTGCCGAACCGCGAGAAGTAGAGCACGACGGTGCCATTTGCCATGATCGTCAACCGTGCATGCACGCGCCGACTCGCGATGATGGCGAAGGGACAATCGCGAGAACGAGGTCGAGAGCAGCGCCCAAGCTGGCAGCTTCGACGAGCAGACCACCGACAATCAAACCTGCAATGATGACTCGTTTCATGGTTCTCTCCCTCGCGATAACAACACGCATCGGAGAGGTAGAGCGAAGCGGTCTGCGTTTAAGGCAGAATTAAACGTCGATCACAGATCGGGGAGGTCGCAAGAAACATCCAAGTACCGATCTGACGAAAATAGTTTTCGTCGAATTGCTGTGATTTGATGGGTCGTGGCGCAATCTTCGATGAAATCAGGCGCGCCTATAGGCGCGCAGCCAGATCGCGGGCATCATATCCACGATCAGCGGGCAACATTGATTCCGGTCTAAGGCATAACAACGGGTATTGCGCTCACCTTATGGTATTGGACGAAATACCCAGAGGGCTGCCGGTTCGCCGGGATTGGCGCGAGCGGCGACGAAAAGCCGGTCGAGTTCGGGAACAAACAGCGCAGTTCGTGCGCCGGATATCGTCGGGATGTGGTCTAAGCGGCGGTAGGCGTCCCCTTGCGCCTCGAACACATCCACGTATCCGTCGCCGCAGCTGAGGTACACGCGCTGGCGCTTCGCATCGAAGAAGAGATCGTCGGTATCGCCACACGCACCCACGGATGCAATGGCGCTGCCGTCCCGCACGGAGAACACGCTTAGCTGCGGGGGATTCCGAAACCCCACAAAAACTCGTCCGGAACTTTCATCCAGAGCCATCGGAAAATTGCCGCCGTTGTCGATCGGCCAGCTCACTGTCTGTTTGCCGGCAAAACGGTCGACGACCGCGATCTCGCGCGCCTTCGGCACGTTTACGAAGATGCGACGGTCAGAGCGGGCAAGCTGAAAACTTTCGGGGTGAGCCTTCAATGGAATGTCGGCGATCTTGCCGTTCGTCACGGGATCGATCACCGCGAGTGCGCCGCTCCCGTAACCAACAAACACTCGGTTGGACGCGCTATCCACGCGAATGTTGTCGGCATCATCGCCGAGATCGATTCTGCCTGCGGCTGCGTACTCCGCTCCTCGGAACAGCAGCACCGACCCGTCACCCGCATTGGCGACAAAAAGCGTATCGCTCGATGGGACATAGCCGAGCCCTTGCGGCTCCTTCAATTCGGTAATGACGTGCCGTACCTTTTGCTCATTCAAATCGACGACTCCGACGGTATCGTTACCGAGCTCGGCCACGAACAGATGTCGCCGGGGCAGATCGATCGCCATGTGATCGATCCGGCCCTTAACGTCGCCCAACGGAATCTTAGTTTCGAGCTGCAGCGACGAGGGGCTCGGCGTCTGAGAGAATGCTCGATCGGGTGCAGGCGACACCGTCGCAATTGCCACGAGGCACACCACGCAAGAGTAACGCATCATCATTGGCTATCCCTTCTGTCCGTTGGGTCCCGACTGCTTTCTTCAGCCGGCTGTCGGCTCCCCGGTAGCGAGGTCGTAGAACGTCGGCCTGATCGTATTGTCTTGGACCACCATCACTTCGAAAACCGGCTTGCCGCCGCGAATTTTCTCCCTAACAGCCAAGACCGTGCCCTGCGCCGAAGCCTTCTGGATGATCGTCGAAATCCTGACCTTGGTCATCGAGAGCAGCGCGTGATACTGCGCCGACCGAGCGATGTGCTTTAGGTCGGCAAACACCTCCTTCTTCGGGGTCCAGTTCGCTGTAGTCACGTCGCCTATGTACTCGTTGAAGGAATTATCGCAGCGGTGTCGAAGCCCTTCGCCGAGGTATAGATCGACAGCATCAGCTTGCCGCGTACCATCTCGTATTTTGCTTCGATGGGCACTTCGGTTCCCTTGGCGACCTGCGCGATGCCTTGCAACAGGGTCAGCTTGGCGCCGTCCAATGCTTTGATGAGAGCTGCCTGATCGGAGTCTTCAGGCCAGGCGATGCTGCTTCCCAATGTCGCCAATCCGAGTGCGATAACGAGCATCAAACTTCTTCTCATCATGTTGACCTCCTTATGTACTTGCGAGGGAAAGCGCATTCGCGGACCAGCTATTTGACCCATGTCGGCTGCAGCAGTGGGAATGCGATGAGGCGACCACAGCCGTCGCCGTTATGCGCCGCGGTTGTTCACGTCTGGGCGGACGAGCGCCATCGCCCTTATGCTGCGGGGGTTCGTTTAAGGCAGGTTTATGCCGAATTGGGCGGGATGATCGGCGACAGTCACAAGTCCGAGAGGTGTATGTTACTTCGGAAGATTACGGATAAAGTGCTGGTAGGTGCCTGATCCAGGCGGCTTAAAACTGTCTTAAACTTCCCATGCGTTGAAGCAGGCGCGCGCTGGCGGGGTCAACTGAAGTAGCACGCTGGTTTTCCGAAAGAGCAAGCGCATGCGTCTTTTGGTCGTCGAAGATGAGCCGCGAATTTCGGAAATCATCAAAGCTGCGCTGGAGCGCGCCGAGTTTGCCGTGGACACCGTGCGGCTGCGGGCCGACGCGCGGGAAGCGCTGGCAAACACCGCCTACGACGCCGCAATCCTCGACCTCGGGCTTCCCGACGGTGACGGGCTAAACCTCCTTGCCGAATTGCGGCCGGCGGGAAGCCGCATACCTATTTTGATCCTCACGGCACGCGATGCGGTGGAGGACCGTGTCCTCGGCCTCGATGCGGGGGCAGACGATTACCTCGTGAAGCCATTCGCGATGAGCGAGCTCGTTGCCCGCACGAAGGCGCTGCTGCGTCGTCCGGGCGCGGCGCTCGGCACCACCCTTAAGGCCGGCAACATCGTCTTCGATACCATCGGTCGAGACGTCAGCGTCGCCGGCGTTCCAGTGCAACTCCCTCGTCGTGAAGCTGCGATTCTGGAGCACCTGCTCCGCCGTCAGGGCCGCGTCGTACCGAAGAGCGTTCTCGAAGAAAAGCTCTATGGCATCGACGACGAGCTCGAATCAAATGCTGTTCCGGTCCACGTGCACCACCTGCGGCGCAAGCTGCAAGACGCCGCAGCCAGTGCGGAAATTCATACCGTGCGCGGAGTAGGCTATTTGCTCGCCGAGACGAAAGGATGAGTTTCGGCCAATTTCGCTCGTTGCAAGTGCGCCTCGCGGTGCGCCTCGCGGTGCTATATGTCGCCGCCGCTGCTATCGCGGTCGGCGTTTTGGTTTACCAAGTCTACGACACGGCGGGATCGTTGAATGACCGCGAACTCGGCCTGCGCGCTGAGGATCTCGCGCGGGCCATGGTCGCAGACGGTGCCGGCCAGCCTCGCCTCGATCTGCCTGCGAAGCTTGCTGCCGCATATGCGGCAGCACCCGAAGATGACCTGTTCGCGATCCGCGATACCAATGGCCGCGTCATTGCCGCGTCCCCCGATGAGTTTGGCGAGCGGGTGTCCAAGTGGCCTCCGGCCACGGATGAGCCGAGCTATTTCCGCCTCAGTGGCGCTGGGTCCGAAGATTTTGGCTCCGAGACTTACTACGGCTTAAGCGTCGCGCTGCAGACGGCCGCGGGTCCGATGTGGTTATCGGTCGCGCGGACCGAAGGATCGGACGCTCTCATCAGATCGATTTTGCGAGAATTCGTAGTCAATGCCATTTGGGTGAGCCCGCTGCTCATGCTGGCCACATTGGCAATCGGCATCTTTGCAATCCGCAACGGACTCAAACCCGTGCGCGAGGTTTCGCGGATGGCCGCATCGATCGGTCCCGATGCGACGTCGGTACGGCTGCCGGAACAAAACCTGCCGACGGAAATCATGCCGCTGGTGGCTTCCATCAACCATGCGCTCGATCGGCTTGAGAAGGGCTTCGCCGTGCAGCGCGAGTTCACCGCCAACGCCGCCCATGAGCTTCGCACGCCGCTCGCGATCATCAACTCGGCTCTGGAGACGATGGATGGAAATAGCGAGCTCGAGAAATTGCGGACCGATGTCGCGCGTATGAACAGGCTCGTCGAGCAACTCCTTCGCGTCGCCCGGTTGGATTCCGTCGCGCTCGAATTCGGTACTGTCGATCTCAACAAAGTCGCATCCTTGGCTGTGGCCGCGATGGCGCCCTGGGCCATCGCCCAGGGTAAGGCCATTGCGTTCGCCGGAACCGAGTGGCCGGTGAACGTCAAAGCAAACGTTCACGCGCTCGAAGATGCGCTGAGAAATCTGATCGAGAACGCGGTCCTTCACACGCCGGCTGGAACGGAAGTGACCGTGACGGTCGATCGTGCCGGCCGGATCGACGTGGCCGATCGCGGCCGCGGCGTGCTGCGGGCGGATCGAGAGAACATCTTCAAGCGGTTTTGGCGCGGCGTGGGGGAAAAGAAGGAGGGCGCCGGCCTCGGCCTTGCCATCGTCAGCGAAATCATGCGAGCGCATCGCGGCAGCGTCAGCGTCGCAGACAATCCCGGCGGCGGCGCCGTCTTCACCCTCTCATTTCCGCCTTTGCAAACCGGAGACTCGAAGATCGCCCGCAGGTACATCGCGGGAGACGCGGCATGAGCGGCGGCCTCAACGCACAACGGCGCCTTTGAAACCGACAAGATCGAACGCGACTGCGATATTTCAGGTGCTGCCGTCCTCGTCGAGAGAATCAAGCGGCGAAGGCTTAAGCCTTCGCCGCTCTCCGGCACGTGCCGATTCAGGGAGGAGAACCGGCGCGCCATCCGGCTCAATCGTCGTCGTCGTCATCGTTGTCGGCGCGAAGGCGACCGGTTTGCGAGTCGACCGCCATTTTGCCGACCTCCCCATTCCGGGAGCCGGTCGCTTCGATATACCTGCCGCTGCGGGAGATGGCGACGTTTGACCATCCGTCCGTTTGCAACTTCTCCAACACCTGCTCTGCGGTCACTGGGCGATCTCCCGCAATGAAAGCGGGTGCCTGGGCCTGTTGCGCGTTGGCGATCGTCAGGCCGACGCTTCCGGCGAGTAACGCAACGCCGATCACGCATGCGATGAGTCGTTTCATGTCTCTCTCCTTCGTGGTACATGAGCCATCGACGGGCAGAGCAAAGCGGCCTGCATTTAAGGCAAAATTAAACGCCGGCTTGCATCGATCACACATCGGTGAGATCGCGCTTTCGTATCGAGCGTGCCGGTGTTCTATGGCGACGCTGGACGCATTAGCGCCCAGCGGCAAGTTTTAGCTCCGCAAAAAGGCGTGCCACCTTTATGCTTTTAAAACTGCCTTAAACAAACGCTCCGAGCGTAAGTCGCTCGATGGCTTTTTACCGATGCGACCGTCGCGTTGCTGAGGCGTAGCAAATAGATGCCCGTCGAAAGCGGGATGCGACGCGACCGACGTCGAGCGCCGCCACTCGCAAGCGAGGAAGACGACGATCGATGGACGCGACGATCCTCAACGTGGCCATTTATGTGACGGCGACTTTTGCCGCCGCGCTTGTCACGGGGGTAGCGGGGTTTGCATTCGGATTGGTTGCCGCCGGCGTTTGGCTGCACATCCTCACGCCGATGCAGACCGCGACGTTGATCATCGCCTTCGGGCTGGTGGTGCAGGGCATCTCGGTCTGGAAACTGCGGCACGCGCTGCGGTGGAGCCGGCTGTGGCCATTCCTGTTGGGCGCGGCCTTCGGCGTCCCTTTGGGGGTGGCGATTCTCGGATGGGCCCGTCCTGACTACGTCCGCGTCACCGTCGGCGTGGTGCTGGTGCTCTACAGCGCGTATAGCCTCGCCCGACCGGCGATGAAGCCCGTCAAAGCTGGCGGTGCCACGGCGGACGCAGGCGTGGGCTTTCTGAACGGGATTCTCGGCGGCCTCACCGGCCTTGCCGGCATTCTCACGACCATCTGGTGCGGTCTTCGTGGTTGGCCCAAGGACGAGCAGCGCGCGATCTTCCAGCCGATCGGGGTGGCGATATTCGCCATGAGCGGTCTGTGGCTGGGGATCAACGGCGCGATATCGACCGACACCGTCTGGTTCTTTGGCATGGGCCTTCCGGCATTGCTGGCGGGGACGTGGCTGGGACTAAGACTCTACGGACATCTCGATGAAGCCGGCTTTCGCAAGCTGGTCCTCGTCCTGTTGCTGGTCTCGGGACTGGCGCTGGCAGCGCCCGCTCTCGCACCGCTTTTCGGTTGATGGCCGATGGGCGCAAGGACAAGCAACAAACCTGAGAAAGCGAAAGTCGTTAGGTCGAAAGGTGCCGTGGCCTTATTTTTGGCGACCGCGGCGGCGTTCGTGATCGCCAGCGAAGGGTCGGCAGAGCAAGGCCCGGGTGAAGTAAATGTGCAGGGCGGCTGGGCGTATGCCGCAAGGGGCAATGACGGCGCCGTAGAGCACATGGCTGCGACCCGCGCGGCAGAGGATGCTGCTTGGCTTCTGCTTGCATGCAGCGTTGACGGACGGCTAACGGTCTCACTGATCCACACCGAACAGTTTCCGTTCCCGCTGGAGCCGTTCTCCCTGGTGAAGCTGCAATCAAACAACGTGCCAACCGCATTGATTGAGGGAAAAAGCGTCCAAAATAATCAGCTCTTTGTCGATCCGATACCAATGCGGCACGTCATGCCGTTGCTCATTCAAGATGACGAGCTTGTCGTCTCGATCACTGACCGGAATGGAGCAATGCACAATTACACGTTTTCGATGCAGCCAAATGACCTTGCTCTCAGACCTATTCGATCGCGTTGCTTTGATTTTTGACGAACGACAATTCCGGCCTCGCCCCATGCTTTGCTCACCGTGCGCCAGGGTTGCCTGTCGCATGGTCTGCGCCACGGACTGGATAAAACTGCCTTAAACCGGCTGCTTCAACATCGGCGTCATCGAACGCTGATTATGCAGCACTCGCCACGATGACGACGGTATGAGGCCCCAAGAAGGAAGGAAATTCCGCGGATAGTTTGCAACGACAAACAATTTTCGTCGTCGGGACACGGACAGATGGAGTTGGTCAATGACGCGAGGTCAACAGGCTGGAATCGTATTGGTCGTTGGACTCATGGTGATGAGTGCAATAGCCGCTTCGACGAAGGTGCAACCGCAGCCTTCAGCGCATGGGCGCGAGGCGCCGAGCATCTTCGATGGGATCCTCGGCAACGTCGCAGGCAGTCCCGAGATGAGCACCGCGGAACTGCGAGCGGCGTTGACGGAGTCCAGCGCGATCGTCCTCGACGCCAGACCTTACGAAGAATATGCCGTCAGTCATATTCCCGGCGCGCGAGCGGTTCCGGCAAAGCCGGGCACGACACCTGCGCTATACGTCGCCGATACAGCCGAGATCGCGAAAACCATCCCGGACAAAAGTCGGCCTCTGATCTTGTACTGCAACGGTCTCTTTTGCGGTCGTAGCGAGCGGTTTGCCGATGACCTGACTAAACTCGGATATCGAAACGTCCGCAGATACCAACTGGGTGCGCCCGGCTGGCGTGCGCTCGGCGGTGTCATGCAGGTGGAAAAGCCGGCATTGCTGCGGCTGCTCGCGCAGGATGCGACCTCAGTGTTGATCGACGGGAGAGCAGAGGTAGGTCCGAAGCCGCGCCTTCGAAACGCCGTATCGATACCCTTGCCCGAAGCCTCCAAAGCCAAGGATGACGGGCGTCTGCCTATGACCGACCATAACACCCGCATCTTTGTGGTTGGCACCAACGGCAGTGAGGCGCGCGCCGTGGCAGAGGCAATCGTGCATGATGCGTTTCACAATGTTACCTTTTTTGGCGGTGCGATCACCGATCTGCCGGAGCTGCTGGAAGATGGGGAATGGTAGCGGGAGAACAGCTCTCGATCCGGCCGGCGTCCCGGCTATCCGCCGGGAGTGATAGGACGGCTCTCGTGGAGAGACGGCTTGCGTTGCAGCATTGTCACATCCTCTCAGGGGCACGTGTGGTAGGTTTTGCTCGTTTGCCTTGAAAGGGGGCGAGACGCGTAACTATGAGACGGTTGATCATTGTCATGGCGATCCTGGGCTTTACTCATTCAGCCCACGCGCATGGCATTGCGGGCAACAGGTTTTTTCCAGGGACGCTTGCATTTGATGATCCTGCCGTTGCTGACGAATCCATATTGCCTCTCTTCTCGAGCTCCAAGCAGCCGGATGAAGGGGGCGATGTCGTCGATAAAAGGTTTACTTGGTCTATTTTTCGTCTCCTTACTCCGACGCTCGGAGTCGGTGTCGATAGCGGATGGGTTCACCGCGACTGGGGCACCTCGCGGCGCTCGGGATTCGACACAACGAATCTTACGGTCAAGGGCGAGATTTATCGCAACGATCTGCATGAGACGCTCGTGTCGAGTGGATTGACCTGGGGGATCGGCCACTCTGGCGCTCAAGGGGTCGGTGCCAATGCCCCTGACTTCATCGCTCCAGGCATTTTCTTCGGCAAGGGCTTCGGCGATCTTCCCGCTAGCCTCGCGTGGCTGCGGCCGTTTGGCATCACCGGCGCGCTTACGCTTGAACACCCGATGACTGGAACTTCGATAAACTCCGGCATCGATCTGGTTACAGGCCAGCTCGGCCCGATGCTCACGCGCAATGTTGACACGCTGCATTGGGGATTTGCGCTTGAATTCAGCACGCTCTACCTGACCAGTAGGTTCACGCCCGGCAAACTCCCAAAGGAGGAGCCGTTAAACCAGCTTGTACCGCTCGTTGAGTTTTCATTTGTCTCGCCGCGCGGAGAAAAGACCGCAGCGACGATGAACCCCGGGCTGTCGTACGTGGCGGTAACCTGGCAAGTGGCGGCAGAGGCGATCGTGCCACTCAACAGCGAAGCCGGACGGTCCGTCGGTGCCAGGGCGCAACTGCTTTTGTTTCTCGACGATCTAATACCTTCGCTGTTTGGAAAACCGCTCCTGAGTCATTGATCCAGAAGTGGACATCGGTTGCTCGTATGCCAGCGCGACGTCCGCCTCGCAGGGCGCGGCCACAACTAGCCCGCCAATAGCCGCTCTCGCTGGAACACCTCGATCAGATAGTCGGCCACGGTCCTTACGGCCGGAACTTTCCTTAGATCGCGGCGGATCAGGAGCCACACGTCTCGTTCGGGCAAGCGTTTTCTGAGCGAGACCTGGACCAGGTCGGGATCATTAGCTAGCGCGGCGTTGCGGAACCGCGACACCTAGCCGGCCAATAGTCGCCGGTCTCGTCGAAACACCTCGAAGAAGGCGAAGAATCCCGGACACGGCGTGCCGGGCTGCGGCGGCACGGTCTACCTGACCGCGGCGGATGATGGTCTAGCTCCAATCCTGCCAGCCATAGTATCGACCCCATACGGTAGGCTTTCGAAATTGCATGTTTATTTTCATTCCGCTCCCAATGAACCGGGAATTGCCGTAGGCTGAGGAGACCAACGAGCGCATAGCAGCGATGGCGCACGATGAACCCGCTTCGCACTACTGTGGTCATGAAGACCGATATCAGCGGTTCGACAGCCCGTTTCCATCAACTACTGGCGGCTGATCTGCAGGCGCTTCTCAGCGAGCATCGCGACTTCCTAGCGCGCCACGCCGCCGAGCATGACGGCCGGATCATGAAGGGCGCGGGCGACGGCTATTGGCTGGAATTTCCCAGTGTCACTGGCGCGGCCAAAGCTGCGATCGCGATGCAAGAGTCGTTGCGATTAGCGCAGCTCAGCCGAGGCGACGACCGGCTGGCCATACGCATTGTGATCGCGCTCGGCGATATCGCCGTTCAGGATGGCGACTTCATCGGTGACGCTTTTGCGCTCGCCGCCCGCGTGGAGGCGGTAACGCCGCCCGACGAAATCTACCTCACAGCTGGTGCTCGGCTTGCCATCACGTCGGCCGAAATCCAGACGGTGCTCGTCGAGAATTTCGCGTTCAAGGGCTTTGACGAACCAATGCCAATTTACCGTATCGAGCACCGCCATCGCACGCGTGCAATCGCCGACACCTACATCCTGTTCTCAGACCTCGAGGGTTTCGGTAGGATGCTGGATGCCGAGCCCTCCAGCACCACGGTAGAGTGCATCCTCGATGCGCTAGATGCGGTAACCCGCGGCATGGTGCAGGAATTCTGCGGCACGATCCGGTTTAACGTTGGCGATTCCTATTGTGTAACTTTTGCCGAGGCCGCGCAGGCCATTGCGGGGGCAGAACGCTTGACCCTGAGCTGGGATGCAGTTCGGTGTCAGGAGCAATTCGGCTGCACGGTCAGTATCGGACTTCATCGCGGCACACTTTACGCATTCAGGTCATTTCTGTACGGCCGCGACGTTTGGATCGCTTCGCAATTGCAAAGTGCCTCGGCCAAGCTCCTGAAGAGCCATGAGAACGGCATCTTCGTCACTGGCGCAGTCCGCAGCGCGCTATCGGGCACTCCATCGCACAACCGGCTCCAGCCTGTCAGGCTGCAGCCGTTACCACGAGCCCTTGCAGGAATTGAGGTCTATCGCCTGTGCAACGAAGCGTCCGATTAGTGCGGCACGCGTCGCGAGGGGGGCTGGCATGTCCTTCAAGTGTGGTACCCTGCGCTGCGCGATAGAACTCGGGCGCCATCCGGGATGTCTGAGTTTGGCACATCGCGTCATTTCGCTACTGCGCAGCAATTGGGTCGCTTTCGGAGCGAAGCGGACATTAACTTCGGCTAGTCACGCAACCGGATTTATGGGTACACGCCTTAAACCGCTCGCGCGGACATCGGCTCGGAGCTACGCTATCTGCAGTTTCATCTGTTCCGTATGAGGATAACAGAATCGCTTAGCGTTGGCCGCGATGAGTTCTACGGCAGCGCTCGATACGAAGGTCGCGGCCTCACCGATCTGTGATTAGCGCGGGCCGACGTTTAATTTTGCCTTAAATGTAGACCGCTTCGCTCTACTTCTCGGTGTATGTACCGCGAAGGAGAGAGCCATGAATCGACTCATCGCATGTCTGATCGGCGGTACCGTACACCCAACCTTTGGGGGGAATGCGACGACCGCTCATATCATCTCGACAGACCTGTCTCAGATCTATGATGCCGCCTCTTGGGTAGGCACGGCGGAACTTGCCATCGTCGCCGCCGTCGGTCTCGGCCTCTGGCTTCGGGGGCACAAGTTCGCCCAGCGCACCTGATCCCCGCGCAGCGGATCAAGATTTCGTGAAAGCTTCGAAGCCGGGAGCGGTAGCGGGGTTGATAGCCGAGGGAGATAGGTGATGAAGCTACACCACTGCTTCGCCGGCATCGCACTCCTGGTCATTGTTGCGCCGGCAACCGCCGCGGAGACCGAAACCGACCGGCTCAAGCAGGCTCAGGGACTGTTTCAGCCGCTACCGCGGGACATGGCGACGCCGGACGCGCCGATTACGCCGCAGCGAGTCGATCTCGGCCGGCTGCTCTTCTTCGATCCCCGACTGACGGTCGACGCTGATGTCAGTTGTTCCAGTTGCCATCAACCAGCACGCCACGGAACGGACGGACTGCCCAAGTCGATCGGTGTCAGGCAGCGACCGCATCCGCGCCATGCCCCGACAGTCCTCAATGCCGGGCTCAATTTCATCATTCACTGGCGCGGCGACCGTGACAGCCTCGAGGATCAGGTGATAAAGGCCCTCGCCTCGCCGATCACGAACGGGCAACCGGACGAGAAGGCAGTCATCGATCGGCTCCAACAAATTCCGAGTTACGCCCCGCTGTTCAAAGCGGCCTTCCCTGACGATCCCCATCCAATGACGGGCGAGAACATTGCCAAGGCCATCGGGGCCTATGAGCGGACCTTGGTAACGCCATCGCCTTTTGATCGCTACCTCGCTGGTGACGTCAATGCATTGTCGCCCAAAGCTCGCGGCGGCCTCGATACCTTCATCAATACCGGCTGCGCAACGTGTCACAACGGTGTCCTCGTCGGCGGCGGAATGTACCGAAAGTTTGGCGTAGTCGAATCCTATTGGAAGGCAACGGGCAGCCAAACCATCGACAACGGACGCGCCGATGTCACCAAGAACCTCGACGACCTTTACGTTTTCCGTGTTGCCAGCCTGCGGAATGTCGCGATGACCGCGCCCTATTTTCACGACGGGTCTGTGGCGACGCTTCCGGAGGCAGTCCGCGTCATGGCGCGGGTGCAACTCGGAGTGACGCTGGGCGACGCCGAAACGAGCGACATAGTGGTGTTTCTGGAGAGCCTGACGGGCGAGCTGCCAGCAAACTTCGCCACTGTCCCGTCCCTTCCGCCGGGATCGGTCACGCCTCCGCGGGAGAGCGGCAAAGAGGGTGTCCAGTAGCAGCCTGGGCGGCCCACCAAAACGATCTGCGCTTCGCGCAGCGCACGCGGGCGAAAATATCCATCGAATCATCGCGAGTGGAGTGCGGCGCACGTAGAAAGCTGGCGCCGTGCGCCAGCTTTGTCTGTCGCACGGTCTGTGCCGCGGACGCGATAAAACTGCCTTAAACCGGCTGCTTCAACATCGGCGTCATCGAACGCTGATTACGCAGC
>Ga0099794_10000413_pt1 | contig 14375 bp, 24 predicted proteins | sample Rivendell_Oct201_10_FD_77320 | JGI IMG/M metagenome (GOLD analysis project Ga0099794, IMG submission 77320) | Vadose zone soil microbial communities from the Eel River Critical Zone Observatory, Northern California, USA -... | ecosystem: Host-associated > Plants > Roots > Rhizosphere > Soil ... | reverse complement strand
TCAAGGACGGGAAAGACTTGATAGGTGGGTCTTGTCTTGCAGCGGCCACCAATCAGATATTCGACGTGGTAGGAAATCGTCGTGCCTGCCCTGACGCGAAACACGGAAGCCGGAATCTCCGCGCCTACCGTTGAACCGTTCCTGCGGATTATGACTTCGCGCCTTTGCCCTCCGCTCAAGCCGTAGGGAGTTTTAGGGCCGGCCGTGATGCGTACGTAGTAGGGGACGAAATACAGCACCGTGTCAGACTCGCAGCCTTCGCCGGGCTGCGCTTCGATGTAGGCGGAGAATCGGTATGTCTCTTCCTTCGCCGAGCGGGCCATCGCGATCTCAGGGCTGACGCCGCTGAAAATTTGACTCGGCGTGTCGTACACAATGCGCGAATCCCGCGAAGAGAAAAGCATCAAGAGAAAAAAGAGTTGGTACGCGAATCGTGTCATAGCCGCCTCATTGGTAATTCACCACAAAGTCAGGAAAGCCTTGGTGTGTCGTACATCCCGAATCTGCCGTTGAAATGCGGAAATCGAATGTATGGCCCGCTGTAGTGGTAATTGCCAGCGGGCCGGAATCGTAGAAAACCGAGCCGTTCGCAGTTGTGAGGGTTGTTACCGCCGATCCGGCTGTCTCGTCAAACATAGCTACGGCAGCGTTTGTAGTGCAGCCAGATGACGTTGATTGAACAAAAAGCGTAAACCGCGTGATCGTGTGGGCATTAGCCCAAATCCATTTCGCGTAAAGGGTGTTGGCTGGCTGTCCGAGGTTTATGTTTGAGACAGCCGCGGTCACCGTAGATTCAGTGTTCGTTCCTACGATGTTCGAGCCATTCCACTGCAATATCTGCCCCGTAGTCGGTGCCGTACCAGACAGCGGTGTAGCCGTCGCGCCGAAGTGGAGTTGCGTCACTTGGTCGGAAGCATTGATGTCCACGCCTGCGGCAACGATCTGTACCACCACGTTCCCATTGTTGGACATTTTGAAGCGGTGCGCTGTGCTGTCGGCGCAAAGCAAGTCAGAGCTTATTGGCCCGCTTGGGCATAGAATTTCTGGGAACTTCATCGATCCGCCCGCCCATGTCAGCAGATCGTTCGCGTCTTTGGACATGCAAAGATTCGTGCTTCCCGAAGCATTGCGCCAGCACACAGAGTCGCTCGACGCTAGGCGTAACGCCCCGCTCGTTGCCGGTGTGGCGGAACTGGAGATGAAGATACTCGTGCAGGTTGAGCCGCAACCGCCTCCGCCACCGCTTGATGGGCCACCTGGAATGTTATCGACCTGGAAAAGCACATCCGAGGGATTGCAGAAGGGACCATCGTTGGCGGCACATCCGACAACTTTGTAGAACTGCCCCGTGGAAAGCCAAATATTCGCGCGTGCGCCCTGGCCAAGCGGGACCGGATTTGGGAGCTGCGTCTGACCGAGCGAATCGGCAAATACGGCCTGCTGAGTGGTAGTCCCCGCTTGATAGAAATAGACGTAGCCGCTAGTTGCTAGTTGCCCGTTGTTGTCGATCACCTGCAGATTCCCAAGGCCCATGATCGGGCTGACGCTTTGCGCCTTGAGGCTCACCGATACCAAGAAAAACAATCCTGCGATGAGAGACGCCTTTTGGATCATCCTCATTCCGATTTTTCTCCTCTTCATCGGGCCGACTCCAGCTCGACAACGTGATTCTTGAAATCGATCCGCACCGCTGAAAATTCTTGCAGTAGGTCTTGCCCGACAAAGCCGTCGACGCGCGTCCCTAACCGCTTACTCGCATCGCTCAAGTCCATCACCAGGATTTCGCGCTCAATCCAGTGCCGCTCTGCAAGGCGAAGATCGACGCGGCTCTTCACGTAATCGCCGTTTGCCCCGGTTGTCTTTGTTCCTGTGAGCGCGCGGAGTTTTACGGTGGAAAGGCCCGATGCTTGCGGGCTAATGAGTGTGAAGTCCGCTCCAGTGTCGAGCAGGAGAACGGCAGGCTTGTTGTTCACCGTAGCATCGAGCAGGATCATGCCGTTGACGGAATGGAAGGGAATGCGGAAGGTGCGGTGTTGCTCTTGCGCCGAGGCGACACTAACGAAGAGGAGCAGAAGCAGGCCACAGAGCAGGTGTGTCCACCTTGTGCCTGTTATCCGAGCACGGCTGACACAGTTGACATCACTGACCGCGTAAGTTCTTTGCTTTCTGTAAGTGCTTTGTTCAGAATGGGCCTTGGAGCCTAACCGGAGAATCCGGCTTACAGGCCCGTCCGCTATTATCTCTTTTGTTTTCATTGTATCCGTCCTTGACCGGCCTTCTGCTGTGCCTGCTGTGTGCCTGTTATCTCAAGTCCCTCACCAGTCTCCATTATACGCCTCGCGCGCTCGCGAAGCTCGCGAACAAATGGGGCGTAGTGCTTCTCGATAGTGTCGACGGTATCCCCCAAGAGTTTCGCGACATCGTAGGGCGAGGCGCCGCGTGAAAGCAGGTCGACGGCGAAGCTGTCTCTGAACCTGTGCGGGTGCGAGTCGAGAACTTCGGCTCTGCGTCCCAAGGCGAGCATTCGCTGGTACAAGCGCGGCCGTGTCAGCGGCCGATTTGTTTCGGGATTCAGGAGCACGCGATCTTCTGGCTGTGGATTCCGCCCATCGCGTTCGACTTCAAGCGCGAAGAATAGCTCCTGATGAATCGGCAAAATTACGCGCTTGCGCCGTTTCAGTGTCAGCCGATTTATTTCCCGCGTCTCCCAGTCGATCTCGCCCCATCGCAAACCAACCGCGTCTGAACCTCGCAAGCCCGTCCACCGCAACAGCAAAAATGCGAGCAAGTCGCGGCCCGCTGCCTCTCGCAATTTCGTCAACTCCGCAGCCTTGAACGGCTGGGCGCCGTGTTCGGCTGAGTCTCCGGGGCGGCCCTCGAGACGAACGGGATTCTTCGCAAGTATTTCGCACTCAATGGCGTAACCGAAAACGCGGTGCAGGATGGCCGTGTCCAAGACGACGCCGCGGCCACCGCGTGAGAAATTCTTTTTCGCGACGCGCGCCAGGTGCCAAGCCTTGAAGTCTTCGATCACTGCGCGGGTGATCTCATCCAGATTGGTGAGGGCGCGGCTCTTCAGAAATTCACCGAAGGCTTTGCAGGTTTGCTGATAGCGGGCCTGGGTGGAATCGCGCATCTTGTCGAGAGCGACGCGCTGCGTCATCCATGCCTTGAACTTCGACTCCAGTTCTGCCCAGGTGTGACGCGGAGCCTCGGCCATCGGCTGATAGCCGGCAATCGCCGCTAGCTTCGCGAATGTTTCAGGCGGGAGAAGATTGTTGAGTTCCTTCCAGAGCAGGGAAGCGGAGCCTTCGGCCAGGGCGCGCTCGATCTTGCTGAGACAAATCTGCGCAGCATCCCCGTTAGCCGTGCCAAGCGAAAGGCGAAGGCGGTCGCGCTCTCCAGATCCGCGTCGCGCGCGGTCCACAAGGCGCGCCTCGAGCCGGTATGTTGTCCCGCGCTTCTTGACGCGCAGAGTCATCGCAGCACCCTCATGCATGCACGCTCGATCTTGAGCACCACGGCAAGCGGCACCAGCTTGTGGCCTTTCTTACCCTTGGCCGCGAAGTCTACCACCATCTCTCCGCGAATGCGGCTGTACACACTGCCGCGCGAACAGCGCCAGCGTTCCGCCAGATCGCGGATGGAGAAGAACGGGCGCACGTCCGGGGCTGGCCGAGTAATTTCCTCGGTTCGCTCTCTCGCCTCGAATTGGACCGCGGTCGCCATGTTGGTTAATTCTTAACGACGCGCTCCCTTCGGCTGCGAACATCGCCGCGGCATGCCCGCGAGCAAAATTCCCCGGCTTCGTTCTTTCGCGTGAAGCGAACCGCACCCAGGAGCTGGCTGCAGCGGTCACAGCACTCCCTTGCGAACACACCGTGCTTGGCGAGGAGCTCGTAGCTTTGCTGGACGGTGAGCAGCACGGTTATTCCTCGCCCTCGCGCGGCTCGGTGTGATCGCGCCAGACTTGCGTCGTTGCGGAATTTTCTTCGACTCCATCAAAACGCAGCTTGTTCACGTTGAACTTGGCGGGTATCGGCCCAGTGCGACCGTCCCGGTTTTTCAGCACCCAAAGCACAGCCTCTTTCTCTACGCCGTCCAGCGTCTCTTCCCATTTCCGATCTGCGTAGATGACAATGCTCGCGTGTTTGATCTTGGCGCCGCTGCCGTAGAGCCTGCTGAGGCTTGGTGGGCGCGTATCTTGCTTGTCGTTTTGGGTGTGGCCGTACTCTTTGCGTAGCTGGCTGATGAGGATCACGGCGCAATTCAATTCCATGCCGATGCTTTTTGCCATGCGAACCAGCCGGCGCAACTGCTCGTTCTCGTCTCGCCCGGGCGCTTCGATCAATTCGTCGTAGTCAAGAATCAGAAGGTCCAATCCAACGCGAGACTTCAATCCGCGGGCTACCCTGCGAATGCGCGTAATTTCCAGTTCGCCATCGAGAATCCGGCAGTGACGGCATTGATGGGCGGCTGCCTCGATCAGCGCTTTCATGTCCTCGCTGGTAAGCAAGTCATCGCGGCGCATTTTTATTGGTTCCACGTCGGCGGCAGCGGCTAACTCGCGGCGCAAAAGATGCCGCGCCCACATCTCCCCGGAACAGAACAGCGATTTGTAACCGTCACGGCACGACCGCGCGCGGGTCTGCTGTGCCAGCAAAGTCTTTCCGCTGCCTGTCTCAGCCGTGATGATTACAAGCTCTCCAGGCCGGAAACCTCCCGTCCACTGGTCAAGCCGGTCAACGTCTGTATAGATTTTCGGGCCGTGGTCGCTGTCCAATTCCGCGAGCGCTTGCGTTGCGGCCTCGAAGTACGTCACGCCCTGCTCATCCAGCTCGTCGGATTTGCGCGCGATCTCGGATAGCTTTTCAATTGCACCATCCAGTATTTCCTCTGGCTGGCCGCTGCCCCGTTGCAGCAGAACCTTCACGTTTTCGAGTAGCCGAATAGATTCCCTGGACATAGACAGGCGGCGCAGTTCCCTGACGGCGTACATGACTTCCGTCGTGAGGTGGGATTCCTGGCCGAGATTACCTAGAGACTGAAGCAGTCCGTCGCCCTGTAAGTCCCCCAACCGGCCGATCTCGTCATAGAGGGTAACGAGGTCGATTTGCTCGCCCTTCTCGTTGAGGATGTGCATTACCTTAAAAATGTTCTTGTGGTCGGGATGGAAAAAATCCTCTTCCGCCAGTCGGTCCATTGCTTCCGATGACTGTTTGTGGCGCGTGATGATCGCCCCGAGAACAATCCTTTCCAGTGTGTCATCGTGCCGTACGGGTTCTAGCTCTTTGTCTGGCACGGCTCCCCCTTCCTACGCTCACGAAAAGGAACGTCCGGCAGGTAGTTAATTGGGGTCGGTGGCGGGTTCTTTTCTCTCCCGCGTATGGCGTTGGCCGCTTGAACAAACTCGCGGGGTTGCCTCTTTGCGCCCAGCGCCTCCCAGCCGTCCATACAGACGCCCATAAATTCACCGAGAGTTTGGCCGTCCCTCGTGGGAACCAGGCTCTCGCAGAGGCTTCTAAATTCGGCGGGCAGGCGTGCGGGGTTAAGTCCCGTCGAAGTCCAGAACTCCGAGACCGCCGCTTTTTGTTGAGTCTCTTTACTGCTGTGTTCTGTAGAGTCTTCTTTGTTTCGCCCTGTAGGGGCAATCTCCGCGCCCTGTAGGGGCAATCTCTTGGCATCTGATTGCCCTTTTCGGGAAGTCTCTGACGGTAGTGATTGCCCTTTTTGGACACTCTCTTTTGGCGTCCAGATACCCCACTTGCGACTGTTCCGCACTTCGATGACAAACCCGTATGGCGTGCGACGACGGGAGATGTAGCCCTGCTCTTCCAAAGTATCGAGTTGGCTGCGGACGCTCTTGTATGTGGCGCCCCTCATCGTCTCGACTATTTCGCCGATCTTGATTGGCTTGCCGCCGAGAACCCTTCCGACGCCATCAACTTCCTCGGTGATTCGGTCGATGAGCCATGCAAAAGCCCACAAGGCCATTCCGATGCGGTCGTAGTGGTCAAAAATCCCATTCCACAGTGGTATCGGGTGTGAGTCTTTTTCTCCGTACTTGCGCCCGTGCGTAGCCACTTAGGAGCGCGCCTCTTCGCCCTCGAACAGCGGGCCTAGGTTTGCACTGGCAGAATGCGGCCGGCTTTGCCCCGTTTGGCGCTCGTACCAATCAAGTTTTTTCTGCGCGCTATAGTCAGGAAGGGCTTTCGGCGCGGGGGTCTCTTCAATCAGCGTGTAGCGGAAATCGACTCTGTTTTCCCACTCGCCGGTTATTTTGTGGCCCATGGCGCGGAGTTCGCTGATTCTATTGCGGGGCGAGCGTCCGTAACGGCACTGCGGATCATCGTAGAGTTCCGCAGCTAAGATCCCGCGGCGGCCGGCATCACGAAGACGTTCCAGGATTCGCTGACGCTGAGAGTTCGCGGTCGGAGGCGGCCCGACGCATAGAGCCTTGGCGTGTCTCATGCGGAGCGCTCCTGGGCGTCATCCGCGAGCGTTGCCACGCGGATGACCTCATCTTGGAGAATTGATTTGCCCATGTGAAAGCGATGGCCTAAGAGCCTGAGACTGGCGCCGAGTAATAGTCGCCGATCCTCTGGACTCAGATGAGTTTCGCCGTGCAGTTCTGACGGATTGGCCCGTTCGCGAAAGTCTTGACGGGTGCCTACTTCAAGTGTACAGTTCGTCGTGTCCACGTATTTTCTCTCCTAAGAAATTCACCCGATAGCGCATGGCGTGCGCTTACGGGTGTGTTCAAAAGCTCATGCAATCGCCTCGGCCACAGCACTCCGCTCTGGCTTTGGCGTTCTGCGCACGCGCTGGCGATTCCAGCGCTCTAGATCGGAACGTCGAACGAGCCACTTCCCGTTGGCGTCCTTATGGGCTGCTACACGCTGAGTCAAGATGAGTCGAAGGACCGTGGCAGGGTGCATCCGGAACTGACGGACTGCTTCGCTTGTGGTGAGAACTTCCATTTCCTCAACACCTCCGTGCTGCTATTGCACACGCGCATTTTCGCAGACGAAGGTGTGTCGTACCCTGTGCCGTAGGGTGGGTATTTCCGTGGAAATGTGGGGTTGTTCCGTGGAAAGCGGTATATCTGCTAAGGGTTCAGGCGCAGAGTTCCCTTCCGAGCGCCGGATTCTACGAGCGCCTTTTTCGCTTTGGGATTGCTCTTGAAGGTGTCCTGCCACCGGCTGCTCTGCTTTTCGAGCTGCTCCATGATGTAAGCAATAGAGACCTCTGGGTTCCCGCTCTCGCGGGCCTCATGGAGAATCTTGATCATCCCGGCCTGTTCCGACGTGAGGGTGTAAGTCTCGCCGCGAACAGTAACGCTGCGATAGTCGGGCGAGTGAGAGAACATTCCCACGTTGCGAGCGGGTCCCTTTTTCCCTGCGCTGGCTTCCGTGGTCAGTGGACTTGCCGTGAATCGCAAGGCACCATCTTCGACAATCCAGTACAAACCGTGCGTCTCGACAATGTCATTTAGAACCTTGTCAGCAGGGTCAAAGACTGTGCGGCCGCGGGGAAAAGAAAACTCTCTCAGGTGCTCAGGTAGAGGGTTTTCTACACGCCAATCAAGCTGCTTCGCGATTTCCTGAATCAGTTCTGCATGAGTCGAGCCCGCCGGCAGCGAGAAGTTAACAAGGCTGGAGATTTCTCGCGGTCGCAATGCAAGGCTGAAATCTTCGGCGACCCCTTGGGCTTTTTCGGCTCGCAATTCGAGACCTGGACCCGAATTGCTCTCCACATCTCGCGCTGTTTTCGCGTTGTTCTGAACGCTGGAAGATTCCGCCTGTTTTTCGCCTGTTCTGAGGGCTTCCACAGTGCCGTTGTGCTGCATTTCCGCCGGCAGCCCAGCGATTGCTTTTCGCAGTTCCTTAAACTCTACGGAGTTTCTCGCTGCTTCGTAAATCTGGCGCGCCTCCCTTGAAAGACTCTCGAATCCACCATGCGGGCCATCATCGTTGTGAACTAGTAGCGAATGCAGCAAATCGAGCATCCCACCAAGGTCCTCCTGAAGCACCGCGTGCGCTTTGATCTTTCCACGCTTCACTGCCTCACAGTAGAGCGGGGTCATCTTCGAGATGTAGCGCTTGCAGAGTCCGGGCAGTTGTTCTCGATCCGGGAACTCTTCGATAGCGTCGTCCAGAATCACGCAGGCCCCTGCCCACAATTCGCGTGGAAACCAAGTGGGAGGATTCGGAGGTGTCTGCGTACGCTTTGGTTCGCGCGAACTGAGCCAGATGCTTCCCGATGCGTTCACCGTCCTTACGGGCGCCGGGAGTTTCACGCGTGGGCGTTTGGGCGGCTTCGTGCCGTCCGCTTCAGAGCCTTTAGCTTCGGGCTTCGCCTGGTGCTGCGCTTCCGCGATCTTGCGGCTTGCAGTTCTCTTCTGGCGTGGCGTATGCTTGCGGCGATCACTCAAGACGTAATCTCCTCTCTAGCCCCGGTGCCTGCCGGGGCTTCTCTTTTAGGTCGAGCCTCAGTGGTGGCCGAGACGCCGTCTCAAAAACTGATACTCTTCGTGCTCTTCTAAGGAAGCCTCATGGGGCTTTCGCCCGCCCGCGATTGAAGTCGGTTCGGCGATCCCCAACTGCTTGCGCAACTCGTGAAAGCGCGCCTTCTGTTCCTCTGCGCTCATTCCTTCGAGGCGTTTCTTTACCTGCTCGTCCATGCATTCACCTCATGCAAAAAGATTCTTTCACAAAGGGCTTGACAGGTCAATAGAAATACGATACTACTGGTATCGCAATGACGAACTACTCGACGGCGACGGTTGCGGCTGAAGTCGGAGTAAGCAAGCTCACCCTGATTCGCTGGCTAGTGGCAGGCAAGATTAAAGAGCCACGGCGCGTGAAGCAGGGGGGCATTGAACTCCGCCTCTGGACCACTCGCGACGTTGAGCGTGTTCGGAAGTACAAGCAGGAAAACTACCGCAAAGGGAGAGGCCGCAAGCCGAAGCCAAAGCGATAGAAAAATAAAACGGGCCACCGCGTAGCTTCTAACTACCCGGCAGCCCTGATCACCAAAGGAGAGTAAGCTCCCATGGCAACTCAGACGAACGTACCACAACTGAATCAGCAGTCGAAACTCGCCGTTGTCCCATTCCCTGCACCACAGACAATCACGCAGCTAGAGCTAACAGTATTGCTCTCCCTGTGCGCTCGTCTCAATCAACTCGAAAAGCAGGTTGAAAGCGCCGAAACATCCATCAAGAGCCGTCTCGAAGCAGGGTGCTCGATTGAGGAAGGCGATCACGTCGCCGCACTCAAGGAGAACTTTCGCCGCAATGTTTCTTGGAAGGACGTTTCGGTCCGGCTAGCCAACAAGCTCTATTACGGCAAGGGCCTGAGTTACGTCGAGCGCGTCCTCCGCAAGACGAAGCCGTCCCGCACTGTCTCTCTCGTCATCGAGTAAATCCGAAACGCGCGGTCGGGGAGTCGATTCTGGCCGCGCGTCTGCGGCTTTATTGCGCCTTGTCGCCGCACTGACGAGGAAGCAAGGCGCGGGAGAAACTCGATGAACATCAACGCGAAGGTAGCCCTAGACAAAAGGAAGCATCCCGAGCGCTTTTGCCCGGCGCCGCGGTGCTTGTGGCGCACGGCGAAATTGGACCATGCAACGCAGACCTATTCGGGTGGCGGGTACTGCCCTCGCCACAAACGGTTAAACCTGGAACCGCTATGCACGGTCCTGGAATGGATTCGCAACGGCTATCAGTTTCCGCGTCAGCCAAGCGAAAGCGGTGGGCGATGATGCCGAGTAAACCCGCTTGGCTGAAACGCCTGGGCCGTCTCCAGCGCCAGCGCAAGTACAACCGCCAGAACCGCGCGGCGCGCAAGGCGGCGGCCCGCGCCTACTATTTGGCCCATCCCGATCGCCGGTATATCCGCGGCTCTGGGGTAGATCCCAACATTCAACGCGAACAGCGCCAAGAGCGGTACTTCCGCTTTGAGAGGTATTTCCGCCTCAATGGGCATGTGGATGAGAAGCGGATGTCCCGCTTCTTCAAAAACAGCTGTCCCGTAGTGAACCAACTCGATCTTGTATCGCCACGGTTTTTCTACGTCGACGTCAATGGACGCCGAAAGCTCGAAGTGTGGGAAACGTCAGACCAACTTGTAAACCGCCTCAGACGGGAGAAACAGATTCAATGAAAGCGTCGTCGACGTTAACTCTGAAGACGCGTAAGCGGGCTATTCCCCTAGTCCTGCCTATGTGCTCTTCGGCATTGTCTTCGGCATTGTTGCGCAGAAGCGATCGAGTAACACGGGCCGGGGTGAAAAATGCAACCTCGCCTCGGCCCACCACCCAAAGGGAGACACGATGGCTACAGCCGCACTCATTGTAAGAACCGAAGAGACTTCGCAATCGAATTACGCGGAGTTCAATTTGCGACTCGTGGAGGGCTTCGACAGGTGGCTCACCATCCAGAATTTATCGCTACACACCCGCGTTAGCTACTGCAGCTATGTGAAGCGGTTTGCTTCCTTCGTTGGGCAGGCGGATTTACGAGAAGTTGAACGCATCAATGTCGTGGAATTTCTGCGGTACCTGCAAGAGTACAAACGCTTTTGCGTGGGCAGCCGCCAGAGCGTACTCTACGCCCTTCGCAAGTTTTATAAATTCCTGTACATGGGCGGAATTGTGCTGCGCGGTCCCATGCTCTCGATTCCGACAGGGAAACTCCCGGTACGTCTGCCCGACCCGCTTAGCGAAAGCCAAATCAAGAAACTGTTGAGGGGTATCGACAATCCCCGCGACTTGGCCGTCCTGGAATTGTTCTATGCCTCGGGAGTCCGTATAGCCGAGTTACTCGCCCTGAATTGCGAGGATGTTTATTTCGATGCGGATGATGGCGGCGCCAGCGTCAATGTCCTTCATGGGAAGGGAGACAAGCAACGCTCTACACTCATCGGCAAATTTGCGGTACAGGCGCTCCGCGCTTACCTAGATGGACGCAAGGCGGGGCCGCTATTTCTTGACGCACGACTCTCGCAAAAAGGGACCGTCGTACTCCATGACGGCTACAAGCGCACGTACTGGAAAGGCTGGTGGTGGGAATGGAAACCACTGCCGGACGGCAAACGGAAGCGCGCCATGCACAGCCAGTACCTCGGAACGTTTGAGGAATTGCCCACAAAAGAAGCGGCACAGGATGCCCTACGCCGATTCATCGCAACGCAGCCGGGGGCTATCTGCCCGGACAATACCCCGCGTCGAATATCGCGTAAAGCCATAGAACGGCTCATCAAGCTAGCCGCTCGACGCGCCGGCCTGGGCGACATTCACCCGCACCAGCTCAGGCACAGCTTTGCAACCCATCTGCGCGATCACGGTACCGACCTGATTTACATCGCCCGCTTGCTGGGTCACACGAGCCTTGTTGCGACTCAGAAGTATCTGCACGTCGCCATACCCGAATTGATTAAGACGCACCGTAAATTCCATCCACAAGGAGCTTGGTAAATGCGGAAACCGGAACAGCAAATCGAGCTATTGCCGTCGAATCCCTCAAAAGAAGAACTCGCGCTAGACCGATTGGCCGAGGCTGTCTTGCAGAGAATCGCGGCGAAGGAAAACATAGCAGTCGAGAAGGCGGATACCGAGGACGAATTGCAGGAAGTTCTTATGCACCCTTGGTGCCTGCCGCGCGACATCGCCAACGCGATACGCCGCCTAATCCCAGTGTGGCACTGGAAAAAATACGGCTGGGTATACGCGGACAACGGCTGCTTCAAATGCGAGCGCAAGGACGTACCTCACCAGTCGCTCGGCATGTGCAATGCCTGCTTCTCGCAATACTTTAACCGGGTGAAGGCTTCCATCGTGAAGCATGCAGGCGGCGACAGGCCGAACGTCAAAGAGATGAAAGCGGCCCTCACCATCAAATCGGACAGCGCGAGAAACATCCTTGCGGAGATCGTAGGTTCTAGTGAAGCGCCAGCTTCCAAACCGCCTGCACTCCCCGGCTCAACAGCCTTCACGCGGTACCGTGGGCGTTCACGGTGAACTGCCCTCGCTGTGCCGCTCCGCTGCGAGAGCGCGGCCCTACGCGCAGAATGGCGTCCATACTTCGAGTGCCGCGAGTGCTGCCTAACGTTTGAACTGGTAACAGAACGACATCGGGCGCCATGCGGCCACAATCCAAATGCATGGTTCATGCGGCGCACGGTCACATTGCAGCCAGGACGGACACCAGCTTGGAGGAGCAAATGAGAGTTGCCATCTACGCCAGGGTGAGCACGGCAAACAACGGCCAAGATCCAACAATGCAGACGCGCGAGCTTCGAGAGTATGCGGAACGCCGCGGCTGGACTCTCGCCGGGGAGTACGTCGACATTGGCATCTCTGGAACAAAAGAGAAACGCCAGGAACTTGACCGCCTGATGGTCGACGCGTACCGGCGCCGCTTCGATGCCGTCCTCGTTTGGAAGTTTGACCGCTTCGCGCGATCGGTGAGCCATCTACTACGCGCACTCGAAACCTTTCAGGCGCTTGGCGTTCATTTTGTTTCGCTGAGCGAGTCGCTGGACACCTCGACGCCGGCCGGAAAGATGGTCTTTACCGTCTTGGGCGCCGTGGCAGAGCTCGAGCGCTCGCTGATCGTGGAGCGGGTGAAGGCGGGGTTACGGAACGCCCGCGCGAAGGGCAAACGGCTTGGACGGCCCCGCGTAATCGTGGACGCTCGCAGGATTGCCATACTGCGCAAAGGCGGCGCGTCCTGGGCGGCGATCTGCCGCGAGACGGGACTCAGCAAAGGGACAGCGCAGCGCGCCGCCCTTCACGGCTTGCCCAAAAACCCGGCCTGCAGCGCGCCCGTAAGTGCTTACGCTGTCGCGGCAGATTAGTCCCGGGCAGCTTGCCCAAAAAGAGTTGTTTTTGAGCGTGTGTGGGAGGCAATCCTTGCCGGCAACTCACGGATCAAGGAGCGTCATCGTGAACGCCTCCAAATTAAACCAGAGTTGTCTTTCGGTGTCGGTTGCATCGAGCCCATGCCGCTCAATGCAGTGGTCTCGAAACTCGCGACGATACCGCTCCAGTTGTTCGGCACTCAGGTCCACTAGCGGGGTTCCCCAATCACAATCAGGAGTTCCGCAACGTATGTGCGTCACCGGCGCTGACGAGAGGGTATCGGGCATAAGGCACCTCCATACGTTCGTGTACCGGAACACCCGGTCGAGTGTGTGAAATTTCGGAAAGTGTCCGGAATACTGGACAGCGTTAGACGGTCCGGAAAATAAATCGGGAGGATGAATGAAGCCGCTACCACCGCGAGGACTGCCGCCAGCAAAGCCGTTTCCGAAGCCTGCACAGGTACCGCCTACGGAACATTCCACTAATACGCTGCACGCTTAACTTGCGCGGTAAGTAATTCGAGCATACCCTCAGCGTCACCGATTCGCATAGCAGCACTATTGACAACCAGCGGAGAATTGATATAATGTCAACTTCTGAGAAGGGCTCCCGCCCGTCCTGCATGGGAGAACAGGCCCTACGGGAATTTGTCAGACACGCACGGAAAAAGGGCTACTACCGAGAGACGTTTCATTCAGAAGTTGAAAGAGCCGAAAGAAACATTTCACCCGATGACATCGCACATGGACTTGACCGTGACGGCTGGCGCGTCTGCAAAGCGCCCAATTTCGACGACGAACATCAGACCTGGGAATATCTGATCGAAACAGAAGATATCGAAGGAGAAGTGCTTCATCTGAAAATCACTATCGATGAAAGGAATAAACGATTCGAGGTGATCTCAAAATGGTAGATAAAAAGCATAATTGCCACGAACATTTTAAGACGAGGCGTGCAACGATCAAACGCCCTTACCACTTTGTAGAAAGTGGATTGCCAAACGTGTATTTGGTGGGGATTGATTACCGCGCCTGTGAGACATGCCAATCGCAGTCCGCTGAAATACCCGCACTTGAGGACTTGATGACCAAGATTGCGCGCGCAGTGGTTCAGAAGGAAGGACCGCTAACAGGTGCCGAAATTCGCTTCCTCCGTAAGAGGCTACGGAAGAAGGCATCTGATTTTGCTAGGACTATCGGTGTTAGCCCGGAGCAGGTGTCGCGCTGGGAGAATGACGGGAACCCGCCAGCGGAGAGCGCCGACAAGTTAATTAGAGTGTACTACTCTCTTCTTTCGGAAGATCCCGCGTTACAAGAGAAAGTTAACGCCCACATCAACGAATGGCTATCCACTCTTCCCGGCGAGGACCACACCGCTAGTTTTCGTGCCGAATTGCATGAAAACAAGTGGGACGCCGAACCTATCGCTGCTACTGCTATCGCCTGACATGAATTGGAATGCGATAGTCGATAAAGTCACGCCGTACATCGTAAAAATAGAGACGCCTA
>Ga0099794_10000412_pt1 | contig 14391 bp, 15 predicted proteins | sample Rivendell_Oct201_10_FD_77320 | JGI IMG/M metagenome (GOLD analysis project Ga0099794, IMG submission 77320) | Vadose zone soil microbial communities from the Eel River Critical Zone Observatory, Northern California, USA -... | ecosystem: Host-associated > Plants > Roots > Rhizosphere > Soil ... | reverse complement strand
TCCTTCTGGAAGAGCCCCATGAGGTACGCCTGCGTGGCCTCACGGCCCTCGGCGCGCCACCACTCGAACAGCAGCGCCCGCTGCTGCGGCAGTTCGGGGTCGAAGAGGACCTCTCCGACCGCGACAGCGGCCTTGATCCGGTCCACCAGGGCCCTCCGGACCTCCATAGTCTCCGCGGCGTCCAGCGTGTTCGCCTCCGCCTTCTCAGGCTTGTCGGTGACATACAGCCATTCGACGACCTCCGCGCCGAACCAGAGCGGATCTGCGGCCGCCACCACTCGCGTGGCCGCGGCCACGCGCACCGCGCGGTCGGGGATCCGCCGGAGCAGATGGGAAATCAGAATCGCGGCCTGGGCCGGGGGCTCCGCGAACGGAAAGAGGGCTCGAGGGTTCGGGATGTTCGTCGCCAGCGCCGCGATCCTGGCGGCTAACCGCTCGGCGGCATCGACATGGATCGTGTCCTCCACGGCGCGCAGCTTCTCGATCAGACGTCGAGCCGATCGCCCGACCAGGCGGGTCGTCAGGAGCCGCTCCACCACGGCGTCGTCACCCAGGGTGGCGGCATCCACCAGCGCGGCCAACTCGGCATCGGGGATGTCGCCCGGCGAGATCGCGTAGGTGAAGTATCGAGAGCAGTATTCCGGCGCGCTGATCCGCCGTCCACGCGACCAGCGAGCCAGCCAGTCGCTGCCATAGCTCATGCGGCCCAACGCGCCACTGACTCGCGGGAAGAGATCGATCATCAGTCTGGTGACGGCCTCGGCGTGCTCGGGAGGCATGGTCTCAAGGATAGGCTTCAGCAGCGCCGCCGATCGCGCAGCGCCTGCGCCTCGCGCCTGGCGCTCGGGTTCGACCCCCGAGAAGTGCACGTGATGCTCGCGAACGATGTCATACACCTCGGGGAAGAATGCGCGGAGGGCCTCAACGAGAAGGAGATCGACGGGGTTGGTCTCCCCCTTGAGCATGGGAAGGGCGAAGAGCAGGCCGTTCCCGTACCGCTTAGCCGCGCGGGGGGTCGTCAGCCGCACCGCCACGCCTTGGTCAAAGCCGGCCACGAACTCTCCGGCCTGCTCTCGGGGCAACTCGATGCCAGCGGCGTCGAGCGCGCGGTTGACCTGGTCAAAGCACAGCGCGCGCAGGTCCTCCTTGGCGGCGACCGGCAGCTTCAGCGGTACCTGGATGATCTTCTCGAGGAAGGCCCGGCCCGCTCGCTCATCACCACCGCCGTATCGTTCGCCGAGGGCCTGGGCGACCGCCGTGTCGTCAAAGGCGAGGACGTAGCAGATATTGGGGAAGTCGGCGCATGCCTTGATAAGCCGAAACAGCGTGTGCGTCTCGTGCCGGTCGAGGCGGTCGATGTCATCCACCAGGATCACGATCCGCTTGCCGGCCTCGGCGAGAGCCTCGGTGAGCCGCCGGCGTAGCTCCTCGAGATCCGGCCGGGCCTTGGCCTTCGCCAGCTCCGCGACTTTCCCAGCTCGGCCGTCCACCGCGGCGCCATACCGACCCGCGACCTCGATCCAGCCGGCGACGACCTCGCGCTTGGTGGACAGGGTGGCGCTGATCTTGTCCGCCAAAACCCGAAAGAATCCGGCCAGCATTGCGGACTCATCGGCGAAGCGCCAAGGATTGAAGTCCACCGGAAGCGTGGTTGGCGACGCCGCGAGTTCGGCACGAACAAAGTTCAGCACTGTGGTCTTGCCATCACCCCACGGCCCGTGGACTCCGACCACGAGGCTCGCCCCCTTGGGCAACTCCCGAAGCACGTTCGCGATCCGGCGCGCAAATGGCGCACGGTTCAGGACATCCTCCTGGGGCGTCGCGAGAGGCCGGTCGCCGGAGAAGTCGGCCGTCCCCGGGTCGGTCATGAATTAGCGCTCCTCCTGCAGGACACGAAGTCTCCGAGCTCGATCGGCCGCCTGGCTGACCGAGCAAAGCGACCCCCTTCTCCGGCTGGGCCCCAGCGTGGGCTCACGTCAGCGAGATCTCGCCCAGCCTGCAGGAACACCCGAACCGGTCGCCAGGATGAGCGCCCAGGTCCGCCCCCCACTGCTATCCTTGGGTATGCCATCAGCCAAAGTAGTGTCACACAGACCGGGATACTTCGGCTGCGCGGCTACAGGGGGACTACGGGTCGACGATCACCGCCCGCCGAATGAGCTTTCCACCCAGACTCTCTGGAATGGTTACACGAGTCCCGTCGCGGTCCCGAAGGCGACGGTGCGGCGGATCGCCAGAACCAGCCGCGACTCCGCGCGAATCGCGGTCAGGTTCCGGGTGAAGAAGATTGGGTCGGCGCTCGTCGCCGAAGGGCAGAGGACTTCCAATCCCGCGTGCATTTCTGGGCAAGACTTTAGCCGTGATCCCGGTCATGCTGTGGGGAGATCGATAGCGGTTGTTGCGGGGCCCCCTATCACCGAAATCGATTCACCTCACCTTTCAGGTCGACGTCGTCCGGTCGCCGATCCCGCCTGATCCTGTCTGAGGGCCATCCGCTAGTCTCAATACACGGGGTCATCCGGGAATCAGACTCAGTGAGGCCAGGCGGTCAAGCACGGCCTCCCGCGGAGTCACTCCCGGATCTCTGCGACTGGGCCTCTTCCCGCCGGGCCTGAAGCGAGATCGCCACAGCCCGTTCGACGACATCGAAGACCTACCGGTCGTTCACCGACTGCGTGCATGAAAATCGACGGCCCCGTCCTTCATGGCCTGGCCGTCGGCCGCGCGATGCTGGCAGGCTTCATCGTCGAGAGCGCAGTTGGCCGTTCGAGCGGATGCGCCGCCGCCTCGCGAGTGGCTAGGAGTTGGCCCCGCAGCGCGTCATTGCGTCTCGGATCGCCGTACAGCTTGGTGTGGATCGTGTCCCCGGTCACAGCAGGCTAGTCTTTCCCCCTGGCCCCCTTGGCCAAGAGCAGCAACCCTAGTATCAGGGAGTTGGGAATCGTCGAGAAGAGGTCACAGTGCATCGAACCCGGGTCATGGAGGAAGATGCGGGCCGGCTCACTGACCGGACTCGTCCAGTTGGCCGACAAAGCGGGTGTCATCGCAGTCACGTTCTGAGCGTCTCGGCTCTGGCCTCGGGCGTCGCAACCGATGGGGTTGGACCAAGGTCCCATATCGCGCGCAGCCCCGCGAAGTACGATGCACTCGAACCCTAGGACTCCATGCACAACGTCGGTCGCCTGATCTCCGTCGTTGACGATGATCTCTCGGTGCGCCGGGCACTCGGGAGATTGGTCAAGGTAGCGGGATACTCCGTTGAGACGTTCGCGTCGGCCCACGAGTTTCTCGCCTCATCCCCGTCGGACCGGACCGCCTGCCTGGTCTTGGATATTCATCTGAACGGCATGAGCGGGTTCGACCTCGCAGAGCACCTGATGGCGGAGCGGGTCGCTATCCCGATCATCTTCATCACGGCACACGATGATGCCGACACTCGCGAGCGCATCGCGAGATCCAGACCGGCCGGGTATCTGGCGAAACCCTTCGACGGACAAACGTTGCTCGACGTCATCGGGAAGGTTGTCGGATCGGCGTGATGCGCGCCGCGTCTGCTGACTCCTGTCAGTGAGTGGGCGTCAGCGGTTCCTTCTGGCGCACGTGGGAGACCGAGGCTGTCTGTGAACTCGTCCAACTTGTCCCGCGAGATCAGGTCCGATCAAGAATTCCTGTCGCAGATGCTGGGCGTGAATCGCGGGAGCGCCAGTGAGGCGGCCAGCGCGTTGCAGAGGGCGGGGCTGATCCGCTACCGTCGTGGGCGGCTCACCATCCTCAATCGTTCGGTTTGGAAGCGGCAGCCTGTCAGTGCTACCGCATTGTGAAAGGCGAGTTCGATCGCCTCTTTCGCGCCTAGCCTCCGTCGTACCCCGCCTCCCGTGTCTCGCAGATAGCTCCCTTCGCTCCGCCCAGTCCCGCTGACCTCCTATGTCGGGTATCCGACAGACATTCGCGGTCTTGTGCACCTACCATAGTGGCGGCCGGGAAATGGGCTGTTACACTTGACGGGAGACGCCTTGCGAGGATCCTCCTCAGGTCCGCTCGCGACCGAGCGATGCGTGATCGTGGGCGCGGCGCCGGGCGGGAGCGGCTGAGATGGGGCCGCGACACCTGCTTGACCGTGTAGTGCGCCGACGGGCGAAGCTCGTGCCGGAGGAGCGCTTGCGGTTTGAGACGCTCCTCTCAGAGCTCTCGGCCGGGTTGATCCACCTCGCGGCCGCCGACGTCGACGCGGCGATCGAGCGTGGGTTTCAGCAGGTCGTCACGTTCCTGGGAGTGGATCAGGGCCAACTCGACGAATACGCCGGAAGTGAGCGGTCGTTCGCATCGTCTGGGCGCGTCCGGATTTCCGAGGACATGCCGCGCCTCATGGACGACGAGCAATTCCCCTGGGCGGCGGAAACCCTGCGGCGCGGACAAGTCGTCCGCTTTTTCCGGATCGATGAGCTTCCGGCGGCGGCGCTCGATCGGGCCAACCTTCGGCGCGCGGGCACGCGCTCGAAGATCTGCCTGCCCCTGCGCGCCAGCGGTCCCATGCTCGGCGTACTCTCCTTGGGCGCCGTCCGTTCTGAACGCGCCTGGTCAGATGATCTGGTGGAGCGGCTCCGCCTCCTGAGCGCGGCCTTCTCGAACGCGCTGGAGCGGAAGCGGATGGAGCTCTCGCTCGCGGAGCGCTTGCGCTTCGAGAGGCTGCTGTCCTCCCTGTCCACGGCGTTCAGCCACCTGTCCGCTGCCGATTTCGATCGGGAGGTCCAGCGCGGGCTGCGCCAGGTCGTCGACTTCTTCGGCGTCGATCGCGGCAGCTTGATCGAGTTCTCCCGGGACGGCACCACTGCGCGTTCGTGGGCGATCGAGGAATGGATGGACGTCGGCAAGTTCCCGTGGATGACGGCCCGACTGCGAAGCGGCGACGTCGTCCGCTTTGCGCGGCTCGAAGAGCTTCCGGATGAGGCGGCCGTGGACCGGCGGAGCTACCTCAGCAACCGCGTCAAGCCCCAGGTCGCGGTGCCTCTGCTGGTGAGCGGCATCGTCGTGGGAGGGCTCGTGTTCGGCACCGTCGGCGCCGAGCGCGCGAGGTCAGACGAGCTGATCGAGCAGCTGCACCTCCTCGGAGAAGTCTTTGCCAACGCATTGTCACGCAAGCAGGGGGAGCTCGAGGCGCAGCGACTTCGCCAGGATCTGACGCACATTGGCCGGGTGTCGGCCCTCGGCGAGCTCACCGCGTCGCTGGCCCACGAGCTGAACCAGCCGCTGACTGCGATCCTCAGCAACGCGCAGGTGGCCGAATGCCTGCTCGCCGCCCCCGCCCCGAATCTCGAAGAGGTGCGCGAGATCCTGCGCGACATCGTGACGGACGACAGGCGGGCCACCGAGGTGATCCGGCGGCTGCGTGCCCTGGTCAAGAAGGGCGGCCTCGAATTCGTACTCCTCGACCTCAACGAGCTCGTCAGAGAAGTGGCGAGGCTCATGCAGAGCGACGCGATCGGCCGGGGCATATCGCTGGGCCTCGAGCTCGCCGCCGATCTGCCGACCGTGCGAGGCGATCGGGTTCAGCTGCAGCAGGTGGTGCTGAACCTGGTGCTCAACGGCCTGGACGCCATGCACGAGTCCGGCGCGGGGCAACGGACCCTCATCATCCGGACGGCCAGGGACGTCGCGGACGCCGTGGCGGTCTCCGTGCAGGACGCAGGGACCGGGATCGATGAGAAGAACGTGGACCAGTTATTCCACCCGCTCTTCACGACCAAGACCGAGGGGCTTGGCATGGGTTTGGCCATCGCGCGCACCATCGTTGACGCGCACGGGGGCCGGCTGAGCGCTGCGAACAACGTGACCGCCGGGGCCACGTTCCAGTTCAGCTTGCCGGTGAGCCGCGAAGGCGCGTCATGACCCGGCGGACGAGCCTTCCAGGTTCGAGTCCCGTTTCGCTTGGACAGGTCAGTAGTTCAGTAGGAACTCGAACATGAGAGGGCGCGGCCGTATCTCTGGGGAATACTGGCCCCGAGTGCCAATCCCAACTAGGGTGCTACGCGAGCCCTCATAAGAGCTAGGTGATATGTCAGCGGAAGATTCTGCTGGCGCACGCAGCTTCGCCGGTCTCGGGGTTGTCGACGCGATTTCGATGGTTGCAGGGTCCGTAGTCACCAAAGTCGAACTGCCTGATCTTCGAGGTGGACCTCATCTGACCAAAGTGAAACATACCGCCAACCTCCTGACGTTCTTGCGGGTCCCCTTCTCGGGGCTCGTGGCGGTATGAGGACGCCCCTGCTCGCCGCCGCAGCCCTGGGCGCGATTAAGGGCGGCCTGTCCGTCGTTCCCACTCTCACTCAACTCTTCATCGCTCCGAAGGTGAGCCCGCTCACGATGTGTTTCTGGACGAAGAGCACCAGCACCAGGACCGAGTTTGGTGTGGAGGGCGGCTAAGCGAACCGTCCCATCCGTCACTTGAAGACGGGCGTTGAGAACATTCATACTCCTACCACGAACCGAAGACATGCGGCATGTCTGGCACTGGTCGGAACGGTCAGGCTAACGGTTCTGCTGATGACGGGTGTCATCTTCGACGTACTGAATGTTCTGCACGGTCTGATTCCGGTCACTAGATTGTTGACAGCCTTCATCTAGGCCTTCGCTGGCCTGAGTGCGGTGGTGTTCCTGGCCGCCTTTCACAAAGCACACGCGTGATTCGCGAAGGATTCGTCGAGATCGGCTGGGCTTCGGGAACGGACTACGATACCCACGCCGTGGCTGGAGGACACCGCTATGGTCGTGTACGCGTTCGACGTGGATGAGACACTGGAGGTCAGCAAGGGTCCTGTGAAGCTGGTCGATCTCGTCACCTTGCACGAGCACGGCCATATCGTCGGCCTCTGTGGGAATTGGGCGATGGTGACACTGCACTGTCCGGACTGGCACCATATCTGCTCGTTCGTGGGGCCATGCGGTATCGAGAAGGACGACTTTTTGCGCCAGCTGCGGCAGTACATTCCGGGGGATGACTACGTGATGGCCGGCAACATCCTCGGCATGTCCGGTGCGAGCGACGACCGCGGTGCTGCGGAGCGCGCAGGCTGGCGCTTCATCCAAGAGAGCGAGTTCGCCAAAGGGGTGCGCTGAAGAGGCGGTTGGGGCCATGGAGGAGGGAGGCGACCAGAAACAGTGTGAGCCGAAGGCCACCCTGGGGGGGATTCCGTTTTGGCTGGGCGTCATTTTGATGGTTGAGCTTTGGGATTTATCCTGCGTATCCGGCGGTGCGCTTCTTTTCGATCTCGGCGTGGCGGAAGGAGGAAGTGGCAAATGGGGCTGTGGGCTGAGCTGGGGGATGTTCTTTCTGGGGTCGGTGCTGATCGGCAAGAAGGGCGTGGCCTACCTCAGGCGCGACGCTTCTGCCGATGAAGGTCGGTAGATTTGCCGACGAGCCGATCACCCTGGTACTAGGACAGGCCGAGGCCACTTTGTCAGTCAGCGCGATGTGTTGTCGTGCAGACACGCGACGACGCGATCACTGCCCACGAGTTCGTGCGGCCTTCTCTGCAGCCAACGCGCACCAGCCCCTCCGTGGAGTACATGCCGCTGCACCACTGGGGCCGCAGGGGCGTCGCTGACCACGAGAAGTCCTCGGGGCCCGATGCCTGTCGTCTTCCGGCCCATCCGCTCCAAGGAATCCGAGCGTCGCCAGTGGCTCGTCAGGCTCGTCGCTAGCGCCACGCTCGTCAACGGGCTCGCCAGCATCGGTCAGCCGCTCCTCATTCCCTTTGACCGTGAGCCCCGTCTCATCACGCTGGTGCTCCCAATTCGAGCTCTACCACTGGAGCCGATCGCTGACAGTCGCGTTCGGGTTCTTGCTCGCCTACCTCTCTCTTCATCTGCTCCATCGCCGCGCCTTGGCGTGGTGGCTCGCTATGACGATCTCGACGCTGGCATTACTCACCCAGCTCGTGTGGGGTGGTCTCTGGTACACTCCACTGGTGCCGGCAGCCACCCTGACCCTCCTGGTGGCGGGCCGTGATGCGTTCACCGTCCGCAGTGAGCCGATCACCCTCCGCCAGGGCCTCACGCTTCTGGTCATGAGCCTGCTGCTCACCCTAGGCTACGGGGCAATCGGACTCTGGCTCCTCGGTCCTCCAGGCTTTGGTCTCACATTCCACTTCGGGCATGCGCTCATCCTCACCCTCCGTGAGGGTGCCCTCCTCGGGAATCCGGATCTTGTCGCGCAGACTCGGCAGGCCCAGTGGTTTCTCGATTCCCTGCGACTCCTCGGCCTCCTGGCCGCACTCGTCGGCGCCGCGAGCCTCTTCCGTCCGGTGGCCTACGAGCTGCGGACCCTTCCCGCGGAACGTGCCCTGGCCAAGGACATCGTGTCCCACCATGGCCGATCGGCGTTGGACTTCTTCAAGCTGTGGCGGGACAAGTCCTACTTTTTCTCAGAGACCCGGCGCAGCGTTATCGCCTATCACACCGCAGTGGGCGTCGCCCTCTGCCTGGGCGACCCGGTTGGCCCGGGAGAAGAGGTGGAGGACACGGTGCGGAGCTTCCTCCGCTTGTGTAAGGACAACGCGTGGCGAGTTGCCTTCTATCAGGTGCTGCCTGACCTGCTCCCCCTCTACGCCCGGTTTGGCTTCGCGGTGCTTAAGATCGGCGAAGTCGCTGTGGTCGACCTGGACCAGTTTGCCACCCAGACCGTCGAGCGTCGGGAGTTTCGGCGCGCTCGACGTCAGTTCCGTGAGATCGGCTACCGGGTGATCCGCCACCTTCCGCCGCACGCCCCCGCCCTGCTGGACGTCGTCCAGCAGGTGTCGGACGAGTGGCTCGCCCTTCCCGGGCGTCGGGAGCGCAGGTTCACGCTTGGGCGCCTCGAGCGCAGTTACATCGGCGAGACATCCCTGGTGGGACTCCACACCGCAACCGGTAGCCTGGTCGCCTTCGTCAATGAGGTCCCGGCGTACCGGCCCGGCGAGGCGACCATCGATCTCATGCGCCACCGGCTCGAGATTCCCCACGGAGGCATGGACTACCTGCTGATGGAACTCCTGCTCCTCTTGAGAGGCGAGGGGTACCACACCTTCAACCTGGGGCTCGCGCCGTTCGCCGGGGTGGGTGACCGTCCGGGAGCCTCGCTCCAGGAACGCGGGCTCCATCAACTCTTTGAGCACCTCAATCGGTATTTCTCCTACAAGGGGCTCCGCCACTACAAAACCAAGTTCGAGCCGGCATGGGAATCTCGCTTCCTCGTCTATCAGGGCGGCCCCTCCGGACTCGTTCAGACTGCCCTCGCCCTTGCGCGAGCGACCGAAGGCTAAGTAGAGTCCCGCGGGCCTGCGTCGCTTCCCAAAGTCCTCGACAGTCCCAGGCTCGGGGTGACCGGACGGGACGAGGCCTGGGCGCATGGCCGCTTAGTGCCGGGATGAGGGTTGGACCAAAGGCCAATATGCGGCGTTCCGACTGCGCTGGTAGCGTCCTATGCAAGGATGCAGTTGGCTTGGACGGCAGCGCATCCCATATTCCGGAGGAGGCCCACATGCGTGCACGGCCCGGATCTGGAACGGATGGTTCTCCTGCTACACGCCCTGTCCACTCCAATGCGGCACTTCGAGAGGGATATGCCACCCAGCGACGCCCACGGCGATACCCGAGATTCACCGTGTCGTGGCCCGTGGTGGTGGAGGCCGGGAAGCGGGTCTTTCTCCTTCAGGCCGTCAATGTCAGTGGCCGGGGGGCCAAGGTGGGGCCGACGGAGCGGCTCGGTGAGGGCAGCGTCGCTCAGCTGCACTTCCACCCGCCCGACGGGTCGTCGCTCGATGTCGAAGCTATCGTGTGGCGCGTCGACCGAGACGGGCTGGCCTTCTTCTTCACCGACGACCACCAGCGACGCCTGACTACCCTGCTCGCGCAGCTCGCCGGGGTTCCCCCGGCGTTGTGGACGACCCCGCTGAACTAGACAGCGCGGCGAACAACGGGGCGGCGGACGGGACCCCAGGTTCCGGCCGTCCACGACGGTCCGAGAAGGATCTCGGCCGCATCTTCGAGGATCTCGCGGAAATATGGGAATCGGACGCGCGCAGCTCCTTCTGCGTCAACTCTACTTCCAATCCCGCCCGCACGGGCAGGTGTGGGAGTCGCCAGTGTGTCCGGGACTCTCATGGCATTGATGGCGGTAGCCATCGTCGAGAATCCTATGCAGCCGGCAGCGGGGTGGCTCGGTCCAGTACTGAAGAGCTCCCGCCTTGGGGCACGGTGGCACAGGATCCCGCCACTTTGTACGCCGGGGTAGTATCGACATCGGGGATTCGCTCCGGGCTCAGTAGTGTCGCGGCACTTGCCCTTTGGCTCAGGGGCTCGCAAGCTCCAATTTCAGACCGCACCAGCAGGCGTGAACGGTTCTGTTATGCCCCGGCTGTTTGTGGCACCGATGGAGCTTGCCATCTGGGAGGCGTTTGGGAACACCGCAGTAGTCCTTTGATCGCCGATCGGTTCTCCGATCGGCTGGCACCTGCGGACACCATTCCGCCATGCGCCAACTCACCACGCTCACTCAGGCCACTATCCTTCGATTCACTCGGGTGCTCATCATCGAAAGACTGTTGCCACTCGCCGCCTTAGTACCCGAACACGAACCTAGGTTCCGTATCCCACCGCTGGTCTGAGATCGGCCCGTAGGCCGCCGGGGGGGCGGCCAGTTCAAATCAGCTCTACTCCCAACCCTTTGGGACATTCACAGATGACCGATCCAGGGCGGCCGTCGACGGACAGCCGAGCAGCCGTAGGGTGCGCTCCAGATCAGCTCGCAATATCTCAATGGCTCGGGCGATCCCTGCTTCGCCCGATACTGCCAAACCGTAGGCATAGGCGCGTCCACAGAGGACCGCGCGAGCCCCGAGGCACAGTGCCTTGACGATATCGGTGCCGCGGCGAATTCCGCCGTCCATCCATACCTCAATCTGACCGTTTACCGCGGCCACCACCTCTGGTAAAGCCCGCAACGAGGCCGGGACGCCGTCGAGCTGACGGCCGCCATGATTCGAAACCGAAATTGCTGCAGCGCCGGCATCAATGGCGCGACGCGCGTCGTCGCCGGTCAGGACCCCTTTGATCACGACCGGACCGCGCCAGCAATCGCGGATCCAACGCAGGTCGGCCCATGTCACCGCGGAGCGCGCGAGTGCGGCATTGATATCGACGAGCGGCATGGGCCCCTTGCCGGGAATGACAACGTTGGGGAGCGCCGGCAGACCGCCGTCCAGTAAGAAACTGATGAGCCAACCTGGACGGGAGAATATTTGCGGAAGAAATGGAAGCTTCTCGAGCAGGCTGCCGCTGATCAACTCCTTCATGCCGTTCCGATAGTCTCGCTCGCGGATCCCGGATACGGGGGTATCGATGGTGACCACCAAACCGGCGAACCCCGCGACGCGTGCTCGTTCAATGGCCGCCTCGGCGGCTGTCCGCCCGCCCATCAGATAGAGCTGGTAGAACACAGGCCCGGACGAACCAGCTTTCACGTCTTCCAGTTTGTGTCCCGAAATGGTGGAGAGAATATAAGCAGTGCCAGCCTTGCCGGCGGCCCGAGCCGCCGCCACTTCGCCGCCCGAGTGCATAAGACGGCTGTATCCGACAGGACCAAGCAAGAAGGGAAGGGCAAGGTCGAAACCCAACACGCGGGTACGCAAATCGCACTCCGAGATCGCGACTGCATGGCGCGGTCGGAATGTCACATCCTCAAAGGCGCGGCAATTCTCGCGAAGCGTTACCTCGCCTTCCGCGCCGCCGTCCAGATAGTCAAACACGGCTTTCGGCACCCTGCGACGCGCCAAAGGTCGCAGATCCTCGATGCAAACGACACGGGGGGATGCTACCTTGCGGGACGCCCTCGTCATCGGTAATTCCAGGTTCTGGCATTCTTCATCGAGTGGTTGTCGGGGGAGCCATTGGCCTTTCGCGAGTCAACTGGCCCGAGATTAGCGTCGGGGCCGGGACCGGTCAAGACCGCAGAACTAGATCGGCCGTGTTTGCCGACTGTCACGAGAGGGCTTGACAGCACCGGGAGCCGGAGTCTGATTCTTCACCTGGCCACCGCCTCGATTCCTGACGAGATTCCGGGGTCTCCTTTCAGAGACACCGCTCGTCCGGTCGCCCCGCTGCTCACGCCCCGCTCCCTGTACGATGCGCCGGAGAATGCACTCCCATGGTCCTGGACGGACAGCAGGAGCATGAGGTTGGACCAAGGTCCAGTACGCTCGCCAGCGGACGCCGAGTAGAGTGAACCTCGGCAGGCAACTGTGACGCGTCCGACTAGCAGCTTTTCCAGTGAGGCACTGCAGAGGCGTGTGCCGAATGTCCGGGATGACACGACCTGGTGGGCATGGGCTATGAGGCAACCGAGAGCGCGGAGGAAGTGCGATGAGACCGAATGAAGGCATCCGGCGTGCCGCAGTGGTATTCCTGCAGGCGACACTAGTTGTGGGGTCTCTAAGCGGTTGCGCGGTGGCGAGTCGCCCGGCCGACGGTGCCCTCGATCTACCCCATTTCGCGAGCCAAGCACCCTCCAAGGAGAAGGGATCTTCTCCCGGGTTGAGCGTCTCCGCGGAGGCCATCTGGGTCCCGTGAATGTCGGCAGCATCATCACGGGGCTGGGACTGATCCGCAGGAGACGGCCCATGCAAAAGGGTTGGCATAGGCCTTTGGGCAAGTATCGGATCCTTCGACGAGCAGGCATTGCTCGGCGTCGTTGGGCGGATCCAACGGAGGAGATCGCCTCGTCCTCGTAGGATTACTCGTTGAACGAGCGAGGCCAGATTGTGTTTCCGCTGGCGGGGATGCGGCTCTCTAAGTTGCGGCGGGTTTTCCAGCTAGGGGGAAGGCAGGCAGACGGGCTACCAGGCTAGGTGGCCGTTCTGGTGCGCCAACTCCAAAACAGATCGTAGTGGGCCCTTGGTCCACTATCCAGGCCGGACAGCGCCCGCTACGCTTCGAGTGTCCTACTCACACATTCTCCGAAGTACCAGGAGGTGCTCCATGCAAGTGCCAGGGGTTTGGGGTGCTGTGATCGGTAGCATTCTCACCATGATCGTGGGGTTCAATTGGGGAGGCTGGACGACGAGCAGCACGGCGCACGAAGTGGCGCTGAAGCAGGCGGATGCCGCGGTCACTACAGCGCTGGTACCAGTCTGTCTCGCAGGAGAGAAAGCCGATGTGGCCCGGGCCAAGAAGCTCGGCGAGCTCACGGCCATCACGTCGTCCTATGATCAGACAGAATTCGTGATGAAAAGTGGATGGGTGACATTCCCGGGGCAAGTGGACCCCAATCGTGCGGTGGCAGAGGCCTGCGCATCCGCACTCCTCAAGACTGCTGCTGCGAAGTAGCGCCTCGGATCTCCGCTCACCCGCGATGGCACAGCATCGTGGGAGGGCGTCTGGGATGGCCTTGCCGGTTCGGCTTGACGTAACAGGCGTTGTCTGCGGTTTCGCTCCCCACTCTCAACGCCACCCCTGAGAAAGCCGGGCCCCAACGTGTGCCCAATTCGGGCGCACTCAGACTCATCCCTCACTACTGCGTTCAGACGATTTCGCTTGACGTATGGCCTAATGACGATATATCTTATATAAAGACTACGTAGGTATAGATGACCATAGGAGATGTCTAGAGAGGAACACGCCATGACCACCATGACTCGCTGGTCCCCCTACATGCCGAAATTGCACTTTCACCACCACCACGACGTCAACGGACTGTTCCCGAGGTTCTTCGACGGCCCCGCGGACGAGGCGGTTCAACCGGCCGCATCGTGGCTGCCCGCCGCGGAAGGGCGGCTCGAGAACGACACCTATGTCATCCAGCTCGCCCTGCCGGGCGTGGATCCGAAGGGCGTCGAGGTGTCCGTGATGGACAACGTCCTCACCGTCAAGGGCGAGCGCAAGGCCGACCCCGACAGCGCGGGCAAGGACTATTTCGTCCGCGAGGTCGCGTACGGCGCATTCGAGCGGCGCTTCGCGCTGCCCGAGGGCGTCGACGCCGCCCAAGTGGAGGCCAAGGGCGCGAACGGCATGCTCGAGGTGCGGGTCCCCGCGCCGCGCGCCACGACGCGGAGGATGATCGAAGTCAAGGCCGCCTAATCGAGCTCGGCCGTCGCCAGTCGAAGGGCCCGTTTTGAACAGGCCTTCCGCAGGACCGTGGGGGGTCAATCCCCCGCGGTACTGCAAGTGCTGTTGATCGGGACCTGCCAGATCGTTGGCCGTGACGTTGCGGTGAGAAGGCACCCCGCTAATCGGGATCACCCACCACGTTCCACCCCTTACCATCGGGAGGCGAGCGAACCATGAAGATTCGTCCGTTACATGACCGCATCCTCGTCAAGCGCGAGGAGGAGAAGGAAGTCAAGAAGGGCGGCATCATCATTC
>Ga0099794_10000408_pt1 | contig 14446 bp, 15 predicted proteins | sample Rivendell_Oct201_10_FD_77320 | JGI IMG/M metagenome (GOLD analysis project Ga0099794, IMG submission 77320) | Vadose zone soil microbial communities from the Eel River Critical Zone Observatory, Northern California, USA -... | ecosystem: Host-associated > Plants > Roots > Rhizosphere > Soil ... | reverse complement strand
TTCGTGCGGATCGGCGCGCTGACGCGCGACGGACGCGACGCCGCGGCCTCGCGCGACCGCCCACCGGGTGCTCAGCCCCCGTACTACCTCGACAAGGACGCGCAGGTGCTCGCCGAGATCGCGCCGATCACGGGGCCGATGTATCAGCTGTTCGTGTTTTTCATGGTCACGGACCCGCGCACCACGGTGAGCACGCGGCGCGGACGGATTCTGGTGGTTGGCCTCGTCGCTCTGGTCGAGACGATCATTCGCCTGGGCGGAGATTTTCAAATCGCGTGGCTGCGGCCGTTCTATCCGTCACCCCCGCTGTTGGCATTGGCGATCGTGGGGCCGATCGCGATGTGGTGGGATTTGCGTCGGGTTGCGAAGGCGAGCATCGTATCTCAATGAAAAGACGAGACTTCATTGCGGCGACCGCGGCGCTGGTCGGTTCCGCACGCTGCTCCGCGGCGGCGAAATTGATCCAACAGCCGGCTGCGACCGGCACGGTGATCCTGTTTCAGGGCGACTCGGTCACCGACTGCGGCCGCGACCGCTCAGCGTCCGACGCGAACAGCGCGGGAGCGCTCGGCAGCGGGTATCCGCTACTCGTCGCCTCAGCGGCGTTGGCGGAGCATCCCGACGGCGCACTGAAGTTTTACAACCGCGGCGTGAGCGGCAACAAAGTTCCCGACCTCCAGGAGCGCTGGGCGCACGATACGCTCGATCTCAAGCCCGACGTGCTCAGCATTCTCATCGGTGTGAATGATTTCTGGCACAAGCTGAGCAAAGGCTACACCGGTACCGTGCAGGACTACGAAAACCAATACACCACCCTGCTCGCACAGACGCGGCAGGCATTGCCGAGTGTGCGCCTGATCGTGCTCGAGCCGTTCGTGTTGCGCTGTTGTGCGGTGAATGAGCAGTGGTTTCCGGAATTCACCGCGCGCCAGGCTGCCGCCGCGCGGGTCGCGTCGCAGGCGGGCGCGACTTTCGTGCCGCTTCAGGCCGTGTTCGACGAACGAGTCCGCACGACGCCACAACAGTATTGGGCCTCCGATGGCGTTCATCCCACAGTCGCCGGACACGCAGTGATCGCCGAGCAGTGGCGGCGGGCCGCGCACCTCTAGTCACGCGTTGCCACTGAGCTCCGGTTCAGCTCCAAGGGGCCTCGACGGTGTCGTCGCCGCGCAGACCCGTCTGAGTCACGTCGACGGGCTCGCCGGCGAGCTGATCATCGGCGGCTACGAGCTCAAAGAGCTCGCCGGCAAAGTCACGTTCGAGGAAGCCGCGCACTTACTGTGGCGCGGGAAGCTGCCGGACTCGGGCGAGCTGACGACACTGCGTCGTGAGATGGCGGCGTTGCGCGCTCTTCCGGCTGAGACGATGCATGTCGTCCATGCCGCCGCGAAGGCGCCGCCGATCGACGTGCTGCGCATGGCGAGCGCGACGCTGTCGCTCGACCTCCCCAATCCCGATGCCATCACCCCGGATGCCGATCTTGCGGCGGCGAAGCTGCTCACCGCCCGCTTCCCGACGGTGCTGGCGGTGCACACACGCATCGCCGCGGGCAAGGAACCGATTGCGCCCCGTGCCGATTTGTCCCACGCCGCGAACTTCCTCTATATGGTGCATGGCAAAGAGCCCGATCCGATCGCGGCTCGGGCGATCGACACCTATTGGGTGACCGTGATCGACCACGGCATGAACGCGTCCACCTTCGCCGCCCGCGTGATCGCCAGTACGCGTTCGGATATGGTGAGCGCCGTGACCGGCGCGATCGGCGCGCTCAAGGGTCCGTTGCACGGCGGAGCGCCGGGACCGGTCCTCGACATGCTCGTGGACATTGGCTCGGCAGACCGGGCTGAGACATGGGTGCGGAAGGAGCTCGCGGCGGGCCGGCGCATCATGGGGTTCGGCCACCGCGTGTACAAAGTGCGCGATCCACGCGCCGACGTGCTCAGCAAGGTGGCGGACGAGATGAGCTCGGCGGCGCTCGAGGACAAGAAGCTCTTCACGCTCGCGCGCGCGGTGGAGCAGACCATCCTCCGTGTGCTCGACGAGGTCAAGCCGGGCCGCAATTTGCGCACGAACGTCGAGTTCTACACCGCGCTGGTGTTACAAGCGCTCGGGCTCAAGCCGGGTTCGTTCGTGGCGACATTCGCGTGCGGCAGGGTCGCAGGCTGGTGCGCGCACGTGATCGAGCAGCACGCCGAAGACCACCTGATCCGCCCCCAATCGGAGTATGTAGGACCGAAAGGTCTGCAGGTCGATTGACGCATCGGGTCCTGATTGCTGCCGAGCTCAGGAGTCTTCTCGAGCCGTCGCAGCTCACCGACCTCGACATCACCTGGATCTCCGCCGACCAGCCGACTCCAAAGGGGGACTGGGTAGCCATCGTCCCGTTGCTGTCCCGATGGGTCGGCGGCACGGAATTGAAGAACCTGCCCAAGCTGCGCATCGTTGCGAACGTCGCGGTCGGCTACAATAACGTGGACCTCGTCGCGGCGGAGATGCGCGGTGTGCTGGTCACCAACACTCCCGGCGTGCTCACCGACGCAACGGCGGATCTGACGTGGGCCCTGATCCTCGCCACGGCGCGCCGGCTGGTCGAAGGCGTCGATCTCGTGCGCAGTGGCCGTTGGACCGGCTGGCATCCGGAGCAGCTGCTTGGTCTGGAGCTGCGCGGTCGTACGCTCGGGCTGCTCGGCGCGGGGCGGATCGGTCCAGCGGTCGGGCGGCGCGCACCCGCGTTCGGCCTGCGCGTGCTGTATGTGGCACGCACACCCAAACCGGATTTCGAGCGCGATACCGGCGCAATCCGGGTGGATATCGGTCGCCTGCTGGCCGAGAGCGACATCGTGAGCCTGCACGCCCCGTCGACGCCGGAGACGAAAGGAATCATCAACGCCGACACGCTGGCGCGCATGAAGAGCGGCGCGATTCTCATCAACACAGCCCGCGGCGATCTCGTGCGAGAAGAGGCGCTCGCGGCGGCACTGGAGCGCGGCCATCTGGGCGCCGCCGGTCTCGACGTGTACACCGACGAGCCGGCGATCCATCCCCGCTTGCTCGCGGCGCCGCGCACCGTGTTGTTGCCGCACATCGGGAGCGCAACCGCGGAAACGCGCCGCCAAATGGCGGCGATCGCCGTCGCCAACGTGCAGGCGGTGCTCAGCGGCAAACCGCCTCTAACCCCGGTATATTCTTGAGTACCTTGAGCTCCGAGATCCGAACCCAGGTCCTAGACGCGCGCGCAACGTCGCGGGCGTTGCAGCGTGTGGCCGTCGAGATCCTCGAGTTGGCGCACGGTACCGACGATCTCGTGCTGGTCGGCATCCAGCGCCGCGGCGTCGAGCTCGCCGAGCGCATCGCCAGGCTGATCGAAAAAGAGGAAGGCGTCGCGGTACCGCGCGGCGCGCTCGACATCACCCTCTATCGCGACGATCTAGGCACCGTCGGGCCGAAGCCCGTGATCGGCGAGACGCACCTGCCGGGCGATCTGACCGGCAAACACGTGGTGATCGTGGATGACGTCCTGTACACGGGACGCACCGTACGAGCCGCCCTCGATGAGCTGGCGGACTTCGGCCGTCCCAAGCGGATCTCGCTGTGCGTGCTAGTGGACCGCGGGGGCAGGGAGCTGCCGATTCAGGCGGACATCGTCGGGAAGGTGCTCAAGACCGCTCCCGGTGATCGCGTCGACGTCCAGGTCGAAGAGCTGGACGGCCGCGATCAGGTGGACTTGGTCCAATGAGTCTCGGCAAAGATCTCACCGGCCTCGAGCACATGACGGCGGAGCAAATCCGGCTCATCCTCGATACCGCCGAGCCGTTCAAGGAAGTCTCGGAGCGGCCTATCAAGAAAGTGCCTGCGCTGCGCGGCAAAACCATCGTCAACCTGTTCTTTGAAGCCTCGACGCGCACTCGCGTGTCGTTCGAGTTCGCCGAAAAGCGGCTCTCTGCCGATACGGTCAACGTTGCCGCGACGGGCTCGTCGGTGTCGAAGGGAGAAACGCTGGTCGATACGGCGCGCAACCTCGAAGCGATGCGGATCGACATGGTCGTGATCCGTCACCCCTCGTCCGGCGCGGCCGAATTCCTTGGCAATCGGATCGCGTCCAACGTCATCAATGCGGGCGACGGCAAACACGAGCATCCGACACAGGCGCTGCTCGACCTGCTCACGATTCGCGACAAGCACGGCAAGATCGCAGGCCTCAAGGTCTGCCTCGTCGGTGACGTGCTGCACTCGCGCGTCGCCCGGTCGAACCTCTGGGGCCTGACCAAGCTCGGCGCGGAAGTCGCCGTCTGCGGGCCGTGGACGTTGCTGCCGCGCGGCATCGAAGAGCTCGGCGTGAAAGTGTTCGGACGCATCGAAGCAGCGATCGAATGGGCGGATGTGCTGAACGTGTTGCGCCTGCAGCTCGAGCGAATGGAGAAGGGATTCATCCCCAGCGTGCGCGAGTACTACCGCGTCTTCGGCGTGACTCCTGAGCGGCTTGAGCGCTCACCCCGCGCGATCACCATCATGCACCCCGGGCCGATGAACCGTGGCGTCGAGATCGATTCCCGCGTCGCGGACGGGCCTCACAGCGTGATCCTCGATCAGGTGACGAACGGTGTTGCTGTGCGAATGGCGGTCTTGTATCTGCTCGCGGGGGGACGCGCGGAGCTGGCCGACGCCGCCAAGGGCGGCGGAGGTAGCGAGTGAATCGCCCGATCCTGCTCCAGGGCGGCCGGATCATCGATCCGAGCCGTGACGTGGACGAGGTGGGCGACGTCCTGATTCAGGACGGCACGATAGCCGGTGTGGGGCGCGGACTCAGTGCGCCAGACGGTGCACTCGTGCGCAAGATGAACGGCAAAGTGATCGCGCCTGGTCTCATCGACCTGCACGTCCATCTGCGCGAGCCAGGAAACGAGGACGAGGAAACGGTGGCGAGTGGGGCGCGGGCCGCCGCCGCGGGTGGGTTCACTGCCATCTGCGCCATGCCGAACACCGATCCCGTGACCGACAACCAGGCCGCGGTCGGCTTCATCGTCCGTCAGTCGGGGCGCGCCGGCCTGGCGCGCGTGCATGCGATCGGCGCCGTTTCCATCGGCCAAAAAGGAGAGCGCCTTGCGGAGTTCGGAGAAATGGTCGGAGCCGGTGCGGTCGCCGTCTCCGATGACGGCAAGCCGATCGTGTCGAGTCATCTCATGCGCACCGCGCTCGAATACGCGCGGACCTTCGACATCCCCATCGCCGACCACTGCGAGGATCCGACACTTTCGGCGGGCGGCGTCATGCACGAGGGCCTCGTCGCCACTCGGCTCGGCCTGAAGGGCATTCCCGCCGCCGCGGAAGAGATCATGGTCGCGCGCGACGTGCTGCTGGCGGAGCTGACGGGCGGGCATGTCCACCTCTGTCATATTTCGGCGCGCGGCTCCGTTGCGATCATTCGTGAAGCGAAGGAGCGCGGAGTTCGGGTGACGGCGGAAGCGACCCCACACCATCTCGTGCTCACTGATGTTGCCTGCGAGGAGTACGACACGCACGCAAAGATGAACCCGCCCCTGCGCGAGACGATGGACATCGAGGCGCTCCAGGGAGCCCTCAAAGAGGGTGTGATCGATTGCATCGCTTCCGATCACGCGCCGCACGCCTACGACGAAAAAGAAGCGGCGTTCGACGACGCGCCGTTCGGCATCGTCGGGCTCGAGACGGCGTTCGCCGTTGCGCACACCGACCTGGTGGGCGGCGGTCTGTTCACGCTGCCGGACCTGATTCGCCGGATGAGCACGGAGCCGGCGCGCGTGTTCCATCTTCCCGGCGGAACGCTCGCACCCGGCGCAGTCGCCGACATCGTCGTTCTCGATCCAGCGGCCAAGTGGACGGTCGATCCCGCAACGTTCCACTCGAAGAGCCGGAATACGCCGTTCACCGGCCGCGCGCTGACGGGATGCGCAATCCTCACCATCGTAGCGGGCGCCATCGTTCACGAGCTATGAGTTCGGCCGTGGCTCGGCGCATGGCGCTGTGCTGCCGGCAACTCGCCGCTCACGGGTTGATCGCGGGCAGAGACGGCAACCTCTCCGTGCGCTTCGCGGCGAACCGCGTTCTCGTCACGCCGAGTGGTTACATCAAGTCGCTGGTCTCTGCGCGTGACATGGTCGAAGTCGACCTCAGCGGGAAACCCCGCCGCGCGGGCCCTCGCAAGCCCACCAGCGAGTTGGACTTACACCTGCGTATCCTCCGTCACCGCCCCGATGTGCAAGCGGTGGTTCATGCGCATCCACCTATGGCGACGGCGTTCGCCGTTGCGGGAGAAGAGATTCCCGGCAATTTGTTGCCGGAGCTTATTTTCGTGGTGGGACCGGTGCCACTCGTGCCCTACGGCACGCCAGGCACGCCCGAGCTCGGTGACCGTGTGATGCCGTACCTCAAGGGTCACGACGCATTACTGCTCGCCCATCATGGCGCGGTCACCATGGGCAAAACCCTTGATGAGGCGTGGATCCGGATGGAAAGTCTGGAGCACTGCGCACGAATAATCCTTGCCGCTCGGATGATCGGGCAGCCACAGCCGCTGAGGTTCGATGCCTAAGGGACCATCGAAAAGCGCTGCTGCCATCCAACGGCTGCTGGAAGAGCGCCGCCAATACGAGGCGTGGCTGGCGCGCATCAGCGCGACGGCCGACTCGGCGCCGGAGCACGTCCGCACTCGAGTGCGCGCCGACTACGAAGCCCGGCTCAAAGCGGTGACCGAAGAGCTGCAGGCGCACGCCGATGCCGCGCGGCAGCTCATCGCGCAGCGCAAGGAATTTCTGCTCGAGCTCCAGAAAAAAGAAAAGGGCGCCGCCGAGCGGTTGGCTGAGACGGAGTTGCGCCACGAGGTCGGCGAATACGACGAGGGGCAGTGGGGGCAGGTCCACAAGGACGCGTTGGCGGAGCTGGGCGCGGTCCGTGACGAGTTGCTCGACGTGGAGCGCGACATCACGAGATTGGAGGAGCTGGACGCGTTAGTGAAGGCCAAACCGGTCGCGGGTGGGACCGGGGCCGGTCGCGCTCCAACGAGTCCGCCGCCAAAAGGACCCGACAAGCGCAGAACGCCCGTCGACGAGCTCGCGTTTCTCAAGTCGGTCACCGAGGACGACAAAGGCGGGCCGTCGCCTCGTCGCGCGAGCGGTGCGCAGTTTCAGCCGGTCGAGCCGGAGAACGCGGTGCCGGTCGCCCCGGCGAACCCGGACGCCGAGGTCGCAAAGACTCTCAAGTGCAAAGAATGTGGGACGATGAACCTGGCGACGGAGTGGTACTGCGAGAAGTGCGGAGGGGAATTGGCTGCGATGTAGCGGTTACGACGCCTTTTCTTTCAACCGTCTCACCAACACCGCCAACCGCGATTTCTGCCGGGCCGCGACGTTCTTATGGATCAGTCCCTTGCGCGCCGCGCGATCGAGCACGCGGGCGGCGAGTGCGTAGGCGGCAGCGGCGGCATCCGCGGTCGCGGCCGCGCGCACGTGCTTCAACGCGGTGCGCAGCGACGAGCGCTGTGCCCTGTTGCGGACCGTGCGGGCACGAGCCTGACGCATCGCTTTTTTCGCGGACTTGATCTTCGGCATGGCGCGGAAAGTAGACGGTAAGTTGCGTCAGGTCAAGGCTCTACGTTATCTTACGCCGTGCCGTTCGAGGACATCGCGCTACTTGTCCCGGTGCTGCTCTTTTCCATCGTCGCGCATGAATACGCGCACGGCGAAGCAGCGTATCGGCAGGGCGACACCACCGCCTACATGCTCGGGCGGTTGACGTTGAATCCCCTCAAACACATCGATCCGGTGATGACGATCATCCTGCCGGCGGTGCTCATCCTCAGCCATGCGCCATTCGTGTTCGGTGCCGCCAAACCGGTACCGGTCAATCCGCGCAATTACCGCCGGTATGTGCGCGGCGACATCATCGTGTCACTCGCGGGGATTGCGACGAATCTGGTCCTTTTCCTCGTCAGCGCCATCGTGTTTGCATTCGTCGGGGCGATCGCACGCGCCCTCGGCGGGGCGCCGTCCGGCCTCGAGCTGCTCCAGCGCATGATGTTCTGGGGGATGTATATCAACCTCATCCTGGCGTGCTTCAACCTGATCCCGATTCCGCCGCTCGACGGCAGTCACGTGCTCAAACAAGCCCTGCCGACTGCCGCTGGGATGCGATACCGCCAGTTGTATGCGTTCGGCATTATTCCCATTCTGCTCGTGACGTGGCTGCTGCCGGGCGTGATCAATGTGTTCATGTGGCCCGGCATCCAGCTGATGGGCCTCGCATTGCAGCTGTTATCGCCCCTTGCCCTGCCGGGAGCAATCCCGACGTGACCAGTCCGATCCTACGTGACCAGGCTGGCTTTGTTGTCGAGCTGGAGAAATTCTCCGGCCCGCTCGATCTGCTCCTGCATCTGATCCGGGAAGACGAGGTCGACATCACCGATCTGCCGATCGCCAAGATCGCGGACCAATTCCTAGCGGTGATCAACGAGCTCGGACTGAATCAGGCGGCGGATTATCTCGAGATGGCGGCGCGTCTGCTCCGCATCAAGGCGCAGCTGCTGCTGCCGCGGCATCTGGGCGACGACGAATGGGAAGATCCGCGCGCCGAGCTGGTCCGCCGGCTGCTCGAGTATCAGCAGATTCGCGAGCTGGTGGACTGGCTCGGCCACGCTGCCGAATTGCGGGCCGAGCGGTTTGGCCGCGGGTATGAAGCGCCTCCCGCGGATGCGCCGCCCGCGCCGCTCCAGATTGAGTTGAATGACTTGCTGGCGGCTGCGGAGCGCGTCATCGCGCTCATTCCCGAGCCCATGTTGCACCGCGTGGTGCCGCGCCCGCTCGACGTCGAGGGGGCGACAGAGCGCATCACGACCCTGCTCTCAGAGAGGGAAGAGTTTGGCTGGTTGGATATCGTCGGCCCGCAGTCATCGATCGTTGACGTCCTCTCGGCATTTATCGCGCTTCTCGAGCTCGCCAAGCGCAGCGCGCTCACGCTGTCCCAGCCTGAACCGTTCGGCCCGATGGTGATCAAGCGTGCAACCGCTCGCGAAGCTGCTTGAAGCCGCGCTGTTCGCGGCGTCGCGCCCGCTGACGCTCGACGAGCTGGCGTCGCTCGAGCCCGAGGCCGGCGAAGCTGCCGTCCGTGCCGCCCTCGCGGCCCTTGACTCGGCGTACGGCGATGAGCACGGCGTCGAGCTGGTGGAGATTGCGGAGGGGTGGCAGTTCCTCACCCGCCGTGAGTATGCCGAGACCATCGAGCGCGCGCAGTTTGCGCTGCGGCCGCGTCGCCTGTCGCCGGCGGCGCTCGAAACGCTCGCCATCATCGCCTATCGGCAGCCGGTCGGACGCCTCGAGGTCGATGAAATCCGCGGCGTCGATTCCAGCGCCGTGATGGACAAGCTGGTCGAGCGCGGTCTGATCGAAGTCGTCACGCGTGGCGAAGGGTTGGGGCGGCCGCTGCTGTACGGCACCACGCCACCGTTCCTGGAGATTCTCGGATTGAAGGACCTGGAGGACTTGCCGCGGCTCGAGGAGCTGTCGGTTGCCCTCCGGCGCCCCACGCCAGTCGACGAACCCGAATGACCTTGATGCGCCTGCAGCGCGCTTTGGCGCGCGCGGGCGTCGCGTCCCGCCGCAAAGCGGAAGACTTGATCCGCTCCGGGCGCGTCCGTGTCGACGGCACAGCGGCGACCATCGGGATGAGCGTCGATCCCGGCGTGCAGCGGATCACGGTCGACGGCCGCGCCGTTCGCGCCGCCGCGCGGACCACGTGGCTCGCACTCAACAAGCCGATCGGCTACGTCGTCAGTCGCTCTGATCCCGAGGGGCGGCGTACGGTGTTCGACCTCCTCCCCAAGGTGCCGGGTCTCACGTACGTTGGACGCCTGGACGTCATGACGTCGGGCTTGTTGCTGCTGACGACGGATGGTGACGCAGCCAACCGGCTCATGCATCCTCGCTACGAAGTCCCGCGAACCTACTGGCTGGCCGTTCATGGCGCCGATGCGGCGGGCGTCCGTGCTGCGCTCGCGCAGCGGATCGTGATCGACGGGCGCGCGGTGCGCGTGGTCGAGTCCCGCGTCCGACCAGCGGGAAAGTCGGTCGAAGTCGAGATTACGCTCGCCGAGGGCCGCCAGCGGATCGTGCGCCGCCTCGCCGAGGCGCTGGATCTCAAGGTCGAATGGCTGCATCGCGTCGCCTACGGGCCCGTGCGGCTCGGCAAACTGGCGGAAGGGCGCTGGCGCGAGCTGACGCGGGCGGAAATCGGAGCGATCGAGCGACTCCATGGATCTCGCTGACCGAACGGTGATGCTGCTCGGCGGCAGTGGCCTGGTGGGCCACGCGGTCGCGCGCCGGTTGCTGGAAGTGCCGCAGCCGCCCCGCCGGCTGGTGCTCGTCGCGTTGTTCGACGACGAGGTGCGCGCGGCCGCCAAGACACTCGAGCCGTACCGGAATTCGACGGCCATCGAAGTGGAGTCGGGTAACGTCTTCATGCCGGAGCCGGTGGCTCGCCTCGATGTGTCGACCGTGATGGCGAGCGCGGAGCATCGCGCGCTGCTGCTGGGCGACCTGCTCGGCGATCTCACGGAGCAGGTCCTGGAGCGCAATCTCTTGTTTCAGCTCCTGCTCCGATACAGACCCGACGCGGTCGTGGACAGCATCAATACCGCGACCGCGTTCGCGTATCAGGACATCTTTCAGAGCGCGCGCGAGCTGCTGGATCAGGCGAAGCACGGCACGGCGAACCAGGCTGCGGTGGAACAGCATCTGCTGAAGCTCACGATGCCACAGCTCATTCGTCATGCGCAGATCATCACCGAAGGGCTGCGCCGCGCCGGCACGAAGGCCTACGTAAAAATCGGGACGAGCGGCACGGGCGGCATGGGGTTCAACATCCCGTACACGCATTCGGAGGAAAGACCGAGCCGCACCTTGCTCACGAAGTCGGCGGTCGCCGGCGCGCATTCCATGCTGCTGTTTCTGCTGGGACGCACGCCGGACGCCCCGGCGACGGTCGAGGTGAAGCCCACCGCGACGATCGCGTGGCGCGAAGTCGCCTACGGCCCCGTGCGCCGCAAGGGCAAACCGATCCCGCTCGTCGATTGTGAAGCGCCCGTGCCGATCAGGGACGCCTTCAAGGCCGGTGCTCGCCATTGGCGCGAGCTCGGCCAGTCGCTGAACGGCGTCTACATCGATGTCGGCGAGAACGGACTCTTCGCCCGCGATGAATTCGAGACCGTCACCGCGCTCGGGCAAATGGAATTCATCACGCCGGAGGAAGTTGCCGACTACGTGATGATGGAGCTGCAGGGACGGGCGACGGGGAAGGACGTGGTCGCCGCGCTCGACGCCGCCACGGCGGGTCCGACCTATCGCGCGGGCGTCCTGCGCCGCAATGCCGTCGGACGCCTCAAGGCGCTCGAGGAGCGCCATGCCGATCGTGGCGTCGCCTACGAGATGCTGGGTCCGCCGCGGCTCACCAAGCTCTTGTACGAGGCGTATCTCTGCCGGCTACTGCGCAGCAGCGTTGGGGCGCTGGCGCAGAGCGACCCCAAGGGCCTGGCGGCCGAAGCCTATCGCCTGCTGCAAGACGACGCGCCGCTGAGGCAGCACATTATCTCCGTGGGTCTGCCGATCGTGGCACCCGACGGCAAGCACGTGTTGCGCGGCAGTTTCGTCGTGGTGACGCCCGCTTCGTCCGGTGCGGCCGGCCCCGACTGCGATCCATTGCAGGTGGCGCCGCGGGGTTGGGTCGATCTGCGCCCCGAGCAATTCGGTGTCTGGGTCAAGCGCGCGGCCGCGATGGTCGACGAGGCGCAGCGACGCGCTGCGGGTCCGCAAAGCTCGGGCAGCGATTTCGACTGGAATGCGATCGGTCCCGATGACCCGATCGAGCCGTCGCGCTTTGCCACGTGGGTGTTCACCGTCGAGGAGAAGGGGGCGCGAATCAAGCGCTGAGCATGGCGATCGACACGGGAGCGGTGGACCGCGCGCTGGGCGCGATCGGAACGACGTTCCGGCTCACGCGCCTGTATCCGCCCTCGCATCCGGCGGTGCTCGAAGCGATGCGCCAGATTACCAACGCGTTACCTGCGCTCGCGGCGCTGGGAACGGTTGACTGGAAGATCGGCGCAACCGGATTGCACTGGCACGGCCAACACCTGCTGCCACGCAACACGCAAGTCGCGGAGCTGGCGGGGTTGCTGTTCGCGCGCGGCGTGCGAGGGATCCAGGTCAATCCGGGTGCGACGCCGGAGCACTGGCTGGGATTGTTCGGCGTGGCGGTCGGCAATGTGTCGCCCGATGATGGTGTCCTGGGCCGGATCACGGTCACGCTGGGCCGGCGCGCGAGTCAACGGCTTTCGGCTTCGCGCGTGCTCGGCGAAGTCGCTCCCGCGGCCGCCCCGGCGCCGCCGCCGGCCTCGCCGCCCGTCCTGTCAGCGGCAGAAATGCCTGCGCCCGCCCGCGAGGGTGCGGCGTTTCGGCTCGAGGCTCTCCCGGCCGACGTCGAGGCGAGACGTGCCGTGGTGGCGTTGCAGGCGGCATCGGCTGCCGACGAACAACGTGCCACGATTGAACAGCTGCGGCGTTTGACTCCCGCCCTGGTTGGGCTTCGTGACATCGGGGCGATCGCGGAGGTCGTCGCCGGTCTCGATCGCTCGCTCGGCAAGATTCAGGATCCGCAGATTCAGGAAGCCATCGGTGAAGTGGCGGGGGCGCTTGCAGACGAGGCTATTGTGGAGCGTATGGTGACGCGGCTGGGCGAGCCGCGCGTGCCGCCCGCCGAGCGCGCGCATCTCGTTCATGCGGTGGGCGCCCTCGGCGCGGTGTCGGCCGGGCTCGTCGTCGACGCCTACCTGCAGGCCGCGCCGGAGCTGCGGGAAGCGTATCGTGCCGCGATGCGGGAAGCGGGCGAGCGCGCCGTCGAAGTCCTGCAGCGCGAGGTCGGGAACAAGGTTCCTGAAGTCGTCGCCGCGGCGGCGGAATTTCTCGGGCTGAGCGGCAGTCCGCAGGTCGCGCCATTGCTTATCGAGCTGACGCGTCATGGCGATGAGCGCGTCCGCGAAGCGGCATTGCTGGGTCTGGCGGAGCTCGGTGGCCGCGAGATATCACGGCCCGCGATGCCCGCGCTCAAGGATGAATCGGTACTCGTGCGTACCGCGGCGGCGCGAGCAATTGCGGCCGCAGGCGAGGTCGGCGCCACGACCGTTCTGGTGCGGCGGCTGGAGCAGGAGAAAGACGAAGGGGTATTGGCTGCGTTGCTGAAAGCGATCGGCCAGCTCGGTGCCCCGGAAGCGCTGGAAGTGCTGGCGCGTTACGCAGAGCCCGGTGGCCGCCCGCGGCGCACACCGTTCGTGCGCGCCGCGGCGATTGAAGGGCTGGCGCACCTCGATCGCGTCGAGGCGAAAGCGCTGCTGGAGCTCTACTCTCGTGACAAGGAGCTGACGGTGAAGCGTGCCGCAGAGGCTTCGCTGCGATGACGACACGAGCCGTAAAGACGAGTGACGCGGCGCTGACCCAGACTATCACGCGTGAAGTTGCGAAGCGCGTCGTGGGCCAGGAGGTCATGGTGGAGCGCCTGTTGATCGGGCTCCTCACCGGGGGCCACATCCTGCTCGAGGGGGTGCCTGGGCTCGCGAAAACGCTGGCGGTGCGGACCGTGGCGGAGTGCCTGCGCATCAGCTTCTCGCGCATTCAGTTCACGCCCGACCTGCTGCCGGCCGACGTGATCGGGACGATGGTGTTCGACCAGCGGTCACAGGAGTTCTATCCCAAGAAGGGCCCGCTGTTCGCGAACCTCGTGCTGGCGGATGAAATCAATCGCGCGCCGGCAAAGGTCCAGTCCGCCCTGCTCGAAGCGATGCAGGAGAAACAAGTCACGATCGGCGGAGAGACGTTTTTCCTCGGCGAGCCGTTCCTCGTGCTCGCGACCCAGAACCCGATCGAGCATGAGGGCACGTATCCGCTGCCGGAAGCGCAGCTCGATCGCTTCATGTTGAAGGTGCGCGTCGGCTATCCGTCGCGCGACGCGGAGAAAGAGATCGTCGGCCGCATGGCGTCGGGCCGGCCGATCGAAGTGCAGCGCGTCGCCGAAGCCGACGACATTCTGGCCGCGCGCAGCGCCATCGCCGAGCTGTTCATGGATCAGAAGGTCGTGGATTACATCGTCGATGCCGTGCGCGCCACGCGCGAGCCGCAGAACGTGGGACTGGCCGAGCTGAAGCCACTCATCGCGTTCGGGGCGTCGCCGCGCGCGTCCATCTATCTCGCCCAGGCCGCCCGCGCGCACGCGTATCTGCGCGGTCGCGCGTTCGTCGTGCCGGAGGACGTGAAGGCGATGGCCTTCGACGTTCTACGTCATCGCATCCTGCTCACGTTCGAAGCCGAGGCGGAGGACGTGGACACCGACCACGTGATCACGAAGATCCTCGAGGCGGTCGGCGTGCCGTGAA
>Ga0099794_10000406_pt1 | contig 14460 bp, 10 predicted proteins | sample Rivendell_Oct201_10_FD_77320 | JGI IMG/M metagenome (GOLD analysis project Ga0099794, IMG submission 77320) | Vadose zone soil microbial communities from the Eel River Critical Zone Observatory, Northern California, USA -... | ecosystem: Host-associated > Plants > Roots > Rhizosphere > Soil ... | reverse complement strand
GGTTCAGCAAGGTGTACCGGTTGTGAGTAACGACCGCGGAAAAGGCTTTCGTCTCGACGTACCGGATCAACAGATCCACTGGTCCGCCGGCCACTCCCAAGTGGTCAATCACGCCGTCGGCCTGATGCCTTTGCAGGATATGGAGCGGCCCCCCGCGTCCCATCACGTTATCGAATGTGGTGTGCTCCGGATCATGCAGAAAAACGAGTTGAAGGTGGTCCACCCCAAGCAGCCGCATGCTGCGCTCGATCGAGCGCTTGATCTGGTCCCCGCTATACTCGCCGGTCTGGAGGTTTCGGTCAGCCTTGGTGGATAAGACGATCCCTGGGGGCAGACCTCCCCGCTCGCGCAGCACCAGTCCGATCCGGCGCTCGCTCTCTCCGTCGCCGTACGCCGCCGCCGTGTCCAGAAAGTTGATCGGGCTCGCGAAGACCGCCCGGATCGTGGCCAGGGCCTGGGCTTCGGGCACCGCGTACCCGAACGTCTCAGGCATGCTCGCGAGTGAACCGCCCCCAATACCTAGCGGCGTGACCCGCAGCCCCGTCGCTCCTAATGCTCGTCGCTCCATCGCTCACTCGCGCGGCCAACAAGAGTTGTAGGACGCTAGCAGCATTGTACAAGACGCCCCCGGGGACTTCAGAGCGCGGCCGTGTGGCGTGGCTGACGATGCGAAGACATAGCCTGACGGCGAGGCCATCTCAGGTCCCCTGAGGGATCCCGCACTCGCCGTCAGGCCAATCCACGTGCGCGCCCCGTCAAGCAGCGCGCTTTCTCCACTTTGCCGGAGGACCTTCCGATCAAACCGTCCGGCTATTTGTACAACAGGGGTGCGATCTTGCTCGAGTCGATATTCGACTTGTCGTACCAGAAGAACCCCGTGTCGGTGAACTTCGGCAACTTCTCGCCCTTCAGCGCCTTGACGGCAGCCTCGACGCACTTGTAGCCGATCCCGACCGGGTTCTGGGTGATCGCGCCCGCCATGGAGCCCTTCCGGATGGCATCCATCTGTTGCTGACCCGAGTCGTAGCCGACGACGACGATCTTGCCCGTCTTCTTCAGCTCGACCACGGCATTCAGGACCCCGATCGCCGAGCCCTCGTTAGCACCGAAGAATCCCTTGAGGTTCGGATGGGCCTGGATGATGGCTTTGGCCAAGTCGGTGGACTTGAGCTGGTCACCCCCGCCGTACTGGAGGTCCACGATCTTGACATTGGGGTGCTTCGCCTTCATCTGGTTGACGAACCCGTCGCGCCGATCGATGCCGGTGCGGCTGGTCTGATCATGGACGATCACGGCCACCTCGCCGGCATTACCGATCAATGCTGCGAGCTTGTCCGCCGCTAACCCGGCTGCCGCGATGTTATCGGTGGCGGCCGTCGTGACGGGGATGGGGCTGTCCACGCCGGAGTCAAACCCGATGACCGGGATGTGCTGCGCCTGCGCGCGCTCCAGGAGTGGAACGACGGCCTTGCTGTCAAGAGCCGCGATTCCGATCGCGCTCGGCTTTTTGTCGAGAGCCGCTTGCAGCATCTCGATCTGCTTGTCGACTTGGGACTCCGACTCGGGGCCCTCGAACGTGATGGTAACGTTAAAGTCCTTGGCCGCCTGCTCTGCGCCCTGCTTGACGGCCTGCCAGAACTGGTGCTGGAACCCCTTCGAAATCAGAGGGATGTAGGGCTTCGTAGCTGCCTGCGCGGGAGGCGTCCGGACGGCCGGCACGGTAACCAGCATCCCCGCAAGGACTACGGCCACAACCCCCAACAACATATGCCGTACTTTCATCGTGAGTCTCCTCTCGTACACAGTGGGATCGATCCACACTCTCTGCTTGCTCAACCACCGGCCGAAACATCGGCCTGTTGCTCGCGCTCCGGACCCGGTGGCAGCGCCACCGCCTGATCACCTCCTTCGAGACGCATACGCCCTTGCTGCTGTCGGCGGCGCAGCATGTCCGCATACACCGCCACAATGACGATCCCTCCGGTGACAACCAGCTGCCACTCCTGCGCCACGGAGAGGATCCGCAGCCCATTCGTAAGCACGCTCATGATGAACGCCCCGATGACAGTCCCTAAGATCGTGCCTTCCCCGCCGCTCAGCGAGGTGCCGCCGATGACGACCGCCGCGATTGCGTCAAGCTCGTAGCCGGATCCCAGCGCTGGCTGGGCGGAGTTCAAACGCGAGGCGATGATCACACCGCCCAGACCGCTAAACACCCCGCACAGCGTGTAGACCGCTGTTTTCCAGAAGTCCACGTTCACGCCGGACAGGCGGGTAGCCTCCTCGTTGCTGCCGATGGCGAACGCATAGCGACCGAGAATCGTCTTGCCCAAGATCAGGCTGGCAATAATGGCCGCCCCGAAGAGATAGAAGATTGCGTTGGGAATGTCTAGCCCCGGGATCACCGAGCCCACCACGGAATTCATCGTCAGACCGCGGACGATCGAGTCCTGGGCGAAGTAGATCGGCTTCGAATGGGCAATGACCAACGACAGCCCCTTGGCCGCCATCATCACCCCCAGCGTCGCCACGAACGGGGGAACCTTCATCTTGGAGATCGTGATGCCGTTCGCAAACCCCGCCAGGGCGCCGGTCAGCACTCCGCCGAGCAAGCCTAGGTACACCGGCAGGCCCCAGTTCGTGACAAACTCTGCGGCCATGACGGCAGACAGGGTCATGACCGTGCCCACGGACAGGTCAATCCCCGCGGTGATGATGACAAAGGTCGCCCCCAGCGCGAGCACGCCATTCACCGTGGTGGCCAGCAAAATTCCCATCACGTTGTCGAAGGTCAAAAAGTATGGCGAGGCCAGAGTGAAGACGATGAACAACCCAATGAGGGCGCCAAAGGTGAGGATTTTTTGCGTAGCGGCAGAACGCAGCCGCGAGTCATGCCGGACAACGCGCCCCGCCACCTGCACGGAACTCCCCACGCCGCTCATGGTTATGGAGTCGCCGGAAGGGCCCGCCAGGAGGCGGGTGTTTCCGCGCGCATGGTGGCGTAGCGCATGATCTTCTCCTGCGTCGCCTCGCCCGAGGTCAGCTCCCCGGTGATCCGGCCCTCGCTCATGACCACAATCCGATGGCTCATGCGCAGAATCTCCGGCAACTCGGAGGAGATCATGATGATGGCTTTGCCTTGCTTGGCCAATTCGTTCAGCAACCGGTAGATTTCACTCTTCGCCCCGACGTCGATCCCGCGGGTGGGCTCATCAAACACCAAGATCTCGGTGTCGGCCACCAGCCACTTCCCCACGACTACTTTCTGCTGGTTCCCGCCGGACAGATTCTTGACCTGCTGTTGCAGCCCGGGGGTCTTAATCGCCAACCGGTCCACGATGCGCCGCGCAATTCCGCGGGTCGCCTCCCGTTTCATCCAGCCCAACCACCCCAGAAACTTCGCGAGAGAGGCGAGCATCAGGTTGCTCTCGACATCCATCCCCAGGGTCAGACCATAGCGCTTGCGATCCTCAGACAGGTACCCAATACCATAGTGCACGGCGTCTTGGGGGCTGCGGATGGTCACGCGGCGCCCGTGGACGTAGATCTCTCCGCCGTCGAGGCGATCGGCGCCGAAGATGGCCCGCATGACCTCCGTGCGACCGGCGCCCATCAACCCCGCGAACCCTAGAATCTCCCCCCGGTGCAATTGGAAACTCACGTCCTTGATGAGGTTGCCTCGCCGCAGGTGCCGGACGTCCAGCACGACGTCGGGGCTGGGCTGGTCGGGAAGCTCAGGGGCAGCTTGATAGATCGTCCGCCCGACCATCATCCGAATCACCGCGTCGATATCGGCCTCGCGGGTGGCCACCGTATCGATGCGGCGGCCATCGCGCATGACCGTGATCCGATCCGAAATACGCTTGAGCTCATCGAGACGGTGGGTGATGTAGACAATCCCCACCCCCTTGCGGCTGAGTTGGCGAATCAGGTGGAAGAGCTCTTCGATTTCGGATTCGGCCAAGGCGGCGGTGGGCTCATCCATGATCAAGACGCTGGAGTTGAACGACAGTGCCCGGGCGATCTCGACCATCTGCTGCTTGGCCACGGTCAGCGTGGCGACTTTCGTGCGCGGGTCGAGGGGGAGGTGCAGCAACGCGAGTAACTCGCGTGTCTTCTCGTTAATCTCGGCGTCATCAACCACGAGGCGGGCCAGGCGGGGCTCGCGTCCGATGAACACGTTTTGCGCCACCGTCAGGTGGGGCATCAGGCTCAGTTCCTGATGGATCATGAAAATCCCCAACTGCCGCGCGGCCTGCGGGGTCGGGATCTTGACCTCCCGGCCCTTATAGATCACGTGACCCGCATCCGGGGTATAGACGCCGGCGAGGACTTTCATTAGGGTGGACTTGCCGGCGCCGTTTTCGCCGACGAGCGCGTGCACCTCGCCAGGCATGATGTCCAAGCTGACGTTTTGTACGGCGAGGACGCCCGGGAAACTCTTGGTGATGTTGCGGAAACTAACTAGAGGCTCGGGGACCGCGGAGCCCGCAGCGTGGGGGGCCTGAAGATCTCGATCCCGGTTGTCCGGGAGACCGCTTGTCGGTACGGTCAAGCTTCCCTCATCAACGCGCCACTGGCGTTAACCGTCGCCGTGGATGGGTCGCCTGGGGGGGTGTTCTTTCATTGTATATAGCGTCACACACGTGTCTAGAGGTTCGCCCAACGAGCGGCCTCTCACGGGGAGGGGGAAACCGTCGCCCCTCGGCGTCGGCGCAGTCGCTTCATGACCGCGCTGCCTCCTTCGCCGAAGTACTTGGCCGCGTCCAGATACTCGTGGTACAGCGTGTCATAGGTGCGGTGGGCGGCCGGGCGCGGATGGTACACGGTGCGGTCGGTGCCTCCCATTTTCGCGATCGCATCGCGTAGATCCGCATACCCCCCACCGCCTGCGCCGGCGGCTGCCGCCGCGTACACCGCCGCCCCCACAGCCGACGCATGCGCCAGGGGGGCAGCGAGCACGTCTTGACCGATAATATCGGCCGTTAATTGCAACAGGAGAGTGTTCCGTTCGGCGAGCCCCCCGCAGGCGATCACCTCCCGAATGGGAACCCCGCCTGTGGTGAAGGTCTCAATGACCCGCCGGGTGCCAAACGCGGTGGATTCCAGTAAGGCCCGATAGATCTCGTGGATCTCGGTGGTTACCGTCAACCCGATCAGGACCCCGGACAGCTCGGCATCGACCAGGGGTGTGCGGGCCCCGTTCCACCAGTCCAGGGCCAGGACGCCAGCTTCCCCGGGCTCAAGCCGCCCCGCCTGTTTTTCAAGCGCGTCGAATGCCGCATCGCCCGTACCCAGACGTTCAGGGGTGAGGGTGCGCACAAACCATTGAAAGATATCTCCCACCGAGGCCTGGCCCGCTTCATACCCAAACATCCCCGGCAGAATGCCGTCTGCCACCACACCGGAGATTCCGGGGATGACGTGGCGGCGAGGATCGACCAGCAAATGAACGGTAGACGTGCCCATGATCGCCACGAGTTGCCCCGGGCCGGCCACGCCCACGGCCGGCAGTGCCGCATGCGCATCAATCACGGCCACCGCGACGGGCGTGCCGGCGCGCAATCCGGTGCGCGTGGCCCAGCTCTGCTGGAGCCCGCCGGCCCGCTCGGCGACCGGGTGGGGTGGCCCTAACCGGTCCAGTAGCTGCGGGAGGGAGGGATCGAGGTGCTGCAAGAACAGCCGATCGGGATACCCCGCATCCTTCTGCCAGTGCGCTTTATATCCGGCCTGACACGCGCTGCGTGTCTCGCTACCGGTCAGTTGCCAGACGATCCAGTCGCCCCCCTCGATCCACCGCTTCATCGCGTCGCGTACCCGGGGCGCCTTGTCCAGCACGTACCATCCTTTGGCCCACGACCATTCGGAGGATGTCTTTCCGCCATAGAACTGCAAAAATGCCCCACCGGGGTGGGATCGAGCAGCGTTGAAACGATCGGCGTACGACTGCGCCGCATGATCCTTCCACAGCTTCGGCCAGGCATGCGGCTCGGCGTGGAAATCGGGGAGCAGGCACAGCGGCGTGCCGTCACCAGTCGTTGGCAGGACTGTGCACGAGGTGAAGTCGATTCCGAGGCCGACGATATCGTCGGGAGATATCCCCGTGCCCACCGAACGCAGCACCTGCTCGAGGGCTTCGAGCCAGTCCCCTGGATGCTGTAGAGCCCAGTCCGGCGGCAGACGCGCGGTCTCCCCCGGCAGGGTGCGATCGATGACACCGTGGGCGTAAGCGGCGGTGGCCGTGCCGGCGACATGCCCACTGCGCACGTCAACCAGCACCGCACGGGCGGATTCGGTCCCGAAGTCGACGCCGATCGTATACTTAGGCATCGGGACGGCGGGTCAGGCGTACACGTGAGACTCAATGCCGAGGATACGGCACATCCAGAGCAATTCTTGCGTGTAATCTCCGTAGACGCCGTGGATGTGGTTGCTGTCGTAGGAGGCCAGGAAATCCTCGGGCGTCACCCGGAACCGGGCGAACGCGTGGGGCCATTGAAGCGTCGTCGCCTCGGCCTTCTTCCAGGCCAACTGATCGCGGAACTCCACGAATTCGGCAGGGACAATCGCCATCCAGTAGCGTCCTTGTCGCCGCGCCAAGCGGGCCAGCGTCACCGGCCCCGGGGCGGCGATGTGCGCGACCGATGCTCCGCCGGCCGGGAAGTAGATGATCTCGGGATAGAAGCGGACGTGCGGCAAATTCGCGCGCGGATCAAAGGATTTCGCCGCAAAGTAGGTCGCATGCTGACCCGAGTTGCACAAATCCCAGACGTTATCGGCGGCATCGTAGTGGCGGACATCCGCAAAGAGGACGGGGGTGGCGGCAATGTGCTTGAACAGCTCCATCGTCAGCGCCCCATCCATGTCCGCCTCGGTCGCGCAAACGATCGGATCGTGCGGTCCTTCCCAATCGTACGGATCGTTGCAGAATGCTTCGGCAATATCCATGGTGCAGAAGTGATCGGTCATCTCGGGCTGGCCTTTGATCCCGCAGAAATCCAGCTTCCAGTCGCTGACGATGGCGCGTACCGCATGATAGCTGCGGATCTGTCGCTTCAAAAGCTCGGGGGTGAGCTTCTTGCCATCGTAGAGAATCTGGCCGACGTGCTGAGTGAGCCACCGGAATCCGGCCTCCACGCGGTCATCGGGAACCAGCCCCGCGCGGCGCACGATCTCAAACTGGTCGATGTGCTCGACGTCGATCCCAAACTGCCGGCGCCACTGGTCGAGCGGGCTTTGGGCCGTGTACATCCCCATGGAACGGCCGCCGATCAGCCCGTACGTCTCGCCCCGCAGCCGATTGACCGCCATCGCCGCCCGCAAGAACTGCATCGCACGCTCAAAGACGGTGTCATCAATGACGTCCCCAGACACCCGTGCGCAAAACGCCCCCACCTGATCCAAAGCACCGGCACCGGCGAGCATTCCCACCAGCCCGGGGTACTGCGGGTTGACGTTACTAAATAGGAGAAACGGCCCGGGGGCGAACTCGCTGGCAATCGCCGGCAGATGCGGGAAGCTCCAGATGGCGAAGTTGAAGATCGTCGCTTCCACGCCTTCGGCGGCGAGGTAGCGTCCCTCACTCTTGGCCAAATCGGGCGTCCAGATGATGTCCCGCCCCGTGACAACCTCCCACTCCTCGTCCCGCAGCCGCAGGGCCAAGCGGTTCTGAAACTCCCGCGTCAACGACAACAGCTCGTTGTGGACGTGCGAACGGCCATCGGAAAACGTCAGGATCCCTACCTTGGGCGCGCGCATCTAGGGCCTCCAGGTGACCTGCGGTGCAGGAAGGCTTCACTCCATGTGAAATGCAGGACAACGTTCCTGGGAATCGAGGGCCTCTTTTCGCTGCCTCCTTCGGGGAATCCTATGCGCCTGTACGTCGACACAGCGGATGCCGATGCACTCAGTCGCGCGCAGGCGACAGGGTATGTGTTCGGCGTGACGACGAATCCTACGTTGCTGCGCGCAGCCCGGCGGTCCCGCGCCGACCTGCCTGCTCTGGTGCAGCGCGCCGTGGGCGCAGGGTTACAGGAAATTCACCTGCAGGTACTGGCCGACGATCTGGAGGGAATGCTGCGCGACGCCCGGGCGCTGCACGCACTCGACCCTGCCCACGTAGTGGTGAAGCTCCCCGCCACCGCGACAGGCTTTCGGGCGGCGAGCATCGTGGCCGACGAGGGCGTGCGGCTCACCATCACAGCCGTGTACGCCGTGCGCCAGCTTGTTCTCACGGAGGCGGTCGGCGCACAGTATGCCGCCGTCTATTTTGGGCGGCTGCGCGACGCGGGAAGCGACGCCACGGCCGTGCTGCGCGGGATGATGGACACCGTCCGCGCACAGCATCTGACGACGCAGCTCCTCGTGGCGAGTGTGCGGAGTGCCGACGATGTCGAGACCCTGGCCCAGCTGGGCGTGCCCGCCGTGACGCTGCCGCCGCCGATTCTGCTCGCCCTCCCCGAGCATCCCGGGACAGCGCAGGCGGTGCAAACCTTCCACGACGACGCTGTTCACCTATGACCGCTTTGTTTGCCTCGATCGGGGAAGTATTGATCGACTTCACGCCAGTGGTAGAAGATGGCCGCGCCGTGGGGTTCCGCATGCACCTGGGTGGTTCACCCTGCAACGTCGCCGTGGCGCTCGCCCGCCTAGGGGCCTCGGTGGAGTTTGTCGCGAAAGCGTCGACCGATCTGTTCGGGAATTTCATGATCGACCAACTCCACCGCGAGGGTGTGGGGGGGCGGTGGCTCACCCGCGCTCGAGCCCCATCCACACTGGCCTTCGTCGTGCTGGAAGGGAAGGAACCCTCTTACGCCTTCTACGGGGCGGGGGCCGCCGACACGTTGTTAGAGCCTGCCGACCTTCCGGCGCAGGTGGCGACGAGCACGGTTCTGCACTTTGGATCGATCAGCTTGCTTCAGAATCCCACATCTCGGACGATCATAAGTCTAGTGGAAAAATTGCGGGGTCAGGTCCTGCTGTCGTTTGATCCCAACATCCGCCCGTCGCTCGTACGCGACGAGCCCGCGTACCGGAAGACCCTCGAGCAGATGTGCGCCGCCGCCGACATCGTCAAGCTGAGCGCCACCGATGCGCGCTGGTGGGCTCCCGAGCGGGCCCTCCCCGAGCTGGCTGCAGACATCTTGTCGTTGGGACCAGCCCTTGTCGTCATCACCCAGGGCGCCGATGGCGCCTACGCCCGGACTACGCGCGTCCAAGCGCAGGCTCCTGCCCCCGTGGTGCGCGTCGTCGACACCGTGGGGGCGGGAGATGCCTTCACCGCCGCGATGTTATTCACTCTGATCGAACAGCGCGTGACGTCGCGTGCCACCGCAGAGACGCTGGACGCCCGCGGCCTCCAGGCCACGATAGCGGTGGCCACCGCCGCAGGGGCGCTAACCTGCACCCGCGCGGGGGCCGATCCTCCGCGCCGCGAAGAGCTGGACGCGTTCCTCGCTCGCGAACGAGAATCGGGGAGAGTGTCGTCATGACCGGTGAATTGCTCGACCCTCAGCTCCACGAATACCTAGACACCCTTGTCCCTCCTCGCCCGCCTGAGCTCAAGGCGATGGAGGAGGAAGCGGCGCGGACGCGCTTTCCCATCGTCGGCCCCGCCGCCGGCCACCTGTGCTATCTGCTTACCCGGATGCTCGGCGCACGGCGGGTTTTTGAGATGGGGTCGGGGTTCGGGTACTCTACGGCGTGGTTCGCGCGGGCCGTTCTGGAGAATGGCGGCGGGAAGGTCTTCCATGTCGTCTGGGATGAGGAGTTGTCGAAGCGGGCGAAAACGCATCTGCGCACGCTGGGGCTGGATGCGCTCATCGAGTACCGGGTGGGCGAGGCCGTCGATGTCTTGCGAACGACGGACGGACCGTTTGACGTTATCTTCAACGACATCAACAAGGAAGGATACCCCGCCTCTTTGCCGGTGATCGCTTCCAAGCTGAGGACCGGGGGCCTATTGATCGTGGACAACATGCTCTGGCACGCGCGGATCTTTGATAAGGGAGACCGATCGGAGACAACCGAAGGGGTGCGCCAGTTCACCAAGACCATCATCGCCGACCCTCGCTGGATCAGCACGGTCATCCCGATCCGGGACGGGTTGCTCCTGGCGTGGCGAAAACCATAGACCCCACCGGGTTGCCGACGGACGCGCGTACGGCGAGATGGAATGCCAAGGTGCAGGAGTCGTTGCGGTAGCATCGAACCCATCGACGGTCTGCCCGCGGTTTGATGGTCTCGGCACGTCAGCGCTGCAGTCAGCTCGATCACTGGCTGGTTCCCCCCTGTAAGTGTGTGCGCAGTTGGACGCTTGGGGGCTCAATCCCCCATCGAGGAGGAAGGGTTCTTGTCGAACATTGTGCGTCGGGGCGCCTTGTGGGTGATCGTGGCCATCCTCACCAGCACCGCGATCCCCGCGACCGTTTTAGCCACATACGCCGACCGGCGGGCGTCCCCCCTCGTGGTCGCCTACCACATCGACGCGGACCGGGAATCATTGACCACACTGTTGACCCACGGCGATCAGATCCACTGGGTCATTACGACGAACTTCGCCATCATCGATTCGTCAGGCCGCCTCGACGGCGTGCACAATCCCGCCCTCGTGGAAGTGGTGCACCGTCTGGGGAGCGAGGTACATTTTCGCGTAGCCAATTTCGTCCGCCGCGATTGGAGCCGCAAGGTCGCCCACGCGGTGGTGACGCAGCCCAGCTCGCGTAGGATGGCAATCACGCAAATTCTTCATGCGCTCGACGCGTATGGGTATGACGGGGTCAATCTTGACTTGGAGAACGTGCCGCCGGAGGATCGGGTCTCTCTGAGCACGTTTGTGGGCGACGTGAGTGATGCCGTCCACGCGCGTGGCAAGACGGTCACGATCGCGGTGCCCGCGACGACACACGATGTCCCGGAAAACAGCTGGGCGGGCGCCTTCGATCTGGCCACGCTGGGACGCTTGTGCGATGCGGTCATTGTGATGGCCTATGACCAACATTGGAGCACCAGTGCTCCGGGCCCCGTCGCCGCGCTGCCGTGGGTGGAAGACGTGATCCGGTACGCGGCGGGCGAGGTCGGCCGGCACAAGGTGCTGCTTGGCTTGGCGTTCTACGGCTACGATTGGCCGCAGCGAGGACGCGGCGTGGGAGTGTCGATGCGCGAGGCGATGAAGCGAGCCCTGCGCCGGAAGGCACAAGTGCGGTGGGATCAGGACGCGCGCGTCCCGTACTTCACGACAACGACCCGGACGGTGTACTTCGAAAACGCCCGTAGCATCGAGCACAAACTGGACCTAGCGACACGATACGGTCTAGCGGGGATTGCCGCCTGGCGCCTCGGCCAGGAACTCGACGACGTCTGGGACGCGGTCAGCGCTTACGCGGGTTCCCAACCCGCGGCCGCTCGTCCGTCCCGGTAACACGCTCTACCACAGCGCGATTGACGACCGCATGATTCAGTCATAGCCACAGTTGCAGTAGGATTGGCGTTATCCCTATAAAACTCACGCAACGGGCCGGACAGGCTCACGCCCGACAAGGACCAGTCCTGCAGCGAGAACCCCTAGACTTGCACAGAGCAGCCAGAACCCACTCGCGTTCCACGCGTACAAACGGGTCCCCACGAGGGGACCCAGGATCGCCGCGAGCCCCCAGGTCAGGCCCCACGCACCTTGATATCGCGCCCGCAGGTGCGGTGGGGCAATGTCTGCCACGTACGCAGAGCTGACGGGAGCGGTGAGGATTTCGCCCACTGTCCAGACCACAACGGTGAGCGCGAGTGCTGGCACCGTGTGGGCGAGAGCTGTGAGCCCAAACCCCACCCCCACGAACAGCCCCCCGCTCGCGATGACCCCCCGCGCCCACAGGCGCTGGGTGACAGTGGTGACCGGGAGCTCCAGCAAGATAACCATCAATCCGTTCACGGAGACGAGCGCCCCGTAAATCGCATTGCTGAAGCCACTGTCGCGGACGTGTAAGGCAAAGGTCGACGTCGATTGCACGTACACGAACCCGACCAGAATCGAGGCGGCCAGAAAGCGGACGAAGATCCGATCGTGGAAGATCGCCCGGACGGCTTCGCCCCGGACCTCGACGACGGGTTTGCCATGCGGCCGCTCGGGGAGCGCTATGACCGCCAGGACACCGAAAACCGCTGAGGTCAGCGCGTCTCCCCAGAACAGCCAGAGGAACGAGCGATCCGCGAGAAACCCCGCTGCGGCGGGTCCCATTGCAAATCCCGCATTGATCGCAAGCCGGTACAGCGCGAACGCCGTGACCCTCCGACCGGCCGGCACGAGGTCGGCCAGCAGAGCACTGCTGGCGGGTCGGTACAACTCCGCAGTCAGGCCCGCCAGGGCGGTGAGCACAGCGATCGCAGATAGCTGCTGCGCTTGAGACAGTGCTACGAGAATCGCCGCCGAGGTGAACATCGAGATGGCGATGGCGGTGCGTCGGCCTATGCGGTCGGCCAGGTATCCCCCGACGACGGAGGCCAGAAGACTGCCGACACCGTACAGGCTCACCACTGCACCAGCCTGCACCACGGTGTACCCGCGCCTGATGAGGTAGAGGACTAAGAACGGGAGGACGAAGCTGCCGAACCGATTGACAAATGTGCCGAGGTAGAGCACCCAGGTTACGCGGGGAAGATCACGGAGGGTTTGCCGAAGGCCAACCTGCGCAGACACGCCTTACATGATACGGTTGCGGTCGGGCGCTAGCCAGCCCGTTTGATCTGGCGCTTGTACATCGCGACGATCTCCGCCACGGTCGTGGCCTCCGTGGGACCCTTGTCGTCGCGGACGCGCGTGAAGCGCGGGAAGCGGATCGCCAGCCCGGCGCCTTCCCGAATCGCACCCCACCCCGCGGTATGCACGGGACTGAGCGTGATCTCTGCACCAATGACCTCGTAGACCACCGTCGGGGCAAACCAGACATCAGCCGTCAGGCGGCTATCCACGTGCGGGTCGCGATCCGGTCGCGCAGTTGGGCGCAACTGGCCGGGCAACGCGGCCAAAAACTCGTCCGTGAACCCCGAGCCCAGCTTGCACACGGTGCGGAACATCTCTTCTTTGGAGTCGTAGGCAGCCATCAGCAGCGCCCCGTAGGTCCCGCCGCGTCGTCCTCGCCCGTGGAAGGCGCCGACGACCACCAAATCAACGGCATCGGTCATTTCGCTGCGGTACTCTCGCTTAAACTTAATCCACTGCCAGCCCCGGGCTCCCGCCTGATAGACCCCCCCGAGAGCTTTGCACACGAGCCCCTCGCACCCATCGGCCACTGCTTGTTCGAAGAACTCTTCCAACTCGCGGACGGCAGATACGCGGCGAGACACCGCTGGATGGAACCGGTCGTCAGGGGTGATGATCGACTCGAGCATGCGATGCCGTTCAGCATGGGGCTGTTCGGTGAGATCTGTCCCGTCCACGTAGAGCGCATCAAAGGCAAAGACAGCCGTGGGAATGTCGGCCACGATTTGCTCGATCCCGTACTTGCGCCGCCGGGGCATGAGTTCTTGAAAGGACAGCAGGTCGCCGCTGGTGGGATTAACTGCGACAACCTCGCCTTCAATAATGGCCTCGCGGGCGCGCAGGTGGGTGCGGGCCAGTTCCACGACGTCAGGGTACTGCGCGGTGATCTTCTCGAGTCGGCGCGAGAAAATGTTCACCTCCGTGCCCTTCTTGTGGATCTGGAGCCGCTCGCCGTCGTACTTGTACTCGGCGATACACTCACCACCCAGTTTGTGGAGGATCTCTTTCGGGTCTCCTAACCGTTCGGCCAGCATAGGCCGTATAGGCTTCCCAACTACGACGTGAATCTTTCGCACGGCATCCAGGCCCCCCGAGGCGACCGTGCGCGCCACGTACCCGAGATCGGAGGTCAAATTGTATGCTCGTTCGAGGACCTTGCGGGCCTGTTTGCCGCCGGCGAACACCACCGCCAATGCATCCAGCACGGTCATGTCCCCAACACCTAACCGTAATCTCCCCGTCACCATGCGGACGAGGTACTTCGCTTCTAGTGGCGTCGCGCGTGCCAGCAATCCAGCGATGGCTTGCATCTTGGCCGTTTGCGCACCCTTCCCCGACGCTTGGGCAGTCCGATCGAGCTCGCGGTAGACCTCCTCCAGCGTCAGGACAGCGCCGCGGCGCTTTCCCTTCGCCAGCAGTGATTCCGCCACCAAGCCGAGATCGCCGGCGGTCGCCAGCTTTTGTTCCACGGTGGCGGCAGGGACCCCGGCGGCGTGCGCGACCGCACGGATTGCCATCTTTTCAGCCACCCCGATCTCCACTCCCTCGAAGTCGGGGTAGAGTTTGCCCTGCGTCAGGTAGACCAGGTGGCCGATGAGCGGTTGGGGCGTCTTGCGGAACAGATCGGCCAACAACTCGGTCATAGCTAAGCGCGACGATGTCGCTTCAATGCGCTGATATGCATCCGCGAGCACCGCGTATTTCATCGT
>Ga0099794_10000404_pt1 | contig 14481 bp, 16 predicted proteins | sample Rivendell_Oct201_10_FD_77320 | JGI IMG/M metagenome (GOLD analysis project Ga0099794, IMG submission 77320) | Vadose zone soil microbial communities from the Eel River Critical Zone Observatory, Northern California, USA -... | ecosystem: Host-associated > Plants > Roots > Rhizosphere > Soil ... | reverse complement strand
GGCCAAGGAGGTGAGCCTGACGCCAAACAAGAGAGGGTCATTCGGTGGATACGGGATCGAACTAGACGAGCATCTCGCCACTGTACTCGGTGGGAAGGAAGGACAAAAGGTCACCCCATCCGACATGACCAAAAGACTCTGGCAATACATAAAGCGGCACAACCTCGGCAAGAAAGACGGTAACTAGCATTACCGCGCTTGCCCTGGCCGCCTAAACCCCAAGCCCACTTTTTGGGATCATTCCTTCTCAATTTTCACGATAAATTGGACAAAATGAGAATGACTCCGAGGCCCGTTTACCCATTCCAATGACTTCCCTGTCCACGCGTTCAAAGTACACAGGTTACAGCATGTTTACACTAGCCTGTAGAAGGAAGGCATAGTCATGCCAGCTTCACCTACAAGGACAAAGAAAGCGCTACAGGAGTTAGCTAAGGTGTTCAACAAGCTCGCGTCAGAACTAACCGCAGACCTCAACTCAGCGATTAACGAGATCGACAGCTTGAAACGAGAAGTACAGAGACTGAAGTCGAATTCCGGAAAGACGACCAAGACCTCTACCTTCCAGAAGAAAACCGCCTCGTCCAAGACCGGTCGCCCTCACCCGACCAAGGGAAACCAGAAGACCGCAACCCACCAGGGCACACACGCAACTCACGAATCGGGCCATGAGACAAAACCAGCCGATGACACAGGCTCATTCGTCTTCCCCCATGAGCCATTCAATCCGTCTCCGCCCCCCGAGCCTACTCCGCCCGGAAACAACTAGGTATCATTCCTAGCCAAATAAGTGCGCGATAGAGCGGGCTAACGAGTAGCCCGACTATTCGCATCCAGGTACTTTTTCCATATTTTCTTGACAATACCATTTCGCGATTTTCTGAGCTTAAAGAGTCTCAAGCCACGATTAGTAACGTGGTTGGAGAAGGCGGGGACGCCGACTGGGAGTAATGCTGACGCCGATTCTGAAACGAGAGCAGACCGCCCTCAAGGCCCTCAAAGGCGCGTCCTTCGCGATCGACGCTAGCATTGAAATTCACCAATTTCTAGCGCTTGTCAGAAAGAGAGATGGGACCCTCTTCACCGACTCGCAAGGAAAAGTAACTTCGCACCTTATCGGTCTGTTCACGAGAACCAGCCGACTGATCGCGGATTTCGACATGAAGCCTGTCTTCGTCTTCGATGGAAGACCCAATCCGCTGAAGAGGAGGACGATCGAGATAAGGAGAGAAGCGATGAAGAAGGCGGAGATTGAGTACAGTGAGGCTGTCTCAAAGAAGGACTATGCGAAAGCATGGTCCAAGGCTGTCATGACCGGCCGTGTCACCGGATCAATACTCGATGACGCGAAACGGCTTCTAACACTGATGGGGATTCCGTGGCTCGAAGCGCTGGAAGACGCGGAAGCTCAAGCGAGCTATATGGCCGCTAGAGGAGATGTCTGGGCCGTTGGAAGCAAAGACTACGACTGTCTACTCTACGGCGCCCCGGTCCTCGCACGATACCTGACGCTGACCGGACGTGAGTGGCTGCCTGCCCAAAGACGGTCTCGACCCCTGACTCCGGAATTGATCAAGCTCTCCGAGAATCTCGCCCTACTGGAGATAAGCCGGAGACAGCTAGTTGATCTCGCGATTCTCGTCGGGACGGACTTCAACCAAGGTGTTAAGGGAATAGGCCCCAAGAAAGCCTTGAAACTAGTCCGCGAGTACGGTTCAATAGAACAGATGCCTGAAGAAATCAGATCAAAAATGACGGAAGATCTCAACATTCTCCGTCAAATATTCCTGAAACCAAGGGTTCTCGAAAAATATGCACTGAAAAGGTCTCTGCCTGATCGTGACGGACTTATCGAGTTCCTTGCGGGGGAACGCGGCTTCAACAGAGAGAGAGTTGAGCGGCTAACGGAACGGCTGACGAGGACAAGAGAGAACATGGACGCTGGGTTGGGACAGTGGCTCAACTAGAGAAGCAGCCAGCTCGATTCTCGATCGTTGCGCAATTGTGCCGGTCTCTTGAAGAGACAACTAAGCGAAACGAGAAGATCCGGCTTATCAGCGAGGTCCTTAGAAAAATCAGACCAGAGGACGTGGCCTATGTGACGTTATTCTTGGCCGGGAAAGCGTTCCCTGAAGCTGATCCTCGCGTCCTAGAGATAAGCTACTCCACCCTATCAGCAGCAGGAAGGACCATGAGCCAAGCACTTCTCACAGAAAACCCAGATTCGTTAACGATTGCCGAGATCTTCGATACCCTAGAGAAACTTGCCGAGGTCAAAGGGGCAGGGTCCAAGGAGAAAAGGCTGACACTCCTAGGATCCTTGCTCAGCCGGACAACGCCGCTGGAGACAGAATATCTCAGCCGAATGTTGCTTGGAGAGATGCGAATCGGCGTTGTTGAGGGAGTGTTGCTGGACGCGATCGCAGAAGCCTCAGGAGTCTCCCGACAAATGGTTAGGCGTGCACACATGCTGCACGGAGACATCGGCGACGTCGCAAAGATCGCTATGACTGATGGGGCGGCAGCGCTTGAGAAGATAGGACTACAGCTATTCGTCCCCGTCAAGCCCATGCTCGCGGAGATGGCAGAAGACATCCCTCAAGTCCTTTCCGAGCACAAAGATGGCAGCTCGTTCGAGTACAAGTTCGACGGTGCCAGAATCCAGATCCACAGAAAACTAGATCAGGTCAGGATATTCAGCAGGCGACTAACCGATGTCACAGATAGTATTCCAGAGATCGTCGATTATGCCAAGACGAGGGTGAAGGCGTCGGAATTCTTGATTGAGGGGGAGGTTGTCGCTCTGGGGGAGGGTGGAAAACCGGTACCCTTTCAGGACCTGATGCGCAGGTTCCGCCGAGTACACGGCATCCAGGACATGGTTGAGAGAATCCCTCTGCGCCTTTATCTCTTCGATGTTCTCCAATCCGAAGGAAAGACCCTGATAGACCTCCCGTACACCGAACGATGGGAGATCCTCGCTAGCCTCGTTCCAACTGAATCTCTCGCGCCGAGAGTCGTGACCCTGGACCCCAGGGTCGTGGAGGATTTCTTGAAGTCAGCACTGAAGGAAGGCCATGAGGGGCTAATGGCCAAGTCCCTCACAAGTGATTACTCCCCTGGCGCTAGGGGCAAGAAGTGGTTCAAGATCAAGCCCGCTGACCGGCTCGACGTGGTCATTGTTGCCGCAGATTGGGGTAGTGGCAGAAGGGTGGGCTGGCTGAGCAACTACCATCTAGCAGTTAGGGACGATGAGACCGGCGAGTACCTTGTCGTTGGGAAGACGTTCAAGGGTTTGACAGATGCAGAGTTTGACATGATAACCAAACGGCTTCAAGCGCTGAAGACCAGGGAGTCCAAATGGACCGTTCACGTGAAACCAGAGATCGTGGTCGAAGTTGCCCACAACGAGATTCAGAAGAGTCCCCGGTACAAGTCGGGATTTGCACTGCGGTTTGCAAGAATCGCAAAGTTCAGAGACGACAAGACCCCTGAAGAAGCCGACACGATTCAAAGGCTACGCAAGCTATACGAGAAACAGTTCGAGAACAAGGGACGATTACTAAAGGAAGTCCCTTGAAAGTAGCAGTTCTTTTCAGTGGCGGCAAGGACAGCACTTACGCCACATGGATCGCTCAACATCAAGCGTGGGAAATAGAGGCTCTCGTGAGCGTTCTGCCAAAGGGAGTCGAGTCATTCATGTTTCACTTTCCAAACATGCGATGGACTAAGCTTCAGGCCGAGGCAATGGGCCTCCCACATCGGACTATCAAGGCCGGTCAGGACGAACTGTTGAGCCTTCGGGAAGGACTCGAACAGATCCGACAAGAGCTTGGAGTCGAGGGGGTTGTGACTGGAGCTGTCGCAAGCGACTATCAAAAGACCCGGATCGACCAAATCTGTGACGAGCTGGGACTCGGGAGCTTCGCCCCTCTCTGGCACAAAGACCCCAGAACGCTGGTAAACGATTTGAAAACGGCTGAATTCAAGATTATTGTCTCAGGCGTCGGAGCTCGCGGGCTAGACGAGACGTGGTTGGGTCAGGAAATGACGGATGACCGCTGGGCTATGCTGGAGAGATTGTCAAGGAAGCACGGAATACATTTGACAGGTGAGGGTGGCGAGTACGAGACTTTCGTGCTCGATGCGCCCCAATTCAAGGGTCGGGTTAGTGTCGACGAGACAACTAATCGATGGGATGGACAGAGCGGTTACTTGGTTATCGAAAAGGCTTCGTTACTGCATAAGTCTGCGAACTGAAGCGCTGACTCCTTCGTCGATCTTCGCAGGATCCAACCTAGTATACTTCCTGTTTTTCATTAGGACTCTCCCATCTACTATTGTTGTATCTACGTTGTAGCCGCTCGCGGAGTAGACGAGGTCAGAAATCACCGTATCTTTTCCGTGGATAGGCATCATGCTCGGCTCTTTCAGATCGACAAGAACTAGGTCAGCCCGTTTGCCCTTCTCTATACTGCCTATCTCCTTCTCCTTGCCAATCGCGTGGGCTCCATCGATTGTGGCCATGTCGAACACCTTCTGAGCGTTAGCGATTGTTGCATCCCACAAGTGCGCTTTCTGCGCTAGGGCGCAAATCTTCATCGTGTCGAACATGTCAAGGCTGTTATTGCTCGCAGGTCCATCTGTTCCAAGCCCGACTGGAACCCCTGCCTCCCACATCTCCGGCAACGGCGCCACGCTCCCTCCTGCCAGTTTCATATTGGAGACTGGACAGTGAGCCACTCTGACGCCACGCTTTCCATACAACTTGACCTCCGATTTCGTCAACCAGACGGAGTGGGCGGCAAGCACTCTATCGTTAAGAAAGCCTATCTTGTCAAGATAATCTACTTCGCGGGATTTCTTGTCTCGCTCAAACTTCGCCTGCTCCCCTCGTGTCTCAGCGATGTGAATATTGATTAGCACGTTTTCTCTTTCAGCTTCCTTTCTGCACCAGAGCAGAGTTTCCTCGCCGCAAGTATAGGGAGAGTGAGGCCCGAAGGCAAACGATATTCTGGGCGACTTCATCGCGCGGACGTGTTGGAGCAGTTTCAGGGAACTTTTCCGCTCCTTCTCTTTGCCCTCATGGGTTGGGGGATCGATCATTCCGTAGGAGAGTATTCCTCTGAGCCCTGCCTCCTCGGTTGCCCGGGCGACGTCTTCCATGTGAAAGTACATGTCAACGAAACAAGTCGTTCCGGTTCTCGTCATCTCCATCGCACCCAGAAGCGCGCCAAAATAGCACATTTCACCCGTGAGTCGTTTCTCAAGAGGCCAGATCTTCTTCTCCAGCCACTGCTGGAGCTCGAGATCGTCCGCGTATCCCCGGAAGAGAGTCATTGAAAGATGAGTGTGAGTGTTGATCAACCCCGGAATCAGCACTTTCCCTCTACAATCGATTACCTCGTCTTTCCCGGACCCATGAGTTATGCCCATGTCACGAATGGTTCCACTGTCATCAATGCTGACGGAGGAGTTCCGCAAAACCTCTCGATCAGGGTTCTGCGTTACCACCCAGTCGCACCCTTGGAGGAATAATCCCGTTGTTCTACGCCTCTGTGCGAAGCTGGGTTTGAGAGTGGACCCCTTTTGAAGGCTTGTAGGAAGCATCCAGAAGGGCTCTAACGCTCAAGGCCTTCGCCTTTCCGATTCCAGCTCCGACTGCCATTTCCGTCACGGACGCACTGAATGTTCGTCTCAACGTTCCAAAATGGGACAGCAATTGTTCGGCCGTGCGAGGTCCTATGCCGGGAACCGAGCTAACAATGGATTCCTGAAGCCTGTTAATGTCAACCGACCTCGGCTTCCGGACGACGAGTGGAGGGGGCCCCCGATGGCCCTTGTACCGCCCACCTTTCCCAAGAGTGATCAAGAACTCAGCCGTCTGTTTCGCATCGTGAGTAAAAAAACAATGCAAGCCGAAATCTAAAACCGCAGAAATCAGGGCACCCCAGAGAGAACGGGGGTTCCGAGATCTCTTGAGTTCGTCGTCGAGACTTCCCTCAACGACCAGAATCTTGTCTTTGTACGACTCGCCTATCCTATAGGCTTGATCGAAGAGCCTCCCGCTAAACAATGAGGAGACGAAGTCCCGCGCAGATTTTCGTTCTACTGCGTACTCACCAACTATGTAGTCAGCTACCTCAAGGACCCGATATTCAACTGAGGCTCCTTTCGAGCGGAGTTCATCAGGAACACCTGACGGCTTCTCCCTTTCATCAACAGCTATCCGAACCATAATCGGTCTGAAGTCTCAACGATGTTGTCACAACAAAAGACTATGCGAGAAAATAGAACTCAATCTATGCTGGGACATGTGCTCTCTTACACTGATCGCGAACGAGAGAATGCCCTCTTAGGAAAGCAATCCTCAAAAGGAACTGTTCCCGTTTTTCGCATCGGCCTTGATGGGCATTCCGAAATCAGCCGTAGACCAGTTGTTGAAGGAGAGCGAAGACCACTCATGTCGGGAAGCACCTGAGATCTGCGTCAAGGTAATGGCCATCGCAAACCTACCGACACTATACGGTGACTATCAGGCCGTCGCGTTCTGGAACAATTTCGACAAGAAAGAGCACGCTGCGTTTGTCCATGGCGATATTTTCGAGAAAGAGAACGTTCCAGTAAGACTGCACTCCGAGTGTCTTACTGGCGACGCTATTGGCTCGCTCCGGTGCGATTGCCGGGAGCAGCTTCAGGAGTCCCTCGCTCGAATAGGTAAGATGGAAAATGGTATTGTTCTCTATCTGAGGCAAGAGGGACGTGGAATCGGCTTCGTCAATAAGATCAAAGCCTACCAATTGCAGGATGCTGGATTCGACACCGTTGAGGCGAACAAGAAGCTGGGCTTTCGACCGGATGAGCGAGACTACGACATTGCTGCCCATATGCTGATGTCACTCCATGTAAGATCGGTCAAGCTTCTCACAAACAATCCTGACAAGCTGAAGGATTTGCAGCTTCATGGGATCAAGGTGGCTGAAAGGATCCCTGTCGTGATGCCGCCCAACCAATTCAACAAATTCTACCTGGAGACGAAAAGGAAAAAACTAGGCCACATACTGGACATTGAACAGCGCGATGATCTAGCGGCCTATCCCCATACTGAAAATTCGGATTAGTCTATTCAAATTTTCTTGGCCTTCACATCCACTTCTTTGTGTTTCACCTTGTAATCATTGATCAGTTCTTTCTGCCTCGCGTCAAGCTTGCCAGCCCACTCGTATCTTTCTGTGATCCGTAGGTAGAAACCGAACGGATCGACGATTCTGAAGTCGCGACGCCCCCATTTCTTCAACTGCAAGGGCTGAACGATCTTTGCGAATTTCCTGACACGGTTGTAGAAGCGTTCCACTCGATCAACTGGAATGATTATCTCAACCCCGTAACCACATTTTGTGGTCTTCTTGAATCGACCGAAGTAAGAATGGGAGTACACCTTCTGACTGCCGCCGTAGAAATTCAGCACACTTCTCTTTCTCCTCATAACAAGATAGTCCTCGGTTCTCCACAAGAGCTTGAAATCGAGTCTCGAGTAGAACCCGATTGCCTTCTTGAAGTCCGGGACGTGAAGCTCAATATAGACATCCGTTAGCATTGCCGTTCGACCATGGTCAGAACAGTACAATTATTTGAAGACCCGAACGTATCCATGGACCAACTATCAGAATTCTACAAGGTCGAGGGATCTCCCCACACCTACCTCATGTTCGTGACAACGATCGATGGGATCGCCGTTCCTCTCGAACCCGGTCAACGCGGAGGATCCGAAATTGCCCTACGGCACTTGAAGGACAATCCAATAGCGGCAGGGGGTCTCACCGATAACAGAGCTCTCCAATATGGGTGGGCATCAGCCGACGCCGTTCTCGGAGGGGCCGGAATCCTCAGAGACAACCCAAACGCGACTTGGTACCCCAGAGACAAGGACTTGCAGGGTCTCTTGAGGAAAAGGAATGGTAAACCCGTCAGGGCAGTTGTAACTGGCAGAGGAGAGGTCGACTTGAAACACCCTGTGTTCAACCCCAAGAACGAGGAGTGGCAGCCGGTCCTCTTTACCACGAGGAAAGGAGAGGAGAGGCTGAAGGCTCAGGCGAAACAACTTGGCGCTCAAGGGCATCGGGTTCTCGAGCTCACCAAAACGTACCCTATTGGAGACACGAGCGTAGACCTTGGCAAAGCCTTAGGGATTCTAAGAAAGGACTACAAGGCGAATCTCCTGGACATTCAGGGTGGGCCAATTCTAGCAGGGAAGGTGGTCAAGGCGATGCTGGTCGATGAGATCAGGCTGACGGTTTCCCCGCAGGTCATGGGAGATCTCAACTCTGAGGGAAAGCACAGACCCGGCTTTGTTACTGGGATCCATTTCGGACTGGAAGACTCTCCAATCGCAGAGCTCGAGTCCATAGGAGTCTCAGGGAGTCATATCTTTCTCCGATACTTGATGAACTACAGGAACTAGAGCTGCTAGAAATGGAAATGTTTGCGATGCGAGAATTCCAATTCTCATCGGCTGCCTCGCTCGATGTTGACGAGAAGGCGATTCAGGGACACAACTACGAGCTAAGAGTCGTCGTCAAAGGAACGCCCGACGAAAGAGGGGTAATTCTGGACACCCGTATTATCGAGAGAATCGTCAACCAAGAAATAATCGCGAAACTAGACAAGAGAAATCTGAATGAGATTATTCCCAACCCGACAATGGAACGCATATCAGTGTGGATCTGGAACAAGCTCAAACCATCAATCAAAGAACTCTACGAGGTCAGAGTGTGGGAGAACAGAAAGAAAGGAACTAGCGTAATCTACAGAGATACGGCCTAACACAATTCTAGCTCTTTGATGGATTGCCTTTGTTCTTAGCTTGCAAGTATTCGGGTACATCAAGCTCAAGGAAAGCCTCGTCGATGTCTCCAATGGTTTGCTTGAAGTGATGCCTTTCGTACAAGTTCTTTGCGGAGGTATGGATTGTTGATGTTTCGACACCAACCGCGCCTCTCGCTACGGAGTCTGCAATCGATTCAACCAGGAGAAGAGATCCCACTCCTTTTCCGCGGTACGCCGGCGTAACATAGAATGCCGTTATGAACGAGTTCAAGCCTCCATCGATGATATCTTCATGCATCACGTAGTGGATGAACCCGATTACTCGACTGTTATCTTCTGCGATGAGCAATTCAGTATTCTTAATTGCCCGATGTATCGAGGCCAGTCGTCCAGAGTCTGGCTTCCAATCGAACCATTCAGAAAGAAGGCTGTCCACGGCAAGGGCATCAGTCTTTGCGGCTCTCCTGACTGTGGGAAAGTTGGCCAACCCTCATCAGAACCCCTCCCGTACGCTTCCATCACAATCGAAGAAGAATAAAGCATTATCCTGTGTTTCCTGAGTGGGATTCTGATGGTTCAAGAGACTCCATCAACCTCAAGAGTGGGTCTCAGATTCTCTGTCTGTCCAGCTTCGCATTTTGTTCTCAAGCACATCCAAGGCCAGAGCGCCATCGCTAAGGAGTTCATCGTGGAATTCGCGAATGTCGAAACGTTGTCCCAGAGCCCTCTCTGCTCTAGTGCGTAGCTCGCTGATCTTGAGTTGGCCGATCTTGTAGGCGAGTGCTTGACCCGGCCACGCGATGTATCTATCCACTTCAGACGCTATGTTGAGTTCTGAGAGAGCTGTATTTTCTAGGAAGTATTGGATGGCGCGCTCACGTGGCCAATGCTTATGATGGATTCCCGTGTCGACAACCAGTCGGGCTGCACGCCAGGCATCGAAGCTCAGCCTCCCAAAATCAGAAAGAGCGTCTTTGTAGAAACCCACCAGCTTAGGGAGTTCCTCTGAGTAGAGACCCCATCCTTCGATGAATGCCGTATAACCTCCATGTCTACGAAACTTCGGCAGATCTGTCAGTTCCTGCTGAATTGCCAGCTGAAGGTGATGTCCCGGCACCGCCTCGTGATACGCCAACACCTCCATTGTGTACTTGGGCCGTTGCTCTGGTCGGAACGTGTTCACGTAAAAGTAGGCTGGACGTGAGCTATCTTCTGGCGGACGGTAGTAGTACGCGTCGGGGGCGGCTTCGGCTCTGAACGCTTCGATCTCACGGAATCCATATTTCGCCTCGGGCAGCCGTCCAAACAATAAGGGAAGCTTCGCGTCCATCTGTTCCAAAATCTTCTTGAACCCTGCCAGAAGCTCGGCTGCTGAGGTATTGTAGAGCGATCTGTCCCGTCTGAGTGACGAGATGAAATCTTGGAGCGACCCTTTGAAGCCCATACGGTCTACGATGGCTCGCATCTCGGTGTGTATGCGCGATAACTCACGGAGACCTAGATCATGAATCTCATTCGGTGACAGATTTGTTGTGGTGTAGTGCCTGACTGTGTAGGCGTACCGGTCGTTCCCGTCGGGAAGAGACCAGATCCCGACGTCGCTTCGGCATGCATGGAGATACTCTTTCTTGAAGAAGGCGAGGAGCTTTTCAAAAGCTGGAACTATCGAGTGTTGAATCGCTTCCGCAATATCGTTCTTTATGCGAAGGGATTCCTTTGAACTAATTCCAGATGGAATCTTCTCGACTGACTTGTAGAGGTCAAGCCTCTCAGGATCATGAACCACGTTAGCTTCCAGTTGGGGAATTATCTTCTCAGCGGTGACTTTTGCGAGAACTATTCCGACCCGTATTCCCGCTCGCATGCTCTCTATCACCTGGTCAACAAGTTGGGGAAACGCTCGGAGTCGGCTGGAAAAATTCTCGAAATCCGATAGCGTCCTGAATGGATGGTAGGTGACCAGCTCGGGAATATCGATCTGTAATCCAGACTGCTGGGTCATAGGCGTGAGATACGGACGAAACTTCGCCGACTCCAGATTATCCTCAAGCTCTCGTTCGAAGAGTTCGTAGTTCAGAAGATCTGGTTTAGAGAACGGCTTCTTGACGCTTCTTAACTGGTCCAGATATTTCTTGGACTGAGCGACTCGACGGTTGAACGCGCCCTCCGAGGCATCCTCTAGGACTCCATCATATCGATGATCTCCGAGATAAGTTGCGCTGAGAGGATATTCTTTGAGGATGAATTCCCAGTAATCGTGGTACAGTTGGTTGAGCTGAGTTACAACGTCTCTAGAGGAGACTGGCTTCCGGCCCTGCAAATTCGTCCCTTTTGGAACTCTGGAGGTGGATTCTATTTATGGAGAGAGATCGATCCGAGACTTGGAAGTCGGCGGCAACCGCAGCGAATTCTTCTCGGCTATTCTTTCTTGACGTTGAGTAAGAGGCCTTGCTGTTTGAACCAAGAGGAGAGGGTGTCTGTCAGCTTGTCGAATTGTTTGTTGACGCTCCTCATTCCCAGAAGCCCTCCAGCAGCACCTGAACCAATCTTCAGCAGTCTTAGCGTCCCGCCTTCGGTAGCGGGGTAGATTTCGAAGGTAACAGCATGGTGTTGGGCCGCTGCCCCGAGGAGTATGTTGGCTCCTTTGCTACCCTTGTCCGCCTTCCCCTTTAGAGCACCGTCCCACTGAACCGTGAACCCGCTCGAGGTGAACGCTTGCAGAACCAGGTTCTGAATATTCTCTACCGATCCCCTTACAGCAATGTCAGCATATTTGGCCAAGTGAGTTTCTCAACCCATTATGGGGAATCTATCATCGCGAATAAATCCGTTGTGCCCTCGATCTAATCGTCTCTAGATTCGCCAGAGTAGTTCCCTGTAGTCTGCGAAGTCTATTTACGACAGACCACGGGAGTCACCTTAATGGCCGACAAGGACTTCAGTTCAGCTCTGATCTATCACGAGGCTACGAAGCACTCTGAAGTCAGCATTGGAGCGTCCGCTCACTACCTCGACTGGGACAACAAACCAGCACAGTTCAAAGAGTACAAGAATCTCCCTTCCATTGCCCTTCCTCGCAATTTTCCTCTGCCTAGAGAGAACTCTATCAAGGCGATAACGGGCGAGCCGCAGAAAACAAGCTTACAGCAGGTTGACGTAGGGGTTCTCTCTGAGCTTCTCTTCTTCTCCGCAGGCCTCACACGAGCGGTGAGATTTGGAAAGGAACTCCACTACATGCGGGCAGCCTCCGCGACTGGTGCACTGTATCCCATTGAAACCTACGTGATCTCAGGTCGAATCCCTGGCTTAGAGGAAGGAGTGTATCACTTCAATCCTGAGCAGTTCTCGTTGGCGATGCTGCGAGATGGAGACTATCGATCCGCGCTCGACGACGCAGGAAGCCCAGACAGCCAATCTGCACCGTTCACATTGGCGTTCACGTCACTGGCGTGGAGGAATGCATGGAAGTATGAAGCGAGATCCTATCGTCACTGGTTCTGGGATTCGGGGGTCATCGCAGCTAATCTTCTTGCCACATCCAATTCGGCCGGCCTCGCAACCGGACTTGAACTAGGCTTCGTTGATTCGGAGGTCGACCGGCTTCTGGGTTTAGAGGCAAAGAAGGAGGCAACTGTCGCTTTGGCGGTTGTCGGAGCTGGTCGTTCCGAAAAGGCTCCCAGATTACATCAGCCGATTCCAAGCCTCGCCTTAGACATCAACCCACTCTCAAGGCGAGAAGTTGACTATCCGATAATTTGGGAAACTAATGAGTCCTCTGGACTAGGAAGCAGGTCGGAGACCGATTCTTGGAAGACGAGCCTAGGGCCATCCAAACGAACGGTTCCATCAACTACGCCAGCTTTTCCATTACGAGACTCCGAAAGAGACCAGTTTCCGCATTTAGACGAGGTGATTCTTCTTCGAGGGTCCACCCGAAAATTCGCCCGTGAACCCATCTCGTTCGACTGTCTCTCCACGATCATTCGTGCTTCTGCGACCGACATCCCTCTGGACTTCTTTCCAGACAACGAGGCATTGATCGATTTCTACTTCATAGCTAACGATGTCCAAGGACTCCCTGCGGGATCCTACTTCTACAACGCTGACAAAAACTCCGTCGAGCAATTGAAGCTCCACAGAAACCGCTCCATGTCGGGCTACCTTTGCCTCGGACAACAGCTCTTCAGCGACGCGAGTGTCGTATTTTTCCTCATGACCAACCTGACTTCCGCTCTGAAATCTCTTGGCAACAGGGGCTATCGAGCAGCGCAGTTCGAAGCAGGTGTTCGCGCAGGGAAGATCTACCTCTCCTCTTATGCGGTGGGAATCGGGGCCTCCGGCTCGACATTCTTCGACGATGCCGTCACAGAATTCTTCTCACCACATGCTAAGGAGAAGAGTCCCATGATTGCCGTCGGAGTTGGAGTCCCAGGATACAAGGCAAGACCAGGAAAGGTTCTTCCGCGGATCACGATTAGAGCTCAGACATTCTAGGAACCCATTGACTTGGCAGATTTGCCCCGGACGAATCAAGGTGATGCTCTGAAGAGGGGTCGTGCCCCGAGAACCGTTTTGTCGTTCGAGGTTTCGAATTGAGCAGTAACCTGTGTCCCCGGTGTCACAAGCCGATTAGGATACCTGAAGAAGAAGTCATCGTAGTCAGGACAAAGCTTGGAAAAGGGAAGACTGAGGACCGAATGGTTCACAAGGTATGCCCATCGAGCGAGCCCGTCGCTCAAGTCGGAGGCCAACAGTACTGCACTAACTGCGGCCATGCGAAGTCGATTCATTCGCCCCGCTGTTCATATTCAAGCTTCGACTACGGCTGCGATTGCAAGGAATTCCGCGGGTAAAAGTCCGAGAAACTCCCTGGACGCAGATGGCATGATGATGATCCAGAGATACGAGATATGAGTGACCAGTTTTCACTGTCTGAGGTTGGAGCCTGACTGGTTGGAATCAACTGATTCGAAGTTGAAGCGTGTGAGGCGTATAACCAACTGGCTCATTTACACCTCGGTGATCCTCGGGGTGGCTCTATTGGTTCAGCTCTACGTACTCATAGTTCCTTCATGGTTGTTCTACTCAATCCTTGCCGGTTGGATTCTCTATCTGGTCGTCGCTATTGCGGTGGCAACCGGCCGCGACAAGGCATACCCTGCAGCCCTCGCTCTATCAATCGTAACTCTAATTGTCTCTCTTCCACAACCAGAACACTACTCTCTCGCTGAAGCCGGCCCGACCCTTGCATCGCTGACCTTCATTGCCGGGTCAGTGTTACAGATAGGTGTGATAATCCTCGTAACTTCCTCTATGTTCCTAGAAAGAAGGCGATCAGGCGTCAGAACGGTTTCAATCCAACGATAACGAACCCTGGTTCGACCCGACAGATTCCATGCAGGGTCGATCTGAAAGTGCTTCTCAGAAAGACCAAATAGCGACTGCTTCTTGAGGGCGGTCGATGCAGCAGTCAAGCGCTGGAGTCCGTCCGCGTCCTCGAATCGAGACTCTGGCCGACTTGGTTTTGGCCTTTCGCTTTCAATCGGCTCCATTGCCCTCATAGCGAATCCTCCGAAAAGCGCGGGCGAGATAACCACGCACATCCTTGCATTTGCTTACACGTTCTTTGTGCTCATCACCGCCTGGCTGATATAT
>Ga0099794_10000403_pt1 | contig 14490 bp, 15 predicted proteins | sample Rivendell_Oct201_10_FD_77320 | JGI IMG/M metagenome (GOLD analysis project Ga0099794, IMG submission 77320) | Vadose zone soil microbial communities from the Eel River Critical Zone Observatory, Northern California, USA -... | ecosystem: Host-associated > Plants > Roots > Rhizosphere > Soil ... | reverse complement strand
GAGGTAAAGCCCGGCACCGGCATGCTCGTCACGGCCCGCGGCTTCGGCGACGTGCAGCTGCACATCGAGTGGGCCACGCCGGCGGTCGTGAAGGGAGAAGGCCAGGAGCGCGGCAACAGTGGCGTCTTCCTGATGGGGATGTACGAGCTCCAAGTGCTCGACTCCTATCAGAACGACACCTATCCGGATGGCCAGGCGGGCGCGATCTACGGCGAGAATCCCCCGCTGGTCAACGCCACGCGGCCGCCCGGCCACTGGCAAGCGTACGACATCGTGTTCCGCCGGCCGCACTTCAAGGCCGACGGCTCGTTGGAGCGGCCGGCACGGATGACCGTATTTCTCAATGGGGTGTTGATTCAGGACAACTTCGAGTTGGTCGGGCCCACGGCGAACAAGGCTCGACCACCGTATCGCGCCCATCCTGACAAGCTGCCGCTCGAGCTACAGGATCACGGCAATCCGCTGCGGTATAGAAATATCTGGGTGAGGGAGCTTAGCGACTAAGCTCGCCCTGAGGCGCATATTCACGCGCTGGAGCCTTGAACAGCGCCGCAAAGAACACCAGCACCGCGGCTGCAAATGCCGCGGGCAGGATCCAGAAGCTGCGCCACTGATCGAGCGTCAGCGCCGTCGCGCCGGCCAAGAAGCGGTCGTATACGTTGCCGGCGATCTGCGCGCCAATCAGCATGCCGACGCCGTAGGTCACGAGCACGAGGAAGCCTTGCGCCTGGCCGCGCACCGCCGGCGTCGACTTCTTGTCGACGTAGATCTGGCCGGTGACGAAGAAGAAGTCGTAGCAGGGGCCGTGCAGCAGGACACCGAGCGCGATCATCCAAAAGACCGCATCCGGAGCGGCCAGCGCGAACAGCGCATAGCGAAGCGTCCACGCGCCCATCCCCATGATGAGCATCTTCTTCACGCCGAGCCGCAGGAACAACATCGGCATCAGCAGCATGAAGATCGTCTCGGACATCTGCCCGAGCGTTTGGGTTGCGGCGATCTTCTGGACGCCGGCCGCCCCCAGGAAGAGCTGCGTGAAGTTGTAGTAGACCGCGAGCGGGATGCACAACAGCAGCGACGCGACGATGAACACGTAGAACGGCCGGTCGCCGAGCTGCTTGAGCGCGTCGAGCCCGGCGATGCTGCGCAGCGAGACGGGCTGCCCCCTCCCGGAGGGAGGCGTGTGCGGCAGCGTGAAGCTGAAAAGACCGAGCACCACGCTCGCGATCCCAGCCGTGTACAGCGGCATCGCGGTCTGCTCTGGGACCACGCCCGTCACTTTGCCCAGGAACAGACTGATGAACAACCCCGCCACGATCCAGCCGATCGTTCCAAAGACGCGGATCAGGGGAAATTGCTGCTCCTGCGACTGGATGTGGTGGAACGCCAGGCTGTTGGCAAGGCCGAGCGTCGGCATGTAGCAGAGGTTGTAGAACAGCAGCAGGAGAATGAACGTGAGCGGCGAACCGGTGAAGCGTGGCACGGCACAGAGGACGAAACCACCGAGCACGTGCAGGACGCCGAGGACCCTCTCCGTGGCGAAGTACCGGTCTGCCACGAGCCCCAGGAAGAACGGCGCGACAATGGCCGCCACGGGGTTCACCGTGTACGGCCAGTGGGTCAGCGTCGCCATCCCGTGGTTCGTCATATACACGGCGATGGATGTGTACCACGCCCCCCAGATGAAGAACTGGAGGAACATCATCGTGGACAGCTTGGCGCGGATCACCGCGTCACGATGCCGCTACCGCGAGTTCCTTGGTCAGCCGGATGATGATGTGCGCCCCCGCTGGTAACACGATGTCCGAATCCTTGGTCTCATGCGCCACCGCGGCGCCCGCAACACCGCCCACGATGCCGCCGATGATCGTGCCCTTCTTGTTGCCGCCGAGCACTCGGCCCAGCACCGCGCCGGCGACGGCTCCGGCTCCTACCTTGGCCGCATCACCCGAGGTGACGCCGCGTCCCTTGTGAATCGTCTCGAGCGAGTCCACCGACGCGTCGAGGGGGTACGAGGTGCCGCGTACAGTGATGCTCGTAACGCTCAACGTCAAGGTCCCCGGGGTGCGCGGATTGGGCGCCGGTTTTACGTCGGCGATCTTGCCGTTGACGACCGAGCCCGCGGGGATCACGACTTTTCCCGCGGCGTTCCTGACGTCCTCCACGACGCGCGCGGTGAACGGATCGCCCACCTTGGCGGTGCGCGACGAAATCGTATCGGCCGCCGCGATGTCCATCGTCGTGCCGACGCCGAGCCGCGCCATCGCCGGATGCGCAGGCGGGTTGGGACGCCTCGTGGGATTACGCTGCGCCGGCGGCCGAGTGACTGGAGGCGGCGTCGTTTTCTGATTCGGTTCCGGTACGTCACGCATCGTCGCCGACGACTCCGACGGTGCCAACGTCAGATTGCGGGCGGTCGAGTCGCTGGCCTGGCTTTGGTTCTGCCCCTTCTGACAGGCACTCACGGCGAAGACGGCGGCACTCGCGAGAATAGCTAGCCGAGTCATGGAATCCTCTCTGTAACAGCGGTTGGCAATGGGTACCCGCACTCAGAGCTCAAGTTCTACAACCGGTCTCGCAGGAACTCCGGTGTCAGTCCGCGGAGATATCCCGCGAGCAGCGTAAAGCTGTCGGTGACCAGCAGAATGCCCAGCACGATGAGCATCCCGCCCGCAATCCGGTCCACCCATACGATGTAGGGTCGGAAGCGCTGAAACCAGACCAGAAACCGGTCCAGGGCCAGCGCGGTCAAGAGGAACGGCAGCGCGAGGCCCAGTGCGTAAATCGCGAGCAGCAGGGTCCCCCGCGCCAGCCCCGCCTGCGTCGCCGCGAGTGTGAGGATGCCGCCGAGTATCGGTCCGATGCACGGCGTCCACGCCGCGCCGAACGTGAACCCGACGACGCCGGAACCGAAGTAGCCCAGCGGCTTGCGTGCCAGCTCGATGCGCCATTCGCGCATGAGGAACGCGGGACGCAGAATCCCCAACAGATAGATCCCAAACAGAATCAGGAATACGCCGCCCACGCGCCCCAGCCATACCTGATAGTCGCGCAGTAGATTGCCCACCGCGGATGCCGCGGCACCGAGCAGCACGAAGACGAGCGAGAACCCCGCGACGAACCACAGGCCGTGCAGCAGCGCCGTCCCACGCCGCCGCTCCGCTTCCTCCACCGACATGCCGGTGAGATATCCGACGTAGCTCGGGATCAGCGGCAGCACACACGGAGACAGGAAACTCAGCAGGCCGGCTGCGAATGCAACGGCGACTCCCACATTAACCGCAGAACGCGACGGCGGAGACGACCGTGGTCCAGCGGGCGTCGGGACCGCACTCGGCCGTCGAAGTTACGTTCATCGTGCGCACGATTTCGCCCGAGAGTAGCCACTGCTCGCGGCGCTCGTCCCACGCCTTGTCGGCCTCAAAGGGTACCCCAAGCACAGTCGCGAGCATCGACGCGGCGAGGTCTTCGGCGTATTCCCCGGAGACGGTCTCGTTCTGCCCGTAGCTGTGATGCTCCGAGATGTAGCCATGGTGAGAGGGATCAGCGGGCATCGCGACGCCGATCGAGGCGGCGACGAGGCGGCTGGGCTCGTTCGTCGCTGACTCCGCAATCACGGCGAAGACAATCTGCCCGGGTTTGAGCATGCTCATCCCCTCTTCGCGATCGACAAGCTCGCAATGCGGGGGAAAAATCGAGCTCACCCGCACGAGATTGAAATTGGCAAGGTGCGCATCGCGTAACGCCATCTCGAAGCTCGTGAGCTTTTCCTTGTGCCGGCCTACGCCTTTCGTCAAAAAGGCCTTGGTCGGCATGAACATTCGTGAGTCAATCAACTCGGAGTTACCTCCCCTCGTACCATACCGCGGGACCCAGCTCGACCGGCGGCTCCGTGTCACCGCCCCGGTCCACAGTCGCCTGCATCACCTGCGCCAGCACCTCAGCAGGACTGAGAGCGACTTCCACGACTTCGATCTTCGACTGCCCGCGGTCCTTGCCGCGCACAACCAGCATGTATTTCGCCGTGTAGACGCGCAACCGCCCATCCGCCGCCTTTCGTGTCACGACCGCCGTGCCCCATTCTTTGCCTTCTCGCTTGATGGGGCGGAACGCGTAGATGGTCTCGATCTCCGCCGGCGGCACCTGAGCTTCGACGGCAGCCGCCAGTTTCGCCCACCCCACCCCTTGTCCGGGCGCGGGACTCGCTAGCGGGAAGAGGGCGCCGGAGTCCGTACCGCTTGGCTCGCTTGCTGCCATCGCTCCACATAGAAGCGCAGGACGTGCATGAAGTCCTGCGCGTTGGTGACGACGCCGTACGCCTGGTGCGTGCCCCGATCGCGCAGTTTGGTGACGACGAATTCGGTTTGGTCGACGCAGATGGTCGTCAGGGGACGGATGTCTTCCGTCACCGGCGAGTCGACGAACGCAGGCAGCATGTTGCCGACGGCGATCGCGTGCAATGCCGTTGCGACAAACACGGCAAATGTGGCGGTCGACGTATAGCCGCGCATCGCATCCTGTGCAGCCAACGTATCGGGGATCACATTCGGCAGTGGACCGTCATCGCGAATCGACCCGGCGAGAACATAGGGCACGCCGCGCGTGACCAGCGCGTGCATGATCCCGCTCTTGACGATGCCCCCGCGCACGGCCGCTTCGATCGAGCCGGCGCGGCGGATCGCATTGATTGCCCGCATGTGCAGCCCATGTCCGCCTTCGACACTCTCCCCCGAGCTCGACATCCCCAGTGTCGTGCCGAAGATCGCGGCCTCCAGATCGTGGACGGCCACGGCGTTGCCACCAAGGAGCACATTGACGTAACCGTTCTCGATGAACCAGATCATGTCCTCGCGTGCGCGAGCGTGGACCAGCGCGGGACCGATGACCCACAGGACCTTGCCACCCCCACCACCCCCACCCCGCTCCTTCTCTTCCCCCAGCAGCTGCGCGAGCACGCTGTAGTCCACCGGCCGCTCGCGCGATACCTCCGTCGCCATGAACCGGAATTCATTCGGACTGTGGGTGCCGCCCAGAAAGCCCTCGACGTGGACGAAGATCCCCTCGGAGCCGTCTTCCGCTGCTCCCACAGCGACCTTGTCGCCCTTTCGCACGCGTCGCGGCTCGGTCGTTACGAGGTCATCATCCGTCGGCTGCACGATCACGCAGTCCATCCGGGGCAGGCGTGGACGACGCCAGCCGCTCGGCAGCTTCGCGTACGTCGGGAGGTTCGTCGTCGAAAAAAAACCGTCGGGGAGAACCCCGTCGGCTGGTGCGGGCGTGAATCGCGCGTCGGGCGCGCCCGACAGCGGGGGCGCGGCAAAGTTGGGTGGTCGGTACTGAAAACGAGGAGGACTCACAGGCCGGTCAAAATACCCGAAGTGAAATGGCTTTCACAAGAGTGAAACGGGATCGCGATCGACCGTCACCTCGCGATGCGCCTTCGCCCGCCACGCCCGTACCACGCGGCCGAGCACGCGCGGCTCGACGGACTTCCCCAACACGTGCCAACGCCACTTCCCTTTGAGGCGCATGAGCGGGCACGGCGCCGGGCCGAGCACCGTGAGCATACCGTCCAACCGCTCGGTCGAGGCACGCCTGAGCCAGGTGGCCACCTTCTCCGCCAGGTCCGCCGTGCGAGCGTGGTCGCTGGTCGCGATCACGAACCGCACCAGACCCGTTCGTGGCGGATATGGAGGATGGGGAGCTGAGCGCAGTGGCAGCTCGGCTGCCGCAAATTGCGCCACCGAGTGCGCTGCCGCTGCCCGGATCGCGTGATGGTCGGGCGCGCGCGTCTGCACGAACACACGGCCGCCGCGCGGCCCCCGCCCTGCTCTGCCCGCCACTTGCGCCACAAGCTGGAACGTCCGCTCGCCGGCCCGGAAATCGGGGAAATGGAGGCCGGTGTCCGCGTCCACGACGCCGACGACGGTGACGTTCGGAAAGTCGAGCCCCTTGGCGATCATCTGGGTGCCAAGCAGGATGTCCACCTCGCCGCGCGCGACCCGCTCCAGGATGTGGTGATGGGCCCATTTGCTCGTGGTCGTGTCGAGGTCCATCCGCGCGATGCGGGCGCGCGGATAGCGCAACCCCACGAAATGCTCGAGCTGTTGTGTCCCCAGCCCCCGGAGCCGTTGTGTCGGGTTGCCACAGATCGCACAGATCTCGGGAATCCCTTCCTCGTGCCCGCAGTAGTGGCAGCGCATGGTCAGCGGCATGTGGTGCACGGTGAGCGCGATGGCGCATTGGGGGCATCCCGGCACGTTGCCGCAGGCGGGACACTGCACGAACGTCGCGAACCCGCGCCGATTGAGGAGCAGGATCACCTGCTCGCCGCGCTCGAGCGCACCGGAGATGGCGGTATCCATCGCCTCGCTCCACGGGATCACGCCGGTCTCCGCCGGCGCGACCCGTGGCGCGCTCCGCAGATCCACGACCTCCACCGGCGGCAGCGGGCGCGCCCCCACGCGATCGGGCAGCGCGAATGTGACGAATCGCTCGTCAGTGAGCGTCTCGATCGAGGGTGTCGCGCTTCCCAGAATGAGGCGAGCTCCTTCGAGCTGCGCGCGCATCGCGGCGGCGTCGCGAGCGTGGTAGCGCGGGGCCGAGCCCTGCTTGTAGCTGGGCTCGTGCTCCTCGTCCACGACAATCGCGCCGAGCCGCTGCACGGGAGCGAACACGGCGGAGCGGGGCCCGACGGCGACGTGCCGCTCGCCCCGGCGTAGCACGCGCCACGCATCGGCGCGCTCGCCATCGGACAGTCCCGAGTGCAGGACGGCCACGCTGTTGCCAAAGACGCCGCGCACGCGCGCGACGGTCTGCGGTGTCAGCGCGATTTCGGGCACGAGCAGAATTGCCCCCCGACCCGACGCGACGACGCCCCGCAGCACGTCGAGGTAGACGAGGGTCTTGCCTGACCCCGTGACGCCGTGGATCAGGACCGGCTGCTCGATCGGCGTCGCGGCGATGCCGCGAATGGCCGCGCCTTGGTCGTCCGTGAGGTCCGGCGGCGGCGGCGATGACAGATCGGCGAAGGGATCGCGCATCTCCGGCACGCGCTCGATGCGCGCGAGCCCCTGCCGTACCAGCCCGTCGAGAGCATTCCTGGACAGTCGTAACTGTCCCACCAGATGCGAGACTGGAGCGCTCCCCCCCAGAGCCTCGACCGTCTCGTAGACCGCGCGGCGCTGGGGCGCCCGCTTGAAGCGCCGCTCACGCTCGAGCAGCGATTCGAGACCATTGCCGGTGAGCACAAGCAGCCGCTCCGTGGCGGCCGCCGGCCCCGCGGGCCGGGCAACGCTCCACAGGGGTCCCGGCAGAATCGCCCGCAGCGCGAGGCCGAGTGGCGCGCCGTAGTAGTCCGACATCCAGCGCCCCAGCTCGAGCAGTGGCGGCGAGATCGCAGGCTCATCGTCCGGTGCCGCGGTAATTGGCTTGATCTCGATATCGGCTGAGGGCAGATCGCTGATGGCTTCGGTCACGATTCCCACCACGCTACGGCGCCGCAGCGGCACGACGACCCGCGCGCCCGGGACGACGCGCGGCGCCAGGGCTTCAGGGATTGCGTAGATGTAGGAGCGGTTTACCGGAACAGGCAGCACTACCGCGGCGTAGCGCGGCACGCTCATCTGCGCCGGACGCCGAGGCCGGGCTCCTGGGGAAGACGAATCTGCCCTTGTTCGATGGTGGCGCCCGTAAACGGATCGTCCACGGTCAGCGCCGCGCCATCCAGATCGGCGGCATCCACGAGCGGCGTGAAATGCGCGGCGGCCGTGATGCCGAGCGACGTCTCGATCATGCAGCCGACCATGACGAGCATGCCGTGCGCGCGCGCGGTGGCGATCATGCGCAGCGCTTCACGCAGCGACCCGCACTTGGCGAGCTTGATGTTGATCCCGTCCGCGCGGCCGGCCAGTCGCGGAATGTCGGTGGCCACAAGGCAGCTCTCATCCACGACCACCGGCAGGTGGTGCTTAGACGCGACCCGACGCACGTCGGCGAGACCCTCGAGATCGTCGGGTACGAGTGGCTGCTCGAGGAATTCGACGCCGTATTCTTTCAAGACCGGGATCATCTGCTTGGCCCGCGCGACGGTCCAGCCCGCATTGGCATCCACGCGGAGAGGCTTCCGCGTCGCATCGCGCACGGTACGCAGGATCTCTTCGTCGCGGTCGGTGCCGAGCTTGACTTTCAGAATGGGATAGTCGTCGGCTTCGCGCACTTTGGCGCGCAGCTGGTCCGATGAATCGAGCCCGATCGTGAAGGAAGAGAGCGGCGCGCGCTTGGGATCGAGCCCCCACAGCCGCCAGACCGGCTGGCCCAGCTTCTTCCCGACGAGATCATGCAGCGCGGCCGAAAGCGCCGCGCGGGCCGACCAGTTCTTCGGCAGTGCGTGTTCCCACCGATCTTCCGCGGCTTCGAGGTCGAACGGATCGCGCGGCAGGTGCGCGCTGAGTCGCTCGAAGGCGGCGAGTACCGTCTCGAGCGTCTCGCCGTAGAACGACGACGGATCGGCTTCGCCCCACCCCTCCTGTCCATCCCCGTCCACGAGCCGGACCCAGGCGCGCTTGTACCCGTTGGTCGAGCCGCGGGCGATGACAAAGGGATGGCGCGTGGTGATGGAGCACTGCTCGACGACGAGCTTCAGACCCATCGATGCCTCTTCGAGGCCGTGGCGGTCACGTCCTCAAGATAGCGCCCGCACGAATGCGACGACACCGGCAGCGAGTAAATCGAGCCGGTAGCCGCCCTCCAACACACCGACGACGGGCCGCGTCCCCATCCGCTGGCGCAGTGTCTCCGTCCAGTGAACGATGTCGTCGGGCTCGAGCGTGAACTCGCCGAGCGGATCGCCCGCCAGCGAGTCGAAGCCCGCGGAGACGAGGAGGATGTCCGGACTCCAGTGCGCCAGCGCGGCATCGACGCCGGCGAGGAAGTCACGCACGTAGACGGGGCGCGGCAGGCCACCCGGTCGCGGGACATTGAACACATTACCGACGCCCCGCTCGTCGGCAGCCCCCGTCCCGGGATACCACGGATACTGATGCAGCGAGACGTATCGAATGGAAGGATCGTGCTCGATGAGCGCTTGCGTGCCGTTGCCATGATGGACGTCCCAATCCACGATCAGGACGCGAGCGCATCCCAGTGCCTGCGCGTGTCGGGCGGCCAGCACGACACTATTGAGGAAGCAAAACCCCATGGCCCGCTCCGCGAGCGCATGGTGACCGGGCGGACGCGTGATGCCGAAGGCGGTGCCGCCCCGCATTCCCTGTTCGACTGCCCCAAGCGCGACGCCGGCGCAGGCCAGCACCGACTCCATGCTTCTGGGCCCTAGGAACGTGTCGGCGTCGAGCGCGCCACCGCCGCGCGCCGCCAGCGCCTCGAGCATATCGAGGTATCGCGCAGGATGGACGCGCTCGATCGTGGCGCGAGTCGCGGCTGGCGCCTCAGCCCACGTGACGAGCGGCGCTAGCTCCGGCCGGCGCAATGCCTCGAGCACCACTTCGAAGCGCTGCGAGCGTTCCGGATGCCCGGCGCCAGCGTAATGATGCCGGCAGGCGGAATTCCAGACGACGGCGACGGACACCTATTCTTTGCGGTGAGTGTGCAGCAAATCGCGCAGCGATTCGACTTCGCGTTTCATCTCTTTTCGCGCATCCGCGAGCTCCGCCATCGCGCGCCGGTACCAGAACCACCCGATAACGGCGAGCAGCGCGACGCCGGCACACACGGCGGCCCAGGTGATCTGGTTGACCATCGCTAACAACACAGCGTTGAGCAGCAGAAACCCGACTGCAAAAATCGTGACGGCCCGGGTGAACGCGTAGCTGCTCACCGCACCGGTTGCCGCCGGCTCGGCAGCACGATCAAGGGGGCGTTGGGGACGGCGCCGAGTGCGCGCATGGTGAGGGACTCGTCGAGCACGGTCGCGCCACGGAACTTCACGACATACGACTCCTCGTTTGCCGTCGTCTTCATGGCGGCCCGCAGGGCCTCGTGCTTCAGCTGGGCAACGGTGGTACTGTCATCAACCTGCAACGGGACCTGCTCCCAGGCGGACGTCACCATCACCCGCACCGCATAGCGCTCCCCCCGCTCCCCCCGCTCCCCCCGCTCCCCCCGCTCCCCCCCCCCGACGGCAGCGCTCACGCGACCTCGACCTGGGACGCGAGCGGAAGGGTGGACAAGAAGCGGTCCAGTGCCTGGTCGAAGAACAGCGTCGAGGCGCGGACACGCGTGACGCCTTTCTCTTTGTCGTCCCACGCACTGATCACCAGTTCCTCGCCGCCCTGCCCGCGCAACGTCACGAACGTCGGCCCCGACTTCTCGACGAACGCCGCCGCATGCGGGACGCGTTCGGCGAAAAACTGCTGCGCGCGCGCCAGCACCTCGGCGGGCGAGAGAGAGACGGTCGTCGTATGGATCATGGCATCGGGAGAATCGTGATGCCGGTCGGCTGCCGCGGGACCGGAATACTGGCCACGCGAGCGCGGGTCGTGAGATCGATGACATCCACGGCGCCGGGATCGATCCCGACGCTCTCCTGCGAGACAAAGGCCCAGCGGCCGTCGGGCGAATACGCGACGCCATGCGGCAACGACTTCGAGGTCGGGATCTTGGCAACTTCAGTCAGACTCTGTGCGTCTACCAGCGATACGCTCTGCGCTTTCTTGTTGGTCACAATGACCCAACGCCCTTCGGCCGATGGCTCGACGTTGTAGGCACCGGTCCCCACCGGGATGTCCCGCACCAGCTCGAGCGATCCGGCGTCGAGAACCTGCAGCGTGTTGCCGTGATTGCACGCGACGTACAACCGCCGGTCGTCGGGAGAGACCGAGACAAATGTCGGCATGCACTCGTGTGGGGTCGGACCTGAGGCTACGGAATGCATCGGCATGGCCGGAGCGGTCATCCCTGCACCGGTCTTGTGCCGACGGCGAATGCGGAAGTTCTGCCGATCAATCTCGAGGATTTCATCCGAGTTCATGCATGACACGTACACCAGCGTCCCGGCATGATTGGCCTTCACGCCGTGCGGCATGTCGCACGCGGGGAGATTCGTCAGCGGCGTCATCGTCGCGGTCTGCACGATCGTCACGACGTTGGTGCGCGGGTGGTCGCCGTGGAAGTCGGAATTCGCGACGAACGCCAGCACGCCGTCGGGTGTCAACGCGATGGTCGTCGGAAACATCTCCGCCTGTGCCCGGCCGAGCAGGGTGTCGCTCCCGGCGCTCATCTTCCACACCGATCCGTAGGGCGTCCCATGGGCGATTGACACGTACCAGGCGGAGCCATCCGGTGCGACCGTCACGTTGTGAGGGCCATCGATATCGGCAGGCATGATCCCGACAGGAACGACTTTGGCCACGGCCAGTGCCGTGCCGTCCCAGGTCAACTGCGTGACGATATCACCAGATTCGCTGGCCACCAGAATACGGTAGCCCGGCGGAGGCGATGCGGCGAGGCCCGCCAGGAGTGCGAGTACAGCGATGAGACGCATGGGAAAAAGATAGCGCGGAACGGCGGTCAGGTCACTTTGGAGCGTCCGGCCAGTGCGTGTCCGGGCGTGCGGGCGGCGGCTGCTCGGCGCTGAGGCGATCGGCGCGGATGTCGGCGTAGATGAAGTTCTCGGGGGCGACGGGAGAATCTGCGAGACGGCGCAGCATTGCCAGTTGGCCGACATGGGTCATGGTATCGGCGAAGGGTCCCTGGAACGGTTGTTCTGTGGAGAGCGAGCACGGCGTGCCGCTCTTGAGCCGCTCGCCTACGGCCTCGACCAGGTCGTGGAAGCGCGCCACTTCTTCCTGGAATGTGGGAAGAGGGTCGGGCTTCACCGGATATGATCCGCCCTGAAAGAAGGCGCGCACGTAGCCCATCAGCGCCGACATGTGGCGCAGCAATTCGACCGGCGTGCGGACGCGGTTGCCCGCGCTGAACATGGGATAGTGCTCCGGCGCGCCGCGCAGCGTTTTCTGCGTGCGGTAGGCGATGGCGGCAAGGAAATGGCACAACAGCTCGCGGTCACGGTCCACGGTGGGAAATCGAGTCGAGCAGCGCGCGCGCCGCAAGCGCGTGCGCGGCCGGCGTCCAATGCTGGTCGTGCGGGGTACGGAAGATCGGAGGGCCAGCCGACGAGCGCACCAGCGTCGGCAACAGGTCGATGTAGCGGATCCCTTCCTTTTTGCAGCGTTCGATGACGATGCCGTTGTACAACCATTCCAGCGGGGAGTAGCTGCCGTCGGGGAGCTGCGCGTTCGCAAGCAGTACGAGGAACGGCACATGACGTGCCGCGGCGAAGCCGTGCGCCGCCGCCAACTCGTCGAGCGCCGGCTGCATCGCGCCCCGGATCCAGGTCGAATCCGCTTCGTTCATTGAATCGCGCGGCATCGCGCCCAGGATCACGCTGGCGCGCCGCAGGATGTGCGCGCCGAGCTGGAAGTGCAGGTTCAACCAGTAATCGACGCTCCGGAGCCACGCCTGCTTGTAGGGAGAGTAGAGCAAGCCGCCGTGCACGCTGCGGATCCCCGGCAGCACATCCGCGCGAATCAGTGTGCCGGCGAACAGCACGTTCGGATGGAACATGCGGCCGAAGGTCTGCGTGGTCAGCTCGAAAATGACCGTCTGCGGCCGGACGATCGGCAGCAGCTCGTCCATCCGCAGGCGGATCTGGCGCGGACTGTATCCGGCCACGCCGGCGTTCACCACATGCACGCGGCGCCGCGGATCGCGGGCAGCGAGCAGCCGCTCGAGCTGCTTGCTCCACGTGTCCTCGTTCGCGACCGCGAGCCCCATGGTGAACGAGTTGCCGACGGCGAGGATGCGGGTGTCGGCCCGCTGGATCTCGGCCAGTGTCGTGTCGCGCAGGCCGTCGCTCGACACGTCGATCGGGACGTTGACCTCCGGCGTGACGTAGCGATGGTGCGCGCCCGGCTTGAGCGTGTAACCGCGCACTGGGTGCGCGGCATACAGCGAGTCCTCGCGGTGATTGATCGGGAAGTAGCCCGGCGGATCGCGCGCGATGCGCATGACCACTTCCCCGGCCGCGACCGCAACCACGATGGCGATCGCCGCGGCGAGGAGCTGAGCCCGCAGCCGCACTGGTTCCTTCATTATTGTAGCACACGCAGCACTTCACGCGCGGCGCGCCGCCCGCTCGCCAGCGCCCCGGCCACGGTCCCGATTTCAGCGCCGTTCGTCGCTTCGCCGGCGAAGAAGAGCGTCCCGTCCACCGGCCGGGCGAGCGCGCGTGGGGCGCCGTTGCCGCCGACCCCGATGTAGCTATAGGCGCCGCGCGCGAAGGGATCGGCGCGCCAGTCGTGACTGGCCGACGCATCGAGTTGCTCCTCCAGCTCGCGCCGCGGCACCGCCAGAACGTCGGAGAGCGCGACCAGACTGCGCTCGAGCCGCGATGGCGGCTCCTCCGCGAGCAGCTGCTCGGCGGCCACTGCGCCGACGTATCCGACGAGTACCGGCGAGCGCACGGGAAGCGACGTCCACCACGTCGGCACTTCGGCGCCATGCGCGTGCAGGAAGGTCAACCCGCTGCCGTTCGAGCCGGCCTGCGCGCGCCGCTCCTTCAGAAATTCCGGTTTCTCCCAGAAGGCCTCCCGGAATCGCAACACGATCTTGAACACCTGCCCCATTTCGAGCGCCGCCAGCGCGCGCTGTTTGGCGGGGAGCTCCGGATCGAACCGCACGACGCCGGCCTTGAGGACGGCCAGCGGCAGCGTGATCAGTGCGGTACGGGCGCTCAGCGTGGGCAACGGAGCGCGGTCACCGCCGCGGCACACGACGCTGACCGTCCCGCGTTTCCACTCCACCGCTTCCGCGACGGTGCTGAGACGCACCTCGGTGCGCTCGGGGTCCAATCCGTCGCGCAGCCATTTCATCAGAGCGTCGCCGCCGTTCGCGATCCGGAACTGTTTGCCCTCGACCTCGTCTTGTTCGTCACCGCCATCCACCTCGACCGCGAGCGACTGCGCGCTCAAACGGTCGGGGTGCGCGGCGTAAAACCCTTGCACGAAGTCGCGCAGCATCCCGCGCCGTGCCGCTGGTACGCGCGCCGACTCCAGATACTCGCTCACCGGGAAATCCTTGCCGCCCCGACCAGCGACGCGACGTGCGAGATCGTGGTTCATGCGATCGACGAGCTCCCAAAAGTCTCCCATCGGTTTGAAGCGGCCGGCGCTGGCGAGCTCGTGCCTGTCGGGCAGCTCCAGCACCGCGAGCCCCGCGGCCTGTGCGAGCGGAAGCGTTTCGGCCGACGCGCCGTGAATGAATTCGGCGCCAAGCTCGAGCGGCACAGGTGAACGCGGATCGTGCAGGGTGAGAATCCGGCCGCCGACGCGCGGCCGCGCTTCAATGATAGTGACGCGGAGACCGGCGTGCGAGAGGTCGCGGGCCGCCGCCAGGCCGGCGGCTCCGGCACCGAGGATCAGCACGTCAACGCGTTTGCGATCTCGTGGCACGCTCGGAATACCGTTCGGACCG
>Ga0099794_10000402_pt1 | contig 14516 bp, 11 predicted proteins | sample Rivendell_Oct201_10_FD_77320 | JGI IMG/M metagenome (GOLD analysis project Ga0099794, IMG submission 77320) | Vadose zone soil microbial communities from the Eel River Critical Zone Observatory, Northern California, USA -... | ecosystem: Host-associated > Plants > Roots > Rhizosphere > Soil ... | reverse complement strand
CTGCGGCCGACCGTGCCGTTATCGAGCCGCAACTGCGACGCCGCGGCTGAAAACTGGCCTGCGCGAGCGACGCTTAGGAAAATGCGTATATTGTCCCAGTCCATTTGAAAATCGCCGCTCGTACCCATCAGGCTGGGTAATCATCGCAGGCAACTTGATCCAATGCCATAGCGATCGATATTTGTTTCATCGACGACTTGCAGATGACGCGGATAGGCGAAGATCATTCCATCCGCACGACACTCCCCGAAATAGCCGAAATCGCCCGCTTCGCCTTGCGCGGTCGCGCCTGTTGGGGAGCAAACAAATAAGCCCTAAACGACGCTTCGCCGCACTGCAGCAGCCCTTCGTGCGAATTGCTCCTTGATGGTATATGTAGTGTACTATATACGTATGTACGTATTCGCTTGACCTTGGTATCGCCTCGGAAGAAGAATGGTCGTTGGCCCGCCGAAGATCCTGCCTGGTTCTCGAGTCTTTGTAAGAACCGGAAAGATCGACGGAAATCGCTCATCCGCCATTTTATCCGTTGGACCAAAAGAGGGAGGGGAAAATATGAAAAACTCAACATGGGTTATTGTATCGGCCGTTCTTCTGGGCGCCTGTCAGTCCGGTGCCGCAGCCGCTGAAAAGAAGTATGGCCCAGGTGTAACGGACACCGAAATCAAGGTCGGCCAGACCGTACCCTATAGCGGTCCAGCTTCGGCATTTTCGAGTTACGGCCGCGTCATGGCGGGCTACTTTCAGATGCTGAACGACAAAGGCGGCATCAACGGCAGGAAGTTGAACCTGATTTCACTCGACAACGCCTTCAGCCCGCCGAAAGCGATCGAACAAACGCGGAAGCTCGTGGAGGACGACACGGTCCTTGCAGATGTTGGAACCGTAGGCACCGTCCCGAACATCGCCATTCAGAAATACCTCAATCAGAACAAGGTCCCCCATGTGTTCGCCTCGGCGGGAGGCCGGCGCTTCAACGATCCCCAGAATTTCCCATGGACGGTCCCGTTCTATCCGGCATTCCAGATGGAAGGCGCCACTTTCGGCAGGTTTATTCTCAAGAACATGCCGAATGCCAAAATCGCTGTCCTTTATCAGAACGACGACTATGGAAAGGACTTTCTGACCGGTCTCAAGGATGCATTGGGGAGCAATGCCAACAAGATTATCGCCGAAGCCAACTACGAGCTGAGCTATCCCACCATCGATTCCCAGGTCATTCAATTGAAGACCTCCGGCGCCGATACTCTCCTTCACTTCTCAACGCCGAAATTCGCTGCCCAGGCGCTCAAGAAGGTCCAGGAACTGGGCTGGAAGCCCACACAATTTCTTGCCAGCCCGATAAACTCGGTGCAGACGGTGCTGACCCCGGCCGGACTTGAAAACGTCCAGGGGATCCTAACGACCCAGTTCACCAAACAAGCCGGCGATCCGGCGTGGGCGCAGGATCCGGAAGTCATTGAATACATTGCTTTCATGAAAAAATGGGCACCCAATGACAGCCCGAACGATTTCATCGGCTTGACGGGCTACATCACCGCCCAGGCGATCGCGCGCGCTCTTGAGCGATGTGGCGATGACCTTACCAGAGACAATCTCCTGTATCAGGCAACGAACTTCAAAAAGCAGCGCGTTGCAATGCTTCTCCCGGGGGTGGAACTCAATAACTCCAAGGAAAACTACGCGCCCTATAGTTCTCTACGCATGGCGAAGTTCGAAAATGCATCGTGGAAACTCCTTGATTAGGCGACTGCCCAGTCTTGTCGTGGAGGCAACGAGCATTGCACTCATCGCGCCATACTGCGTCGGAGATCAGTGGCAGCTGACCCGCATGGATGAGCAATGACGCGAGATCCCCGTCGGTCCTCATTCCACGTATTACCCGCGGTGTCCAAGATCGGTCTCCGAAAGCCAGTTCATGGGTGGAGACAAGGAATACGAATCGCATGGAGGGGCGATGAGGAAAGAAGAGGCAGGGCGGCCTATTTCTTCTCGATTCTCGCGATGTCTACGATCTCAGCCCACCGACGGGTATCGGCCTCGGCGAAAGCTGCGAGCTGTTCCGGCGTCGAGGGAAACGGCGCCGCACCGATGGTCGTCATATAGGTCGCTGTCGCGGTATCGCTAACGAAGGCAGTGACGAGTTGATTTAACCTTGCTACGATCTGCGGCGGTGTTTTCGCGTGAACAAAAACGCCGACCCAGGCCGCCAGTTCGTAACCCGGCAATCCGCTTTCCGCGATGGTCGGAATGTCGGGCATCGACTGTATTCGTTTGCTACTGGTGACGGCGATTGCGCGCAGCGTACCGCTCCGCACCAGCCCCAGTCCGGTCGATGTATCCGCAAACGCGCAATCGACCTGCCCGCCGGCAATATCGGTCAAGGCCTGCGGTATTCCCCGATACGGCACATGCAGCAAGGCAATCCCAGCACGTGATTTGAAAAGTTCGGCCGCGCCACGACTCGATGTATTGCCGCTGGCAAAAGTCAGTGGCGTCGATCGGCTTTTGGCAAGCGTGATGAACTCCTCAACCGAGTTCGCGGGAAAATCGGCCTTAACGGTCAGCATCATGGGAATAGTCATAATTCCTGCGACCGGCGCGAAATCCGCTTTTGGATCGAACGGCATCGAATTAAAAAGACTGACGTTGGCGGCATGAGTCGAGTTTGTGGTCACAAAGATCGTGTGACCATCCGGTTCCGCCCGCAAGACCGACACCGCCGCAATATTGCCGTCCGCGCCAGGCTTGTTTTCCACAATGATCGCGACATTCGCGGCTCTCCTCATGCTTTCAGCCAGTTGCCGGGCGACGCCATCCGTGGCGCTACCCGCCGGGAATGGAACGACAAGCGTGATTTGATGTGACGGGAATGACTGAGCTGTACCAGCCGCCGGGACCAGCATCACCAACACCGCAACAAAAGCGCCAAGCGCTCGTCTCGCCTTCATCGGATCACTCCGCTCTTTTCCCGACATCGCATAACCTCCAACCGCGCAGCCGAACTGAATTTAGTTCATGCGCTTATCGCGCGTCGTGCCTCTAGCTCTAGCGCATAAACTCGATTGCCTGGCTGAAACCGGACAGTCCAAGCATCAACCGATCACACGACCCCGTCGCAATTCGCTGATGCTTTCAGGCGATAAGCCCATTTCGCTCAATACATCATCGGTGTGCTGCCCGAGCATAGGCGGAGGCAGCCCTGCGTGGCGCACTGCTCCGTCTATCAGAACCGGGTGCCCTATACCGTTTAACGGACCTGCAGTGCTATGATTGTATTCAAGGACGACCCCGCTTGCCCGCGTGTGCGGGTGGTCGAGCAATTGAGCTATTGAATTGATGGGCGCACAGGGAACGCCGACGTCCGCCAGCCTGTCGTTCCAGAACGCGACCGAGTGCCGCGCAATCGCGGCCTGGACATGGCTGATGGTCTCGTTGCGGTGCGCAACGCGATCCGCATTCGTCCTGAACCTCGGATCGTCGACGATGTCCATCAACCCCGCGACGGAACTGAACTTGCGCCACAAATTGTCGTTCGCGACTCCGATCATGATCGGGCCGTCTGCAGCCTCGAAGGCTTGATAAGGGCAAAGCGACTCGTGGCTCGAACCACATTTGGGCGGTTGAACACCGCGCTCCCAGTAGGTTTGAAGATTATAACCCAGCAAGCCCAGCGCAGTCTCGAACAACGAGACCTGAATCGAACCTCCCGCTCCGGTCTTCTCGCGCGCATACAGCAGCGCCAGAATCCCGCTAAACGCGTGCACGCCGGTCATTTGGTCGATCGGAGATATCGGGCTGCGGATATAGCCGCCATCCTGATCGCCCGTCATCGACATGATTCCGCAAAACGCCTGCAAAATGACGTCATAGCCTGGCGAATTCTTTAGCGGCCCCGAACGGCCAAATCCGGAGATGCTGCAATGGACCAGGCGATCGTTCAAAGCGCGAAGGGTTGTTGCATCGATGCCCAGTCGCTCGGCGACGCCGGTTCCAAAGCTCTCGATTGCGACATCGGCGGATTTTGCCAACGTGTGGACAATCTCACGTCCTTTTGCCGTCTTCATATCGACAGCTATGCTTCGCTTGTTTCGGTTGGCGCTGAGAAATACCGTGCCCAGTCCGGGGGCTGGAAAAGGTGGCCAGCCACGGGTTTCGTCCCCTTGCCCGACAGTTTCCACCTTGATGACGTCGGCGCCGAGATCGCCAAGATATTGGGCGCATAGAGGCCCCGCGAGAACCTTCGACAGGTCGAGGACACGAATGCCGGTCAGAGGTTTTGACACTGTTTTTCCCTCGATTGGAACTGCGTAAGATTTGCGAAGACGGGCACCGTTCACGTGCCTAACTGGCCGCGGAAAAGGCCCCGCCCATATAGGCGGGAAAGCCGCAATTCCTGACCAGCAGATAATCAGCCGCGCGACGCTCGTCCTCCGAAAGCTGGGTCCGCCATTTGCTCGCGACGGCATACGCCTGCGCGAGGCGTTCGCGCAGCGCTCGTTTTCCATCGGTGATGGGCTCAGCCTCCAACCAATAGGCTGCATTGGCAATGACGCCGTCAAATGCCGGCGTCCGAACTGAGGAGCCAAGAAATCCGGCGCGGGCGAAGGCGCTCGCCAGCACAGCGTCCGCGTTTCCGTCTACTTGCACCACCTGCGAAACCGCAGCCACGGCTTGTTCGACGTGAGCAGGGATGCCTCCCGCCTTTCGAAGACGGTCGTGATCTAGCCTACCGAGAAACAGGGTCCTGATCATGTTGCGCGGCTCACGTCGTTGAATGAGCTTCGAGAATATCTGCATCTCGGTGCGGATCGCGTCGTCGAACGGCTGCGTCAGCCCCTCGCTCACGCACTCGAGAATGGCGAGCGGCGCCGGATAGTGCCCAAGGGTATCCGCAAGAACCTCCGCACGCTCTCGTCCGATGATCGCGCTTGCACGATCGGCATCTGCCGGCCGCCATCCAGCGCGGTCCCAAGGCTGCGAGGCCGCCGCATTGGCCAAGACCCAACGTTCCGCCGCTATGACCTCCTGGCCGGCAGGCACCAACTGGTCGACCACGCCTGCTGCCAGCGCGTCATTGCCGGACAGGCGCCTACCTTCCAAAAGCACCGGGAGAGCCTTTTCGATTCCGATCAGGCGGGGGAGCCGCTGGGTTCCTCCCGCCCCCGGCAGCAGCCCGACCAACGACTCGGGAAGTCCGAATGCCGCCTTGGGCTCATCCACCATGACCCGATGATGGGCCGCGAGCGCCAGTTCCCCGCCCCCACCCAGCGCCAACCCAGCGATTGCTGCAGCAATCGGTTTGCCCGCAGTTTCGATTCTGCGCAGCGCCTGGCTGAGCGGGAAGAAATGGTCGAACGCCACCCTATCCCGCGCCTCGGCCGGCGCAGCCATGATCATGTCGTAAGCCGAGCCTAATTCGGCGAGATCGGCGCCGGCGCAGAATGCCGACGGCTTCCCCGAGCGGATCACCACACCTTTTACGTCACTTCCATGCAGCCACTCGCTAAAAGAGGCGAGTTCCGCGATGGCCGCATTGGAGAACACGTTCATTGGCCGGTCCGGCATGTCGAAAACGAGATGCAGAACGCCGTTCTCAGTTTGCTCAGCCCTAAATTCCTTCAATTTCGCCAACTTCATCATGGCAACTCCGTCGGGACAAACCATTCCATTTATAGCATACTGTATATTTGCGTACTAGTTACAATGACCGGGCTGGAAGCGACGAGAAACTTGCTCCTGCTTCTGTTGCATCGCCGCTAAGCCTGGAAGCTTTCGGATTCCTGTGACAATGGTCGATCCCTCCAGGTCGAGAGGAACGCTTCTCGGATTCCAACTTGCACTTTACCGATCGCGAACATATGGTACACTACCTAACTAATTTGCGATGGGCGTCCAGCGATGATCGAACGAACCATTTTCCGCGAGGAACATCATATTTTCCGGGAATCGGTCCGGCGTTTCGTCGATCGCGAAATTGTGCCATTTCACGCACAATGGGAAAAGGACGGCATCGTGCCGCGGGAACTGTGGCTCAAGGCCGGCGCCGAGGGTCTGCTCTGCTGCACCGTGCCCGAGCAATATGGCGGCATGGGCCTCGACTATTTGTTCGACGTGGTCGTGTTCGAGGAATTATGGCGCTCCGGCGCGAGCGGCCCGGGATTTTTGATCCACACCGATCTCGTCGCGACCTATCTGCTTTCCTTTGGAACCGAAGCTCAAAAGCGCCAATGGCTGCCGAAGATGGTGTCGGGCGAAGCGATTGGCTAACTTGGCATGACGGAGCCTCATGCAGGCAGCGACCTCAAGGCGATCCGGACCCGTGCCGTTCGCGATGGCAACGATTTCGTTATCAACGGCCAGAAAGTTTTCATCTCGAACGGCCAACTCTGCGATTTCGTCGTGCTCGCGACCAAAACCGACGGCAGCGCGGGCGCCAAGGGCGTGACGCTGTTCATCGTCGAGAGCAACCGACCGGGATTTCAGCGCGGCAGAAATCTCGAAAAGATCGGGATGAAAGCCCAGGATACTTCCGAGCTGTTCTTCGAGAACATACGCATTCCCTCCACCAACATGCTTGGACAGGAGGGCAAGGGCTTCGCGTTGATGATGACGAAACTCTCGCAAGAACGGCTTGCCCAGGCTATCCGCTCGGCAACTGTCGTCGAAACCGTTCTTGATTGGACGGTCGAATATACCGCGGACCGGAGCGTTTTCGGTCAAAAACTCGCAAACTTCCAGAACACGCAATTCAAGCTTGCCGATCTGAAAACCAAGGCAGCCGTCGCCCGCGTTTTTACCGATAAGTGCATTTCGCTCTTCATGGAGGGAAAGCTGGATCCGGTGGACGCCGCGATGGCCAAGATGTTTACCTCCGAACTTCACTGCGAAGCGGTCGACGAATGCCTGCAATTGTTCGGAGGTTGGGGATATATGACTGAGTATCCGATCGCGCGCGCCTATGTCGACGCCAGGATCGTCAAGATCGCGGGTGGATCCGTTGAGATCATGAAAACGATCATTGCCCGCCAAATGTTTGCGCAATGTGGTTTCGCACTGGCCAAGAGCGGTTAACCCCTCTCGGCCGGCGGGCGCCAAGGGAGCCCGCCAAGACAAAACGGGCGGCCAATGCGTCGCAAACCAAGGGAGTGAGACGTTGAGAGGCTTATCAGGCAAGGTAGCGATCGTGACCGGTGGCGGCCAGGGCATCGGGCGCGCCATCACCCTTCGGCTCGCGGAAGAGGGTTGCAAGGTCGCGATTTTCGATATCAACCCCGACGCAGGGCACGAGACGGCAAAGCTCGCCCCGAAATCTGCGATCACGACCTACGCCGTTGACGTCGGTGATCGGGCGTCGGTGGATCGTGCGGTCGCGCAGGTCGAGGCTGAAGTCGGCCCGATCTGGGTTCTGGTCAACAACGCCGGCTGGGATCGGCCGATGCCATTCCTGAAGACCGACAAGGATCTCTGGGACAAGATTATCCGGATCAATCTCTACGGCCCCCTCAACACCCACCATGCCATCGCGCCGCTGATGGTGGAACACGGTGGCGGCCGCATCATCAACATTGCCTCCGATGCTGCCCGCGTCGGTACCAGCGACGAGGCCGTATATTCGGCCTGCAAAGGCGGACTTATCTCCTTCACCAAATCGATCGCCCGCGAACTCGCCCGGAAGAACGTGCTGCTGAACGCGGTATGTCCGGGTCCCACCAACACGCCGATGATGGCGGCGGTGCTGGGCGAAGGTGAGCAAGCGGTGAAGTGGAAGGACGCGATGGTTCGCGGCATTCCACTGAAGCGAATGGGCGAACCCGATGACTATGCCGGGATTATCGCCCTGCTTGCATCGGGCGACGGCAATTTCATCACCGGCCAGGCCATTTCGGTCTCCGGCGGCATGAACATGATCTAACAGATGTGAGGCAAGACGATGTCAGACCCGAGCAAGTTCACCGACGTGATCTACGAAGTCCGCGACCGCGCCGCCTGGATCATTATCAACCGGCCGGAGGTCTACAATGCTTTTCGCGGCCAAACGCTTGAGGAGCTCATTCAGGCTTTTCAGCTTGCCGCCAATGACCGCAACGTCTCGAGCATCGTGCTGACGGGCGCCGGCGACAAGGCATTCTGCACCGGCGGCGACCAGTCAGCGCATGAAGGCCAGTATGACGGCCACGGCGTCGTTGGACTGCCGATCGACGAATTGCAGGGGCTGATCCGGGACGTTCCAAAACCCGTCATCGCGCGCGTCAACGGCTTCGCCATCGGCGGCGGCAATGTCCTGGCAACACTATGCGATCTGACGATAGCTGCCGACACCGCTCAATTCGGTCAGGTCGGCCCAAAGGTCGGCTCGGTCGACGCGGGCTGGGGCACGGCCTTCCTGGCGCGTCACGTCGGCGACAAGAAGGCGCGCGAGATCTGGTTCATCAATGACCGCTACACCGCCGAACAGGCACGTGAAATGGGCCTGGTCAACAAGGTCGTTCCGGCTGCAGAACTCGACGCCACCGTCAAGGACTGGACCGATAAGCTCGCGCAAAGATCACCCACGGCGATCGCACTGGCGAAACGCTCATTCAATGCCGATTCCGACAACATTCGGGGCATCAGCAACTTTGCCTTGCATGCGGTGAAGATGTTCTACGATACAGCAGAATCGAAGGAAGGCGTCGCCGCCTTCAATGAAAAACGTACGCCGGACTTCAATAAATTCACATCGTGACTTCTTGTTCGGCAATCATCTTGCGGCGTCGGTCAGTCTATTTCCGGCGCCCTCGCCTGGACGAGGCCTGAACGCAATTTTTGCAAAGGGAAATATCGTGTCACGTAAGGTCATCATTTCCTGCGCAATCACCGGGTCCATCCACACGCCCTCGATGTCTCCCCACCTCCCGGTGACGGCAGCGGAGATCGCGGAATCTGCCTTAGCTGCTGCCGAGGCTGTTGCCGCGATCGTCCATCTTCATGCCCGCAACCCTGGGGATGGCCGGCCGGACCAGTCGCCGGAGGCATTCGAACCGTTTCTCCGCGTCATCAAGCAGCAATCCAATGTGGTCGTTAATCTAACCACCGGCGGCTCTCCCTACATGACCGTCGAAGAGCGGATCAAGCCTGCAGCGGTCTGGAAGCCGGAGGTTGCCAGCCTGAATATGGGATCGATGAATTTCGGCTTGTTCCCGATGCTCAAACGCTACAAGGACTTCAAGTACGACTGGGAACCTGCGATGCTGGAAGGCTCCCACGATCTCGTCTTCCGCAATTCCTTCAAGGACATCCGTTACGCGCTGGAGACGCTCAACAGCACGGGCGCGCGCTACGAGTTCGAGTGCTACGACACCAGTCACCTCTACAATCTGCATTATTTCTGGACCGAAGGATTGGTGAAGGCCCCGTTGTTCATCCAGACAGTTTTCGGGTTGCTGGGGGGAATCGGGTCGCATCAGGAAGACGTCATGCATATGAAGCGCACCGCCGATCGACTGTTCGGCGACAACTATCGCTGGTCGGTGTTGGGAGCCGGGCGCGCGCAGATGCCGGTCGCAGCGATCGCGGCGGCCATCGGCGGTAACGTGCGGGTGGGCCTGGAAGACAGCCTCTGGATCGGCGCCGGCAAGCTCGCGGCATCCAATGCCGATCAGGTGACGCAGGTTCGAAAGATTATCGAAGGACTGGGACTGGACGTCGCGACGGCCGACGAGGCGCGCGCGATTCTAGAACTCAAGGGCGGCGACAAGGTCGCGTTCTGACCCGTCATCGATTGAAGCGCTGATGCGACGGCCTGGTCGTCGATAAGAACAAACGGGAGGCTCGATGCTACCCCACCGCAGGGTTTACGACGAAGAACACAACCAATTCAGGGAAACGGTGCGGCGCTTTGCGGCGTCGAAGATCGCGCCCGATTTCCAGCGCTGGGAGGAAGCGGGTATCATCGACAGGTCGCTATGGGGCGCTGGCGGCGCGGCCGGCCTGCTCTGCCCGCAGGTTCCCGAAGAGTTCGGCGGCGCGGGCGGCGACTTTCGGCACAATGCCGTCGTCATCGAGGAACTCAGCTACTCCGGCTTCGCAGGCCCCGCCACCGACTTCTCCGTGCACAACGATGTGTGCTGCGGATACCTGCTCAGTTACGGGACCCCCGAACAGAAGAAAAAATGGCTGCCACGGATGGTGTCAGGCGAAACCGTCTGCGCCATCGCGATGACCGAGCCGGGCACGGGAAGCGACCTGCAGGGCATTCGTACCCGCGCGGTGCGCGAGGGCGACGAGTTTGTGATATCGGGCCAGAAAACCTTCATCTCAAACGGGCAGATGTGCGATCTCGTGATCGTTGTGGTTCGGACCGCGCCGGAAGGCGGTTCGCGGGGAATGAGCCTGGTTCTTGTCGAGGCTGATCGGCCTGGCTTCCGCCACGGCCGAAACCTTGAAAAACTTGGGCATCTCTCCTCCGATACGTCTGAATTGTTCTTCGATGCCGTGCGCGTCCCCGTCAGCAATTTGCTGGGAGCGGAAGGCGGCGCGATGGGCGCGTTGATGAGCGAACTGCCGCAGGAACGCCTGACCATCGCGCTTCATTCGATCGCCGCAGCGCAGAAGGCCTTCGACCTTGCAAAGGACTACGTTCAGCAACGCAACGCCTTCGGATCGCCGATCGGCAGTTTCCAGAATACAAGGTTCAAGCTGGCCGATCTGAAATCCGATCTTGCCGTTGGCTGGGCCTATGCCGATCAATGCCTTCGCGAGCATATCGATCACGAACTGACCACCTACGCCGCGTCAACCGCAAAACTGTGGATCACGGAAATGCATGGCCGCGTAGTCGACCAGTGCCTGCAGTTCTTCGGCGGCTACGGTTTTATGCGCGAGTATGAGATTTGCCGTCTCTACGCGGATGCGCGTGTGCTGCGAATTTACGGCGGCACCTCGGAAATCATGCGCGAACTGATTTCACGAAGCCTTTGAGTTCGAGGTATCTCAATAGCTCTTCGGCAGATCGAGCACCTTCTCGGCGATGAAACTGAGGATCAACTGCTCGGTAATCGGCGCGAGCCGCGTGATGGATACTTCGCGGAACAGGCGCTCGACGTGATACTCCTTGGCATATCCAAAACCACCATGGGTCATGATCGCCTGCCAGGCGGCGTCGTGACCGGCGCGGGCGCCGAGGAATTTGGCGCTGTTGGCTTCGGCGGCGCAAGGCTTGTCATGATCGTAGAGCCAGGCAGCGCGCATTGCCATTTGCCAGGACGACTCCAGGTACATCCAGTTCTCCGCAAGCGGATGCTGTATGCCCTGATTTTGTCCGATCGGACGATCAAATACCACGCGTTCGCGCGCATATTTTGCCGCGCGGCGCAGCGCATCCTGGCCGATTCCAATTGCTTCGACCGCAATCAGGATGCGCTCGGGATTGAGGCTGTGCAGAATATATGAAAAACCCTTGCCCTCCTCGCCGATCCGGTCGGAGTCCGGAATAAAGAGGCCGTCGATGAAGATAGCGTTCGAATCGACCGCCTTACGGCCCATTTTTGGAATTCGATGAACATCGATCTTTGACCGGTCGAGATCGGTATAGAAGATCGTGATGCCGTCCGTCGGCCGCGCGCAGTCCTCGTAGCGGGTGGTCCGGGTCAGCAGCATGATCTTGTTTGCGACCTGCGCGGTCGAGGTCCAGACCTTTTGGCCATGCACGACGTAGCCGCCGGACACCTTCTGGGCGAAGGTCTTGATGCGGGCCGTATTTAACCCAGCATCCGGCTCGGTGAAACCGAAGCAGCATTGATCTTCGCCTGCGACCAGCCGCGGAACCCAGCGGGATTTCTGCTCCGGCGTGCCCTTCACGACGATCGGATGAGGTCCGAACAAGTTGATGTGCACCGCTGAGGTAGCGGACATTCCTCCGCCATGGCTCGCGACTTCATGCATCATGATCGCGGCCTCGGTCACCCCAAGACCGGAACCGCCATATTCTTCCGGCATCGTGATGCCAAGCCAGCCCGCGTCGGCCATCGCGCGATGAAACTCGAACGGAAACACCCCGTCGTCGTCGCGCGCCAGCCAGTAGTCATCGCCAAAGCGGGTCACGACCGAGCGCACGCCCTCCCGAATTGCCGCGTGATCGTCTACCGGTTCGAACTCGTTGACCAACGATGAACTCATGGCGTGACATCCTCCCCGGCTGAGGCCAGCGCGCGTTTCGCCGCGATCAAGTGCGGCATGTCGTACATCTTGCCGTCGATGCCAAGCGTTCCCGCGTCGGGCTGGGCCGCGAAGGCCGCCACCACACGACGCGCATGCGCCAGGTCGGCTTCGGACGGGGTGAAGCATGCATTGATCGTCGCAACCTGATTGGGATGAATGGCGATGCGTCCGACGAAGCCGTCGCGGCGCGCGATCCGGCAGCTTTCCGCCAGCCCCTCTTGATCTTTGAAATCCGCGTACAGCGTATCCAGTGCCATGACGCCCGCGGCACCCGCCGCAAACAGGCATTGCGCTCGCGCCACCTGATACGGAAACGTCCAACTCCCATCGGCTTCCTTGTTGGACAACGCGCCCAGGGCTGCGCCCAGATCCTCGGCGCCCCATGTCATGGCGATGAGGCGACGGCTCGGGGTTGCGTAGCTGGCGAAGCCGATCATGGCGGCCGGCGTTTCCGTCGCCACGACAAGCAGCTTCACATGACCTGGCGTAACACCGGCAGCGATCTCCAGCGCGTCGACGTAATTCGAGATTAGTTCGATGTCCTGAATACCGCTGACTTTCGGAATCAGGATGCCGTCGAGACCCGGCCGGACAATGGCAGCGAGGTCGCCGAGCGTCAGCCCGCTTCCGAGCGGATTGATGCGCACGAGGAACGCCCAGTCGCGCGGCGGGCCGCCCAGCAAATCTTTCACCATATCGCGGCCAAGCGCCTTGCGCGGCGGCGCAACGGAATCCTCGAGATCGAGAATAAGCGCGTCGGCGCCGATGCCGGATGCTTTCGCGAATTTATGCTCGCTGTCCGCCGGCACAAACAGAAGGGAGCGCAATTTCATGCGGGACGCCTCATCATCAGTCCGGTGCGGCGGCAATAGGCGATTTCCTCGTCTTGCTGATTGAAGCCCCGATGTTCGAACGTGACTATTCCCTGGGTCGGACGGGACTTGCTTTCGCGCACAGCCAGAATCTTCGTCTCCGCCCGCAAGGTATCACCGGCAAAGACCGGGCGCGGAAACCTGGTATCCTCCATGCCGAGGTTTCCGACCGTCGTTCCCAGGGTGGTATCCTGCACAGACAGGCCGATGATCAGGCCAAGGGTGAAGATCGAATTCATCAACGGTTTGCCGAACTCGGTCGATTTGGCATATTCGTGATCGATGTGGACGGCCGCCGGATTATACGTCAGCGCCGAGAACAGAATATTGTCCATGTCGGTGACCGTGCGCCTGATTTCATGGACGAACGTTTGCCCGACAAAAAACTGCTCGAAATAGAGTCCCGCCATCTCATGTCCTCGCCTTGGAAGTTCCCGGATCAACCCGGCCGCAAGCCCGGCGCCGCGGCTGCCTCACAGCGCTTTCCGGCTTGTCTTGTGCTCTTTCTAGCGTAAGGTACGATCGTACACAAGCGTACGATATATATCGGCAGCTTGGCGGTGGACCAGATCACCTGGCTTTGTCCAACCGTTCGCCGCTGACGACGACCATGATCGGAAGGCGGCCATCATGAAGCATTCCGTAAACCACCAGATGCGGCTTGTTGCGCGACCTGTGGGGATTCCGCAACCAGAACACTTCGCATTGGTCAGCGAGCGTATGTCCGAAATTGCCGATGGACAGATGTTGGTTCGCAACCACTATTTGTCGGTCGATCCGGCTCAACGCGGATGGGCGAATGACGAGGGCAACTATAGCGCACCGGTTCCCTTGAACACGCCGATGCGTGCGCTCGCCGTTGGCGAAATCATCGAAAGCCGGGCGCCGGCATTTCCGGAAGGCGAGTTCGTCTATGGCTGGTTTGGCTGGCAATCCTACTGCGCGGTGACGCCCGACGCGGTGTTGCGGCATGTGGACCGCTCGATACTTCCACTCAGCGCCAACCTTAGTCTGCTGGGTATCAACGGCCTGACCGCATATCTTGCGTTTAACCACCTCGGTAACCCAAGGCCCGGCGATCATGTCCTGGTATCGACCGCGGCAGGTAGCGTCGGAAGTTTTGTCGGCCAATTGGCGCGGCTCGCAGGGTGTCGTCCCGTGGGCCTCACCAGCTCGCCGGAAAAGGCCGCGATAGCGCACGCACGCTACGGATACGAGGAGATGATCGACTATCGTGAGGAACCCGACATCGCGCTTGCGATCAAGCGCGCATGCCCGCAAGGAAACGATATCTTCTTCGACAATGTCGGCGGCATCATCGCCGACGCGGCAATTCGATCAATGCGTCTGAATGGGAGAGTCATTCAATGCGGTACGGCGGCCAATGCATCGTGGTCGCCCACCCCCAACGGCCCACGCCAGGAGCGCGAAGTCTTGACCCGG
>Ga0099794_10000401_pt1 | contig 14556 bp, 13 predicted proteins | sample Rivendell_Oct201_10_FD_77320 | JGI IMG/M metagenome (GOLD analysis project Ga0099794, IMG submission 77320) | Vadose zone soil microbial communities from the Eel River Critical Zone Observatory, Northern California, USA -... | ecosystem: Host-associated > Plants > Roots > Rhizosphere > Soil ... | reverse complement strand
CGAGCAATACCTTCTCGCGCTTGAAGGCGGCATTGAGGTAGGTCTCAAGGTCGCCACTACTGTCCATCTCCTGCCAGCTGCGCTCCATGCCGCCGGTGATCAGCGCGGCCGCCAATGGCTCAATCGCTCGAATCTCGGCCAGGAGAATGCGAGCCGGATTGTGGCCGGCGGCTGCCTTCCGGAAGTTGGCAAACTGCGACCTATAGCTCTTGTGTGACTGCAGTTCCTCGCGGACTTGCCGCTCGGCCTGCCACCGCGGATCCTGATACCCCTTGGCGCGCTCAATCCGTCGAACCAGGTCCTCGTCGGCCGAACGAAAGTGGGCGTCACCGTAATCGTATTCGGTGGCGATTGGATGTGGCACGTGCGCGCCGAGTGGGATCAATCGCTCCCTAAGCCAGGACAGGTAGTCGTCGCTGACCTCCCGCGCTCGATCGCTCAAGAACGTCACTGCAAAACCCGCATTAAGCCACCATGTCACATAGAGCCGATCGTCGCGCATTAAGTGCTGTACCTTCGGGCTCGTTCTTCTAATCAGACCGTCCAAGGACTTCATCTCACGCAGCAGTCGCGTCATCAGCTTACGAGTAATCGAAGGGGAAAGCGCGCGGCTGTTCCCGTTCGGCCTGGCTGCGGATCTCAAGGCCGTCCTCGAGGCCGCGTGGGCGACGCGCGACGGGCTATTCGTGTTCCAGGGCCCGAAACACGGGAAGCCGGTCGCTTATCAAACGTTGCTGCATCACTGGCAGTCGGCGACGAAGCGCGCGCGGGATGCGAAGGCCGATTGATGCATGATCTTCGCCGGACGGCCGCGCGCGATTTCCGGTCTGCCGGCGTCGACGAGGGCACGATCATGGCGCTGTGCGGCTGGCGCACGCGCGCGATGTTCGATCGCTACAACATCCTGAGCGACGTCGATCTCGCGGCCGCGGTCGCGAAACGCTACGGCAAGACTACGGCAAGACAGCCAGCTTCCACGAGTGAGGCCAGCTCGCTAAGTTCAGGCGCTGCAACGCAGCAAATGTAGGGAGAGGTGGCCGAGTGGCTGAAGGCGGCGGTTTGCTAAACCGTTATAGGGCCTTAAAACCTTATCGGGGGTTCGAATCCCCCCCTCTCCGTGCTGAAGAATGTCCAATGATCATTGATCATTGATCATTGAAATCACTTGACAGCCTCGCGCCACCAGGATTACTTCATGCCCATGCGGATCGCGCGCCATCACCGGCACCACCACAGCCACCCGATCGGGGGGCCGCCGGAGGTGCGCGCAAGGTAGTCTCGAAAGATCCGAGAACTTGAGTTCATCGCCGACGCCGGCCCCTGAGGCCGGCGTTTTTGTTTTTGGGCATCAATATCTGGAGTCGTGACATGATTCTGCGGCTGGGTCTACCAAAAGGCCGGATGGAAGCCGGCGTGTTGTCGCTGCTCGCCGACGCCGGCATTCGCGTTCGCCCTGGCGCGCGCGGCTATCGGCCCGACGTCTCGCTTCCCGAGACCGAGGCCAAGCTGCTCAAGCCACAAAACGTCGTGGAGATGTTGGCCGCGGGAAGCCGGGACGCGGGCTTCGCGGGAGCCGACTGGGTCGCCGAGCTCGAAGCCGACGTTATCGAGCTGCTCGATACGCAGCTCGACCCGGTGCAAATCGTCGCCGCCGCGCCGGGTGAACTGCCCGACCGGCGCATTGTCGTCGCGTCGGAGTACGAGCGGCTGGCGCGCGCCTGGATCGCCGAGCGCCGTCTCACTGCTGATTTCGTGCGCTCCTACGGGGCGACCGAAGTATTTCCGCCCGAAGACGCCGACGTGATCATCGACAATACGGCGACCGGCTCGACGCTCGAAGCCAACGGGTTGCGCGTGGTCGAAGTGTTGATGCAGTCCTCCACGCGGCTCTACGCCAACCCGCGCGCCCTCGACGACGCGACGCGCCGGCGGCGCGTGGAAGACCTCGTGTTGCTGCTGCGCTCGGTGCTCGACGCACGCCAACGTGTGATGCTGGAGGTCAACGCGTCGGCCGAATGCCTGAACGCCGTGGTGGCCGCGCTTCCGGCGATGCGACGGGCGACCGTCGCGCCGCTGTTCGGCAACAACGGCTACGCGGTGAAGGCCGCGGTGCCCCGCGATGCCTTACCGCTCGTCATTCCGGCGGTCAAAGCGGCCGGGGGGACGGACGTCGTGGTCTCACGCCTCGCGCAGATCGTCCCATGAGCGACCGCGTGCCATTGAGGCTCGACAGCAATGAGGGTCCGCTGCCCCCGCCCGCTCTGCTCGCGGCGCTGGCGACACTCGACCCGGAGGCGCTGCGGCGCTATCCCGACGTGTCGACGCTCGAGGCGACGCTCGCTTCGCGGGTCGGCGTCGCTCCCGACCGCCTTATCGTCACCGCCGGTGCGGACGATGCGATCGACCGCGTGTGCCGTGCCTATCTCGGGGCCGGTCGCACGATGCTGCTCTCCGATCCGACGTTCGAGATGTTCGATCACTTTGCGAAGCTCTCGGGAGCGGCCGCCCTCGCGCGCGTGCCGTGGGGCTGCGGCGAGTTCCCTCTCGCGGCTTTCCTCGGCCGGCTCAAGGAGCAACCGGCGGTGATCGCCGTCGTGTCGCCCAACAACCCTACCGGAGCCGTAGCGACCGCCGCCGATATCCGGTGTTTGGCCGAGGCGGCGCCAAACGCCGTGGTATTGCTCGATCATGTGTACGTCGAATACGCGGACGAAGACCTCACGCCTGCGGTCATCGACCTTCCCAACGTCGTCGTGCTGCGCACGCTTTCCAAAGCGTGGGGGCTCGCCGGTTGTCGCATCGGGTATGCGATCGGCAGCCCTGAGGTCATCGCGACCTTGAGGATCGCCGGCGCGCCTTACTCTGTTGCCGCTCCGTCGGCCGCACTCGCGCTGCGCCAGCTCGCCGACGGCGGTGCGCGGTTGCAAACCCACGTCACGCGCGTACGTGAGGAGCGCGAGGAGCTGCGGGCGCGTCTCACAGCGTTGGGACTCGAACCACTGCCCTCACAGGCAAATTTCATTCTGGCCGAATGCGGTGTGCTCGCACCGTTCCTCACCGCCGCGCTCGCGGCGCTGGGCGTCATCGTCCGCGGCTTTCCAAACCGGCCGGGCTTGACCAGTGCGATTCGGATCACGCTGCCGGGGGACGCCGCCGAGTTTGAGCGACTCATAGACGCGTTCGAAACCGTGTTGTCGCCTGAGGCCCTTCTCTTCGACATGGATGGCGTGCTCGCTGACGTCCAGCAGTCTCAGCGAGCCGCCATTGCCGCGACGGCCGGCTCGTTCGGCGCGCCCGTCACGTCGGCGCAGGTCGCCACGGCCATACGGAGTGGCGACGCAGCGAATGACTGGGTTGTCACTCAGCGATTGATCGAAACTGGTGGATACGCTGCGTCACTCGATGACGTGACTGCGCGGTATCAATCGCTGTATCTGAGTCTCCGTGAGCGTGAGCGTCTCATCCCGAGCGGCGCACTGTTGGAGCGCCTCGCCGCGCGCCGGCCGCTGGCGCTGGTCACCGGCCGACCGCGGGCTGAGGCACAGTGGTTCCTGGATCGCGCGGGCGTCGCGTCGCTGTTCCGCACCGTGGTCGCGATGGAGGATGCGCGTCCCAAGCCCGATCCGGCTTCCCTGCGCCTCGCGCTCGAGCGTCTTGGCGTCCGCCGCGCCTGGATGATCGGCGATACACCCGACGACGTGCGGGGCGCGCGGCAAGCGGGCGTCCTTCCCCTCGGCGTCGTGGCACCTGGCGACGACGCGGCATTGGCCGTCGCGGCACTGCGTGACGCCGGTGTCGCGCACGTCCTCGATCGGCTCAGCGATCTCCTCGAGCTCCTGCCATGAACCGCACCGCTGTCGTAGAACGCGCTACGCGAGAGACCGCCGTGAGCGTCACGCTCACCCTAGACGGCACAGGCCGCACCGAAGTGAACACCGGCATTGGATTCCTCGACCATCTGCTCGAGACGCTCGGCCGGCACTCCGGATTCGATCTGACCATCGCCTGCAAGGGCGACTTGCGCGTCGACGACCACCACACCGCCGAGGACTGCGCGCTCGGTCTGGGCGAAGCGCTCGACCGCGCCCTGGGCCAGCGTCGCGGTATCGTGCGATTCGGATCGGCATTTGCGCCCCTCGACGAGGCGCTGGCGCGCGCGGTGGTCGATCTCTCCGGCCGGCCGTACGCCGCGGTGGACTTGGGACTCGGTCGCGATGTCATCGGTGGACTCGCGTGTGAGAACGTCGCACACGTTTTCCGTTCCCTCGCTACCGCGGCGCGCCTCACCCTGCACGTTGACGTGCTGCGCGGCGAGAACAATCATCACCGCGCGGAAGCCGCGTTCAAGGCGGTTGCGCTGGCCCTGCGCCAGGCCGTGGCCTGCTCGGGCAGCGACGAGGTGCCGTCGACAAAGGGCACTCTGGGAGGCCCGCGCGATGTCTGAGATCGCCGTCGTCGAGACCGGCGTCGCAAACGTCGCCTCTATCGTGAATGCGTTCGGAAGACTCGGTCTGCGTGTCACACTGACGCGCGATCCGGCGGTCGTGCGTCGGGCGGCTCGCGTGGTCCTGCCGGGAGTTGGAGCGTTTGGCACCGCGGCGGCCGAGCTGCGAGCGCGAGGCCTCGACGACGCGCTGCGCGAGCGCATCGCGGACGGCTCGCCGCTGCTCGCCGTGTGCCTGGGCATGCAATTGCTGTGCGAAGGCAGCGAGGAAGCGCCGGGAGTGTCGGGACTCGGCATCGTGCCCGGCATCTGTCGCCGGCTCCCAGCAAACGTGCGGGTTCCGCATCTCGGCTGGAATCGCGTCGTCGCTGATCCACTCGCGCGCTTCGTCGACTCGGCCGCAGCCGCGTTCGCCAACTCCTACGCCCTGCGCGAAGCGCCGTCCGGTTGGACGGCCTCGTGGACTACGCATGGGGCGCCATTCGTCGCTGCGTTGGAGCGGGGCGATATCCTCGCCTGTCAGTTTCATCCGGAGTTGTCGGGATCCTACGGGGAGGCGGTGCTGGCGCGTTGGTTAGGCCTTGCGGGCGAGCTGTCACGAAGCAAGCCGCCGACCAGCGCGGCCGGCCTGTTGCGAAGAATCGTTCCATGTCTCGATGTGCGGGACGGACGAGTCGTGAAGGGCGTGAACTTCCAGGGGCTCCGCGACATCGGCGATCCGGCGGAGCGCGCAGCGTGTTACGAGTCGCAAGGCGCGGACGAAATCGTCATGCTCGACATCACCGCCGCGCACGAAGGGCGAGACACGCAAGTGGATACGGTGCGTCGCGTCCGGGCCGCTATCCGGATTCCACTCACGGTGGGTGGAGGCGTCCGCAGCGTCGCCGATGCGCGTCGTCTGCTTGGCGCCGGCGCCGACAAGGTCAGCGTCAATACCGCCTCGGTCCAGCGTCCCGACCTCCTCAGCGAGCTTGCCGACGCGTTTGGGCGGCAATGCGTCGTTCTCGCCATCGACGCGCGGCGCCGCGATCAACAGTGGGAGGCGCTCGTCGTCGGCGGTCGTTCCGCTGGCGCGCGCGACGCTGTGGCTTGGGCGAGCGAAGGAGAGAGACGGGGCGCGGGAGAAATCTTGCTCACCAGCTGGGACGCGGATGGCACCCGCAACGGGAACGACCTCGGATTGCTGCGCGCCGTCGTCAGCGCGGTCCACGTCCCCGTGATCGCCTCCGGCGGGATCGGCACGCGGACGCACGTGGTCGAGGCGTTCGAGGCGGGTGCGGACGCGGTGCTGGCGGCGTCGGTGCTGCACGATGGCGACGAGACGGTCGGTGGTATCAAGGCGTACGCCGCGGCGCGCGGCATCCCGGTGCGGCCATGATCGTGCCCAGCATCGACATCATGAATGGCCGCGCCGTTCAACTGCGGCACGGACGAGAGCTCGTGCTCGATGGTGGAGACCCGCTGGAGCGCCTCGAGCAATTCGCCGTCGTGGGCGAGGTCGCCGTCGTGGATCTCGACGCCGCCCTCGGCCAGGGCTCGAACGCCGCCTTGATCCAGACGATGGTACGGCGCGCACCCTGTCGCGTCGGCGGCGGGATTCGCTCGTTGGAGGCGGCCCTCGCCTGGCTCGATGCCGGCGCGCGCAAGGTCGTGCTGGGGACCGCCGCCAGTCCGGAGCTGTGCGGCGAGCTGCCGCGGGACCGCGTGATCGCGGCAGTTGACGCGGATCATGGCGACGTCGTGGTCCACGGATGGCGCTCGAACACTGGCGCTAGCGTCGGTGAGCGGATCGCCGCGCTGGCCCCATATGTGGGTGGGTTTCTCTTCACCCAGGTCGAGTACGAAGGCGCGATGGGCGGATTCAACCTCGAGGCCGTGCGCGACGCCATCGCGGCGGCCGGGCCAGCACGCGTCACGGCGGCAGGTGGAGTTACCACAGCCGATGATGTACGGGCGCTCGACGCGCTCGGTGCGGATGCGCAGGTCGGGATGGCGCTGTACACAAACCGCCTGCCCCTGGGCGAGGCGCTCGCGGCTTCGCTTGCCAAGCCACTCGACGTCGGGGGGAGTGTGTGGCCCACCGTGGTCTGTGACGAGCTGGGACAAACGTTGGGACTCGTCTGGAGCACGCGAGAGTCGTTGATCCGCGCCGTCGGCGAGCGGCGCGGGATCTATTGGTCGCGATCGCGCCAAGCGATTTGGGTGAAGGGCGAAACCTCCGGCAACACGCAGGAGTTGCTGCGCGTCGAGCTCGACTGTGACCGCGACGCGTTGCGCTTTACAGTCCGTCAACAGGGAAGCGGATTCTGCCATCGGGAACGTCCCTCCTGCTGGCCGGATGTGTTCGACCTCGGCGCGCTGGAGCGCGTGATTCATGCGCGTGCTCTTCAAGCGTTGCCTGACTCGGGCACCGCCCGCCTGTTAGCCGACAGGAGTCTGCTTGCCGCCAAGCTGAGCGAGGAGGCGACCGAACTGGCCGCTGCGGAAACCGCAGCGGAGGCGGTCGGCGAAACGGCGGATCTATTGTACATGGGGCTGGTGGCGCTGGCGCGGTCGGGCGGTTCGCTGACCGATGTGCTCGCGGAGCTCGAGCGCCGCCATGCCGCCGTGAGTCGCCGGCCGATGGTCGCCAAATGACGTCATTGCTATCGCCGCGCACGATCGATGAGATCATCCGGCTGCGTCGGAGCGCTGTGCCGGCGGAAGCACTGGCAGCCGCTGCCGAAATTGTCGAATCCGTGCGTCGCGGCGGCGAGCCCGCGGTGCGCCGGCAAGCGGAGCGCTTCGGTGAGCTGCAACAGAACGAGCCGATCGTGATCCAGCGCCCGGCTCTCGAGCAGGCCCTGCGCGGACTGAATCGTGAGGATCGTGAGCGGCTCGAACGTGTCGCGGGCCGCATCCGCACGTTCGCCGAGGCGCAGCGCGGCGCCCTCAGTGAATTGACGGTCGCTATTCCAGGCGGGAAGGCGGGACACACGGTCGCTCCGGTCGAACGCGCCGGATGCTACGCGCCGGGTGGGCGATATCCCCTTCCATCATCTGTCCTGATGACCGCTGTGACCGCTCGCGCCGCCGGCGTGCGCGAGGTGTGGGTCGCGAGTCCCAGGCCCACACCGTTGGTGCTCGCGGCAGCCGCAGTCGCCGATGTGAACGGCTTGCTCCGGATCGGCGGCGCGCACGCGATCGCGGCGCTCGCGTATGGCGCGGGTCCCATTCCTCCCTGCGATGTCGTCGTCGGTCCCGGCAATCAGTACGTCACCGCCGCCAAACGGCTCGTTGCCGGTGACGTTGGCATCGATCTCCTGGCCGGGCCATCCGAGCTTGTCGTCTTCGCCGACGCGACCGCTGATCCCGCACTGGTCGCCGCCGATCTCCTCGCGCAGGCCGAGCACGATCCCTGTGCGCTACCGGTACTCGTTTCGGTCGGTACGTCGCTGTTAGTGCAGGTCGACAAGGAGATCGGCCAACAGCTGACCGACCTGCCATCGGCCGACGTCGCCCGGGCCGCACTCGCGCATGGCGGCGTGATCACCGTGGAGACGATCGACGATGGGATTGCGGTCTGCGATGCGATCGCGCCGGAACATCTGCAATTGCACCTCGCTGACGCTCCGGCAGTTGCGCTTCGCCTCGCGCATTACGGGGCGTTGTTCATCGGAGCGGCGGCAGGCGAGGTTCTGGCCGACTATGGCATCGGACCCAACCACGTCTTGCCGACGGGCGGCACCGCGCGATGGACGGGTGGATTGTCGGTATTGACGTTCTTGCGGGTGCGTACGTGGGTGCGAATGACCGACGCGTCGGCAGCCCGTGAGATCATCGAGGATGCGGCCTGGTTGGGTCGCGCTGAAGGGCTCGAGGCTCACGTTCTTGCCGCGTCTTTGAGGAGCCACTAGACTTCGGCCACGAAAAGCAGCACCAATCTCGTGACCAACTCCATTCGTGTTCGTTTTGCACCGTCACCGACGGGTTACCTCCATGTCGGCGGCGCCCGCACCGCGCTCTTCAACTGGCTCTTCGCCCGCCGCGAAGGAGGGAAGTTCCTCCTCCGCATCGAGGACACCGACAAGGCTCGGTCCACCGACGACCACACGCAAGTGATTTTGGATGGCTTGACGTGGTTGGGGCTGGATTGGGACGAGCAGCCGATTTTTCAGGGCGCGCGGCTCGCGCGACATCAGCAAGTCGCCGATGACCTGCTCGCCCAGGGCAAAGCGTACATGGAGGAAGACGCGATCCGGCTGCGCGTGCCGGCAGTCGAGCTGGCGTGGGACGACGCGGTGCACGGACGCATCAGCTTCAAGGGTGAGGACATCCGCGACTTCGTGATTCTGCGGAGTGACCGGTCGCCGCTGTACAACTTCGCGGTGGTCGTCGATGACATCGACATGCAGATCACGCACGTGTTGCGCGGCGACGATCATATTTCCAATACACCCAAGCAACTCGCCGTCTATCGCGCTCTCGGCGCCCCGCTGCCGACGTTCGGCCACGTGCCGATGATTCACGGGCCGGACGGCAAAAAGCTTTCAAAACGGCACGGCGCCACGGCCGTCGGCGACTACCAGCACCTGGGCATTCTCCCAGAGGCGATGCGCAACTTCCTCGCGCTTCTTGGTTGGAGTCCTGGTGGGGATCGCGAGATCATGAGCAGAGAGGAGTTGCGAGACTTCTTTTCGCTCGAGGGAATTCTCAAAAAGCCGTCCGTCTTCGATACGACGAAGCTCGAGTGGATGAATGGGCAGTATCTCACCGCGAAGTCGGCGGAGGAGCTGTACCCGCTGGTGCAACCGGAGCTTGCGAAGCTGGGTCTCAATGGCAGCAAGCAGGACGACGTGCTGCGTGCGATCACGGCGGTCAAGACGCGCTCGCGCACCACGCTCGATGTGGCGCGCCAGGTCGCGGTACGGCTGGACAGCAAGTTCGCGACGCTCGACGACAAGGCGCAGAAAGAGATCGCCCGCGATCCGGCCGGGTATCATGCAGCGCTCGCCGCGAGTGTCGTTGCATTGAAGAACGCCGAGTGGACACCGGCGGGGCTCGAGCGGGTGCTGCGCAATCTGGCGGAGGAGCGGAACGTCGCGGCGGGAAAGATCTTTCAGCCGATCCGGATTGCGCTGACCGGAGGGACGGTGTCGGAACCTGTGAACGAATTGTTGTCGGTGGTCGGCAAAGAGGCGGCGGTGCGCCGTCTCGAGGCTGCGGCCCTATCATGAGGACACTCGCTGCATGCTCCAACGTCGTCCGATCGCAGTGTTCATCGCCTGCATCGCGCTCGGTTCTGCGGGGATCTCCGATGTAGCTTGCGGCCAGTCCGTGCTGGAGCGGCCGCCGAATTTGTCGGGCGGCTGGCTGGGCGCCCCGGGCACGCTGCAGTTCAACTTCGTGCACCGATTCGGCGTGGGCGATGCCCCACTCCGCAAAGTTACGAATTCTCCGACGTTCCTCCTCAGCTACCGGCTTCCCTTTCCTCTTGTGATCGGCTTCAACTACGCGACGTCATCCGACATCGCAGCGGCGTTCCCGAACGAGTGGGAAGTGTTTGCGCGCTACGCGCGTTCCGGGATAGCGCTGCAGGCCGGCTACAACCAGGCTGCCCGGAGCGGCGACGCCGAGCTGACGGGGGCGAGGGTCTTCGGCCCGCTGCGCGCCATGGCCATCGGCAGAGTCCTCTCCAGCGGCTATCACAGCGATACGACCAGATACGCCATCGGCGGCGGCGCCACACTGCGGCTGCATCGCTGGGTCGCGCTCGCTGGTGACGTCACGTCGCTAATCAATAAGCGTCCGGGCGAAAAGGTCGCCTGGGGCGCGGGACTGCAGCTCGCGATTCCCTACTCGCCGCACACGCTGTCGCTGCAAGTCACGAACACGAACACCGCCACGCTGCAAGGCGCCTCGCGCGGCATCGATCGCGTGCGCGGCGGGTTCGAGTTCACGATTCCCTTTACGCTGAGCCGGTACTTCGGTCGGGGAACGAAAACGGCGGCGCCGAGCGGCCAAGCGGCGGTGAACGCAACGGAGGCGGAAATCCGGGCGCTGAAATTCACCCAAGAGCGCATCGAGATCGCGGTGGGAACCACGGTCCGCTGGACCAATAACGATCAGCTTCAGCACACCGTGACCGCGAACGACGGGTCGTGGGACTCGGGTCTCATCAATCCCGGTGGCACCTGGACGCACACGTTCACGCAACCCGGCGAATACGCGTTCCACTGCACCCCGCATCCGTTCATGAAGGGTGTCGTCGTTGTGAGGCAGCCATGACTCTCATTCACAGATCGTTGCTGCTGCTGCTATTCGCAGGCGGTGTCGTCGCGGCCTGCTTCTCCGAACGCGGGACTGGGACGAGCATAAATGGCGCCGTGGAGTGCCAGGTGCCTGTCTCGACAATCGACTCGACGCATTTTCTGGTCGCGATCCAGAACTTCGCGTTTCACCACGACTCCATCAAAGTCCCGGTAGGCGCGACCGTCACGTGGGTGAACTGCGAGCCCGCCGGCACAGAACCGCACACGACGACATCGGACAGCGCCGTGTGGAATTCTCCTGATTTAAGCCCTGGGGCGCGCTTCTCTCATACCTTCGCGACGGCGGGAGCATTTCCATATCACTGCACCCCGCATCCATTCATGCTCGGAAAGATCATCGTCCAATAACCCTCAGGTGTCTGAAAGGAGGGCCTAGTCCGGTTCCGAGGCTTTGTGCGGTTTCACATGCAATTAGCTGTCAAAGGAGGATCTGTTATGCGTGTATCGCGAGCGCTGGCGATGTTTGCAACGATTTCGCTGATCGGCGTTGCCTGCAGCGATAATACGACGGGGATTCCCGCCGGTTTGGAGGTTTTCACGGCAACGCTGAGCGGGGCGAATGAGGCGCCGACCCCCGTGACCACGACGGCCGGAGGTCACGCGATCGTCACGGTCATGGGTAACCTGGTGAGTTGGAAGGTTGATATCGACGCGGCTATCGATAGCATGACTGCCGGTCACATCCACCGGCATGCCGCCGATTCGGTCGCAGGGAACGTGCAGGTGCCCTTCGCAGTCACGGCGTCGGGTGTGGGCTTTACAGGAACCGCCGCGGTGGGATCGAGCACGGTTGTGGACTCGATTCTAGTACTGATGCGCGCCGGGAGAGCCTACGTGAACATCCACACGAAAAAGAATCCGGGTGGGGAAATCCGCGGCACGCTGGTAAAGCAGTAACTACGGTACGGCTTTGACGGTGTCCTGGGCGCGGCGTCGCTCGTCGGCGTCGCGCTCGGCTTGTTTCCGCTCCCGGAGCTCGCGCACGTAACGGCGGAATTGCTGGAAGGATTCGGCGCGGGCGGCGGCGTGCAGGAGATCGTCACGCATGTCCTGGAGCTGCCGCGCGCGCATGCTCTCGTCGAAGTTGCCCTGCGGCAGGAGATTGCCGAGCAGTGCGAGGGCCATCGTCGGAATCTTGATGCCCGCGACGTGAATGTAGGCGGAGTCGATGCCCCACTCCGGCTTGCCGGGCGTTCCCCCGATCGTCCACGACGGTCGCTGCCGTTCCCGTTGGATCACGTCCAGCACTTGATTGAGCGAGTCGACCATCGCGCGGAGGCGTGTGACCGCAACGTTGAGGCGGGCCGTCGTGTCGCCGTACAGCGCGTCCGCGACTGCTGCGGGCAAGCCCGGCCGCGGACTCACCCAGAGACGTCCATCGCCGACCTGCGGCGCCGGCGCGACTTTGCCCGCGTTGGGATCGTAGGCGGGCAGGCTGACTCCCGTGTCTGTAGGCGGAGTAACGGCGGGTGGAGGCGCGGCGGGTGGAGGTGTGGGCTCCCGTCGCGAAGAAACGATCGTCGGCCCTTTCGCGCGGATCTCGCGTGTGCCTGGAACGAACTGCAGCGTGTCGCCGATTTCGAGCGGCTGTAGCACGACGTAGTCGGCTTTGCGCCGCGGCGCCTGCCACGGCACGACGACGAACAGAATCACCGCGACGACATGCAGTACCGCCGTGACAATCCACGCTCGTCCAACGGGAACCTTTCCAACCTGACGCTCAAACAGTGGCGAGCACCTTTCCTAAGCGTTCCGCCGCCTCGATCAGACGCGGAGTCGGAACCGTGAGCGCGATCCTGAAAAACCCCTCAGCGCCCGCGCCGAACGCGCTGCCCGGCAGCGTGACGACGCCGACGTCCTCGAGCGCGCGCATCTGGAACGCGGCGGACGCGAGTCCCTCGGGTAACGGGATCCAGAGATATAACGTCGCGCGCGGCGATTCGACATCGAACCCAGTGGCGCGCAGCGCCGGCAGGACCGCGTCGCGGCGCTCCTTAAACTGGGCCGCGTAGCCGCCGGCGATCGACTCGGCCTGCTTCAGCACTTCGGCGCCCGCCGCCTGCACGGCGAGGAAGGCACCGGTGTCCACGTAATTCTTCACGCGCGCGAGCGCGGCGATGCGATCCGCCCTGCCAACCGCCCAGCCGAGCCGCCAGCCGGTCATGCAGAAGCTCTTCGACAGCGAATGGAATTCGACCGCGACATCCATCGCGCCTGGAACTTCGAAGATGGACGGCGCGACGTACCCGTCAAAGGTGATCTCGCAATACGGATTGTCGTAGGCGAGCACGATGTCGTGTTTACGGCACGCCGCCACGATCCGCTCGAGATACTCGCGCGATGCGATCGCCGCCGTTGGATTGTTCGGATAGTTGAGATAGACGAGCTTCGCCCGCTTCAGCACGGCAGCCGGAATCTCGTCCAGCTCGAGCAGGAAATCGGTGCGCGTGGTCAGGTTATAGAGATACGGCTCGGCATCGGCGAGGATAGTGCCGCCGTGGTAGACCGCGTAGCCAGGCACCGGCACGATGGCCGCGTCACCGGGATCGAGCACCGCGGCGGCGAGATGCGCGATGCCTTCCTTCGAGCCGAGCAACGGATGCAGCTCGGTGAAGGGATCGACGCTCATCCCGAATCGCCGCGCCATGTAGCCGGCCGCCGCTTGGCGGAACGCCGGGAGGCCGAGCTGGAAGGCGTAGCGGCTCATCGCTGGATCGTGGAGGGCGCGTGTCAAGGCGTCGACGGCGACGCGCGGCGGTGGGAAATCCGCATCGCCCGCGCCCACGTCGATGAGGTCCACGCCCTGCTGAATCAGCCGCCGCTTGATCGCCGGCAGCTTCTCCATCGGATAGGTGGGTAAGGCACCGACACGTTTACTGAAACTCGCCATGCCTAAAATCTAGCTCCAGGATAGCGGACTGCCGATGCTGTGCATCGCGAAGAATTCCTCCAGCTCGCGCCGAACGTCCGGCCAGTTGCCGATCGCTTTGGAGGCGGGTGGCAGGCCCTCGAGCATCGTCGCCCCATAGCGCTTGGTGACGACGCGCCGGTCCAGAAGTACTACGGCCCCCACGTCGGACTTGCTGCGAATCAGCCTGCCAAATCCCTGTTTCAACTTGAGTGCTGCGAGCGGCACGAGGTAGTTCGTGAACCCATCGACGCCCGCCTCGGTGAGACGCTCCAGCCGCGCGGCGGTTAGCGGCTCAGTCGGCACCTTGAACGGCAGCTTGGCGAGGATCAGCACGCGCAACGCGCGCCCCGGCACGTCCACGCCTTCCCAGAATGAATCGGTGCCAAGCAGAATCGCGGACCCGGCGTCGCGGAAGCGGCGCAACAATTGATCGCGCTGCCCTTCACCCTGCACCAGCAGCGGCCAGCGGCCGCCCACGGGCCCGCGGATCGCCTCGGCGGCGCGCCGCAACGCCGCGTGGCTCGTAAACAGCGCGAAGATGCCGCCGTCGGACGCATGCGCCAGCTCGATGAGCACGCGCGCCACTGCCGCGCCATGGCCCCCCCCAACCTCGCTGCCTTGGGGCTCCGGGATGTCCGTCGGAATCCCGAAGACGCACTGCGCGCCGAAGTCGAAGGGCGAGGGCAGTACGGCGCGTGTCGTGACGCGGGACGGCGCTAGCGACAGGCCCAGGCGCTCCACGAGAAACGTGAACTCCCCACCGGCCGCGAGGGTCGCGCTCGTCAACACCACGGTCTCCACGCGATCGAACAGCGCCTCTTTCAGGACCGGCGCGAGGTCGAGCGGCACGGTGGACAGCGTGAGATTGGGCGTCCGGCGGCCGCGGCGTT
>Ga0099794_10000400_pt1 | contig 14579 bp, 14 predicted proteins | sample Rivendell_Oct201_10_FD_77320 | JGI IMG/M metagenome (GOLD analysis project Ga0099794, IMG submission 77320) | Vadose zone soil microbial communities from the Eel River Critical Zone Observatory, Northern California, USA -... | ecosystem: Host-associated > Plants > Roots > Rhizosphere > Soil ... | reverse complement strand
TGCCCCATTCGCGCACGAATGGGGAACTGCCTCAGCGCTGGACGGAGTAGATCCAGGTGAACCCGACCACCACCCCGACCACCATCAGGAAGAACAGGATCTCGACCCGGAGGGCGATCCGGACCAGCCTGCGCGCTCGCCGCGTGCGCTCGCCGCAGTTCTCGCAGTAGGCGGCGTTCGGAACCAGCTCCTTGCCGCATTTGTCACACGCAACCTGAACCGCCATCTCCTTCAAGTATGCAATCGTGGTCAAGTGGACCTGCAGGAGGAGATGTCGCCGGCCGACGTCGTCCTTCTCATGGGCTCGGTGCCGGAGCGGATCAGCGACCTCGTGTATGGACTGGACGAGAACCGATTGCGGTATCGCCACGGGCCCGCCTTTCCGACGCTGGGCGGGCTGATCGGCCACCTGCTCGACTCGGGGTCGAAAGTGGACGCTCTGCTGAGGCATGCCCATCTCGACGGCCTCGCCACAGCCGATGTCCGGGCCACGATCGACCCCGCGCAGGAGGACGAGGAGCTCGGGCGTCCGCTCCAGGAGGCCATCGAGGACTTCGCCCGCATCCGCCGCAGAACCGTGGATCTCATGCACGGCTGGGGCAAGACCGAGTGGGACCGCAGGCTTCGAGAACCGCGCGGCGGCGAGATCACGCTCCTGGACGTGTGCCGAATGGTCGCGCGCCACGAGATTTCCCACATCGCCCAGGTCCGCAACCTGATCGCCCTGCTTCCCGAACCCCAGGACCTCGGTCCGCCGCGCCCCACCCGCCCAATCATTGAGTAGGGCCACAATTGCGTCGTGTCCGACACGCCCGAGGTAAGCGCCCCGCCGGCTGATCGTCCCGCCAAGTCGGGCCGCTCGCGGCGTAAGCGGAAATCAGGGCGATCCGAGGGTCGCGCCTCCCAGTTCTGGATGATCGTCAGCTCGCCCGACAACTTCCGCAAGACCCGCGAGCAGGGCTTCTCGATCCAGGGCCTGAAGAGCCGCCACCGGAGGCGCGTCGAGACCATGCGCGTCGGCGATCGGATGCTCTACTACGTAACCGGCCGGATGGCGTTCGCGGCCAGTGTCACCGTGACCTCGCCCATGTATGAGGACCACACTCCGATCTGGCGGTCGGCGCGGCGCGACGAGGACTACCCGTGGCGCGTGCACATCAGGCCGGACGTCATTCTCGAACAGGCCGACTGGATTCCGGCCAAGGAGCTGGCGTACCGACTCGACTACGTGCGGAAGTGGCCGCCCGAACACTGGACACTCGCCTTCCAGGGCCACATCCACGCACTGCCTCGTACCGACTTCGCGATCCTCGAAGACGAGCTGTCTCGAAGCGCGCGACACAGGAGATCATTGGCCGGCTGAACACACTCAAGCGGATCTATCGATTTCATTTCCGCAACGAGCGAAGAGAGCGGCTCTTCCTTGCCTCGCTCGGATTTCTTCTCACGTTTGGGATCGTGCGCGGCATCACCCATCTCATCCGCGCGGGGGTCGGGCCGTTTCACAACGTCTCCAGCGGCGGACTTCACATCCATCACCTCGTTTGGGGCATCCTCCTTCTGCTGCTGGTCGGCTACGTCTGGCTGATCGAGGAAGGCACCGCCTCCAACTGGCTCGCGAGCCTCACCGCGGTCGCGTACGGAGTTGGCGCGGCGTTGACGCTCGATGAGTTCGCCCTGTGGCTCACCATCCAGGACGTCTACTGGACGGGGCCGGGGCGCTGGAGCATCGACGCGGTGGTGATCTTCGGCGCCGGGCTGTCGATCGGAATCTGGGGCGGGCCCTTCCTGCGCGAGGCGAGCTTGCATCTCATCGGGCGACGAAAAGAGCCAGCCTGAACCTGTCACAAACCGGCCGCCCGCGGTGCTTGTCTGGTAGTGGGTATGAACCTCGGAGTGAGAGCCGTGGCAACTGTTCGTTCTGACGAAGAGTCGTTCGAAGCCCTCTTCACAGCCGAATACGCTCGGGTGGCGGGGATCGCGAACCGTGTGCTGGCCGACCCGCACGAGGCCGAGGACGTGGCCCAAGAGGTCTTCATCGACTTTCACCGCCTGCACTCGGCCAGCGCGCAGTACGCGCCGGCATGGCTCCACCGCGCTGCGGCTCACGCTGCGCTGAACAGGCTGCGCGGCGCCCGGCGCCGTCAGCGTCGCGAGCTGGCACAGGCAATTGATGAAATGGACGAAGCGGATAGCACCGCCGATCCGCAAAAGCATTTCGAGGTGAACGAGGACCGCCGCCAGGTGCGGCGGGCCCTGGCCCGGCTCGCACCCAGGCCCGCCGCGGTGCTCGTGCTCCGCGCGAGTGGACTCAGCTATGCGGAGGTCGCCCAGGCGCTCGGCGTCGGAATCGGTCAGGTCGGAACACTGTTAAGGCGCGCGGAAGCCGCGTTGCGAAAGGAGGTCGATCGTGGCACATCTATCTGAAGGAACTCTGCGCCGGATGGTTGACGATCCGGACGCTCACACACGCGCCGACGCGCGTCACCTCGAAACGTGCGCCGAGTGCAAGGCCCGGTACGAGACCGTCGCCCGCGACGCTCGCACGATCACGAGTCTGATGGCAGTGCCAGAGCTCAAGGTTGACATCGCCGCCGCATTCAATCGGGTGCGATCGGCGCCGGCTGCGCCGAGGTTTGGCTTCCGGCTGCCTGTCATGCAGCCTGGTTCGCGGCCGATGGTGCTCGCCTTCGCGGCGACCATCGCACTGGCGGGCCTGATCGTGACCGCGATCGCACAGGGCGGGACCTTCTTCAGCCCGACCACTGTCGAGCCCGTACCCATCACGGTCGCCGACATGCAGGCGCTGACCCAGTTGAGCGCATACGGGTCTCTGACCTGGACGACCAAGCCGAATCTCCAGATCGTCACGAGCGCCGACGAGGCTAAGGCCATCTCAGGTCTGACTCCGCCGAAGGTGGCCAAGCTGCCGGCCGGTGTCTCATCGACCGTGACCTACGCGGCGACGGCGAAAGCGGTCGCGGTGTTCACTTTCAGCAAGGACAAGGCGGCCTCCGCCGCATCTGGCACCGGCAAGAACCTGCCGGCTCTGCCGGCCGGAATGGAAGGCGCGCAGATGACGGTGACCGTCGGCCCCGCGGTGGCGGAGGTCTACGGCAACATTACTGCACCCAAGGCGGGCTCTGACCCGACGCAGGCCGGCGTGCCACAGCTGTTCATCGTCAAGTCGACAGCGCCCGTCGCTTCGTCAACTCAGGTCTCGGTGAAGCAGCTCCAGGACTACCTGCTCTCGGTGCCGGGCATCTCGCCGGAGCTCACGAAGGCCATCAAGGCGCTCGATCCCAATGGCACGACGCTTCCGGTCCCGGTGCCGGTCGAGTACGCGACCTCCTCCAAGGTCACCGTGCAGGGCGTCGCCGGCGTGGCGGTCGGTGACAACACCGGCGTCGGAGCAGGCGTGATCTGGGTGAAGGGCGGCGCCGTCTACGCGGTCGCCGGCACGCTCAAACTTTCGGACGCGCTCGACATCGCTAACCATCTGACCTGAGCAGGCGTTATAGCCTGCTGACAGTGGCTGATGTAAAAGAACAAGCCGTAGGGGCCGCCTCGCAAGGGGCGGCCCCCGGTTCTCCCGCGATCCAGACCGTCAACCTGTCGAAGAAATTCGGCAGGACAGTCGCCCTCTCGGGTCTGTCGATGACCGTGCCTCGTGGTGAGGTGTTCGGGTTCCTCGGACCAAACGGGGCTGGCAAAACCACCTCGGTGAAGTTGCTGCTCGGGCTCCTCAGGCCCAGTTCGGGCGAGGCGTGGCTTCTCGGCCGCCCGATCGGCGACCTGAGGACCCGGCGCCATATCGGCTACCTACCTGAGCTCTTCCGCTACCAGGGCTGGCTTTCCGCACGAGAGGTGCTCGCCCTCCACTGCGAGCTCGCGCCGCTGCCTCGTTCGAGCTGGAACGACGAGATCACCACGGCCCTCGACACTGTCGGGCTGACCGATCGCGCCACGGATCGCGTGAGCACGTTCTCGAAAGGAATGCAGCAGAGACTCGGCCTGGCCGCGGCGCTGCTGGGCGAGCCCGAGCTCGTCTTCCTCGACGAGCCGACCTCAGCCCTCGACCCTGTCGGCCGCCATGACGTGCGCGAGGTAATTCGCGGCCTTGCTTCTCGGGGCACCGCGGTGTTTCTCAACTCGCATCTCCTGAGTGAGGTGGAGCAGGTATGCGACCGCGTGGCGGTTGTCGACCACGGACGCGTCATCGCATCGGGCACCATGGACGACCTGCTGAGCGGGACGGCGGTCAAGGTGCGGGTGACCGGTCTCGGCGACGCGGAGAAAGGCAAGCTCGCGAGCTACGGCAACATCGACGACGAAGGCGACCGGGTCACCTTCACGAACCTCAAGCCGGAGCGAGTGCCCGACCTGGTGGCGGCGATCGTCGCGCTGGGTGGTCGCGTGTATGAGGTGGCGCCACGCCACCAGACGCTGGAAGACCGCTTCCTCCAATTGCTGGAGGCAGAGGAAAAATAGTGCCCCCGATCCTCGTCATCGCCCGGCTCACCGTGCAGGAGGCGTCCCGGCGCAGGCTGCTGCTGGCGCTGGTCATCCTCACCCTGATCGTCGTCGGCTTCTCCGCGTGGGGCTTCAACAAGATCACGACAGTCACCGGCAGCAGCGGCGCGACACTTCCGCCGGCCCAGGTCGCGCTGATCACCTCGCAGCTCTTGATCGGCGTCACCTTCATGTACAGCGGCGTGCTGGCGCTCAGCGCGGCGGTGGTAGCCGGCCCGCTGATCTCGAGCGAGGTCGAGAGCGGCCTTCTCCTTTCCATGCTCGCCCGCCCGGTGCGCCGGAGCGAGGTCGTGATCGGAAAGTGGCTCGGGCTTGCGGTGCTCATCGCGATCTACGCTGCCGGCTCCGCGGCCTTCGAGCTCGCCGCGGTCGACTGGGCGACCGGCTACCTGCCTCCCCACCCCATGCAGCTGGTTGTGTACGTGGGCATGGAAGGACTCGCGCTTCTGTCTCTCGGCCTGCTCCTGTCGACGCGGCTTTCGGGCATCACGGGCGGTGTGATCGCGCTGGTTGCGTGGCTGATGGGATGGATCGGAGGCGTCGTTGGAGACATCGGCACCGGGCTGCAGAACCAGGCGGTGGCCAATATCGGGGTGTTCAGCCACATGCTGCTGCCGACCGACGGGCTGTGGCGGGGAGCGATGTACGCGATGGAGCCGGACGCATTCTTGGCTTCACTGAAAGCTGCTGGGACAATTGCCCGCGCCAACCCGTTTGTCGCCGTCGACCCGCCACCGACAGCTTTTCTGGCGTGGGTCGTGGTGTGGTTCGCGCTGATGCTCGCGCTCAGCATCTTCAGTTTCAGGACGAGGGAGATCTAGGCGAACTCCCGCGTTCAACGCTCGCCTCAGGGGTAGAGTCCGCGCTCCCTTGTCGCGCCGGCGACGCGTGCCACGGCCCGGCAGTAAGCCGCCATACGCATGTCCAGCTTTTTCTCGAGCTTCGTCTTGAGCACTTCGGCGAACGCCCTCGAGAGGATCGCCTTCAATTTCTGGTTGACCTCGTGCTCGGACCAGAAGAACGACTGCAGGTCCTGCACCCACTCAAAATAAGAAACGGTGACACCACCTGCATTCGCAAGGATGTCAGGCACGACAAAGATGTCGCGCTCGCGGAAGATGGCGTCCGCCTCGGGAGTCGTGGGACCGTTCGCGCCCTCGACGATCAGCTTCGCCTTCACGTCGCGCGCATTGCGTGAAGTGAGCTGGTTGCCGATCGCAGCCGGCACGAGCAGGTCGCAGTCGACGGTCAGGACCTCCTGGTTGCCGATATCCTGCGCGCCGGGGAAACCTTTCAATGTTTTTTCGCGCGCGCGATATTCGAGCACGCGCTTGATCGAAAGGCCGAGCGGGTTGTAGATGCCGCCGTAGTCCTCTGACACCGCGACGACTGTGCAGCCCGACTCTTCGAGCAGCTTCGCGCTGATGCTGCCGACGTTGCCGAAGCCCTGCACCGCGACCTTCGTCTGATGAGGAAGCCGATTCAGGTGCTCCAGGGCCGCCATCGCACAGATCGTCACGCCGCGGCCGGTGGCCTCGATGCGGCCCAGCGATCCACCGACCTCTATCGGCTTGCCGGTCACCGATGCGGGCACCGAGTAACCCAGATGCATCGACAGCGTGTCCATGATCCACGCCATCGTCTGGCCGTCGGTGTTGACGTCAGGCGCGGGGATGTCGCGGTCCGCACCGATGAGGATCGAGATCTCGGTCGCGAACCGGCGCGTCATGTGCTCGAGCTCGTTGAGCGAGAGCTCCTTTGGGTTGACTATGATGCCGCCCTTGGCGCCGCCGAACGGGATGTTGACGACTGCGCATTTCCACGTCATCCACATGGCCAGCGCCTTGACCTCGTTCAGCGAGACGTCGGGGTGGTACCGGATGCCGCCCTTCGCCGGCCCGCGGTTGATGTTGTGCTGCACGCGGTAGCCGGTAAAGACTCGGAGGTGGCCGCTGTCCATCTTCACGGGGAAGGTGCACGTGAACTCGCGCTGCACGTCGCGCAGGACTTCGCGCAGCCACGGTTCGAGGTTGATGATCTCCGCCGCGGTGTCGAACTGCGACTGGGCAGTTCTCCATTCGTCTGCTTCGACGGTGGGCTTGAGCAAAATGCTGCTCACGTTGCCCCTTGAATTCTTGGGGGACGTCCCCCCAGATGCGACAGTCGGGCAAAGCCCTCCTGTCGCCCCCCCTGTGCCTCAACTGCGGGCTTGAGCTGGAGCGCGCTCACATCAGCACTGATGATCGCGGATATTCGGCGTCCGGATCACACATTACGTTGATGCAGGCCGGCAGCCCCGAGGCGAACGCCCGCTCGAGGGCCGGCCGGATCTGGTCCGGCCTATCCACGAGCTCGCCGTGGCCTCCGAGCGATTCGACCACCTTGTCGTACCTGGTCTTCTGACCCAGGTCCGCGGCGACGCTTACTCCCAGCATGCTGAGCATCGGGTGCTTCTCCAGCGCCCAGATGCCGTTATTGCCGACGACGCAGACGACCGGGATGCGGTGCCGGACCATGGTGTCGAACTCCATCGCCGAGAAGCCGAACGCCCCGTCGCCCGCCAGCAGCACCACTTGCCGGTCGGGATGGGCCAGCTTGGCGGCCATCGCGTAACCCGGCCCCGAGCCGAGGCATCCAAAGGGACCTGGGTCGATCCAGAGGCCGGGCTTCTGACGCTCGATCAAGCGGCCCGCGAAGGAGACGAAGTCGCCGCCGTCGCCAACCAGGATCGCGTCGGGGTCGCAAAACCGGTCCACCTCGGCGATCAGGCGCGCCGGATGCACCGGCGAGGAGTCGGAGCTGGTCATCGCCTCATCGCGAACGCGAGATGCCATGTCGGTCTCGCGAAGCTTTTCCAGCCACGAGGTGCGCTCCTTGGTGCCGCCGACCGCGTGAGCCAGCGCCGTAAGCGCGGCCTTCATGTCCCCGTACATCGCCACATCCGGAGTCCGGTGCTTGCGGTGGCCGTCCACGTCGATGAAGATCAGGCGCGCGTCTTCCGGAAAGACCGGCGGCTGGCCCCAGTTGAGCCGGAAGTCCAGCGGAACGCCGATGACGAGGATGAGGTCGGCCTCGCCCAGGGCAGTGCTGCGAGCACGCGAGAAGAACATCGGATGGCCTGGCGGCAGCGTGCCGCGCGCCATGCCGTTGACGGAAAGGGGAAGGTGGGCCGCCTCGACAAGCTCCTTGAGCTCAGCTTCGGCGTGTGACCACCACACGCTGCCGCCCGCAATCACCGAAGGACGCTGCGCCTCGCGGATGAGCATTGCGGCGCGTTCGACGAGGTCTGGGTCCGGCCCGGGCCCCAGGTCTGGCGTCAGATGTTCGGTGGCCTCGGGCACGTCAGCGGCCCCGAGCATGAACGTGTCCACCGGGATGTCCATGAAGACCGGTCCGGTACGCCGGCTGAGCGCCGTGCGCATCGATTCCGCGGCCAGGCTGTATGCCTCTTCCGCTGATTGGAGAGTGGTCGCCTTCTTGGTGAGGGTCTGGACGAACGCGACGTGGTCCATCTCCTGAAGCGAGCCCATGCCCCACCTGGCGACGGGAGCGCGCCCGCCGATGACGAACATCGGGCTGTCTGCCGCCTGCGCCTGGGCGAGGGCCGAGGCGGCGTTGGTCACGCCTGGCCCGGCGGTGACGGCGGCAACTCCGACCTGTCGAGTCACCTTGGCCCATCCCTCGGCCGCGAACGCGGCGGACTGCTCGTGTCGCGTGTCGATGATGCGGATGCCGTGCTCCGTCGCGCCGGTCAGAATCGGCCAGATGTGGGCTCCGTTCAGCGTGAAGAGATGACTGACGCCGGCACGCTCGAGCGCGAGCGCGACGAGCTCCCCAGTGTTGGCGGAATCGCCCATCAGGTTGCTACTGCGAAGGGCATCGCCGCGGTATTGAAAGCGGCTTCCGGCGCCCCTTCGCGGCCGAGCACTATCACCCCGCCTGACGCTTTGAGCGCCTTGCCGAGCAGCGCCACCGCACCGCGGGCGACCACCGCCGCGCTCATGCCGTGCTGCAGCTCGACCACCATCAGCCTCGCCAACCCAAGGCGGATGAAGGCTTCACCCTTGCCTGTGCCGCACACGGCGCCGAAGAGGTCGTCGGCGTAGATCCCGGCGCCCGGAATCGGCGAGTCGCCGATGCGCCCGGGAAGCTTGCCGTTGATGCCCCCGGTGGAAACCGCGACAGCGAGGTGCCCGTCGGAGTCTCGGGCTACCGCCCCCACCGTGTCCGCTCCTTGCAGGAGCTGCTGCCGCTTGCGGTCCGTTATGAAGGTCGAGGGGTCGCACATCTCGACGCCATGCTCGCGGGCGAAGCGTGATGCTCCGTCACCGGCCAGCAGGACGTGCCGGCCGTCGCGCATGACCTCGAGCGCCAGGTCGATCGGATGGCGCACGTCCTTCAGCCCGGCGACCCCGCCGGCGCGAAGCTCCGCGCCCTCCATCACTCCCGCGTCGAGCTCGACCACGCCGTCCGCGTTGAGGCACGCGCCGATTCCTGCATTGAGGAGCGGCTCATCCTCCATCAGGCGAACGGCGGCGATCGCCGCGCCAAGCGCGCCGCGACCGATCTCGGACCAACCGGCGTCGCGAGCTCGCTCCACTGCCGCCTGCCGGAGCGCGCGTTCGTTTTCGGGAACGGGTCCAGCGCCTCCGTGAACGATCAGCGCCGGACGGGCGCTAGAGAGCCGGGTCGGCAGGCCAGTTTTCGCGGCGCTCGAGCATGCGCCGCTCGGCGATCCGGCGATCGAAGGGAAAGACTCCCCGGCGGCCGGCGGCGGCCCGCACGGGGTCGCGCCTCTCCGCATACCTTCGTTCCACCCATGCCCGGCGGTCGCTCTCGCCGCGCCTTTCCGGTCCTCGCGCCAGCAACAAATCGTCCAAAACCATCACCCCTTCCTCTCGTGTCGACATGTGGGTAGTGATGCTACTGCACGCGATGGTCGAGCGCGCCTAACTTCTCATCCAGCCGGCGTTCCGACTGCCGGCGTTCCAGCTCGTCGCCGGGCCCGAGATCGACGAACCGCGCGTAGCCGGCCAACCGGGGGTGGACCTCGGCGACGCGGCGGAACATCTCCTGCGCGACCCACCGATAGTCCGGGTGACCCTGCGGCGTGGTCCTGAGCTCACACAGGTGGTAGACCTCGCGGAGGTTCACCCGGAAGTACCAGCGGACGCGAAACGCCAGCGGGACTATGTACTGGGCCAGCGCCGGCCCGGCATCGCCCTCCAGCCTCGCGTGGACGGCGGCGGCGGCTTCCACCGCGGCGGCAAAACGCCCGCCCAGGCCGAGGTCGCCAATTCCTGGCGGGAGGTCGTAGCCGAGGCTCGTGCCCAGCACCTGGCGGTCCTGCGTGAGCATGCGGTGGCGGTGCAGGTCGCGGTACGCGCCGAAGTTGGCGACGATCTCGAACGTGTACTGGGCGTGCTCGAGCGCGCGCGGCACGCGGTGACGGCGGTTGGCGCGATCGCCCAGCAGAGCCTCGAGGACCCGGGCGTGATCCACGGTCTCGAGGTCGAGGCCTGTATTGGAATGCGAGAAGACAGCAGCGGCGACCACCTTGCGCTCGGCGTCCTGGTCGTATTCGACAAGCCTGACGCTCGGCCCGTCGGGTATTTGCACCTTGCCGTGAGGAGCAAGGCTCGCCGTATCCTTCCGGACCCTTGCCATGCGCTCAGCCGAGGGGCGGCCGTACCGCTCGTCCAGGGCTCGCTTCACGAAGGCGGGTATGACCAGGGCGAGCTCACGGTGCAGGTCGGTGGCCACCTGGCGGCACTCGGGCAGCTCGTGGGCGGCCATCTTGGTGATCAGGTACTCGAACGCGCGGCCGTTGCCGAAAAGACCGAGGTTGGTCAGCGAGCCGGCCGGCAGCAGCCCGCGCAGCAGGTCGAGGGCCTTGGCCCTTGTCGCGGACTTCCACGCGCGGTCGGTCTCACCGGGTTCGAGCGGGAAGCGGTTTCGGATGGCCTCGGTGACCGGCTCGACCAGGCCGCTGTAGGCCGTGAAAAGCGCGTCGGCGGCGGGCTCGTACTCCGGGTGAGCCAGCTCGGGACCGCGATAGAACAGGTAGCGGCCGTCGGGACCCGGCCTGTCAAACCTGACGTAGCGCGTCGACTTCTCGAGGGGGGAGATGCCGATCCGGCTGTCCTCCAGAGCTTTGGCGGCGAGGATCGAGGTTCGCTCGACCGCGACGTGCGCGCCGGCCAGCTCAGCCACCGAGTCGTCCCCATAGCCGACAAGGACGCGTTCGTAAAACTCCTCGGCGCGGCGGACAGCGACCATGTCGTCAGCGTTCTTTGGGCTTCCGGTGAGCTCTCCAAACCCCGAGTCAGGCTCGTTGATGAACTCGTCCAGCAGCACGCGCCGCAGGCTCTTCTCGGTCCGGGAATAGCGCGAGAAGAGAGCGCCCTTGACGACCTCGGGCAGGTTCCGGAGCGCAAACACCGGCCGGTCCATGTTGGTGAAGTAGCGCGCGAGGACGGCTGACTCCGCGCTGGTGAACTCGGTGCCGGCCATCGGCGCCTATAGTCCTACATCTGGTGGCTCCGGAAAGCGCAACCCCAGGATGTTTGGCCGCGACCCCGGAGTTGTCCACCCTTTGTCCCCAGCCTTGTTTAGAACCGACTGCGAATCGCCGACGGCTTGGGTTGTATTCGGGAGATTTGGGGTGAATTCGGGAGATACGGTAGCCTCGATCGTGATCGTGGACTGGGAGGCGAACTGGAAAAACATCGTGCACGAGCGGGCGACCCTTGCCGGCACGCACCCGATCCCCGGCTACTGGGACCGCCGGGCGGCGAGCTACGCCCGCTCAGTGCAGGCGCGCAGTGACGATTTCCTGACCGTCATGGAGCCGTACCTCGGTCCCCGCAAGACGCTCATCGACGCCGGCGCAGGGACCGGCCGCCACGCGGTGCCGCTGTCGCAACGGGTCGAGTGGGTGACTGCCGTCGAGCCTTCCGAAGGAATGAGGGCCCAGATCGCGCCGAAAGACAACATGACCGTCGTCGCCAGCTCGTGGGAAGACGCCGAGGTGGCACCCGCGGACCTGGTCATCTGCAACCACGTCCTTTATGGCGTCGCGGAGCCGGTTCCTTTCCTCCAAAAGCTCGACCGGTCCGCGCGCGAGCGCGTCTTCGTCATGCTGCGCGAGAGCGAGCTGCCGCACCCCGCGGCGGCGGTACGCAGGCAGCTCCTCGGTGACTCCGGCCCGCGAATGCCTCGCTTCAGCGACCTGTTCATGTTGCTGATGCAGATGGGCATCGCGCCGGACGTCACCTTTATTCGCTACACAAGCGTCGCCAGGTACGCGGACTTCGGCGAGGCTCTGGTCGACGTGCTCGCGCTGGTGGGTGACGAGTTGAGCGAGGCTCAGGTGCGGACGGCGCTCGAAGCGATGCTGACGACCGAAGGCGAGGAGGTCGTTTACAAGGGCGGCACCGTTCTGTCAGGAGTTGCACATTGGCGACCACTGGCAAAGGACTGACGCTGCGGCCGATGAGGCCGGCGGATCGCGAGCGCGTGATGGAGATCTCTCGCGACATCTGGGACGGGCACGACTACATCCCGCGTGTCTTCGACGAGTGGCTCGAGGACGCGGGTGCGGCTTTCCAGGCGGCCGAGGTGGACGGCGTGGTGGTCGGCTTGCAGCGCCTACGTCCTTACGCGCCAGGTCTCGTCTGGTACGAAGGCCTTCGCGTCGCGAGTACCCACCGCCGGCAGGGGATCGCGCGCGAGATGCTCGAGTCTGCCATCGCCGAGGCGAAGGAGCAGGGCTTCCGCGAGATGCGCCTCGCGACCGGAAACCCGGGTGCCGCCACCCTGTTCGAGTCAGTGGGCTTCCGCCGCCTGGTGGATGCGCGCTGGTGGCGTGGGAAGCGCGTCGAGGGTGGCGAGCCGGCGCGGATGCCGGATCCAGCCGAGGCGCGAAATCTCTGGCCGGCCGTGGAGACGAGTCCGGGCATCGAGCTCTACAACGGCGTCACGACCGACTTCAACGGGGCGTTCGACCTCGACGCGGGTGAGCTCGAGCGAAAGGCGAAGATCGGCATGCTCAGGGTCGGCCCCGGTGGCCGAGCCCTGGTCGGGCTGAGAGAGCCCTGGGGTGAAAACCTCGCGGTGGACTTCGTCGCCGGACGCGGTGGCGCGCTGCGCGAGCTGCTCATGGCTCTGCGTTTTGAGGCCGACGCTGATGGCCTCGACCACGTCACCATCTCGCTGCCGCGCGACCACCCTGCCGCCTTGGACCTGACCGCTTCCGGATACGATCTCGCGAATGACGAGGACACCAGCTACATCTACGGACTACTGCTTTAGGTGAGCCGGCGTTACGTCATCATCGGCAATGGTATCGCCGGGCAGACCTGCGCCGAGGAGCTTCGCAAGATGGACGCGGACGCGTCGATAACGATGATCGCCGCCGAGCGACATCCTCTTTACAACCGCGTCGCATTGCCTCGGTACCTGCGCGGCCAGGTGCGTCGCGAGAAGGTGCTTATGCGCACCGTCGAGGACTACGCGGCGCGCGAACTGGACATCCACTTCGAGACGTGGGCGACCGAGATCGACGTGCACGGCAAGGTCGTGCATACCAATCGCAACCAGACGTTTCCTTACGACGCGCTTTTGGTCGCGACCGGCGGGAGACCCAAGCCGCCGCCGTGGCCCGGCTCCGACCAGGTGTCGAACGCGCTTGGATTTCAGACGCTCGACGACACCGACGCGATTATCGAGAAGGCCGACGCTTCAGAGCGCGTGTTGGTGATGGGCGGAAGCTTCATCGGCTACGAGCTGGCCGAGGGCGTGAGCTTTCGTCAGAAGGCGAAGCTGACATGGATCATGCGGGGCCCGTGGTTCCTGCGCTACGTCCTTGACGACGAGGGCGGCCAGCTGTGCCGGCAGATGGGCGAGGCGCAGGGCGTGGAGTTCATCGTTGGGGACGAGGTCGAGAAATTCAGCCGGACGAACGGACGCTTCCTCGCCGACACGGTCAACGGACGCAAGGTCGAGTTCGATCTGCTGACGTACGGCGTCGGACTCGACTACTACACGGAACCGGTGCGCAACACAGGCATCGAGCTGAACAAAGGCATCGTCACGGACGCGAAGCTACGCACCAATGCGCCGGACGTCTACGCGGCGGGTGATATCGCGGTGTTCTTCGACCTGATGGTCGGGCGCCACAACCAGATGGGCACGTGGGACAACGCCGAAGCGCACGGCAAGGTGGCGGCGCGCAACATGGCCGGCGGCGACGAAGACTTCTTTGACGTCCCGACTTACACGACGACGATGTTCGGGTCGACGCTCGCGGTGATGGGCGTGACGCCGGACGTGCAGCCCGACCTCGAGTCGGTGCGGACGTTCAGCTACGACGAGAAGTTCTATCGCAAGCTCTTCTTCAAGGACGACAAGCTGGTGGGCGCGATCATGATCGGGCCGCCCAAGGGACGGAAGAAGCTGATCGAGATCATGCGATCGCGGCAGTTGATCGAGCGGCCCAAACAGGAGCTTCTGGACCCGGCGAATCTCAAGGACTGAGGGAACTCAGACACGAGGCCAGTCGCGATCCATCAGCGGCTCGAAGACGAGCATCAGGCCCGCGAGGAACGTGGCCATCAACAGGATCTCCGGACGCGTTGTGCCGACGACAGCCCAGAGGACTCCTGCGACCATCACGTAGGGGCGAAGCGCTGTCGCCGGTCCCAGCACCAACACGCTGGTGGCGACCCTGAGGTCGATCGACGGCACCACGCGGAACGCGAGCGCTGCGAGCACGAGCACGGAATAGGGCACGTAGACCTGCAGCATGCGCTGGCCCATCGCGACCAGGGCCAACGTCAGCTGCCCGGAATCCGCGGCGACCAGCAATAAGAGGATGGCGACGAACACCGCCACGCCGATAGCGGGCTGCACGTTCAGCGCGCCACGCAGAAACGAGCGAGCGAAGTACCGACCTTTGTCCACCAGCCCCGAGCGCCCGGCGGCCAGGCGATAGCCGACCAATGCTCCGTCTACGGTGGCCAGCAGGTACAGCACGAGCGCGGTCA
>Ga0099794_10000399_pt1 | contig 14580 bp, 9 predicted proteins | sample Rivendell_Oct201_10_FD_77320 | JGI IMG/M metagenome (GOLD analysis project Ga0099794, IMG submission 77320) | Vadose zone soil microbial communities from the Eel River Critical Zone Observatory, Northern California, USA -... | ecosystem: Host-associated > Plants > Roots > Rhizosphere > Soil ... | reverse complement strand
GGTCTACGAGACGGAGGGAGTCAGGGATGAGATCAGGGCTCCTCTCGTAGTCGGAGCGGATGGTCCTCAATCTCACATCCGAACAAGTATCGGTGTCGAGGTCAAAACGAAGAAGTATCCGGATTCTTTTCTGGTCGGACTTGTTGGTCCGGTTCCAGGCTTGGAAGGGAGGGCGCGCCAGTATCAGCATCCAGGCAAGATGCTTGGGATAATGCCCTCAGGTCCTGACGCGACCTATCTGTTCCATTGTGTTGGTCCCCGTAGTTTTGACAGTGTGAAGAAGGAAGGCTTGGCGTCTTTCAGGGCGGAAGTTGTTGAAGCTGCGCCGGAGATGGCGGACGCTTTTACGGGGGTGGAGGCGTGGACAAAGATGGCGTATTTCACTCCCTCGTTCATCCAGGTGGATAGATGGGTCGGAAACGGAATAGCGCTGCTTGGAGATTCAGCGCACACATTCCATCCGCACGCGGGACAGGGAGTCAACCTCGCATTGGAGGATGCGGTGGCGTTAGCCGAGGTGATCGAAAAGTGCAAGCTTGCAGGAGATTTCTCGCAAGCCTCCCTGCAGGAATACCAGACTAAACGGAAGATGCGTGCGGAAGTGATTGGGAAGCACGCGAACTATACGGTGACGTATGCGCTGAGCGATAACTGGCTGATCAAACGGCTGAACAAGAGAGCACTTCGCAAGCTGAACAAGGACAAGAAGCTGCAGAAGAAGGCGTTGGAGATTACTGCTGGGATTTTCGAGAAGAAGCCTGGACTGGTGACGTTGGCGAAGATCGGCGGAATACTGCCCTAACTACTAACTTACGCTCTGTTGTCTATGGCCAGGAAAGAGTTCTAGGCTTCGGAGAAACCGGACATGCTGCGCAAGATGCTTGAAACATACCCCACTTTTTGACGGGGAGGATTTGCTGTCCGGCACTGATTCTGGGCGAGTCTCGCGATTCAGGGCATAGTCCAGGCTTGGATGCTAGGGCGAAACTTGCCATTATTTCAGCCAGTCACGAACGATTCTCAGGGGAGAGTTTAGACGGGGGCCCAGATTCGAGATCAAAGCCTGAAATGGGCGAGTAGATTGCCCGAAGCAAGTGAGATGCCCGGTTGTCTCACTTGTCATCCTTCTCCTTCTTCACCTGATCCTTAACCGACTTGAAGAAATCCGTACTCTCTATCCGTCCGGCTTCCGACCGCACCGCGTCCAGATCAATTTTCAACCTGGCATGTGTCACCTTCCGACGTTTGAACACAAAGAATACGGCAACTAGTAACGAGGCTAGTAGAGCGGCTATTATCCCGAAATAGTAGACAGGGAAAGATGCGTTCCCAGTTGCATTCTGAACTGTGACAGCCCTTGAGGCATAGCCAGTGTTGGGGGGAGTCGAAGAATCTGACGCCTTGAAAACTAGGGACCAGAGCCCTCCAGTGTCTGAAGGTCGCACCGTGTAGGTACCGATCCATAATTTCAGAGACGTGTCGAAAACAACTGGAACTGTATCATTGACCACAGGCGTCCCGCTGTAAAGCAGGTAGGCTTTCACAGTGCCCGACTGGAACGGTGTCCCGTCGGGATACGTAACTGTCGCGTTGAACTTGAGCTGTTGACCCACAGCTACGGTCGAGTTGGTGGTTACAGTGACAGTTAGAGGGATAGTTGTGAGCTGTGGGGTGGCACTGACTGTTGTTCCCGGACCATTGTTTCCATAGGTATCGCTGTAAGCATGTCCCCCCAGACTTGCAGTCCACGTTCCGGTCTGATTATCCAACGACGTCTGGTAAAACGCCTCAAAAGTCAAAGATGGACTATCGTACGTTGCTGTCAGAGTGACGCTACCGCCATTGGGCCTCGCCAAGGTCAAAAGAGCGACTCCTGTCGAGGGAATGGAGCCGTCTGGATACGTGGGCTGGAAGAAGAAGGCCATCGTCTCAGTCCTCTGATAGATTGACTTGACGGATGTGATCGAGTTGATGATCACAATCGCTCGTCCCACTGAGACGGCTTGCCGGTCAACTGGGTTCTTGAAGGTGCTAGTCCCAGTCAAGGTAACTACGTAATTATCTATCGTGGCGTTCCTTGGAATCTTCCAACTTGTCGACACGATCCCCGCGCCAGTCGCTGCTACCAGTGCTGAGAATACGAGCGTTGAGGTAGTCTGGGTCCTGATAGCTACGGTCACGCTTTCCGATACGTTGTATCCACTTGCCTGTACGTTAATGGTCTGAGTTCTTTCATAAGAGGAATTGTCGGTGATGCTGAGGATGAAGGAGGTCCCCGCCACCCCTAGCGCTGTGGTGGGCCACAGTTCGTCGACCTTGGCGTTGTACTGCCCTACTAGCGTATTCGGTCCCGGCAGTGATGGACTAGGGTAGAGAATCACCATTGTAAACGAGGTTTGGCCAGGCGCGGTCGTATAGTTCTGCAGGGATTGGACTATCTTGCCTGCGGGATCGGTTACGGAGAACCTGAATCTGTATTGGAGGTTAGGGACGGCACCAATTGCAGATAGAACAAGGCTGACGGTGTTCCCTTCCGACGTTGCCGGAGGAACGGCGTTCAGAGAGAATGGAGGATCAGCGTGGACTTTTGGAACCGAGTTGATCGACAAGACCGGGACAAGGACAGCAAGCGCGAGCAGGAGCATGCAACGGGTAATTCTAGAGTATCTCGTGGTATGCCCTCTCGGTAAGCGTGGACTGTGAGCGACGATAGTTCTGTCAGCGACTAAAGTGGGTCGTAACTTCTGGTTCTAAGTCGAAGTATCGAAGAGAGTCCCGGAATTGCGATTAGTGCTTATGCTTACGAGTCCTGAGTTCTACCTTAGGTTGTGGCGGGAATAACTTCTGTTATCGGCTCCAGAACCTGTTCCTCAGGTAGCCTCACATCTTTGAATGCCCGCCAGAAGTACGTGATCGCGGTTAGGTAGAGGGCGGTGCAGATCAGGAAGGGTAGGGCGAGGTAGATGCTGTTGGGGCTTGTTGCCAGGCCCATGATGTAGCCACCGATACCAGTGCTGAAAGAGTTAGGCAATCTCCAGAGCGAGGCTACGATGGCTGAGGCCACTGATCGCTCCTCAGCGGGGACCAGGCCCATCAGGAGAGAGTTCTGGGCGGGGTTGGACATCATCATCAACATGCTTCTGACGATGTAAATCGAGGAGGCCGTGGCAAAGTTGGGCGAGAACGGAATCGAGAAAAGAAAAAGCGTAGACGTTCCTTGCGTTAGCACGATTGTCCGAACAGTTCCGAATCTCCGGGCAATCCGTGGAGTTGCGAGGTTGGCGAACCCCATAACAAGGCTATTGATGCCGCCGAAGATCGGCCCAGTCACATCGTTTGCAAGGCCGTACTTGAGAAAGGCCCAGCCTGGGATAAGGGGGATTACCATACCGGCACCGAGAGCAATTACGATCCCGTAGGCAGCGTACCGGAAGACTATGCCACGGCCCTTTCTCGGAAGAATGTGGAACCCAGATTGTTGACTCGTCTCTAGCCTGGACTCGGAGACTCGGAGGTAGACAATCATCGGGCCGATGAGGCTGATAGCAGCAACCCCAACGAACAGATACCGGTTGCCAGTAACAAGGTCAACCTGGTAGAGTGATTTCATCAAGCCGAGGAGGCTTGTGCTGAAGCCTCCCAAGGCCGACGCGATCGTGGCGACGAAGAAAGATAGGCCGAAGGCACTGGTCCGTTTCAAGTTTCCTGCCTTGTCAGCCAGCAATGCGCTCCAAGAGGATGCGAACATGGCCTCGGAGATCCCGGCCAGAACGGCTGCTCCAAACAAGTGAGAGATGTTCGAGTCGACCGCGAAGATGGCTAGTGCAAGGCTTCCCAGGACTCCTCCCCAGACCACGAACTTCTTCTTGCCATAGCGGTCTGCGAGGCCGCCGAATAGGAGGGTGGAGGAAGCGCTGACGATTCCGAAGGTTCCAAGTATGAGGCTGCTGGTCGCGAAGGAAATGCCCTCTAGTACTAGGAAAACCTGCAGAGAGATGAACAGTAATCCTGCCGCGGCCCAAGTGAAGAAACTGGAATAGATCAGGAGATTGGCTTCGCGAGGTATGCCCTTGTACTCGTCGAAAATGGAGCCGATTCTCTGGAACAATGACGAGCAACTACCCCTCTAGCTGGTTTGACAGAGTTGGATGCCGGTGGCTCTAAAGGATTAGTCTCAGGACGAGCGACTTTGTAACTCTTCTTTGATGGTGAATCTTGTTCTGAAGCGATTTTCGAAGTCTCCTGGCTCCTTCTCTCTCTTCGATGACGAAATCCTCTCCTCCGAGTTTTTTCCTAATGATTTTTTTGAGTTCGAGGTCGATTTCGTATCCAATTCCTTTCCGACGCAACTCCCTGGCAACCTTCAATGTTGTTCCCGAGCCCGCAAAGGGGTCGAACACTGTTTCTCCAATCATTGTGAAGAGTTTGATCAGCCGCCTAGGAATTTCTTCGGGAAAGGCGGCGATTCCTTCCTCGACACGGCCGGGAATTGGAAGAACATTGGTGATGTTCCAGACCGTCAGGTTCCATCTCTCCTTGTTGAGTTGGACGGTGTCTATTTTGGAGGATTCTAGAATCTTCCCTGGCGCGGCCTTTAGGTGGCTGTAGTCGAACTCGCCGTTCTGGAATAGAAGAATGGATTCCTGAATGTTGTCCGGGTAAAAGTACATCGGGTATGGATGCTGGAGGACGACGCCGCTCCGCCTGCTGATTCTGGTGTAGCCGGCGGGCTTGACCCAGGTTATCTTGTCGCGATAGAGAAATCCCTCGTCCAAGAAGATTCTGGTCGTGTCGGCGACAAGTGGATATTTTCGCCCCCGACTGCCGCTTCCCTCTTTCACCAGCATATCGTCAGTGACTATCGCACAGATTCTTCCCATTCCTAGCACTCTTCTGCTCTGAGACGCAAAAGACCTGATCAAGTCCAGATAGTTTTCGTAGCTGGGAAAAAGGTCTGGATAATCGAAAGGAGCATTGAAGTAGGGAGGAGAAGTAACGATTAGAGAGACCTCGCCATCAGCGACCTCCATCGAAGTCATCTTTCGGAGATCGCCGAAGAAAACCCGGAGACCAAGGACGTCCATAGAACTCCCATTCTTGGAACTCATTGCCAGGTGACCTAATTCTAGCGAAAAACCGACTCTGAAGCAGCGAGTATATACGATGACTCACGATAGAGAGAACCATGCTGGACCCCAACCAAGTTCCAATAGCACAGTCAGCTTTGCTAGTGATCGATGCGCAGGACTCGTTCAAAGTTGGCCCGCGATGGGCAAGGCGTAACAACCCAGCTTTTGAAAAGAATGTTAGCGCTCTTGTCGAAGCTTATCGTGTTGCCCATCTGCCGGTGGTTTTCTTCTTGCATACTGACAGTGACGAGGCGTTCGCCAAAGAAAGCCCCTTCTTCAAACTGATGGACTTTCTCAAGCCAAGAAAAGATGAGCCTGTCATGGTGAAGAACACTCGCAATTGCTTCACCAGCACGACATTGCAACCGTATTTGATTGAAAAGGGCGTGAGACGCGTCAGCATCTCGGGTATCCAGATGGAGCAGTGTTGTGAGACGACTGCGAGGATCGCGGCTGACCTTGGCTACGCAGTGGATTTTGTCACCGAAGCGACGATGACTTTTCCAATTCCGAACTGGGACAAGCCAGGCGAAGAACTCGGAGTCGACGCCATACGCGAACGCACAGAATACGCCCTACGACGAAGATTCGCACGCATCACCACGATCGATCAACTAACAAAAGAACTGAAAGAGATCTGAATTTCGCCAAACTTTGGAAGAGAATCATGATTTGCCACCATGAAACCAACTTCCCAATGGCGATTTCAGCGTGAGAAAGACGCCCCTTTTAGCGGAGATTGAGTTGTGAGACGGAATACTCCGCGCTGGGATTTTTTCATATGTTACGCTAGCGAAGATAAGAGTGCGGTGGCAAAGCCGCTGGCAGACATCCTAGCTTCTCGTGGTTTACGAGTTTGGTATGATGATTTTTCTCTGAAAGTTGGAGATAGCCTTCGTCGCAAGATTGAACATGGCTTAGAAAGGTCAAACTTTGGGATAGTCATAATCTCTCCTAACTTCTTTCGGAAGGAATGGCCCCAAAGGGAGCTAGATATGCTGGTCCAGAAGCAGATTCGTTCGAAAAGGAAGAAAATATTGCCGGTTTGGCACGAAGTGGATCAGAATGCTGTCGCGAAGAAATCTCTCGCACTCATTGACCTTAAGGCAGCCAAAACAGCGGATGGACTCGAGACGGTCGCGAATGAGATTCTAAAGGCAACTGACAATAGGGGATCGGCCGCGACCGAACCCTCGAGTTTCTCTTGTAGACCAAGTGTTCAAGAAGAATTTCTCCAGCAAACTTGCCATCCTCACCGATGTTCTTGCGAAGAACGGTCCCTATCAGGATCCGAATGAATTAATTGACTTCATCATCATGTTAGTCAAGGAACGAATTGACAAATGGGACACTGCATCAGTTAGGTTTGCGACTAGGGAGCTTTTCACGAAGCTCTACAAGTTTTCCGAAGCGAACGGTCTAAGCGATCTCTACCCACTGTTCAAAGACCTTTTTGTCCGAGCATACTCCGAGCGGAAGCAATTGCTCGGGGAAATGGTAGAGTCGTTTAGGATCATTATGTTCGAAGCTTGGGTACCTCTTGACGACATAGAAAGAGGAGAAAAAGCGGCCGGGGTTATGGTCAGGCTGGGGATTGATTTTCTTGAGAAAGATATCGAAATTGCCAAAGGCTGTGCGATTGCAATTGACAACTTGGCGGGTGACATGTTTGAACCTGAGATTCTAAGCAAGGAGATTCTTCTTGCAGCTCATGTTTTTGAGAAAACCCGCCAAAAGCCAGAGTTACAAAGTTTCGCCAATGATTTGACTGAGTATATTCGAATAAATGATACCTATGCATGGGATGCAGAGATTGAGACATATCTTAGAGATTCGATAGAATACGCTAATTGGGAACAAGAGAACTACGGGATAAACTTAGACCCTTTCAAGGACAAGATCTTGTATCCTGCACTACAACAGACAATCGATGAACAGATTCAAGAATATGTTGACTTCTTGTCTCATAGGGAGACTGATGGTCAAGATCTAACTTACGAAACCGAGTTGCTCTCTAGGCGAATATTGGCTTACGAGTCTCTTCGTCCGAGCATAGCCTACGAGATTCGAACTCGGATCTTGGAAACTAGCAACGCTTCCGCCAAGAAGACCTTCGAGAAAATCATTCATAGCAGTAACTTCTTGGAAGCTGTTTATGGAGCCTCCGATATGATAACGACCTTTGGCGACCTAGTAAAGTTCCTGGAGAGCAATTCCGACAAGGATAATCTTGGCATCGGGCTAACAACCTTTAGTCTTGCAACGATTAACTTCACAAGGAAGTTGAAGGACTCCGACGAAAAAGCCCTCAACGCGATCGCTCAAAAATACGGGGTGAACACAGATCTAGAGCTAAGCAATGAGCGGATGACATTCCTAATCGACCTACTCGTGCATGCTGGGGGATCTGGCCACGATATGAAAAGGCTCATCCCGTTCTTGAAGGAAGTTAATGCGGTAACTGAAATCAAGACCTTCTCCACTGGCGTGGAGTTTCAGCTCCGCCAACTCAGGAATATCTAGCCAGCGTGAATTTTCACTTCATGACAGAAGTAGAGGCCTGAAGTCGAGGCACTAGGTCATCTGAAGTTCATGATCAGGCAGAAAAGGCGAGTGCGCATCTAAGTTCTGCTCGGCGCTAGGAGATTTTCCCACGGAAATGTTTTGTGTTTCTTGTAGTAATTGACTAGTCCTCCTTCTCTCATGAGGCCTCGCAGGAATTCTGGCACCTTCAACGCATGATACACCGTTCCGTCTTTGGTTGTTACGGACCAGTCCTGAAGACTGATCGATATTTCGTCGAATTGCTTGACTTGTTTGGATATTCCTGGGACTTCTAGTGCTGGTAGGCCTATGGCGAAGCTGTTTCGGTAGAATATTCTTGCGAAGCTCTCCGCAACTACTGCTGCTACCCCGGAGTATTTGATGGCGACTGGTGCTTGCTCGCGGCTGGATCCTCCTCCGAAGTTTCTTCCGGCAACAAAGAGGTCGCCAGGTTTGACTTTCTTGTAGAATTCGGGGTCGAATCCGTACATGGCATATTTCGCCATCTCGACAGGGTCGTTGGTGCGTGCCTTGAACCGGAACGGTATGATGATGTCCGTGTTCACATCATCAGGCCAGACCCATGTTCTGCCCCGGATAATCGTGGACGGTGGTGGAAGGCTCATAGGTATCTCCTAGGATCAGCAATATGCCCCTCCAGAGCTGATGCAGCGGCTGTCGCTGGGGAGGAGAGGTAGATTTTGGCGGTTGTGGCGCCCATTCGTCCCACATAGTTTCGTGGAGAGGTGGAGAGACAGGTTTCATTCTCGCCCAGAACACCAAGATGGGTTCCTACGCATGCACCGCACGTAGCGTTGGTGAACACTGCTCCTGATTCGAGAAACGTTTCCGCTAGACCGTCCGTGATTGCTCTTTCGAACACGTTTTTGGAGGCGGGTGTGATTATGCATCGGGTCCCGGCCTTTATCTTGTGTCCTTTGAGGATCTTGCCCACGACCTGAAGGTCCTCGTATCGTCCATTTGTGGATGAGCCGATGAAAACCTCGTCCAAATGATCATCCCCGAATTCGCCAGCACTACGCACTTTGCTCTCGTTCCCCGGACCCCAGACCTGAGGCTCAAGAGTCCCCAGATCGATCTCGTACTCTTCCTTGTAGTGGGCCTTTGGTCCTGCGTGAACCTCGAACATCGCTTTCCGACTTGCCGTTTTGAAGTAGTCCTGGGTTGTGGGGTCGACTTCGAAGATGGAGAGTTTGCAGCCGCACTCCATCGAGTTGTTGCTGATGCAAGCGCGTGACGCGATGGAGAGAGTCTTGACCGCTGGACCCTTCCACTCCAGCGACTTGTAGTTCCCGCCATCCTCGCCGACCATTCCGATGAAGTGGGTTATGACGTCCCGAGCGTAGACACCCTTCTTGAACGCTCCAGTAAGATTGATCTTGATCGATTCTGGGACCCGGACCCATAGCTTGCCGCTCGCCCAGACCGCGGCCATCTCCGAACTACCAATCCCGGTGGCAAAAGCGCCTATTGCCCCAGCCTGACAGGTATGTGAATCAGCGCCAAAGAGAACCATGCCCGGGACCACATGATTTTCGAGCAGATGTTGGTGGGATATGCTGCCCTCTACTAGCCGGACGCCTTGCTGCTTGACGAACTCTCGGATAAGAATATGGAGATTGGCAATCTTCTCGTCTGGAGCGGGAAAGCTATGGTCTATTACGAGATGGATTTTTTTCGGGTCCCAGACCTTCTGGACGCCCATCTCACGGAAAACCTTGATCGCCAAAGGCCCCGTACTGTCTTGGGCCATGGCCATGTCGGCAGGCAGGACACCAATCTCCCCCGCACGGTGGACTTTCCGAACTCCGTCAGACTTGACACTGATGATCTTCTCCGCGAACGTAAGCGAATCGTCGCCGAGGATAGTCTGGGACAACTAAGTCACGAGGTTCATGAAAACTGTCGTTATTAAAACGTGGTCCGCTAACGCGTAAACGCGGCCTTCGGTTTCAAGTAGACCTACCTTTCAACCCGCAGAGCCTTGACCATAACGGCCGAGGGCTGGGTCGCTAGAAGGCCCTGAGTATCGCCAATCCAGGAAGGGCATGCGATTCATTCGCTACGCGAGCGGACATGCTTATCTTCGCCGAGAGCGACCACTAGTCTCTCCCTTGCCCCTACGAGCCCTACTCGAGACAGAACTGCCACTGGTTGACAGAGAAGACGAGTTGTCCTTTCTCAAGGAACTGCTAGATCAGGCCCTGGCGGGAAGAGGACAGGTCGTTTTCGTCGGTGGAGAAGCGGGCGTTGGAAAGACCAGGCTCATTCACGAACTCGGTAGGCACGCTCGCGGCAAAGACGCGATATTCGCGGTGGGACCATCTTACGAGGATGAGAGCTCAATCCCTTACTCTCCATGGACCGAGGTCATTAGGTCAATTGTCCAGCAACGTCCGAGGAAGACCTTCGACAAAGCACTAGGACGAACCCTAGCCGAGGTAGGCAGGCTGGTTCCCGAGCTGGAATCGAGAGCGACCGAACTCGGAATCAAAGGATGGCTCTCCGGACCACGTGAGAGCTTTATGCCAATCTCACCCACGGACACAGAACGCGTCAGGCTCTTCCAGGCGATCACGGATCTTCTAATTAGCATATCCCAAGAAAAACCGCTGGTGATATCCTTAGATGACGTTCTCTGGGCAGACGGCGCGTCACTACAACTCCTCCACTATTTCGCGAGGAGAACAAGAGACCAAAGAATCTTCGTAGCCGGCACCTACAGAGACACAGAACTGCCCGAGGAGCATCAGCTGTCCCATCTGATTTCCGCTCTCAACCGAGAGCGAACGCTCAAGCGAATACATCTCAACAGGCTTACTGCCAAACATATCGCCGAACTCATCTCCAACCAGCTAGGAGGTGGCCCCGTAGATCACGACTTCGCCAAGCTTGTACACTCGAGAACAGGGGGCAACCCGTTCTTCGTAGAAGAAGTAATCCGCTCACTATCCGAAGCCGACGGAATCATTCGATCATCCGAAGGATGGGTCCTCCGCGAAGCACAGGGTGTGGGAATCCCCTCAACCATCAAGGCGCTCATCAAACAGAGAATATCACGTCTCGGTGAGGACACCGCACAGACGTTGATGTTGTGCGCCGCAGTTGGAATGGAATTCGAATACGAAATCCTCGGCAGGATAACTAGCTCAGGTGAAGAACAACTCATCAAGCAACTTGAGGCGGCAGCTCAGGCTGGGCTAGTGAGAGAAGCACGCTCAGGAAAGAAAGTATCCTACGTGTTCACCGACGAGCAAATCCGAGACTTTCTCTACGACGAATTGAGTCTCATCCGGAAGAGAAAGACTCATGCCAAAATAGCCCACGCCATTGAAGAGCGCTATCTGAAAGAGCCAGAGTTGCATTTCGAGGAACTCGCGCACCACTACATACAGGCTGGGGAATCCGCAAAGGCGGCCGAGTTCTCACGACTGGCAGGAGATCGTGCAGCAGCACTCCATGCCCACACCGATGCCAAGAACCACTTCAGGAACGTGATGGAACTACTGGAACCGGGGCAGATTTTGGAGAGGCTAGAAACCATAACAAAGATCGCGGACACCTCCACGAGACTAGGCGAGCACCTCGAGAGCATCAAGTCCTATCACGAAGCGATCTCACTCGCAGAAAATCTGCAAGATAATAGAAAGTTGGCCCAGCTCTACCTAAAGCTCGGATACGCGTACAACGTGGCAGCGGACAACAGTAAGGCACTTGAGACGTTGAAGCAAGGGCTGACGTTTTTGCAGGGAACGCCAAACACCCACGAGGAAGCCGCAATATCTCAGAACATAGCTCGCCTCCTGCTCAACCGCGGAGATGTGGAAGAAGGCCTCCAATGGTGCGAAAAGGCGATCCAGCTTGCCAAGCAATTAAACGACCACGAAGTGTTGGCTCACGCACTCATATCTCGGTCCTACGGACTGAGAACGACCCGAAGAACGAAGATGGAGAGTTTTCAACTTCTGCAGGATGCACTCAAGATCGCCACCGAAAATGGGTTCGACGAACCAGCATGCAGAGCGTACCTAAACATGGGCGGCTTCACAGCACGTGTGAAGGCAAGATATGCAAAATCGGTAGAGATCTTCAAACAAGGACTTGAATATTCCAAAAAGACTGGCCAACTGACCTATGAAGCATGGATAGAAGCAGAACTGGCGTTCCTAGCCCTGATCCCACTAGGAGAACTAGATCTGGCCGCGGAGGCGGCCAATCATGCTCACAGAATCGGTTCAGAGATGAGCGATTGGTTCACTGCTTACTCGATTCTCCCCATGGGCATCATTCAACTCTGGAGAGGAAACCTACGAAAGGCGGAGGAATACCTTACGGACGGACGCGTAAAGGCCGAAAAATCCGGAAACCTCCTCGTCCTCTACCAATACGACTGGGCTCTGGGAGAACTCCAACTCAAGAAGGACGACCTCACCGCCGCGAAGCAGTACTTTCTAGAAGCAACGGCATCGGGTCCACGAGGAGTGTGGACTTACCCTCCTCTCGAGGGCTACTTCGGACTGCTAAGGGTCTCCCTGATCAAGCGGGAACTTGAGGAGGCTAGAACGTTCCTCGATAAGATCAGGGAAGAAGCAAAGGAACTCGATGAACCATGGGGATACGCGTATGAGCAATGGGCCACCGGCCTAATGGCTGAAGCGACGGGGGATCATGGTAAAGCAAGGGAATCGCTCAAATCGACTAGCGAAACCTGGAACAGTCTAAAACACCGGTACAACTACGCCCAGACACTTTGGGACAGCAGCCGTGTCATGATAGAGCCCGGGGAAGGAAAAGAGCGATCAGCGGTCATCGGAGAAGCCAAGCAAGTCATGGCAACCCTAGGAACAGGAACGGTCTAACCGCCGCGCCCGACAGGGTCAATTTGAGGTTGCCTCGATTTTTTCTTCAAGCAGCCCGGTCCAGAGTTACGGCAAAATCGATACCTCAACGTTTGTTCCCATAAATTCCCCTAGGCTCAAGGCTTCCTCTCTGACAAGCTGTTTTTGGGCCGAGCTCAGATGACCGAATGGCTGCACCATTACTTCAGTAAGGCCACCTCTCCGTCGTTGTTCCCATGTTCCTCCGGCGACTCCGTCGATGAGTAGAACGGGTTTGTTTCCTTGGAGCCTCGTAAAGATTCTAGCTCGATGGCTCTGAGAGACGAAAAGCTCTCGGGGGTGGTAGAACATTACATAGCAGTCCCAGCTCGGAAGTAGGTTCACAGAACGAACCCTTTCAACATCGACGATCCGTTCAACGTCTTCTCTTCGAACCCATCTCTTTTCGCCTTCAAACTCGACCTCTTCCAGCTCGTCTGCAATGTACTTCATCAGTATCTTTGCTCGGTCGGCGCGCAAGCCCCACCAATGACCGATGTCGTGATGGGTCGCTGGGCCGTATGTGGAAAAGAATCGTCGAAGAAGCGTCTTCCACGCCTCGCGTCCACTAGGCTCGTCCCATCTTCCGATCCATTGATCCGGCCGGACGAACGTGACTTTAGATCCCTCGCTCGGGCCGAAGCAGAGGTATCCCTGATCGGCCGCGGGGTGCAGGAGATTTCCCCAGCCTGAGAGCATATGCTTGCGCACTCCGGCGCTTATTCCAAGTCGTTTGACCACTTCGACAGCTAGCTGCTCTCTGGTCAGAATTTGTCCGTCAAGTGCTTCACGTATTGCGCGGACGATTCTTTTCCTCTCTTCCACATCAATTTCGGGTGTGAGCCAGTCTGGTTTGACGACCAGGGTCGTTTTCCTAGCCGCCACATAGACCGGCAGGTCGGAGGCCGAGATTAGGTGAAGAGTCCCGCGCATACACCATGTCTTCACAATAGAACGGTGTTTCCAGAGAGCATCATGGACATCCTGCGTTGTGACTCCCTCGACCCTTGCCCAGATTGCTAGCGCGGCATAGGACAGGACTTGGGCCTGGACCCCGCAGAGGTCCGAGACAACCTTCTGCATTTGCCCTATTCGAACCCGTTTGGCAAGGTGATGTCTCGACAAACGCCAAGAGTTCACCTGAGCTCTGGAGAGGTTCACGACCATGCCGTCCAACAATCCGTAATTGGCGAAATTTGACTTTGACAGAGAGTCCCCTATAGCGATTCACAAGCGCCGCGGGCCTAAACAGGTAGTCCTATGACAGCTCCACCCGAAATGCCCACTGTTAACTCGTCGGATCTGGCAAAGTCCGATTCATGAGCTCTCAGGAGTGTGCATATTGGTCTAGGTTGCTGGTGAAGAGTAGGATTCAGTCTCGAGCGGACTCTGCGAGGGAGATTTTCCCAGCCAGCCTCTTCACTTCTTGTGTCGTATCTCTGAAGGATCGCTTCAGCTTAGAATGCGTTTGGGCTTTGGCTTCCTAATTTTGATTGCCGCGCCGATCACTAGTATCGAGAGAATGCCGATGACGCCGAAGTAGGCCAACGGTTGAATACCAAGTATTGTCGTCGGTAGCATAGCCTGAGTTACGGTTAGAGTCATGTTGATCGAGTGCGTTAGGCTAGCGCCTAAGAACGTAGTACCAAGCGCGGTCAGGGTTATGATGTAGTTTCCCGGCTCTAGGCCTAAGTCAGTCGTGATTGTCAGGGTTGAGGTTGTCGAGTTGCCGAACTCGAGGGCTACGCTGGGCCGACTGAAGACTTCTTTCGCCCCCGACAGAGAAGTGGCGAGAAGAAACAGTTGGCCTTTGAAGTAGTCAAGGCTCGTCATCGTTAGGACAAAGCTGCGCGATTGGCCGGCTTGAACTACATAGCCAGCACCACCTAGCACGAAGCTGAAATCTGGGGACGGAGACTGCACCACGATGGTTAACGTGTGAGACGATGATCGGCTTGTTGCTGTTATGTTGATGAGATAGACGAAGGGGAGGCTCGAATCAGGGGTCT
>Ga0099794_10000398_pt1 | contig 14664 bp, 12 predicted proteins | sample Rivendell_Oct201_10_FD_77320 | JGI IMG/M metagenome (GOLD analysis project Ga0099794, IMG submission 77320) | Vadose zone soil microbial communities from the Eel River Critical Zone Observatory, Northern California, USA -... | ecosystem: Host-associated > Plants > Roots > Rhizosphere > Soil ... | reverse complement strand
GCAACGGGCCGTCAAGCATCGCGAGCTGCGCATCGATTTCCCAGCCGACCTTGCCGAGGAGCGGCTGCACCGCTGCGGTCACATCGGTGCGCTCAAAGAGATTCGACAGGTCGGGGAAATGGCATTCCTTGCTCAAGTGCATGACGTCCACGCCGGTGATGCGAATGCCGCTCTGCTGGAGGACGTGGACCTGCACGGCGGCGTCGGGAAGGTGCTCCTCTTTCTGTGAGGACGACGACTTGACCTCGGTGAGGTGGTAGCCGCCTTCCTGTGGGGCGAGGACGTCGACAGCGACGAATGTGTTGTCGGCGAGGAAGCTGGCTTCGAAGATCGCCGGGGCGCCGTCGTCGATCAGTTTGCGCGTGAGCGCGACGCGATCGGCGTACGCGTTGTGGGGCAAATCGATCAGCACGCCGCCCGGGAAGCGATCGCGCGCGAGCGCACCGACCTGCCTGCCCTGGTCGAAGCGGTCCTCGAGCACCTTGTTCGGCTGGAGCTCGACGGCCAGCGGCTCGTGGACTTTCCACCAGAGGAGCTTGTGGCATTGGGTCCCGGCGGTGTAGCGGGACTTGGAGAGGCGGTGAGGCATACGTGACAATGTGAGTCTGGGTAAGACATCGCAACTGTCCCTAAGGCACTTGCAACTCGGCGCATTATATGGTCGTATTGGCTCGGCGCTCCCTACTAGGAGGGAACCATGCGCCGGCACCTTCTGTCGCTCCTCGCGTTCGCCTCGCTTACCTGGTCTCTCGCAGCACAATCTGTTTCCTCAACAAACGACACCATCGCGTATACGACCGCCACTATTCGTATGCGCGAAAAGCCATCGCCGACAGCACGCGCGGTGGCAATTCTCGCCGAGGGAACGCGGGTTCGTCTGTACCATTGTTCCGAGGGGTGGTGCGGTGTTTCAGTGCAGCGTCTCGCCGGTTACGCGCTCGAAGAATTCCTCACGACACGGCCCGTCAAGGAAGTCACGACTGCACCGACCCAACAGGGACGTGGCTATGTCAACGTCGATGGTCAGTGGGTGCCATCGCCGACCCGAACAGCCGACGGCCAGCCACCTCCGGGGGCGTCAGCGAAATGTCGCGACGGGACGTTCAGCTTCAGTCAGCATCGGCAGGGGACGTGCTCACATCATGGAGGTGTGGCAGAGTGGCTCTGAATTCATGCGACTCGGATTGTTCCCCCCCGGGGCGCAGGTCCTCGAGCTGGTATGGCGAGTATGACTGGGTCGACGATGACGGCTACAACAGCGTCGGCGCCTGGTGGGAGGAAACAGTGAACGAAGCGGAAGCCAAGCTCAAGCACCTCGAGTTGATACAGGGTGTGATAAACAGGATGGCAAGCAATTCGTTCTTCCTTAAAGGTTGGTGCGTCACGCTCGTGTCAGCCGTCTTAGCTCTCTCAGCAAAGGACGCCGACAGGCGATTCGCACTTCTTGCATACTATCCCGTCCTGATGTTCTGGATTCTAGACGGTTACTTCCTACGACAAGAGCGTCTGTTTCGGAAGCTCTACGACAAGGTCCGGGTGACTGTCGAAACGGCTATTGATTTCTCCATGGACACGTCATCGTTCGTAGATGCTGTGCAGTCTTGGCCACGTGTCACAGTTTCCGTCACTCTCGCTGTCTTCTACTTGACAATGGTAGGCGCGATTCTGCTGGTGAGCATCCTACGATGAACACGAGAGTATAGGTCGGCCGCGCAGGACGTCTAAGGATGGCACGCAGGGTTTTCTTCAGCTTTCACTACAAGGCCGACAGTCTAAGAGCTGGACAGGTTCGCAACATGGGTACTATCGAGGGCGATCCCGCGGTCACGGACAACGACTGGGAAGCAATCACGAGGGGAGGCGGCGATCACCATCAGGAGCAATTACTAGCCCCTCGGGATGCGACTGGTGGTGCCGCAAAACCGCCCCAAGATGCCGCAAAAATGCCCTAACTCTAAGTCCCGCGCCGCCCACCTTTGGAAGGATCCTGAGCAGCGAGGTGACTAATGGCGAGGCGGGTTTTCTTCAGCTTTCACTTCGAAAACGACATCTGGCGCGCAAACCAGGTTCGCAACAGCAACGTCGTCGCTGGAGCTGATGAAGCCGGCTTCTTCGATCATTCGGAGTACGAGGCCGCGAAGAAAAAGGGCGAAGATGAGGTCAAGCGCCTCATTCGCGCAAAGCTTATTGGCACTACGGTCACCGTCGTGCTGATCGGCTCGGAAACGGCGTCTCGCCCTTACGTTCAGTACGAGATTCAGCAGTCAATTGGTCAGAAGAACGGCCTTCTCGGCATCTACATACACCACTTAGAGGATCAGAACGGTCGCACCTCAAGCCAGGGGCCGAAACCGGCCGTGCCACCAGGAATCGGCTTCCCGACGTACGCGTGGGACAGAGACGTGCAAAGGTTCGCTCGAGAGATCGAAGCAGCTGGCAAAAGGGCGGACGCACAACGGCGCTAGGAAGCAAGGACCGGCAACTTAGGTCTTGACGGTGCCAGCTAGAGGAGAGAGACAGGGCCTTGGAGGTAGAGTTATGCAGAGCCTACGAGACGATCTGCAGCTGATCGTTCAAACGCAACTGACGGCGACGGAGTACGTGTGCGAAGGGTTTACTGGTCTGCCAATACTTTGTCCCGGGTTTGTTGCGATAGTTGCAGCCGATTCGATGTCGGCATTGGCTAGTGCCCAGGCGCTAAGGCTCGAGATTGGTAGGATTGTTCAGTCGACCCTAGGAGGCGTTGCCCCAAAAGCCATGCCGTGTGGAGCGAGGTCCTCGACTCCTTTCGGCTGCCATGCGCATAGAGTCGCTTCGTGTCAGAAGGTGCTTGTGATCGTCGGAGATTCGATCACATCGATTCCTGAAGACGAGGTGATCAAGAAGTGGTTGGCGGGCGACAAGACCTACCACGTCCTGCCACTCTTTCCGGTAGGTGGCGATCCATCGTCTTTGCTTCCCGCGAGACTGAGGAAGATAAACGCCGGTGTTTGGAGCAAGTCTCTCGTTGAAATAGTTCCAAGGGTGCTCTCCTTGGTTGGCCTCCTTCCGGAGGACTTCCGAATCTTCATTAGCTACAGAAGAAAGGAGACACAACGCCTTGCGGATCAGCTCTTTGATAAACTTGCTGAGGAACGCTTCGATGTCTTCCTAGATCGCTTTCGAGTGCCTCCGGGCGTGAACTTCCAGAAGCACCTCACGGAGGAGTTAGCCCACAAGGCGATGGTGGTCGTCATCGAGTCTGCAACAATATTGAAATCCGATTGGATTCGATACGAGATTAATGCTGCGAAAACCCTCCGACTGGGCCTCCTTGCCTTGCATGCTCCTGGTGGAGTTCAGGTGCCCGGCGTCGACGACGCACAGCGCATTCGCGTGTCTCGTAGGGATTTTACGTCGCGTGTACTCAAACAAGACGCTCTGACACGGGTGGTCCAAGCAATCAAAGTCGCACACTCTGCTGCTCTCATTCGCCGTCGTCGCTCCATTCGGAAGGCCATGAGAAAAGCGCTACTCAAGTTTGGGGTCACGGGTCAGGTCGTCGGACCCGAGGGCATCATGATGGCCCGTTCACCAGCTCCGCCAAGCAAGCACTACTCGCTGCACCTGACGACGCGTCCCCCTGATCTAGGGGATTTCCACGTTACCCACCGCACGTGCTCTGCACCTCCGAGTTCAACGGGCATAATTGTGGGGCCATCAGCTTTCCTCGGGAACCCACTATATGGCCAACTTACCTGGCTCGGCAACGTTAGTTCGATCAAGTGGTTTGACGAGGGCCAAATGGTCCACGTCGCAGAGTCCATTGCAAAGGGGACGCTCTGATGGGTCTGCACGTCCCGGTGGGAGGTCTGCTTGTCGACAGGGGTGTGTTCCTATCAGCTAGCGTGCCATCTCCAGACCGAGCAGACCGGTATAGGAGAGTACTCGATGCCGCAATAGAGATTGAGGAGGCCGTTATCAGTCTAGCGCGTGCTGTTTTCGCTGAAGGTGGGCAACTGGTTTTCGGAGGGCACCCAACGATCGCTCCGCTAGTCGCGCTTGTCGCCGGCGAGTACATGGCACCTGAACCTGGAGAAGAGGTGTCGGAACGGCGGCCGGAGCTGGAGAGAAAGACGCGCAGGCTTCAAACGCCTGTTGTCATCTATCAGTCGAGAGCGTTCGAGAACTCGCTACCGCGTGAGACAATCCAAATGGAGTCACTTGGCTACGCGACCATACACCTGATCGAAGAAGCACCCGAAGGCACTGGTTCGAAAACCGAGAGGGACGCTGAGAGCCTCCGACGAATGAGGATACAGATGATATCGGAGACCGAACCCCTGGCCATGGTGTGCATAGGAGGAATGGAGGGCGTTGAAGACGAACAGGAACTGTTCCGTGGCATCAGACCTGGCGCACCAGTCTACGTGCTCGAGCAGAGCGGTGGGGCCGCTGCAATCCTGGCGAGCACAGCCTCAGACCGATTCAGGGTTTTCGATCGCGAGGTACTCCGGGAGCTGGCGGTTCTCGAGACGGATCTACAAGGGCGGGAGGACCAGGTAGGGGATCCGGAAGAGGATCGAGCTACATTCACACCGTACCCACTGATCATGCAGCTCCTGGTCCGGGACCTGTCGAGGCTCGCCCTGTAATTCAGTAATCGCGGCCACAACGCTGCGCCGGTCATGCCACTCGGTCTTCCTCAAGAGCGGAGCATCGCTGCGGGTACGCACCTCCAAAGGTCCAGCGATCAACCCCGCTCCCAGTCCGGGATTCCCATTCCCGGCTCGATGCTCGTGCAAGAATTCACGCCAACCGAGTAACGCCAAAGCCGAAGCCTGTTGGTCAGCTCGAGAGGTATCTTCTGCAGCTGACGCCACCATGCTCCTGTATCCGGCACGGCAATCCCGTATGTGACTTGGTCGTTCCAGATCTTCATCGAGATTAGGAGCTGGCCCAGGGCCGAGTAAAGGGCTTGTTCGCGCTGCCTTCCCGATTCGCCCTCAACCTCAACCAGCCGCATGTGCCCCTTCTCATGCTCTGCGACTATGTCGACGGGGCCATAGAGGTTGTGAGCCTCAATGAGCACTCCGAGACTCCGAAGTTGTCGCAGTGCTTCCTTAGCGCGCTTCACCTTCCCACGAGCCTGCCCTCCGCCTACACCCTTCTCCATTGGATCGATGTGCATCGTTACCCGCCAACCGGTGGACGCCGGGAAGGCAAACCTCGCGAGGCCGAGTTTGACTTCTAGTTGATAGAGTGGGGTGGTCATTGCATCAGTGCTTCATGCCCGCGCTTATGACGTCACCGAAACAACCTGCGCACTGATCAGCTCCTGTCGCGCCTGGACAAACCCCTCAAAATCATCGGTAAGGAGAGGACCGCTTTCTTGCTTGGGAAGCAGGTGAGAGTCGAGCAGAGTCTCAAACTTTGACCGGCCTAGCTCTCCGTCCACTTCAGACAAGTAGTCCGACGGCGCCCGCTTGCCGATCCGGATGTTTGTCGCCTTGTCGATGAGCGTGCGGTTCAGGACACAATCGCCCATGACACCATTAACTCTGATCTTCTTATCCACGAGGAACCCGCGAGGAAACACGTGGTGATCGTCGATCTTCTGCTCCAATACCATACTTGCTGTTATTCTCTTCCCTGTATGGAAGTCCCGGGCGCCGTTCCGTAGGATCAGGGCGATGACACCCCGATACACTGCCCGCTGCCGCGGCGTGGTCTCCTTAAGCAGATCGGGCTTAAAGGCGAATTGATCGACCGTCTCCGGCGCCTCGCCACCAGAGAACCATGCCTTTAGCTCACCATAATCCTTGATCGCCTGCGAATTTGGTGCTTTCTCGTACGCCTGACCAAACACTGAGCACCAGAACCAGCGCTTGAACTTGTCGCGCACAGTGGCCTGGCGAGGCCCGGTGAGGGAACCGATGCTGGCCATGGCAGCGGCCGCGGGGCTCAGAATCGTATTGTAGGGCAGCCAGCCAGGGAGCATGACCCCGCAATCGTCTCGGAGAAGTTGGAGAACGTCAGCGAACCCACGGGCGATGTCGCTCCACCCCTTCCGAATCTGGTCCGGCTTCATGCTCAGTACGTCCTTCCGCTTGCAGGATGGCGCTCCTTTCGCAGTCGCTAGGGCTATTGCTTGCAGGAGGTAGTAGGGCTCGACCTCGAAATCCGTGATGATTGCGTGTTCGGCACGCGCCTTGTCCCATAGGTCTCTGAGCTTGACGTTCTCTGGCCAGAACCGCGCCGTCAGAAGGTCGAAGACAGAGAGCTTGACCCCGGTCCGGTTCAGAGTCTCGAAGATCGTGCAAACAGCTTCCGCCGAGGTATCGTCTGAGAGCGTAACCACGGGGAACTCGTAATCCTCGAGGTTCTGAATCCATTCCTTGCGCAGTGCGCGGACCGCTTGCTTTAGATCCTTCCTGTCCTTTCCGTCACGTAGGTCAAGAACCTGATCAAGCCAGTCCTCGAATCCGCCGCCATCACCAAATACCCTTTCTAGGGGGAAAGTCAGGGTCGTGGCCTGCTTCGCCACCGTCCCGAACTGCTGCTTTGCGTCGCCCTTGCGTGCGTAAAACACCGAGTCCTCGAGATCCTTGCCGTCCACCAGTATCTGCAGATCCATAAAGTATCGATGGCTCCCGGCGCCATGGAGGGCTTGATACAGCGACGTGAGACGCTGCTGCCCGTCGAGTATTAAATACGATGGCGTATGCCCGTCGAGCTCCGGGGCGCCAGCGAATTCGCGAGGCGCGAAGTAGAAACCTGCGGAATTCTTGATTCGTAACAGAGTACCCGCTGGGAAGTTTTGAAGGATGCTCTCCAGCAGCTCCTCGGTTTCCCGGGGCTCCCAAACGAAGTCGCGCTGAAAGTCGGGGAGTGCGACTTCTCGGTTGTGAATGCTGGCGAGAAGGAACTTGAGCTTCTCGGAACTGGGGTAGAAGATCCTGCTCATGCGCGCTACTCCTCGCCGTTGTCCTTGTACGGGTGCCGCTTCTGCTCAGCAACCTTCCGCAGCGGAGGCTCCGCACGCGCGGCCTGGCCCGCCTGGAACGCCCCCGGCCAGCCGCCGTGCTTCTCTATGACCTCGTCGATCTGCTTCATAATGCGGATGGTCTCGGCGAGGGCGACGACGATCTTCTGGTAGTGCGTGATGTCGTCTTTCGAGAGAGCGTGTCCCTTGCGGTCCTTTAGCCACTTCTCACAAGCCTGGTAGCCCCCGATACGGAAGTTCCAAACCACCTCAGGAACGCCACGAAAACCAAGAGACTGCGCCTTGTCGAGCCATACGGTATCGCCTACGTGTGAGGGTCTTTCCACCTGTGGGTTCGCGGACCCGACATAGGTCGAGAGAGGGCGGTCGAGCCTGGCCGACTCCAGCAGGTGCAGGCCCACGAGCTCGCCGCCAAGGCGCGCCAAAGTATGGAACAGCTCCGCTTCCTCGGTTAAGGGAAGGCGCGGAAAATCACTCTTAAGGAACTGCACATACGTGCGCCGGTAGCCCGGGCTGTGCAAAACCGCGTAGGCATAGTAGAAGATGTCTTCCGGCGTGAGACCTGTCGGCATCCCTTTCGGCTCTGTTTGGGGCAGCTTCAGCTTGGCCGCAAGGCTATTGAGGAACCGTCTTCCGAGGTTTGGCTCGCCGCGTCCCTCAAGTCCTAACGAACCCTGACGGGAATGGTCGTTCCGCAAATGGAGGGGAAACAGATAGTTATACTCGCGCGTCTGCAGTGAGATGCTGTTCCCATCAATGACTTGCCTGGTCGCGAAGACATGTTGGAACGTTTCCTGGGAAAGCTGCCGGGTGACGATGAGGCCGACATTCCCACCAACCATCTGCGACATCACCTCGTAACGAGGGTAGGCGACAAAGCCCTTTGACTTTGAATCGATTACCGTCCACCGCGAGTCGAACGGCCTGTATAGGATCGGGGCTATCGCATCAGGTGCCTTGAGAACCTTCTTCGCATGGGCGGATGCCCATTCAATTGTCCAGTCGCGGCCGTCGGCTGGTAAGTCATACTTGCTCTTAAGGGCCGACCCCGGAAGGCGTGCGAAGTCATGCAGCGTCGCTAACAAGACTTCCCTTGTTTCGGCAATCGCTACGTTGTCCCGCTTAGTCTGAATACCACTGGAAAAAACCGGGAAGACGTCTTGGATAGCATGGCCCATTTGGTACTCGTCGGACGCTTCAAGATTCCGCGGCACAAAGAAAAAGTAGGGAGCAGTTGGGCTAAGCGAACTCCAGACGGTTGTTCGCAGGCCCGCCTCATTCAGACAACGATACTTGGCCTCGCGCTCGCCCCATATGTCCCCGTGGAAGACACCGTGCGGGACTTGCGCAGCCCTGAAATCCTTGGTGAGAAGGAGAACAGCGACCCCAACCATGATGTCGAACACGTTCTCGTCCTTTGACCCGTCCGGCGCCTGTTCTCGTCTCTTGCTACTACCGTGCAGGTCAAGGAGGCGAATCTCCGAGAACGTCTCAAGCAACGACTCCCGCATGCGACGGTGGGTGATACCGTCGGCGTAAACGTTGTTGGTGATGAAACCAAGAACGCCAACGCCGGTCTTTTGGAGTAGGTCTTGGCTGTAGCGGACAAACTTGATGAAGTCGTCGTCGAGGTTGAGCTTCTTCTCCGCCAGACCACCCTTGTAGTCCTCCAGGAGTTCGAGAATGAACGGGATCCTGTTGAGCTGGCCGAAGTTCGAATACGGTGGGTTCCCAATGACGACCGTGAACTGCTGACGTTGCTTGATAGTGTTGACGGCCAGTGCCTCGTGCGCGAGCGCTGGAATCCACTCCATAAAGTCCATCTGCTTCTTACTGTCACTCGCGGGCTCTAACGAGTTCGTGAGGTATATGCGAGCCCGCTCCTCGCTCCCGAAGCGGTAGCCCGTCTCGAGGAGCTTGAGCCCGATCTTGAGGTGCGCGATCGCGTAGGGAGCCATCAGCAGCTCATACCCACATAGGCGCGGCAGCAGGTGCTTTGGGACGTACTCGTTCCAAAGATCGAGGATCTTCTTCTCGCCGCCTTCGCTCTTCCATTTCTCTACGAGCGTGCGGTGGATGACGTCAATTGCCTCCACCAGAAACGTGCCTGTGCCCGTGGCAGGATCGAGCACCGTCACGAACCGGTCGCTCTGCTTCACGCCGTCGGGGAGCTTCAGGCTCTTGTGGCGCTCGGCCATCGTGCCCCAAGTCGCCGCGTCGGCCAAGCCGTCGACGAGGCCGAACTCGGTCTGCAGAAGCTCGTGAACGGCGCGGACGATGTAGGAAACCACCGGCCGCGGTGTGTAGAAAACGCCGCGTCGTTTCTTGGTCTCCTGGTCGAACTCGTTAAGGAACAGTTCGTAGAAATGGGTGACCGGGTCTTCCTCCGGCTTTTGGTCCCCGAAGTCACGGACTACAGCCTCCATTTTCGCTTTGTCGAGGAGCTCCACGACGTCGCTTACACCAAGCTCATCGAAATCAAGGCTCGGACCGTAACCCGGCTGCTCCTTCCGACCCCCGATGTGGAGGAACGTTTCCATCAGGTCTTTGAGGAACGGGTTAGTGACGGGAAGCTCCGTTGCCAATCCAGTAGCCGTATTGGCCTTAGGGTTCGTCACGCGTGCTGAGAGCAGGCCGTAAGCGATCGTCTGCGCATACATATCTGCGAAGCCATCGGCGCTGAGATCGTGCATGAGGGCTTGGCGGAAGGCCTTCAACAGCCTGGTAAAGGCCCCTTTGTCGTTTTCGATGGACAGGCTCGTGCGAAGCCGATCACGAATCTTCCGAGCCAGTTTCGCCAGCTCTACCGCGAGCGCCTTTGAGGTCTTGATAACCTCGTCCGGCCGCAGCGTGAACGCCGAGCGCCACTTCTCGCGCCATCGGTCCGCGTTCGATTCGTCATCCGGCCAAGATAGTTTCGTTGTAAGCTCTGCGACCACGCCGTCCAAGTGCAGCACCGTGTCGCGGTCGTTCCACCCAAGCACTTTCAAGATCGGGAGGTCACCCTTGGCTCTGTCCTGTGAAAAATGGGCGAAGCTGATCTGCCGGTCATTTCCCTCGCCAAAGTTGGACACAAATAGCAGGTCATCAGCGGCCCAGGCGGCCCGCTCGGCGCTATTGGCCGAGGCTCGCTTCTTGAGGGCAACGCGGCTCAGGATTCGCCGCAGCGCGACCACCGGGAGCTTCTTGGGCTCAAACTTGATGAAGAAAATCCCCCAAGGTTGGTTCGGCGAGAGCGGGCGCAGGCGCTTGATCTCCTGGATCTTGGCGGCGCTTGCGCTATCGATGCCGAGCTCCTCAGGGGTGTACTCGAAGGTCAGCTCCTCGAAGTCGCCGTTATCGATCGGCCAGGCCATCTCGTCACGTAGATACGCGATCAGCTGGTCGAACCGCTTGATCTTGGCGAGTACTGCGCGGTGATCAGTCGGCATCGCCTCAACCCTCGTTCAGTTCCATCCAGCACTTGAGTGCCGGCTTCACACCTACCGGTGCATCGACCCGCTTGAGGTAGGTATTCTTGATGTGCTTTTCGACCTTCGCCCGGAGGTCGACCAAGGTCTGCTGTTCAGTGGTGCACCGGCGCGGCGTGTCGGGCGTTGAGCGGATACTTCCGATGATCTCGGCCGGTTCGTCGAGAATCACGTCCCGGTCGAGGTCGTAGAGGTACCACCGGGTCGTGCCAGCCTCCTCCGTGAACTCGCTCTTCTCCTTATCCAGCGCGGGGAGGGCGTAGCAAAAGAAGACGCCGCGGGCTCCCTTGGACGCCCGCTTGCGCCCGCTAAAGGTGGAACCCGGTAGGCGCCTAAGACGGCCATCGAGTGTGGGATCCGCCTGCAGCATTGCCTGGTACTCGAGGTGCATCCCTTCGACTGCGGTCTTCGTGCCCTCGTATGCTTGGTTGAACTCCTTGAGCGCTTCGTAGTCATCGTCGGGCGTGAGGAGCTTTTTGCCCTCGATGCCGAGCGTCTTCGAGATCAGAAGCGTCTTCTCTGTGACCCGCGTGTACAGCGTGAGGATCGCGTTCAGCTCCTCGGGAGGGAGGAAGTTCCAGAAGCTCACCTTCCCTCTGGACGATCCGATCTCCGGGTGCTCGGCGACTAGACGTTTCTCGATCCCCGGGTTCATACGCCGGTCAACCCGACCGATGCGCTGCATCAGGCGAACAGGGTTCCAGTGAATGTCGTAGTTGATCATCCTGGAGGCGTCTTGAAGGTTCAAGCCTTCGGAGAGGACGTCGGTCGAGACTAGGACACGGATCTCTTCGCGCCCCTTGTCAGCGAGTACTTGCGAGGAAGCGCCGTTATAGTAGGGCGAGAAGCATTGGATCACGTCCGCGCGGTTACGTTTGGTGCTGCTGTCGACCTGCGCAACGCCATCGATCCCGGCATTGTCGAGCTGTCGCTTCAGATAACGAGCCGTGTCAGCAAATTCCGTGAAGATGAGCACCTTCTGGCCCGCGAGCTCCTTCGTCTTCAGTAAGCGGACCAGCTTTTGCAACTTGTCGTCATGCTTCGGCTCGAACTTCCGAGCCTCTTCGAGGAAGTTCACGATCTGTTCAAGATCGAGAAATGTCTCTGACATCATCTCGGCGAGGTCGTAGTCCTTGGGATCGAGACGCTCAACGGCGTCGAGCATCTCCTGCGGAATGACATCATCCTCGTCGGATTCTTCGTTTTCATCACTCCAGAAATCGAGGTGGCGTTGGACAGCGTAGCCAAGGATCTCACTGTTCTGGGCCTTCCAGCGCTGGAGGCGTTTCTTCTCCGCATCCGTGCTGCTATGCACTTCGAGGAAGGCTAGGAGCTTCTTCAAGAGGCGCTCGCAGGACAGTTCGAAAGCTGCAACGGAGCTCTCAAAGCGCTTGAGAAACTGAGTCCGAATCAGTCCAACAACCTGCCTTTGGCGGCCTTCTTCCAAGGGATCGATGGTCTTATCCGGCCCCGTGTACCAATGCAGCGGGTAGTACATCGGGAGCGTGAAGAGCGGGTTTTGCTTCTGAAATGCCTTTTCGAACATCTCCAGAAGTCGGCCGTAGGTCTTCCGAATCGAGTACTCCGCCACCTGCGGCGGGCGCCGCTCCGGAAAGACTGTCGCCTTGCCCGTCTCCCGAATCTGGCTCTCGCGAGCATACCCCCGACTGCGTTGTACCACGAGCTGACGGAAGATCTCATCGGTCGCCAGTATCTCCTGCGCCTCCGTCATCTGCTCGGCGACATCTGTGAAGTCGTGGCCGACGCGAACGCGGAGCGCCTTCTCCATGTTGTTGAAATGCGCACTCAAGTTATTCACGCCGAGCGTGCGCCCGAAGTACGCTTCGTCACGTCGAGTGAAGAGTTCAGCCATGTGGCGGAAATCGCTCAGCCGATTGTTGATGGGCGTCGCGGTGAGCATGAAAAGCGTCTTTGGCCGGACGGCGTTGTCCAGGAGACCAAATAGCTGGTAGTACCGCGACGGCTCCGTCCCCTCCTGCACGTCGCCCCGGCGCCCTGGATTACGGAAGTGGTGGGCCTCGTCGATCACCACCACGTCGGCAAGTTCCGCAATCCGAACGAACCGCTCAGGGAAGTCGCCCTTGCGGCCGAGGTCAGTGTGGCTGAAGACGGCGAGATTGCTGAAGTCCGCGTTACCACCGACACCACCGATGTGTGGCAACCATTCGCGGAGATGGGGCTCCCAAACGCCTTCTTTCGTTGCCTTGGGCGCGAAGAGGACCACGCGCTTCCCTTCGTGCAGCACAAGCCGCTCGATCAACATGAGGCCAACGAAGGTCTTTCCCAGGCCGACGCCGTCGCAGAGGAACGCGCCACCGTACTGGCGTGCGATCTTCATCAGCGCCCAGTACGCCTCCTTCTGATAGCGGTCGATCCTGGGGAACATTCTCGACCGGGTCTCGTCCCATTCAGTCGCCGTCAGCTCGTGTCCGCGAAAAAACTCCTGCAGCGCCTTGGCGTAGACATCAAACGGCGTGTACTCGGCAACGTGCCGCTCGATCGTCCGGAGAATTTCGGGCGTCACATCCTCGGCGTCGTTCCAGTGTTCATCGAACCATTCTTGCAGCACCGCCACCGGACGACCGGTGATCTGGACATTGAGCTCGATGTTCTCCGTTAGTCCGGGGAACGTGAAGTTCGAAGAGCCGACGAGAGCTGAGGCCCCAACGACGTCCAGACGCGCGTGCGTGATGTACGCCTTGGCGTGGAACTTGTCTTTGCGATAGACGCGGCAGGCGATCTTCCCGGACCGAATAGCCTCTACGATGGCATCGACGCCTGTGAGGAAGGGGTTCTGCTCTTTCTCCTTTTCCAGGCTCGCGTTCAGTTGCCGCACGACTCCGGAAAGGCCAGCCTCGAAAGCTCGCATTGTGCGCAGCGACACCTCGTCGCCCATCAGAATCCTGATCTGATCGACCTTCTGCCATTCGTCGTTCAGCGCCAGGAGAGAACCGATCTCGAAATACCCAGTCGCGATGTCGATCGCCTTGGAGATTTGGCACCAATCGTGGAGGTATCGCGCGACCTTCCAGTCGTCGTTGCTGTTGTCGACGATGAAAAGATCGCTACCGCTCGTGCTTGTCCGTGTGGGCAAGACGACCCCCTTCGAATGCGGTTGAGCCTTACGACCGCGTGCCCACAACGGCGGCGCTGCAGTCCCTCCTTCTTATCGTCAGATCAGTCGTCCGGCTAGTCAGTATGGAATGACCGGCTCGCGATCGCAGGGCGTAGGTTACGCGGTCGGAGCTACCGAACCACGCAGAGCTACATGCGAAAGGAGCCGGTCTATGACCAACAACCTGCGGTACTTGGGCCTGGATGTCCACGCCGAAACCATCGCGGCCGCCATCGCCGAACCCGACGGGGAAGTCCGGATTCTGGGCGTCATCCCCAACCGCGCCGACGCCGTCGCGAAACTGATGCGCAAGCTGGGTCCGCGCGAGCGGCCGCGCGCGTGTTACGAGGCCGGGCCGTGCGGCTATGTGCTCTACTGGCAACTCGTCCGGCTGGGCGATTGCCGCTGCTCCCCAGGCGCTCCGCGCCATCATCGCGGCGCTGCAATGTCTGCGCGGCATTCGACAAATCAGCGCGGCCACGATCGTCAGTGAGGTCGGCCCGCTGTCGCGCTTCACCCATCCACGCCAATTCATGGGCTACAGCGGGACCGTCCCCAGCGAGCATTCGAGCGGCGCCAGTGTCCAGCGGGTCGCGATCACCAAAACCGGCAACGCGCATGTGCGCCGCATCCTCATCGAGGCCGCGTGGGCCTATCGCTTTCCGCCCAAGTGCACCGGCGCCTTGCGAACCCGACAACGCGGCCAGCCAGAGCCGGTCATCGAGATTGCGTGGAAGGCGCAGCAGCGGCTGAGTAGTCGCTATCGTCGCCTCCTCGCGCGTGGCAAACCGACGCCGCACGTCATCACGGCCGTCGGCCGGGAGCTCGCCGGGTTTATCTGGGCCATCGGCGTCGCCGCCGAGCGGACCAGCACAGCAGTCGCAGCGGCGTAACCTGAGGCATGGCGGTCGCGGGCACGGTAAAGGAGAATCCTCGGTCGCCCTAGGCGATCAGGCTTTCGCCGAACTCGCGTCAGCTAGTCCGAGGCAGCTCCCGACGGCTCATGACCATGCGGCGCTCTCGAGCGACCCGCGGATAACAGAGTGATCCACCGTCGCAGTCTGCCCCGACCG
>Ga0099794_10000395_pt1 | contig 14747 bp, 12 predicted proteins | sample Rivendell_Oct201_10_FD_77320 | JGI IMG/M metagenome (GOLD analysis project Ga0099794, IMG submission 77320) | Vadose zone soil microbial communities from the Eel River Critical Zone Observatory, Northern California, USA -... | ecosystem: Host-associated > Plants > Roots > Rhizosphere > Soil ... | reverse complement strand
TGGGGTCATCGCCGATCCCGCTTTGGATAAAGACGTAGTTGTTGTTGCTCGAGAGCGTGATAGTGGGCGTGGCGCATGAAGTGCATGCCGCGTCCATAATGTGACTGGCATTGTCGAAAGCCACTGAGTTGGCGGTGTACGACAGTTCTAGGAAAGCGCACTCGGAACCCGAGGCGTTGCCGGTGACAGTGCCCGTAATGGTCGTGGCATTGGCCGACATGTTGAGGTTGTAAGCGCACTCCGTAAATTCATGACGCGTTGTGTCATCGGCCAGCGACCCCGAAGCTACAGTCCAACTCCCACCGCCCGATACGGAGCTGAAGAAGTTGTTGTCGCTGAAGTTCGTGGTGCAAAAGATGCCCACGTGACCCGCGCCCGTTGGCGCGACATTGGTGGTACAGGTGTTTGCGCCCGAGGCTTTAACCCAGCCCTGAATCGCGGTGAACTGGGCCCAGCACGGGTAGCAGCAAAGAAGCATGAAAGTGACGAGGACTCGTCTCAGAGGGGCGGCAAAGCCAATCAGAATTGCAATTATAACCTGCGGCTTCTTCATACTGATGTCCTTGAACATCAACGCCTGCCCGCGTACGCGCTTCTCGGGTAAACCGTGGGTGGGGTGCCGTCTTGAATGGACGGTAATGCTCTCGGCTGTATCCGATCAGGCTTTGGGGTGTTGTTGATCTTCGCAGTCCCGCGCCTAATCCTCTTCAAAGATTCACTCGAGTGGTTTTGCTCTTAGCCTAGGGTCGGTAAATCGCGAGCGCGGTAGCTGCTGTTATAGCGGCTTCGACACCGCGCTTTGCAGCACTCTTGGCGGCGCTGCTGGGGACGAAAATGATGTCATTAGGCTGCACCTGCACGTCAGGGATCCGCGCGGACAGCATCTTGTTCAAGGGCAAGGGAATCTCTTTTGGTCCTTGAGCCGTCTTTCGTATCAGCTTAGCCTTAGTGAGTGCAGCCCCAGGATTTGCGCCTTCTGCCATAGCAAGTGCTTGGAGCACAGTAAGCTCGGGATTTGACATTACGATTCCGGTAGGCCTCCGGACATCCCCAACCACATAGACGACTCCAGCTTTTTCGAAGATGATAGTGTCGCCGGGAGCCACGGTCACATTGCTCTGGCGAGATCCTTGTTCACCAAAGGTCAGTGTGATCGTCTCCGGTTGTTGTGGCCGCTCGCGATGCGTAATGGTCACTTTATTTCCGGCCAGTGCAGTCGTACCTCCGGCAGCAGAAATCACGTCAAAAAGTTTGTTTGGGCCACGAAATGGATAAATCCCGGGCCTTTGGATCTCCCCCAGCACGGAAACTCCTTCTGTAGCGTACTCCTTTATGGTCACTGAAACGAGCGGGTCATTGAAGTACCCGCCCTTCATGAGCCGGTTCCTTAGATCTTTTGCGAGCTGGGCGGCGGTCATTCCCGCGACGGGCACTTGGTCCAATAGTGGCAGAGTGACCGAGCCATTTTCTGCAACCCGCACCTCACTGTTGAAGTCTGTTGCGCCGAAAACGCTCACGTGCAGGAGGTCGCCATTAGCAAGGCGCAGGTCCTGCGAAAGCGCAGACTGGGCCGGTACGCTTAGAGAACTGTTGCCCAAGCTGCTGAAATTTGTCAGCCCTTGAGGCGCTGCCTCACGGGCCTCCGGAGTGGCGGTCGGTGGGACTGGTGCCGCACTTGTTTCTGGAAGCGTCGGCGCCCCTGTCGACGCGCTCTGCGCAAACAGTGTCGTGACGCAGAACACGGCGATGATCCACGCACTAGCAACGTAAACACGAATCATGGGACTCTCCTCGAGTGGTTTTGGATCGAATCGCTGAGGCGAAAAATTCGAAATGCGACATTTTTAGTGAAAGCCGAAGTGTCAGCGCCAATGACGCGCGCTTGTCCAACTTTGCGGTCAGAATTAGCTAGATGCATTGCGAACAGCGGCGACATCACTGGCGCCAATTCAAAAAGATGCTAACTATGGTGTCTGTAGGCCTACCCGCAGCTTCGCTTTGGAAACGACCTTTTCTCCGTGCCTTTTGATATTCGCGCGAATCTCTATCCGACGGAATGCGTCATTGAGATAGCTGATTTCTCCGCTCACATTCAGAATGTCACCAGGATATGCGGGAGAAACGAAATCGATATCGATACCATGCAGCAGAGCGTATCTACCGGGGAGATGAACGCCCACGAGTTGCGAGTAGAATGCCGACGTCAGCAGGCCGTAGGCAACGGTATCTGAGAACCCGTGTTGCATGGCCAACTGCCGGTTGCGATGTAGGGGATTTGTATCACCGGATATGCTCGCGAATGCCTCCATCATATCGGGCGTAAGCCGCACCTCGAATCCATCGCTCAAGCCAATCTGAAGATCAGACCATTGATAGCTGTTCATTTTGCAGCCAGCTTTATTTCCATCAGGTCCACCATCTCGCCAACGTTTTTCAGCACCAGCAATTCGTCGATGCTGAACTTGACGTTGTACTCCTGCTCAATCGCAGTCACGAGGTTAATGTGCGCCAACGAGTCCCACCCCTCCACGTTCGAGGAGTTGGACTCGCGAGTAATCCTAAGATTGGGCTGATCCAAGATGTCACGGAAGAGAGGTTGCAGTTCTTCGAGGATATTAGCCATGCTCCAGGCCGAGCGATGTTTTTCGCATTGCCTTACGCTTATTCGTGTTTCTTACGTGTGCACTAGGTCTTTCAATTGGATATATCGACGCTTCGGTTGATAATCGGTTGTGAGCTGCAATCTCCACATGGACTGGCCTCCGTCAGGATCTTGTGACTCACACTCAAAGCCCATGCGTCGATAGTGGTCCGCCACCATGCTGTTTCTTGGCGTACGGTAGTAATACCCCACAATAGTCTCGATTCCCGCAGCCTGGGCTCTGGTGACCAGTTCGTCCAGCATCGCCAACTCCAGATCGCGCTTGAGGACACGGCAGCTCATCAGCCAGAGTTCGATGTGCAGCGTACTCCCATCTTTACGTCCCACGATGACAGAGACCAGGCCATTGTCGCCGAAAGCATCGGTCAATTTGCCGTAGAGCGTTATGTATGCCGGATCGAGTGACATCTTCTGGATCTCGGCGGCGGTATAACGGCGAGTGGTCAGGTTGAACTGATTAGTCTTATTTGTAAGCTGTGTGATGCGGTCCAGATACACGGGCTTGAAGGCGTCGATCTCAGCCGTCATCTGCAGAGAATCAAGATACTCCCCGTAATCGCGGAACTTGCTTTTCAGCAGCGCACGTTGCGAATTGGCTGCGTAAGTGTCAGCGCGCGAGAAATCCTCCGCAGATACGCGCACAGTTTCAAAGTAACCTCCTGCTTCGAGTGCCGGGATGAACTGCGTTACGTCGGAGCCGACATCCGGAACGGCAACCATCGGAAGTTGCGAGGCCACAAGGGCTCGCTCCGCTGGATTGTCATCGACGAACACCAGACTATCAATTCCCAAGTTCAGCTCTTTGGCGATGGCCGTAAGGTTTTCATGTTTCGGCTCCCAATTGGCCCTGAATGCCGAAAAATGGCTTAGTTTCAGTACAGAATCGGGGTGTTCGAATCCCTGCTTTGCCGTCTCCTCGTCGTTTTTCGAACAAACGGCAAGGAGGATGCCGCGGCTACGCAGCATCAAGCAGTACTCTTGAAATGCGGTGTATGCCTCCCCAACCGCGGTTTCGCGTCCGATCTTGATATTCTCGGGGCCATCGTCGCCGATCACTCCTCCCCACAGAGTATTGTCTAGGTCCAAGACCAGGCACTTGCGGCTGCGACCGTAAAGGGCTCGCACAATTGCGGTCACAGATCGGGCAAGCGCGAGGCTAGCCGCAGGCGTCGTCATTATTTTGTAGCTGTACCAGCGCTCCCAGTCGAACCAGTTGCGGCTTCCCAGTGCTGCCGAAAGTGCGTTTACGTCCTGCACGAAGAGTCTGGGATCGTTCAACGCTTCGTTCGCAAATTCAACGTTCAGGCGATTGACAAATTTTGCCCGGCCGCCGTAAGCGATCGAGTCCAGATTTCCCAAGACGCGGAAGGGGGGCAGCTCGAAGTTGTTCTGGATGATGTGAGATCCCACGTTCTGCTGGAGTGAATGCCAAATCTGCTGAAACCGGGAAAACTCGCCAGCCACGAACGATTCATGATCAGCCTCGGTGGCCGACAGCGGCGGCCAGCCCTGAAGATTCATGCAGGACGTGTGCACATAGACGATGTCAGGCCGGAACTTGACAATCCTCTCCGAGTCAAGGACGGCCTCCTCGTAATACTTATTGTACTCGGACTGGTAAAACGTACACCGGAAACCCTCCACCAGAAGGAAAAGTTCGGCAAACTCGATCATTTCGTTCACTGTGGAGCCGCGCAAAACCGCTATGCGCAGGTCCCGGCAGGAATGATTTTGCAGCTGCCGCCGCAGCTTGCTCTTGCTCCGCAACAGTTCCTGAATTGAGCACGCGTCCAAACGCATAGTGCAATCTTTTCCCGGCGGCCACTGGCCCTCAACCACCACTCACGGGTGTGGCGAACAAACGCTGATCTCGGGTCGTTGGAGTGAATGTCGCGGTTTTTTGCTGCGCCTGGTTATCTGCCCACGCAGCAATATCCTCCCCGTCTCCACGGGTCATGTGGATACTGTTCTTCGTGGCCTCCAGGGGCCGAAGTTTGTCGGCGAGCATTGGCGAGAGTGCGAGAATGAAGTTACTGGGACCTTTCAGGAAGCCGGCGGAGAAGAAAGCCTTGCACCAGGCGGAGTTCAACTGGTTAGTGACAATGAGGTCCGCACCCCGACTCTCAAGCAAGCGCGTCGCAGAAGAGACAACGTGGTATGCATTTCTCGGGGCCGCCAGGCAATCCACGATTACGCCGATGCGCATGTTGCCGAAATACCTGTGTTCGGACATCTGCATGTCGAGCATGACCACCCAGCCAAGATCTTCACCCGCACGCGAAATCCTCAGGCGGAGAAATCGCGCATCGGAAGGCGGATAAAGGAGGTTGAGCGTGCCCCCGTCCCTTGCTGCAACAAAGTAGTAGTCGCAATTACTTTCTTCCCAAATCGGATCGGCCCATGCCCCGAATTCCGCGACAACATGCGCCTCAACCCGCACAGACCTTGGCAGCCGGAATTGTGCGGTGCGAATACCGATGCTTCCCAAGCCACTGTAGCGCAGGAAGTCCAGCGTCATACCGCGGCTTCGGCTGTGCCGCAAATGGGTGATATTGGCAAGCAGCTTGGAAGGCGACACAACGCGGAAATAAAACGGCACTGCAAAAAGCGTCCAGCGCATTGCGGCCAACAGCCTCGCCAGCGGCTTGGAGATCCCGCCAATTCCGAGAGCGTACATGACCGGTTGGCGCTCTAATGCATCTCGTGCCTGCACTGCACCGAGCATCCCGTAGCGGCGGTTCACAATGCTTTCTGAGACGCTTATCTGCGGGCCGCACGCCACAGACATCGTTTCGCCCTGCAGCGCGAAGCGCCTGTGCGTGAGCAGGTAGCCGCCGCGGATCTCAGTACCGTCGACGATGACGAACAATTCCTCGTACGGATTCCTGTTCTGCAACTTGGGCAGTTTTGGTACATGCGATTCGGGCAAGCTCCAGTATGCCTGTCCTCCAGCGCGCAGCCGCTCGTTAAAGCTCTTAACTGCGGGTTCCAGTTCCTTTGTGTATGACTGTATGTGCACAAGTCAACCCTCAAACTTGGCGTCTTGAAGTGCCTGAAGAAAAGTGCGTCTACGTGGGCCAAGCCGATACTTGCCCAGAAGCCAGCGCCTCTCTGGAAAGTTAGCCCTCATTGAATGAGGCCTGACGGCCATGTTCGCCACTAAGCGACGACGCATAAAGCGGGGCAGCACTGACACTGACAAGGATCAGCAAGAATCTCGCTACAGATATTGGTGAGCGGGTCAACTTGGCCGAGCAATCACGATGACGCCGGGACTCACGTACAGGCTGCGCAAGGTCATGTTTGTGGCCGCACATGTACTGGCGTAGATCAGCCGTTGCTTCAACTTCATACATTTTCCTCGGCCGCTATCAGGCAGAATATCAGTCGTGACGAGACCCGCGCGCCGTAGCAGCCGGCAAATGCCATGAACTGAGTACGAAATTTCAGCATCTCCGAGTAGACGAAAATCGTATATACCCAGCATCGCAGCTTTCGCCTGGATAAGCCAATTGCGATTGGTAACACGCAGGACAACTACGCCGGCAGGCGAGAGCGCGCGGCCCAACTCGCGCATGAACTCTACAGGGCGTGGAACATAGTACAGGGAATCGATCAGCGTGATCGCGTCCACTGGCTGACTGGCGCTCTCAATGCTGGTCCATACCACCAATCCCCTCCTAAGGCAATACGCGACTAGATCCTGATTGATTTCGACGCCTTCGCTATGGAACCCATTTTTAACGGCTAACTCTAAAAAGTGGCCGTAAGAGCAGCCGATATCTAACAATTTCGCCCCCGATTTGCCGAGACGGTGCTCCGTAAGATCAAGGATGTAGGAAAGAAAACCGTGTCGCTCATTCCAAATGGCGCGCTCTCGATCCAGTTGCACATAGCTTGCGGAACGGAAATGCTGTTTCCGGGTATTATCGTCGAGCACACGAAAGTAGATGTCGCATGTGCGGCACTCAAGGACTGGAGCATCGACCCACGTTGCACTGTCCGTTTTGTATGGAGACGTGCCCACTTGCTCTGCCAGGGCATCGCACACCGGACATTTCTCAGTTGTACACGTCGCAGGGTGAATTGGGGGTTCCGTTTCGGCTCAGCCCCTTGCCACGAGACAGCCCTGATTTGTAGCATCTGCCGTAGCAAGCCTGGAGCACGGTGAGGTTCGGGATTTGCGATCATTTTTTCGCGGCCAAGACCTCGACTAGTCAAATCGGATCCGACATCGGCAACCTACCTGCCTCTAGTGCCTGAAAATCGAGTCTAGGTGGTGCCCATCCGGAGCTTGCCCAGAAGCCACCGTATCTCTAAGTTCGCGAGATGGGAAGGAGCGATGGCGCCATCTGGACTGCGCTCCCTTAAGTAGTCCAACAGAGTCGATACGGGTACAAACCAGCCGTTCTTCTGAGCCAACCTTCGCATTAGGGATGCAAATCTGGAATTCAACTCTCCGTGTTCCACAAAGCCGTTCGCGAAATGTGTATAGACAATGCACACTCCGCCTTCCGCCTCGAGTTGATCCTGGTTTTGTTCGGAGAGAAGCCGACAGAGCGTGGCCTCGTCGTGCCCTTCGCAACTACTGAACCAGTAATTGACAAATGGCTTGTTGGAATCGTGGTATGGCGCTGCCGCGCCGATGCGATCGAGATTGATTTCATCGAAAACAAAATTTCGCACGTACAGGATGTGCTCTCGGCAGAGGTCGCCCCAGAAGTATGTGGAGCCTTCGACGTGGCCGTGGGAGGGGACAGAACGAAAGCTGTTTGCGAGACGATAGACCCAGCGCCTCGATCTGCCGCCAAGTCGTGCAGGCCCCCAATACAGGTTATCGCGGTTGGAAGCGTGATTCGCATGGCTGCGTGGGAGGCAACCAATGAGTCGTTCAAACTCATCGAGGGCCCGGCGTATGCCGTCTCGCTTCGTGTCTTCATTCCGCATCCCGTGCAAGGCGAGTTCGAACCCTTCGTCCCTGAGAGCTCGTACGAAGCTGAGATATTGATGATCCTGCAATGTGGAACCTGCGAACTGCGAGCCGGGTGCACATGCGAGTGGCCAGACGGATTTCGTCGTCCTCAGCCCCAGGTCGCACAGCAACTTGTAGACAGGGCCAACATTGTCGGTGTTGCTCCAGTCGGTGTCGTCGAAGATCGTGAAAGCAAACTGCCGGTTGCTCGGAAAAGTGGGCATTGGAGGAGTGCTCCTTTTCTGGTAGTCCGTTGAATGCAATCTGCCCCTCATGATGCTCAGTGCAATGGCGCTGCTACACATTGCCAAAGTTGCGGCACAACGGTTCCGGATACAAGTTCACGGAACCGAATCCCAGACTGTCCGACTCTAGCTAGACCAGAGTGCGCTGTTACCTAGATGATTATCTTTAAACTCTTACTTTGACGGAGTGTTGTACTCGCACGCCCATAACGAGAAGCATCAATGCAAACCAGAAGTATTCTTCCCAAAATAGGTCGGAAAAAAAGCCGCACATGAGTAGTCCCCAGAACGCACCCTCGTAAGAAGTTAAGCGCAGGCGCGAAGACTCGTCCGGATCTGCTCGATGCCCATTTGCCGTGAGTAGGTAATGTCCGATCAGGGTACCTAGCAACAGCAGAATACCAACGACACCGAGCTCGACGGCCATCCCAAGATATATGTTATGCGAGGCGCGGTTGTAGCCGGCAAAATGGGCGGCGGCATATGCATATCGATTGTAGACATCCGGAAAGCAGTCGAGTCCTGCGCCTATGAACGCGTAATGTCCGATAGCCCATAAGCCAACCTGCCAGATGTCAAGACGCCCTGACCCTCGATCTGCCACCGCGCTGGAGAAGCGCGAAAAGAACATCTGCGGTGCAACCAGCAAAATAACGCCTACGGCCGCGAGAGGCATCATCAGGCGAAGATTGGCACGAGACCGCCAGAGATAAACCAAGAGAACGACCATAGTGCCAAGCAAGCCGCCGCGCGAGCCCGTCTTATAAATGCCGGCAGCGATCACAGCACCAACTCCCATAAGGAAAAAATAACGGACCCAAGTTCGTGCGGATGGCAGCAATCCTAGTGCTAGCGAGAGGGGCAGAATTAGAGTAGCAGCAAAGTCGTTGGGATTAGTCTGTCTGTCACCCACGACCAAGGTCCCTCTCCCAGATAGCTCGTGCACGTACTCCATACCGAGATTAGGATGCGATGACGCATACGATATCCCGTGGAAAAGCTCATAGAGACTCGTGGCCGCGGCAATACACCCTCCTAACATCGCCAGCCAACCCATTACCTCCAATTCTTTTTCACTTACCGGGACGCACGCGGCTGCAAGGTACAGGACGAGGAATAGTGCGATGACTGGTACCCGGAAAACGGCCCTTTCGGTGTTTATTGCCCACAAAGCGCTTATTACTCCCCAGAATACGATGAGGCTCGGCCAGAGGGCGGCATAGGGAGGACGCACGAAACTCCTTCCCAAAAGACCACGTACCAACAGGATGCCAGCGACCGTCGCCGCAATCGCCCATGTCAGATGAATATGAAGTGACCCCGCTTGACCGATGTCCAAGACGGCATCAAAAGGAAGCAAGCAGGCGTAAAGGCCCAAAGGGGCCGCCACAGGCCAACGGGCAAGCAGTAAGGCTACCGCCAGAGCGAGGATCAAAAATAGAATCGCTAGGCTAAGCGCATCCACCGGCTAAAACTCTATGCTTTCTAATGCTTCCAGCTTCCTTACTGGTCAAACGGGGACGGTGCACGATCAGAGGGACGCTTTGCCCGCGCCTCCACACCGTTGCCCCCGTACTCACACCAGATCTGTTGAGCACCAAGTTCTTCGAGGAGCCGACGTATCTGTCTCCGCGTGCGTCGGTGTTTGTAGAAGTCAGTCAGGCTGTCATGAGTGTCCAGTAACGCTAATTCATATTGCATTTCGTCCGATAAATTCGGGGAGATGCGGAAATAAGTAAGCACCGGCGAGATGGCGGAGACCAGCTTCTGCCCCAGCCAGGAGTGTCTCACTGCACGATGCAGCGGGAAGAAACTTCGCACTAGGCGCTCGGTCCACATAAGGCCTTCTTCTGGCGGCAGACGGCGCAGCCACATGCGAATCAGCGGCGCGGTCTTCATGTATGCAGAGAGCCTATGGCAATAATGATCTAAAACCAACGTGCCGCCCAGCTTGACCTGCTCGAACAATTGGGCGATGGTTGTTTCCGGATTGGGCGTATGTTGAATGACTCCCAGACAAAATACGACATCGAACTGGCGAGGTAGAAATGGCAGGGCGAGCACGTCTGCCTGTGCAATGCGATGCGTTGCACTAGGCGGAAAATTCTGCGCGTTCGCGTCGGCCGCGCTGCTTAAGTCTACCGACGTTACAAACGCTCCTTGCGCCAGCAGCACCTCGGTAAATCGTCCGGCACCGCAGCCAGCCTCCAGCACGTGCTTGCCGGCCAGTGTCTTCCACAATTCCTGCCCGATGCAGCGGCGGGCCCGCTCAGCGCTATGGTGGGTGTGCCTATAGGAGTCCAGTTGCGTCAGGCGATAGCGATTCCACTGCACGCCGAAAGCATCGGCGTAGGTCCGGTCGCCGACAAAGCGGGGGACCCCGTTAACTAATGGAAAGGTATGCCCGGTTGCACATTCCAGTTCGTCGCCAGTCAAGTGCAGCATGGTTTTGTGGACAGGGCAGTGCCAAGGTGGGCGCGCAAGTAGTTCAGTCGTACACGTAAGCGTACTCATGGTAATAGCCGGAACGCAGCAGCATAAGGATCTTCAACTTTGCCAGAACGGCTTATCCTTACTGCTTGACCAACAATTGCCTAGTTCTGGGCCCGTGGGTCTGTGGACGTTCGGATTATTGGACTTCCTAAGCCGACAAGCTGGGAGGACTCGTTTTCGGCCAATCAGTCCTGTCTTTTGGAATGTGCGTATAAATCTCACAGGGTTGAGTTGGCCGTGACGGCGATACTCCGCGCCTATTTCTGCCCCTTTGCCTTGATGGACAGCTTCATCGGCCACGTGCAGCGCGGTTATGCAAACACGCATTGTCACAGGTGGATACGCAGCCGAGTTCATCCGTGGGCGTAGTCGTAAAAACGGTACTCTGGTGAACTGAAGTCGACGCCGTTGAGCACCACTTCAAGCACGGGAGCCGACCGTACTTGTTCGAGCAGCTCCAAGCAGCGCTTCATCGCTTGCCTGGTACTCACCCCTGAACGGCCAACGAGTATTACGCCATCCGCAAAAGCTGCGATGGCACGCCCATCGGCGTAGGGCAGGATGGGCGGTGAATCCACGATGATGAATTGGAACTCGGCTCGTAATTGCCTCAGTACTTCGCGCATGTCTTCTGAGCAAATCAGCTCTCCGGCGTTCTGCGAGACCAAACCCGGCAGCAACATCAGATTTGCCATCGAAGGTGCGGGTACCAGCGCTCTGTGGAGCATACAATCTCGTTGCAAAACTTCCGTTAATCCAAGCGGCGACTCGAGACCGAAAATACCTGCGACCCGCGATTTTCGCAGATCAGCATCCACGATGCACGTCTTAAACCCCTGGCGCGCAAGGGTGACGCTCAGGTTGACTGCAATGGTTGTCTTGCCTTCCGATGCCAATGCCGATGCGATAAGCAGCACTTGAGGTGGGCGGAACGGGTGAGCAAGGCGAATGGAGGTGAACAATCCACGGAGCGCTTCGGATTCGGCTGAGGTCGGCCGTTGAATCAGGAATGCTTGCGGTAAAGCGCCATTTCCTTTGTGGGCCGCTAGCCTCCAGAGCGGGACAGCCTTTAATTTCCGCTCCACGGCGCCAATCTTCGGCATCAGCGAGATCGTCGTCGAGCCCGTCAGACTCTCCACGTCCTCAAGTGTGTGAACTTTGCTGTCCAAGCCTTCTCTTACGAACGCGACCAAAATTCCAGCGAGGATCCCCGCCAACATTCCTAGAGCGATGTCCAGCATGCGGCGTGGTCGGTTGGGCAAATCCAGCACTCGAGCACGATCAAGCCATCGGATGTTGCTAGGCTTTGATTCGGCCGCAATACCAGCTTCTTTGATCTTCATGTACAGTGCGCTGTACAAAGCCTCGTTCGCTTGCGCTTCCCTCTTCAGGGCCTCGTACTCGACCAACTTTCCCAGTTCTTTGCTGGCGACTTTCAATTCGGAGTTCAGCAGATTTTCGCGCGTATGCGCAGCCGCATAAGCGGTTTTCAGGTTGGAAAAGATAGTGCTCTGTTGTTCTTTGAGCTGCTCTTGGAGCTCACCGATCTCGGCTTGCAGTTCTTTAACTTTCGGGTGGTTCTTGCCATAGGTGACGAGCACTTGCCTGAGCTCAACCTGCGCACTGGTCAGTTTCCTTTCAATCTCCTGAACCACAATATCGGATTTGGCCTGCGGCAGGGCGGAACCATTCTCGGGGCTGACTTTTTGCAGCGACGCTTCGAGCTGGACACGATCCCCCTGCGCAACCGTGAGTTGGTGATTCAGTTCCAACATCTTCTGATCAAAGGCAGTAGCCATAATGCCCGTATTCTTCTGGAAGTCGGCTAACGCGCGGCTCGACTGCTCCATGCGCTCACGAATGTCGTCCAATTGGTGCGATAACCACGCTGTTCCCTGCACGATAGCGTCGTGCTGTGTGCGGTAATTGTTTTCAACAAATTTTTCAACTATGGCATTGGTAACGAGTGCGGCGAGTTTGGGATCATGAGCGCCAAAGCTAATGTCGATCAGCCAACTTGAGGTGTCGCGCTGCACGTGGAGACGGCGCTGAAAGGTCTTTAGCGCCTCGCGCTCAGCGGACGTCAGCTCCAAGTCCTCGCCGTTCAGATCGGTACGCGCTGGGCGGCTGAAATCAAACCAGCGGCGCAGAAAGCGGCTGACGCCTGAATGTACCTCCACAAACTCGGGGTTGTGGTCAAGGTGCAGATTGCGGATCACCGCAATCGCCAACTGATCGGTCTGAAGGCTCTTTGCTTGTGTTTCCTGGTAAAAAGTCGAATCGAAGCGCACGGCAGGATCTAACGAAAACAGCTCGTTCCCTGGGGGAACGGCTTCGATTCGGGCGGTGGGCTCGTACACCGGTTTGATGAGCAAAAACACCGTAATCGCGACACTTAGGGTCAACGCAGCAGCGATAGCCAGTGACCATCGCCAGTGCCTCTGGAGCGCCCGCAAGGCACGCAGCCATTCCTCTCCTTCCCGAGGAGGTTGTATACCGATCCTGCCCGCGCTACTTACTCCGCCGGTCAAGTATTGCCCCGGTTGGAGAAGTTCTCGATTGGCTGAACGCGTCAGTGCTTCAAAGAGCCTGCTCATGATCCACGCGAGTATGCGTCGAGAGATGCCATAACTAACCGATGACTGTTGGCTTTGCTGTTAAGCTCCGGAAACGCCGACTCCCGATAGCTGCTTTCGCTGTTCCGCAACCACTCCAGCCAGACCCGGTTTCCAGAATGTCCAAAGCAGAATGCAATTGATCATGCTCTGTAGCGAAATTGAGACAGCGATGCCGGTTAGACCAGCAAGCAAGAAACCAACGACCTTGCCGCCTAGCCCCAGCGTCCAGGTCAGCGTCCAGATCTTGGTCGGAGTAATGGTGTTTCCTTGCGCGTAATAGGCCATGGTGAAGCTGTGATTTAGGCCCGAGCACAGCAAAAGGCCGGACATGCTGACGAATGCTGTGATGATCTGGTGGATCGCCCCGGGATCCACGTTTGCGATGTGTATGCCGGACGCGAAGGCAAGATGATTACTCCCTGCACGTAGTGCCACGAGACCGGCCACTAGAGCGGCATTGATAAAGAACATCTCTTTGAGTTTGCGCCGATGCAGCGCACGCAGCCCATGCCAGTCCTGTTCGGAGGCAAGGCGTGCCAATTGAGGCACAATGGGAGTAACAATCCCCTGGTTCATCACACGGGTCACCGCCAGATACGTGCGCTGAACAAAATCTAGGATGACGATACTACCCGGAGCAAGGAACGATCCAAGCCAGCGGTCGGCGAGTACGCCCGATTTGTAGTAGGCAGAACCAAACATGATGGGCCGCATTTGTCGCCACAGCTGCTTGACAGGTTCGAGGTCCAGACGCAGCGTTGGCTGGCCAAGAACGCGGATCAGAAGCAAGGCGGGAATGATCATCACGAACAACTGCACCCACGCCGCCAGCGTGACGCCATAGACGGGAAGTTTCCAGACAAGCACTGCAAGGCCGGCTACCGAGCAAATCAGCATTGCCATGGGTGGCCAGAAGAATCTGTTCCGCACCTGATACAAACCAGTGAGCTGGGCGTAAGCTGCTGTTCCCACAATTCCCCACACCTGGATCTCGGAAAGGCGAATCGCCAGCCCTTTCTGTGCTCCAGAAAACCCGGGGACCATAAGAGGCACGAGCAACGGGATTGCGAGGGCCAACAGCACTGAGATGCCCAAAGCAATAAGGCTAGCGGCCAGGAAGATCTGCCATCCATCCTGGCGCAGCTCCTGTTCCCGCTTGGGTGCCAGCAGGGGCACTACCGCGTAGCTGAAGGGATCTACTGCAATCCCGGTCACGAGCTGCCAAAGAGTGGCTCCTGCGTACAACGCGTCAGATTCTGCACCCACTCCGATACCAGCAATGACAAGCGACTGAATAGAGAAGGACGCGAAGATTTGCAGCGCAGTAACTCCCGACAGACCTAACGTAAGACGCGCATCCTTGGTCCGCGACCAGCTCTGATACGGTTGCGAGCTGATATCCACATTATTCGTGGCGTTGGCACGCCACGCCCGCCTCTTCCGGGCTGTGGTCCACAAGCGCCCGGCCAAGAGTGCAATCACCCCCGTCGAAACAATCAGGATTGCGTAGTATTGCACTGCAGACGACTACCCGATTCACGTTGTCGATATGCATTGCGCTCATGCTTAGTAGTCGCGGCGCTGCGGTAAACGGTCGCGATGATGGCAGCGATTTGCGTTTCCGAGCACTCCTGAACAGCTTCGCGGCCGTTGGAGCGCTGGCCCAAACTCAGGATTTCCGCCAATGCGCAGCCGATCTGGTACGGCTCACGGGCAACAATTCGGGACGGGTGCACTCCCCTGAGCCGCTCCGGGAC
>Ga0099794_10000394_pt1 | contig 14751 bp, 18 predicted proteins | sample Rivendell_Oct201_10_FD_77320 | JGI IMG/M metagenome (GOLD analysis project Ga0099794, IMG submission 77320) | Vadose zone soil microbial communities from the Eel River Critical Zone Observatory, Northern California, USA -... | ecosystem: Host-associated > Plants > Roots > Rhizosphere > Soil ... | reverse complement strand
CGAGAAGACCAAGCACTGACCCGAACGAGAGCGGGATCGCCAGCAGGCGGTCCCGCTTTCAGGCGGTGAGGCCTTTCCAGGCGACTTCCAGGCCGGCGGCGAGCGCGTTCCACCGCTCTTCGCCGGAGCTCTTCAGCGTCTCGAACTCGTGGCGCACCGCCTGCTGCTCGCCCTGCGCAGCCGCGAGCTGCAGCTGGAATGCCACCGAGCCCCGCGTCACGACCTGGGTGGCCTTCGACCTGAGGCATGCGAGCTCGTGCGCCCACCCCATGAGCTGCGCTTCCATCTTTGCGATGTACGCGTCCCTGGGCAGCATTTGAGCCCTCCGTGCAGGCATGCGCTTTGTTGGATAATAGGATTGCAAAAGATTGCAAAACCACCATGCTCACGAACCGCCGCCAGCGTCAAGAAACGTCGTTTTGCTCGCGCTCCTGCGGTGACACGACTAGCATCCAGGTTTGGCGCTGGGCGCAGCCTTTGCCCACGTCCTCGGGTCCTTCTGAACTAAGTCAGATCTGCCCGATCCATCCTCAAGACTTAGCGACAGTGCCTCGAGGAGGCCCAAATGTACGCTCGCAACGTCCGCATGCAGTTGAAAGCCAACAGCAGCGCGCAGTTCACCCAGACGCTCGAGAAGGAAGTCATTCCCATGCTTCGCAAGCAAGACGGTTTCCAGGACGAAGTGGCGTTCATCGTCCCGGGCGGAGCGGAAGCGCTCGCGATCAGCTTCTGGCAGTCGAAGGAGAAGGCGGAAGCCTATAGCCGCACGGGCTATCCGGAGGTGCTGAAGGCGCTGGCGAAGGTCGTCGACGGAACCCCCCAGCTTCAGAGCTACGAGGTCTCCAACTCGACGTTCCACAAGATCGCCGCTCACGCGTAGGTCGCATTTGCAGCTCGTTCGTCGAGGGCGGCCACACGCCGCCCTCTTTCACCGGCAGCTACCGGCTGTCGGCCTCGAACCCGACGCTCGGATGATCGGCCAACATCCGCAGCAGCTTGTCGCCGAAATCGACGAGTTGGAACGGCTTGGTCATGAGCAGCACGGGCGTGGGATTCCGGTCCGAACGGAGCTGCTGCACGAAGGCGCCACCGCTCATGACGGGCAAGGCTGCGTCGTACACAACCGCATCCGTCTGTAGACCTTTGCGCAGCATCGCCAGCGCCTCTGGACCGCTGGACGCGAAGCGCGCCCGATACCCGATGCGGTCGAGATATCCCGCAAGCGCTTCCCTCGTGCCTGCGCTCTCGTCCACCACCAGCAGCCACTCCCGTTGATTCATGGCATCCCCTGCGAGTGCGTAACCGCGCCGGCCGCCGGGCGCTTCCGAATCCATTGTTCGATCTGCTCGCGTCCACTAGTGTCCGACGATGGCGACGCGGCAGACGCTCAGCGGGGTGGCTGCCTCCGACGGCGTTGCCATCGGCCAGGCACGCCTGCTCGTTCCCCCCGTGGTCGTCGTCGATCGGCGGATTTCGCCCGACCTCGTGCCCGCCGAGGTCGCCCGGCTGCGTCACGCAGTGACTTCGACCGACGAACAGCTCGCGCTGCTCTCTGCGCGGCTGGAATCGCAACACCTGCACGAAGGACATCTCATCCTCGAAGCTCACCGGATGATGCTCAGGGACGATGAGGTCGTGGAGGGGGCGCGCCGCTTGATCGAGAACGATCGGCTCGCCGCCGAGAGCGCCGTGCGCCGGGTCATCGACGCCATCGCCGCGACCTTCGCTCGCATGGAGGATCCGTACCTGCGCGAACGGGGTGCCGACGTCGAGGCCATCGGTGACCGTCTCTTGCGGACGCTGCTCGGCTTGCCGGAAATGTTCCAGAGCAGCGCTCTGGCTCCCGCCGCGATCGGGGTCGGCTCCATCCTCTCTCCGATCGAGGCCTTGCACCTGCCCCGGTCCGGCCTCGTCGGCTTCGCGGCCGAGCGCGGCGGCAAGACGTCGCACGCGGCCATCATCCTGAGGGCGCTCGAGATCCCCTTCGTGGTCGGCGTGCGGGGTCTGTGCGCGGCGGTGCGGTCCGGCGAGAGAGTGGTCGTGGATGGATCGCGGGGCGAGATCATCATCGGCCCGGACGACGACGCGATCGCCCGGTACGAGGAACGGCGCAGTCGAGAACGGTCGCGCGTACAAGCCCTGAAGTCCCGAGGCACGGGTCCAACCGCCACGCGCGACGGCGTGCGGATCGAGCTCTCCGCGAACATCGAGGCGCCCTTGGAGGTCCCGGGCGCGCTCGAGCTCGGCGCGGAGTCAGTGGGCTTGTTCCGGACGGAGCTCTTGTACCTCGACCGCCCCGAGCTCCCGAGCGAGGAGGAGCAGTTCCAGGACGCGGTGGCGGTGCTCACCGCGCTCGGCGGGCGACCGGCGACCTTCCGGACTCTCGACATCGGGGGAGAGAAGCTGCCTCTGGCGGTGACGGTGCCGGGAGGCACGAACCCGAGCCTCGGCGTGCGGGCCATGCGCTTCGCGCTCCGCCGGCCGGACATCTTCCGGACGCAGCTTCGAGCTCTCTACCGGGCCTCGGCGCTGGGCCCCCTGCGAATCATGTTCCCGCTCGTGTCCGGGATCTCGGAGCTGGACGAGGCACGGCGAGCCTGCGCCGAGGTCGCCGAGGAGCTCGCGCGCGAGGGGGTGGCCTTCGACCGCAACGTCCCGATCGGCGTCATGATCGAGACGCCCAGCGCCGCGCTGACCACCGATCACCTGGCCGGGAACTCGAGCTTCTTCAGCATCGGGACCAACGACCTCATCCAGTACACCTTTGCGGCAGACAGGGAGAACGAAGACGTCGCTTACCTCTACCACCCGCTCCACCCCGCGTTCCTCCGCCTTCTCAAGAGCGCGATCGACGCCGCGAACGGGGCGGGCAAGCCAATCTCGGTTTGCGGAGACATGGCCGGAGACCCCGCGTTCACCTGGGTGCTCCTCGGGCTGGGCGTGCGGAGCCTCTCGATGTCCCCTCGCCTCATCCCCGCCGTGAAGTCGATCATCGGCGCTAGCCGGCTCGACGAGATGGAGGCGCTTCTCGCACAGGTGCTACCGCTTCGCTCGGAGACGCAGGTAGAGGACCTGGTCATGGGCGTCATGCGCAAGCGCTTTCCCCTCGAGCTCGCCAGCGCGGAAGACGTTTGATGGCGGCGCTTCGTCAGGCAGCCGCGGGAGAGCCCATGCGGCGCAACCAGCGCCAGTTCGCGGCGAGCGCGCTGCGCAGCGTGGGCTCGCACCGGTACCGCAGCCGGTGCACGCGGCAAGTCTCCTCGACGATCCGGGCCAGCGCCGGGTAGTGCAGGTGGCACACCCGCGGGAACAGGTGGTGCTCCACCTGGAAGTTCAGGCCACCGAGGTACCAGCCGAGCAACGCGTTCGCCGGCGCGAAGTCCACGGTGGTCGCCACCTGGTGCTCGGCCCAGTCGCTCTCGACGCGGCCGCGTTCGAGGAACTCGGCGTCTCCCACGCAGTGCGCGAGCTGGAAGACGGCCGCGAGCACGTTGCCCAGGGTGAAGATGCCGATCCCCCAGAGGGCCGGCAGCGTCCACGAGGGATGGAGCACGGCGGGCAGCACGAACGCCCAGGAGACGAACAGCGCCTTTCCCGCCAGCGCACCGAGCAGCTCTCGCCCGCTTGCCCGGGGGAACTGGTGGCCGGAGATGCGGCCGGTGGCGAGCTCGAGGAGGTCGTCGACGAACCACCATTTGAGCGGGAACAGGCCGTACAGCAGCCAGACGTACAGGTGCTGGAAACGATGGTGCCCGTGGCGAGACTGCCACGGCGCGAGCCGCAGGAGCGGGCCGCCCCCCTCCAGGTCCGGGTCGAGCGCGGAGATGTTCGTATAGGTGTGGTGGAGGACGTTGTGCTTGCGGCGCCAGAGGAACGAGCTGGCGCCCATCAGGTCGAGCGTGAAGGACATGACGGCGTTCATCCGAGCGCTCGACGAAGTGCCTCCGTGATTGGCGTCGTGCATGACGGAGAACCCGATGCCGGCCATGGCGAGGCCGATGGAGACGCTCAGCAGCGCCGCCTCCCACGCGTTCACGTGCACGAACATCAGCACGACGTACGAGGCGGCGAGCCATGCCAGCATGGCGGCGCTCTTGGCGCCCATCGCCCAGCCGCCGTGGCGGGAGCGCGCGGCGCCCTCGAAATAGTCTTCCACCCGGCGCTTCAGATCCGTGTGGAATGAGCGGCGGGCCGGAAACCGGACCCGCTGCAAGTCAGTCTGCATGTGCCTCCAGCCTCGCCTGATTCGCGACGCGCGTCCAAAAAGAATACCCGCGGCCGGTCACAGGCCTGTCATCCCGCTGCCGGCGCCGAAATCGGGGAGCTCCGAGCGCCTGCCGCTTATGCTTGGACGCATGCACCACCGCCAGCTGGATCTGGGCGAGGTGAGGCTCCACTGGACCGAGGCGGGCCAGGGGCCTCCCGTCCTGCTCTTGCACGGCCTCAACGACTCGCACCGCACCTGGCGGGAGATCTGGCCCCGGATGCCGGGCCGGCGGATCCTGATGCTGGACCTTCCGGGCCACGGGATGTCGAGCCGCCCGGACGCGCCGTACACGCTCGACTGGAACGCGACGCAGGTCGCCCGCTGGATCGAGCAGCTCGACCTGCGCGATCTGGATGTCGTCGGCCACTCCTACGGGGGCGGGGTCGCTCAATGGCTGCTGCTCAAATGCCGCCCCCGGATCCGACGCCTGGCCCTGCTGTCCTCCGGCGGCCTGGGGCGCGAGGTCTATCCGTGGCTGAGGCTCGCCTCCGTGCCTTTCCTGATCGAGGCCTTCGGCCAGCGCTGGATGGGTCCGATCGCCGGCTTCGCCATGGCGCGTGCCACCACCAGTGACGCCCGGGCCGAGATCGCCTTGCTGACTTCCTACCTGCGCCAGCCCGGCAGCGCCCGCGCCTTCTCGCGCACCGTGCGCGACGTCATCCGCTGGCGGGGCCAGACGCGGAACCTCTTCGACCGGATCACCGAGATTGCCGAGCTTCCACCCTTGCGCCTCTTCTGGGGGGCGCGCGACACCATCCTCCCCATCTCGCAAGGGACCGCCACCGCCGCCGTGCTGGAGAACTGCGAGCTGATCCGGTTCGAGAACTGCGGTCATTTCGTCCAATGGGAGGATCCGGAGGGGTTCACCAGCGCCCTTCAGGCCTTCCTCGACGCCCGGAACGCGCCGCCAGTCCACCTGAGAAGGGCACGCCCCGCCGAGCAGCTTGGCTAGCTCGCGGCAGCGGAACGACGGCCGATGCCCCGGTCCTCCCGGTATTGCTGCGGCGCAACGAAGAGCGGAGACGAGATGAGGTAGTCCGCCGAGCTGCGGTTGCAAGCGATCGGCACGTCGTGCAACACCGCGAGCCTGAGCAGCGCCTTCACGTCGACGTCGTGCGGCTGGGGCGTGAGCGGATCCCAGAAGAAGAAGACCACGTCGATGCGGGATTCTGCGATCAGCGAGCCCACCTGCGCGTCACCGCCGAGCGGGCCGGAGAGCAAGAGGTGGATCGGGGTATCGAGGTACGCGCCCAAGCCCTTCCCCGTGGTGCGCGTCGCGTAGAGCGTACAACGCTCGAGCGTCCCCCGGTTGAAGGTGGCCCATTCGATCATCTCCTGCTTGCGCCCGTCGTGCGCCACCAACGCCACGATGGGTCTCAACGCCTCGCCTCCGTGCGCCTGCGTAAGGGAGTGGGCGATGGTCGTGTTCATCCGGGGTCGTTAACGGGTCGAGTACCGAGCAGCCAGCCCCATTCCCTTCCAGCGCCCAAATGCCGCAGCGGTGCACGCGGTGACCGCCCGGTGACCTGTGGCGTGCTCAATCAGGGCCGAGCCAAGGAGGCCCGATGCTGTACGTCTTCTTCTTCAGCCACTGGATCGCGAGCGTCTTCTTCCAGAGCTTCTTCCAGCATCGGTATGCCGCGCACAGGATGTACACGTTGGCGCCGCGCACCGAGCGGGTGCTGCACCTGCTCACCTACCTGGTGCAGGGCGCCTCGTACCTGTCGCCGCGCGGCTACGCCATCCTGCACCGGCAGCACCACGCGTTCTCCGACACCAAGCGCGACCCGCACTCGCCCGTCTTCTTCCGCGACGCCCTGCGGATGATGCTCCACACCAAGCACCGCTACGACGCCTACGCCTACCGGCGCGAGGAGCCCGAAGCGCGCTTCGCCGGCGGCTATCCCGAGTGGAAGCTCCTCGACGAGACGCTCGGCCAGTCCTGGCTGGTGCGCGTCGCCTGGGGTACGCTGTACTCGGTGCCCTACTTCCTCTTCGCGACGCACTGGTGGCAGTGGGCGCTGCTGCCGGTCCAGTGGGTCCTGGGGCCCATCCACGGGGCGATCGTCAACTGGTGCGGCCACAAATATGGGTACCGGAACTTCGACAACGGCGACCGCTCGCGCAACACGCTGATCTTCGACGTGCTGACCATGGGCGAGCTGTTCCAGAACAACCACCACAAGTACCCGATGAGCCCCGATTTCGCGGCGCGCTGGTTCGAGATCGATCCCACCTGGCAGGTGATGAGGCTGCTCGCCAAGGTCGGCGTGATCCAGATCGCGACTCCCCAACGGGCGGTGTACCCGGCGCTGGCAGCCGCATGACGATCGCATGGGCCGCGGCGATCGCTTGCATCGCTCTTCTCGCCTTTCTCCTCGTTCACCGAGCGCCGGCCGGGGATCCCCGAGCGCTGGCCCGGCTGGCGCTGCTCCACGGTGTCCAGCGGATCCGCGGCGAGTCCGAGGAGAGCCTGCGGAACCGCACTGCCGGTGCCGCACGATGGCCGTACAGCCGTCCGGAACCGGAGTTCGTCTGGTGGGCGCGGGCCTGGCATCGGATGACCCGCTCGCCGCGCCGCAAGTAGGGGATCAGGCAGGCATCGGGGCGAGCTTCCTCCAGCAGTACCCGCAGAGAGTCGCCTCCCGCATCCCTGAGTTGCCACAGCGGGGACACTTGCGGGTTGCCCGCTCAGGCTCCGGCGCGAGCTCTATTCGACCGCGGCGCGGTTTCCGTCTCGGATCCTCTTCGTCTCTACCCGATCGCCGGCGAGCTGCTTGCTCACGCATGCACGGTACGCCGTCTGCAGCGCGCGGTCCTCGGACTGCGCGAGCACGAGATATCGGAGCGGGGGCACATCCCGTCCGTCGAAGTGGCGCGACCGCACCGGTCGTTCCAGGTAGCGCACTGCGTCGCCGCGCGCGCGGAGGATCGAATGGTCCGCCGGGCACTTCCAATACGGATCCCCGCACGTATCCGCGCGGAGGGTCCGCACCGGCGGTCCGGCAGCCTCCGTCAGCATCGCGGCGGCGGCGGCATTGTTCAGTCCCGTCTCGAGCTTGGCGCCGACGAACATCCCTGCACGGCACAGCAACGTGACGGTGATGTCTCCGGAGACCGCCTCGAGCTGCACGTAGGGGTTCGCTTGCTTGGTGTCCAGCTCCAGGTCGGCATTCCTCGCCGAACAGGAGGCGCGACCATCGCGATCGTTCAGGAACAGGTGGGGCTGCCAGGGAGAGCTGCCCTCCCCGCGCGAGCCGAGCTTCTCCTTGTGATCGAAGACGAAGCCCTTCGCTTCCATTCTCTTCACCGCCTCGCCGCAGGCCGTGCCCCAGGCAATCCCCTTGTAGCCGGCGCCCTCTTTTGCATGGCTGGCGAATCCGAGGCACACGCTCAGAGCGAGAACGATCCTCCACGTCGGTGCGGCGCGCATGGGCGATCTCTCCGGCCAGCTCAGCTCGCCATGAATCATGGGATCCCCTCGGATCACCTCGTCGGAGGCATCCGGAGCAAGAAAAAGAGCCGCGGGTGGTTGGAACACCGTAGGGGCACGACGGCGTGTGCGCTCGTCTTTCGTGCTCCACTCCTGGCGCTCGGATTATAAATTCTTCGGATCGATCGCGACCAGCCGGTAAAGTCGCGGCGAGGACGAGCGCTGCGAGCGATCGACGACCAGGCACTCCTCTCCGCGGATACGCCAGGAAAGTGGCCGCGGAAACGCGCTGTATTCGCGACTCTTTCCGTCCGTCGCGATGTAGTGGCCGTGCGAGTGCAGATCGAGGGAGACGACCCCGCCCGGTCGATCGAAGTCCGCCGGGACGTCGATGGTGAGCGTGTCGCTCGGCCGCTCCTGCACCTCTCCGTTCCTCAGATCGATGATCGAGATCATCCGCTGCATCGCACCTCCTCCGCGCCCGGAGCGATTCAGCGTTCTCCGGCTTGGAGAGGTTGAAGCGAAGCGGAGCGAGTATTGAGTATACCCCAAAAGACCTGCTGGCCGCTCTCCGGCAGGCGGGGCCGTCACCTGACCGGCAGGCGCGGCATCGCGGCCGCGATCGCCTTGAGCGGGTCGTCCTGTCTGAGGATAATGCGCGGCGAGCTGTGTGGTAGACAGGTCAAGATTGATCGGAGAACACCGATGGACGCGACTGGCGAGCGCAGGTTGTCGGCCGTCCCTTCTTCGTTCCCCGAGGAGGACGCGGCCTGGAAGTTTCTCGACGCGGTCTGGGATGTCCCCGTCGGTCTGGGACTGTGCGACACGGGCCTGCACTTCGTCCGGGTCAACGAAGCGCTCGCCGGCTTCGATGGATTGTCGGTGGACGAGCATTACGGGAATGGAGACACGCTGGCACGCCTGCCCGCCGTCTTCGCCGAGGGCTTGCGCCAGGCGGCTTCGGGAGAGGCGCGCGACGTCGAATTCACCTCGTCGGGACGCTGCGTGCTCGTCAAGCTGCATCCCGTGCTCCGGCCGAGCGATCGCCAGGCGATCGGCGTGGGCATCGTGGCCGTGGACGTCACCGACGAGCGCAATGCCTTCCGGGCCGTCGAGGAAGCGAATCGGCTGATCGGCGACCTCCTCGCCGCTGCGACCGCAAAGGAGCAAGCGCTCTCGCGGCTCATCGAGTCCGTCCAGGAGGGTCTGCTGGTCGTCGAGCCGACGGGGCGGATGAGGCTCGTCAACAAGGCTGCGGAACGCATCCTGGGCCATCCTCGCGAAGCGCTGGTCGGCGCTCAGTTCCAGGACGAGCGCTGGTGGTGCGCGGACGGCAGCGGCAAGCGGGACGCGGCCGCGCTCCTGCGGCACGCGGTGGACCAGCCCGAGCTGTTCCACGGCGAGTTGTACGTGGAAACGGACGCGGGGCGCGCAGCGCTGATGGCGGATGCCACGTCGCTCCGCGACCTGCATGGCAAGGTCGAGGAAGTGGTGATCTCGCTACGCGACGTCACCCGCGAGCGGCACGATCTGGGCCTAGCGCGCTCGAATCTCGAATTCCAGCAGCAGATCATCGGCATCGTGGGGCACGATCTGCGCAACCCGCTGGCGACCATCACCGGCTCGATCAGCCTGCTGCGCCGCCAGGAAGGGCTGACGCGGACCTCGGTGGAGTCGCTGGAGCGCATTGCGCGCAGCGCGGCCCGGATGGCCAGGCTCATCAGCGACCTGCTCGACTACGCCCGGACGCGCGCACCGGGCGGCCTGCCGGTGGTCCTCGCCAGGGCCGACCTCCACACCATTTGCAAAGACGCGGTGGAGGAGTGCCGCAGCGCGTATCCCTCGACCACGATCGTGCTGGAGGCGTTTGGCGATGCCACCGGCTCCTGGGACGGCGACCGCATCGAGCAAGCGCTCATCAACCTGATCACCAACGCGATCCAGTATGGCGGCACGTACCCGGTCAGGGTACGATCCCTCGCATCGGCGGCGCACATCGTCGAGATCCAGGTCCACAATGGAGGCGCGGTCATTCCGGCGGATGTGCTGCCGGAGCTGTTCAAGGCCTATCGCCGCGGCATCCGGGGCGAGTCGACCGGGCGGCGGGACGGTTTGGGCCTGGGCCTGTTCATCGTGGCGCAAATCGCGGCAGCGCACGGCGGGCTGGCCTTCGCGGAATCTTCCGCGGAGAGCGGCACCACGTTCACCATCCAGCTACCCAGATCCGTATCGAGGAAGGGGCCGTAACCACCGCGCGACGGCCAAGGAAGCGGGAGAGGCCGTCCATGAGCACCATCGAGAAGCGCAAATCCCCAGCGGGGCCACCTGGCTTCGCGCTGGTGATGGAATCCGACCTGGATCTACGCGCCGTGATCCGCGCGGCGTTGCTGCTCGACGGGCACCGGGTGGAGTGCGTGTCGAATTGCGCCGGAGTGCTGGCGTGGCGCAACGGCGTGGGTCCCCTGCCCGAGGAGTTCGTGCTGGCCCTCGGCGCCGGAGAGCTGGACCCGGACTGGAAGACGCTGCAGGTGGCGCTGGACGGCGACGCAGTCCTCGCGCGCGCGGCGGTGATCGTGCTCTTGACCATCCGCAACGGGCTCACTTTTCCCGCGCGCGCGCGGATCCTGCAAAAGCCGTTCGCCATCGAAGAGCTGCTGGGCCTCGTCGCGTCCGACGTGGCCGCGGCGCGGCGCCTGCCAGCGTGAACCAGTGCAGCAGGGCCGCCGAGGCGGGACCGTCAGCGCTTCTTCGGCGAGGACGCAACGGGCAGTCCGGTCAGCACTCCGCGCGCACCTTGGAAGCGCGGTCCGACCGTGATCCCGTCCGCTCCCAGGCTCATCACGCGCACCTCGGTCGCGTGCCGCACCCCACGCGCCTTCAAGACGAAGATGCCGCGGTCTAGCCCACCGTTCGCCTCGACGTACTTGAGCTGAATCACATTGTCGGCGGCGAACGAGACGCCATAACCAGAGATCTGGGCTGAGCCGAGCAATTCGGCGATCTCCATGTTCATGTCGAGCGTCACGCCCAGGGCGCGGAAGTGCTTCGTCATGGCATAGACGAGCTCCTTGAAGCGCCGTTCGGAAATGACGCCGAGCGCCATGCTGGTGAGGCTGTCGAGGACTGCGCGCCGCGCCCCGAGATGCTGTACCTGTTGACGCGCCCGATCGAGGAAAGCGTCGGTCGAGAGCTCGACAGGCGAGACGTAGGCGAGGGTCAGCAGCTTGCGCTGCTCGAACGCGCGCAGATCCCAGCCGAAACCGTCGGCGATGCCGCGGAGCTGGTCCGGCGTCTCCTCCATCGTGAAGTGGATCCCCGGCTCGCCGCGCCGCGCTCCCTCGAGGAGGAAATGCATTGCGAGGAGGGTCTTCCCGGTCCCCGTCCCGCCCTGGACGACCGTCGCGCTCGCGCGCGGCAGACCACCGCCCAGCATGGCATCGAGGCCGGCGACCCCCGTCGATGCGCGCTCGCCGGGCGAGATCGCCTCGGTGGGGACCGCATCCGGACTGCGCACCCGCGGAAAGAAGGTGAGCCCGGCGGGCCCGATCTCGAAGAAGTGGCGGCCCGTCACGTAGTCCGCTCCGCGGAGCTTGAGGACCTCGACTTCGCGCACCGCGGTCAGCTCCTGATGCCGATTCATCAAGCGGATGATGCCGTCGGCGATTGCAAATTCAGAGTTGGTCGCGATCTCCGCGTCGGAGTACTCGCCGACGAGCAGGGTCGCGGTTCCCCAGCCTGCCATGTGGACCGCGAGATCGTAGACGAAGGTCCGTACCTCCGACTGCTGGACGAGCTCGCGAACTGCCTTGAAGCTGTCCACGATGACGACCGCCGGCTCCTGGCGCTCCACGCGCGTGGTGATTTCGGTCAGGATCGCTTCAGCGTCTTTGCCCCGGATCACGGATCCGATGTCGGTGAAGACGACCGATCGATCCACCAGGCTCTGGTCGAAGAAAGAGAATTGCTGCATGTATCCGACGAGCTTCAAGGACGGCTCGGAGAGCGTGGTCAGGTACAGGCACTTCCGGCCTTGCCGGGCCAGGTGAAAGATCATCTGGAGCGCTAGCAACGTCTTGCCCGTGCCCGGCTCGCCGGCGATCAGGTTGATGGATCGGACGGGGAGACCCCCTCCGAGGATGCGATCGAAGTCGGCGCTGCCCGTCGCAAGGCGTTCCAGGTTGGGTTGGTTCGCGATCACCGAGCCCCTACGAGGGAGAGAGGATTCCCCGCTCTTGAAGCCCGGGAATCTGTTCGATACGGCGGACGACGATCTGCCCGGTCAATTCCGCCAGCAGCGGTCGAAGCTCGGCGACCAGCTCGCGCAGCGCAACCGGCGTGTGCTCGAGCTTCCCGACCAGAGCGCGCGGAAGCGTGTAGGTGTATCCCGCGTCGGTCCGCACGATGGCGAACTCGCCGAGCTCCGGGCTGCGGGCCATCGCACGCTGCGCGGCGCGCCGCAGAAGCGTGGCGGTCGCCGTGGTGCCGAGAACGTCTGCAACCGAATCCCAGATCAGCTTGAACAGCGCAGCGCCGCGCATCTCGGCGCCGCCGTCGTCGACGCTGGACCGTCCGCTGTCCGGAACGTGCGATGGCCCCATCTTCCGCCCACCTTGTCCGACCCCGCGGACCCTCAACCCGATCCGGCCCGATGAACATTCTAGAGGAGGGTGAGGGCGTCGCGCAACGCGATGGCCGGAACGAGCGTCGAGGACGAGGTGGCGATACACTCTCTCGAGACGCTTTCACCCTCCTCGCGCTCCGGCGGGGCAAGAGGCGCTCTGGATGCAGACCGCGCAAGACCTCACGCTGCTCGACGGCGGTGTCGAGGCGTTTCCGCGCATGGTCCTGGCCATCGAGCAGGCGCGAAAGACCGTGCGGCTGGAGATGTATCTCTTCCGCCTCGACGCGACGGGCCGGCGCTTCGTCGCGGCGTTGTCGGCTGCTGCTGCCCGCGGCGTCGACGTGCGCGTCTCGCTCGACGGGTGGGGATCGTCGCAAGACGCCCGCGAGGTCGAGGCGGAGCTGACCGCCGACGGCTGCACCGTCAGCATCCACGCCTGGCGCTGGTGGTTCCTGCTCCGCGCGCTCGCGCGAAATCATCGCAAGCTTCTCCTCGTCGACGAGCGCGTCGCGTTCGTCGGTGGCATCAACGTGGGGGACGAGTATGGCGTCGACGGTGGCGCCGTCGGCTGGGCCGACCTCGCCGTCGAGATTCGGGGCGGCGCCTGCAGGCTGCTCGCGGGCGAGCTGCGCCGCGAGAGCGTCCGAGAGCCGCAGGGCGCCATCCGCGTCCACCTCGCCAATCGTGGCGGCGGCTGGCGGCTGCGGCGCCGCTACCTCGAGGCGTTCCGCGGTGCGCGCACCTCCATCCGGCTTGCGCAGGGATATTTCCTGCCCAACCGCCAGATCCTGCGCGCCCTGATCGACGCGGTCCGGCGAGGCGTCGAGGTCGCGGTGCTCTTGCCCGCACACAGCGACGTGCCGTTCGCCAGGCTGGCCATGCGCTACGTCTACGCGCCGCTCCTCGCGGGCGGAGTGCGCATCTGGCAATGGAACCGCTCCGTGCTGCACGCCAAGGCCGCCGTGATCGACGGGCGCAAGCTGCTCGTCGGCAGCTTCAACCTCGAGCCCCTCTCGCTCATCAGCATGGAGGCCCTGGTCGAGGCCGACGACGCGGGCGCCGCGGCCCAGGGCGAGCGCTGGATGCGCGAGCACTTCGCGCTCGCCTGCGCCGTCGAGCCCGGCCAGCTCGCCGGGACCGGGCCGCTCTCCTGGCCGCGCAGCCTGATCGCGACGCTCCTCGGCTGGGTGCGCGGTTCGCTCGAGCGGGTGCTGGTGCGCAACCGCGAGCGGCTCGGGCGCGGGCTCAGGAAGCGGTCCTGATCGCCGCCTGGCTCAGAACACCTGGCGCAGCACGAGGGAAGGAGCGTAATCGGCAGCGCCGTCGGTCTTCCAACCGACTGCGACGTAGACGTCGATCTGGAACTGGTCGGCCAGGAGCAGATGCAGCGCAGGCCCGCCCGCGCCTGCGGACTTCGGGGACTGGACGTTGGCCCTGCGATCGATCGCGCCGAAGACGACCTGGTCGAAGAAGAAGCCCAGCTTGACGACGTCGCGCAAGAGCGAGTAGCGGAACTCGAGCCCCGTGCTGGCCAGCTTGCGGGCAAAGTCCGATAGACCGAAAGGACCGTGCAGGTGGCTGCCGATGGACTCCTCGTCCGGAAACAGCACCCCACCCCGTCGCCATGGAGAACGCGGAGCTCTTCCAGCAGGCCAAGGACGCCGTCGGATTGCGCGACGAGCTCCTCTCCATCGCCTCGCACGAGCTGCGGACGCCGCTCTCGACCATCCGGCTCCTCCTCCAGAGCATCGAGCGCGCCGCGCAGAAGCTGGACTCGGGCGAGATGGTCTCCAAGATCAAGCGCATCCTCCGGCAGGTCGATCGGTTGACCGAGCTGATCAACAACCTCCTCGACGTGACGCGCATCGGCGCGGGACAACTGGCGCTGGACGTCGAGGAATTCGACGCCGTGGCGGTCGTTCACGAGATCGTCGAGAGGTTCGCGGAGCCGGCGCGGGCAGCAGGATCGCCGCTGCAGCTCCGCCTTCCCGAGCTGCTCATGTGCCGCGCCGACCGGCTCAGGCTGGACCAGGTCCTCACCAATCTCCTTTCGAATGCGATCAAGTTCGGCGCGGGAAAGCCGATCGACGTCCTGCTCGAGGGCAGCGCATCGCAGCTCCAACTGACGGTGCGCGATCGAGGAATCGGCATCCCCGCGGAGCACGTGGCCCGCATCTTCGACCGATTCGAGCGCGCGGTGTCCAGCCGCCAGCATGGCGGGCTGGGGCTGGGCCTCTACATCACGCACCGGATCGTGGAGGCGCACCGCGGAACGGTCCAGGTCGAGAGCTCGCCCGGCGAAGGCGCTGTCTTCTCCGTCAATCTGGCGCGGGACGCGGCCGCCGCGGGAGGACCCGCCGGAAATGCCTAAGCGAATCCTGGTGATCGAGGACGATTCCGAGATTCGCCTGGTCGTGGCCGACCTGCTGG